>Ga0302230_10001416_pt1 | contig 15819 bp, 18 predicted proteins | sample II_Palsa_N2_1_FD_193523 | JGI IMG/M metagenome (GOLD analysis project Ga0302230, IMG submission 193523) | Peat permafrost microbial communities from Stordalen Mire near Abisko, Sweden - II_Palsa_N2_1 | ecosystem: Environmental > Terrestrial > Soil > Palsa > Peat permafrost | place: Sweden... | reverse complement strand
CCCCCCGGGACAGAGTAAATTTTTTTTTTTTTTTTTTTTTGGTAGGAATCAACCAAAAACTCGATCCTCGACAAGTACGGCGGCGCAGAACATCTCGAGCAGCTGCCCAAGGAACTTTTGTTCTCGCAATCGGAGCGCTATGTAGAGTACTCTCGCACGGGCCAACTCATCAAGGGCGATGAAGAAGCAATTGTCCGATCCAAGTATTTGGAAGATGGTACTGGTGTTGCTTCTGCTGGTTTTTTTTTTCCCCCTCTGATCTAAATTTTCTGTTTTGAATGATTTATAGTCCACCCCGGAAACCATCAATCGGTGTGGGGATCCTATTGGGAGGATGGACGATGGGGCTTCCAGTGCTGTCACCAGTTCCTCAAGAACGCCTACTGCACGGGCCAACGTGGCATCGAGGTCGGCAAGGCTTCGGCGTAGTGAACCACTTTTTTGTATCGATAGAACGTACTACCAAACTATGTAACTGCTTTTTTTTTTTACAAGTTGCCCAGGAAGGTTTGGACGAGGTCGTCCGCAGCCTGGCCGGGCGTGATTTGGCCCGAGTACACTTGGCTCGACATGATGCGGATCTTTTTATGGACCTCCACATTGCTCTCGAGCCGGGACATGAGGTCGTGCTGGACCTGCCGCCACATCCACGTCTTGTTCTGCTCACCGCGCCTGTCGTTGATGGCGCCTTTGTCAACGGCGACCCTGTGGAAGGCCTGCATCTCCTCCCAAGCTTTTGCGATGCCATCAATCTTTACCGAGGACACGCTCATCACCTTGGGCTTCCACCAATCTGACCGCGGGTGCATGAACTTGAGCGCAGACGTGTACTCGAGCTGGGCGTTGCGCGCAGCACTGACAAGGTCACCATCGGCCTTGGTTACGAGGATGAGGTCGGCCAACTCCATGATGCCTCTCTTGATCCCCTGCGTGAAAAAAAAAAAAAAAGAAACACTCAGTGAGAGAGCAGGCAAGCGAGAAAAAGAGGCCGATACCTGAAGCTCGTCGCCGCCTGCCGGGGGGACGAGTAGTACAAAGAGGTCGACCATGTCGGCTACGATCGTCTCGCTCTGCCCCACACCGACGGTCTCGATCAGTACAATGTCGTAGCCCGCTGCCTCGCACAAGATTATGGCCTCGTTCGTGTTGCGCGCAACGCCGCCCAGGGTGCCCCGCGACGGCGATGGCCTGACGTACGCGTTGTCGTGGCGCGACAGCTCGAGCATCCGCGTCTTGTCGCCCAGGATGGAGCCGCCCGTGAGTGCCGACGATGGGTCCACGGCGAGCACGGCCACCTTATGTCCCTGGCCGACGATGTGAAGACCGAGCGCCTCAATCAGCGTCGACTTGCCAACGCCTGGCGACCCAGAAAGACCGATGCGCAGCGACCCCCCTCTGGTGGCTGCCTTTGCCGCCAAGGCACCCTGGAGAAGGTCCCGCGTCATCAAGCGGTGGTCGGCCCGTGTGGACTCGGCTAGCGAGGTGAGCAAACTCTGAGTACGCTTTATCAGTCCCACCCCGATGGCTTACCGAGGGTAATCGCCCTGGCCAGATCGTAACGTCGTCCGGCTACGAGGCCGCTCAACAGGGGCTTCCACATACTGACCGGCGTGGAAATCTGAGCGGTTTTTTTCTTCTCTTTTTCGGAATCTTTTTTTTTTTTCAATTTTTTTTTTTTCGACGCCCTAACTGACATCCGAATCAAAATTTTCGAATCGGCTCGACCGGGATCACTGGGCCATACGTGGATCCATCATGTAGGCAGGCGTCGAGTAGTAGGGAGCCATCATGAGATCAGGAGGGTAGGGGTAGTAGGCGCTGGCTGCTGCGTTGACCGCACCTCCCGGGCCACCTTGAGCGCCTGTTGCAAGAGCTTGTTGCGATCCTGGCGACTGCTGTTGCTGCTGCTGCTGCTGGATCTGGATTTGCTGAGAGAGGAATCAAGTTTTAATTTTTAAAATTTTTATTATTATGAAATCGAGCATTTGACGTACGATTGGGTCAAAATAACCGTGCTGACCGTACATCGTTGATGGCGAAGGCGTTGCGTAGTAGAAAGCTCCAGTGTTTGGATCCTGGACAATCGCAGGCCCAGTGGTGGCATAGTAGTACTGGATTGCTGCAGCCGCTGCGGCTTGTGCTTGCGCGGCATGCGCCTGTTGAGCAGCCTGCTGCTGACTACCAGTTGCAGCGTTTACGGATGGTTGTTGCTGCTGCTGCTGCTGCTGGGCAAGGGTCAGATGTACTGACGATTTGGAGTTGCTTGGCGTTACTGGGCTCGTACTGCCAGCAGAGGCAGACGACATTTGCGGAGAGGACTGCACCGATAACGACGACGACTGAGACGACGATGACGAGAGCGGTGGAGGTTGATGCTGCTGCTGCTGCTGCTGGGAAGGCGGGGGAGCCATCATGTAGTAGGCGCCAGGACCAGGCAGGGCGGGCAGGTAGGCTGGCATCATGCCCTGTTGGCCAAAGTTTGCAGGCGCACCCTTGCTGTTGGGGTGGAGTCCATTTCCGACGCTGTCCTTGCGCTTCATAACGGTGGGAGGTATTTGAGGCATAGCCAGAGGGAGCAGCATTGGTTCTAAACCGTGAAAGGAAAAAAAAAAAAAAGGCATCAGGTACCGAAAGAGTACAAGATGGATGCTATACGTTTGCCACTGAGAGCAGCAGCAACCGCCGCGGGATCTCCTTGCACGGGCACGCCACCAGGCCCTGTGACAAAGGCTGCTTGGACTCCCTAGTCGGATAGGAAATTCTTTTAAAATTATATACTGATTTAACGACGATGAACAATCACCTTTGGTCCCGGGACAACGTCAAACTCGACAGGTTCGTTCTCGAGGAGTGACTTGAACTGACCCTCGATTGCCGAGACAACTGCTGTGTGATGGACAAAGAGATCGGGTCCACCGTCGGCCGGCAGTAGGAATCCGTAGCCTTTCTGCGCGTTGAAAAACTTGACCTTGCCCAGCTTGCGTATCCGCTTCTCATCATGGATCTAAAAAAAGTGTGTGTGTGTGTGTGTGTGTGTGCGTGCGTGGGGGGCTGCTTTGAGACGACGGCAAAAAAGGAAGAAAAAACACCAAATGCTACCTCCTTGACCTTGTCCGAGTCACTGAGCTTGTCCTCGGACCGTGAGCCTCGACGGACAGCAGGATCAAAGTGTGTGGCAAGTGCGTCCTCGAGGATCGAGTAAACAAGCTCCTGAACGAACGAGCTTGCCTGGACGTACTGCATTGGGACGAGGGCGTCAAAATGCTGGTTGTCGATGCCGCCTGCGAGGAGGATCGGCTGGGGCGATGCCTTGGTTGTGGCGGGCCCGCAGTGCCACTCTTCGCCACTGTTAAAGTAGACGATGACCTCGCGCTTGAACAACTCGGTAATGGCACGGAGCTCGGGTCGCCCGCCCCAAGCATCGTCCAAGCGCATGGCTTCGAGGTAGGCATCGAGCGTCATCGAGCACTCGCCCTCGTAGAGCTGTGGATGCTCGCGCATGTACTCGACCACCTGTCGGCGCAACTTCATGTGGAACGTCTGGGACGGGTAGATCTGCAGAGCGACCGCACGAAACAGGCACGAACTGTCATGACGCATGCGTACGCGACGCAGGCCGGCGGGGTCGGAGCCCGACGAGCCTCGCTGGCGTGTGCTATGTTTTTTTTTTATCGAGTTTTATTTGAGTAGGGAAAACACGTTCGTTGTGCAAGTGCCAAACTTACAGACGAGGCTCGACGTCGCCAGTGGCGAGATGTACACCATTGCTGTTGCCACCAGTGCTTTGAGGCAGGATGGCTGTCGGTGTCCTCTTTTCATCCTTTGTTTACCCACACGAAGGAGGAAGGAATGATAGATAAAAAAAAGAGGACAAAGAGGAAAACGTCTCAACTTACCAGTCGGACATTCACTTTGACTTGCTGCTGCTGCTGCTGGACATGCAGGCCATGGTGTCCTTGCGTTGCTACCATCATTTCACAAAGTCGTGCGCTGTCCTTCCAAAACAATTAGCAGTGCGGGGTAAAAAAAATGCGGGGACGTGAGGACCTCACGAGACAAACGTGTCTGTCGTGCTCCCCCCTTCAAAAAAGAAACCGAACAGGTCCACAAGACAAAGCGCCTTGCGCATGAGGTGCAGAGTTGGACAGAAAGAAAGAATGTCAGCAAAAAATAGAGGGAAAAAACAAAAAAAACAAAAACAAGGACGTCATGCGACCCTCAACCTAGAGTAAAACCCGGCCTGGGCGATTGCCCTGCGGTCACGACAGGACGCGAGGTTGTCCAGGACGTACGGGGGAGGGAGGTCACAGCCAAGAAATAAAGAGACGCTGGGGAAAGAGACCAGACACAACAGACAAAGCGTGAGAACCCCGAATAGTGTAGTAAATAAATAAATAAAGAACAAAAGCTCAGATTGCCCTGCGAGTCACCGGGCCAGCACAAGATGCATCGACCGAGACCCAACACAAAGATAGGATTGAAAATACACGTTGAAAAGAGGGTAACAGAAAGAAAGAAAAAAATAGGTGGACTGACGTGGACCTGCGCACCCCTCAAGGGCTCCAGAAAAAAAACTAAACCCTTTTGCCTTCAGGGCGGCGATGCTTGTTGTGCGCCCGCACAAACTGGCCGGCCCCATCACCCAGTTGTTCCCTGCTCATCAAACCACGCGTCCCCCCCAAAAAAAAATTTCCTCAACTGGAACTGCAGATTGTACAACAATGGCTTGCCAAAAAAAACAAATTTTTTCCCTTCATGATAAAATTTCATACGCCGCCACCGTTGCTGGCACCACCGCCGTTTCCGCTACCGTTACTGTTTCCGCTGGGATTGCCGCTCGACGCTGTCGACGACGAGCGAAGTGTCAGGAACGAGAAAAGGTTTGCAATGGACAGGCGACTAGGGGGAGATGCAGCGTTACTTGGCGATGCAGCAAGTTCGAGGGAGGACGATGGCGAGACGTTTGCAAACAGGGACGACGATGAGCTCGCGGGCGACAGGACGTTTCCACTGGCCGATGGAGACAGCGTGCCGAGGGCCGAGCCTAATCCACGTGGCGCCAAGCGACTGACGAGTTGTTCGACCCATTTCTTGAGATGGGCGTCGTTTGGATGCTGCTGTCGTGCGCGTTTGATCGTCTCAATCATGTTGGGGTTGTACGTCGCCAGCTTTTTGCAAATAGCAGGATGAGCTGCAACATTTTAAATTAGCACCAAAAAAAAAAGAAGAAGGAATTATTGCTATTTTTTCCTAGTACCAGAAAGCTGAAGGATCGTGCCGCAAGCGTACTGGAGGACGGTGACATTGTTCATGTTGCGGTTCATGGCAAGGATGAGAGCCTGGACAGGGGTCTGGTTGCCATTGTTGTTGTTGACGTGGGAGCGCTCAAATGCGGCGAGCAAGAGAGGCTGCTCCGTGTTGTGTGTCAGATTCCAAAGGACACCGCACGCCGAGCGCTGCACATCTAGCTGGTTGGGGAACTCAAACAGCGCGTTGGCCACGAGCTCTAGCGAGCCAGACACGACCATGATCTCCTTGAGCACTGGATGCGCCTGCGTTATCTTCTTGTACTCGATATTGGTCGAGAGCAGAATCGCACGTGCAGCGTCGTTCTTGTAGCTCAGGTGAAAGAGGGCGCGGCACGCTCGGTTCTGCACGTCAGCGACTTTGGCATGCTGACGCATGGCATCAAAGATCAGCACAGGAATGCCCAACTCGGGTGTGCGCATGATGGCTGCCCGCTCGTCCTTGGCCTGCAAAAAATATGTACATATATTCATTTTCCCTCGCATAAACAACATTTAAATTCAAAACGTACGGCAGGTGGGGTCTGACCATTCGAGGCCAAGAGCTTGCGGAGAGCGCTGCAACCGCGCGACTGGACCTTGGCTTGGGTCGGGTGGTTGCGCATGGCAGCTGCGACGGCCTCGTGAGCCTTGAGCCGGATTAGGGTGGCCTGGTTCTCCGTGTTGTCGTCAGCAAAGGCTCCCAGGGCTGCACACCCTTGCTTCTGCACCTTGTTGTGGTTGGGGTGGGAGCGCATCGCGGTGAGGACGGCGACCTCGGCCTGGTGTTTATTGCTCATGAGGACGGCGCGATTCTGCGGCTCCATGGCCAACTTGCGCAGCGCGCCACAGCCCTGGCGCTGGACGCCACCGTGCGTCACTAGATTGTTCATGGCTTGCAAAACAATGACGTGTGCAGCCAGCGACTCGTCTGCGGGTTCCATCAGCAATCTCCTATTGGGCGTGTAGTCGCTCTATCAATTCATTTTTTAAATTTGTACATTAATAAAAAAAAATTTTTATTTTATTTTATTTAATTGTTATTGCTTACGAGGTGGCGAAGGAATCCGCAGCCGGCTTCTTGGATGTCTGAATCATTGGTGTGAGTCTGCATGACCTTGGCGACGAGAAGGTGGGTGGCGTTGGGATTTGAGACGAGGACAATGCGATTAGAGTTGGACGCCGAGAGGTCCCAGAGGGCACGGACGGCCAGCCGTGCGAGCTCGTACTTTTCCATTCCTCGTGCCCGTAAGATGGCAATGATGGGCTCGTGCAACTGGAACCTGCTGACGAGGAGCTCGCCGGCCGAGGTGGGCGACGGCGCGACTAGGGCGCTGCCGTTCGTGGACGTTGCGATGGGCGAGAGTAGGGCCAGCTCCTTGATCTCTGGTGGATGGTGGGTCACGTCCTGCAAGATGCGGAGGGCCTCGTGGAGGATGCCGTCGTCCGTCCTGTATTTTTCGATCGCCGCGAGCAGGGTCGCCAGCGACAGGTTGGGCAGGGCACCCGTTTCGAGGCCGACGTCCTCGATCGGTGATGGCGCAGAGGCGTAGCAGAGGAAGCGGAGACGCTGGTTTGGCGTGAGAGGAGTGGTCATGACGCGAAGTCTCGCGAGCAGATTGGCAGGGACGATGGACTCGTGCGCCAGCAATTTTCTGGAGAGGAGCTCGTTGAGTGGGAGGTGGGCCACGAGCGGCATGTCGCCCTCGTGAGGGAGTGGGGTAGTTTGGCGACACAGCGGGCAGCGCACAGAGTAGGGCAGCTCCTGAATGGGCATGCCATGCTGCATGTTTCGTGAATTTTGCAGGACGGCTTGGGTCAACTGATGGTGCACGATACGCGACAGGCACGGCTCGCAGACGACGTGGCTGCACTGAAGCTGCTTGGGGGGCCAGACGAGGTTGAAACAAACGGGGCAGTCGAGGTCGTCGTCATCGTCAGCGCCGTTGTCGGTACTCGCCGTTGCTGCCTGTGCTTCTGGGGCGGCTACTGACGCGCTTTCAAAGCTCACCAACTGTTGTTGATGCTGCCCGCCAGTCGTCGTCGAGGGCGATGCCGGTGCCGAATCACCGCCGTCGTGGTCTGACCGCGTGGGCGACGTCGCAGCCGACGAACTCTCGGGCAGGTCGTTTGTGTGCAGCTGGTGATGGCTGTGTCGCCGACGCGAAATGGTGGACGTGTTGGCGGCAAGGCGCCTTGCGGCCATTAGCCCAGCTTCATCGTCGGTGGTCTCGTCGTTTTTGCGCGCGGCCCGGCGACTGGTCGAGCTGCCAGTGTCGTTCTCGTCGTCCTCGTCGTCGTCGTCGTCGTCGTCGTCATCCTCATCTTCACTACTGCTGCTGCTGCTATTGTCGTTGGACCGACGGCTCTTGCGGGGGGTTGCTCGCTTGGACGGCGGAGGGGAAGACAGCGCCAATACCGACGCCGCTGTTGCCGCGCTGCTGCTCCCGCCTTGTTCCATGTCAACTAGAAGCAAATGGTTAAGGCGGAACTGTCATGATAGCGGCAACGTGGAGAGAAAACGCGCGCACACATACACGATAAACAACAACGACAGTGACACAACAGCAAAGAATACGTCTGCACGCACAGGACGTATGCGGGCTGCTGCTCAACGCCAGGCAGCCGGGTAGAAAAAAAAAACGCGGAGGGATGGAAAAAAAAAAACGTGCACACACACGCACTTGGACCTGCTCCACTCTTCTGAATCATTGACCGCGGCTCTGCACCACCGAGTGGCACCACCTAGTACCACGGCCTCGCACCGGTCACCAAGCGTTGTCAGGTAGACCATGGGTGGCCTCGCGAAACAACCAAGACTGGTGGTGGGACCGAAAACTTGGCCAGCCTGAACGCTGGCCACACACTTGCACAATGACGGATCTGTTGACAGCTTTGCCGCGCGAGCTGGCCCTGCTCGTGCTGGGCTACATAGACGCACGGACCCTGTTCCGCATGGAGCGTGTGTCAAAGGGGTGGCGTGCGCTCGTGGCCGACCCGTCGCGGTGGCATGAGCTGACGGACGAGCTTTGGAAAGACAAGGTACGGGTTCTTCGGCCGCTTCTTTCACCTAAGCCGACCCGCGTGCCCAGGTTTACGTGCCCCTGACGTACAAGGCGGACTATGCAGCGGGGATGTTTCGCAAGGCCTATGTCGAGTCGATCGCTGACAGCAAACGGCAGACAATCACTCTGGATGAAATGTGCGAGTTCAAGTGGTCGTTCCGGTTCAAAGCGGCCGCGGGTGAAAACTTTGTCTCGACCGACTCTTGGTGGCAAGGGCCGCGCAACGGGCGTGTCTCCGAGTATCGGTAAGGGAGAACAAAAAAAAAAATTACATTGTAGTGCTGAATTTTTTCTTTTACAGGAGGTATCACAGGGATGGCACGCTCTCGTCAACATTCATGACGGCAAGGTGGCGTTTCGTCTCGACGACGATGGGTCTCGTTTTCCCCATGGGGCGCGTGGTCAAGTATGCAAACAGTGTTACTCTTATCCCAAGCGTTGAAATCTTTTTTTTTTTTTTTTTGTTTGTTTGTTTGTTTGGATGCAGGGTCAATTTCTTCCCTCCCTACCTCGTCTTTCGCGATGAGAGGAATTGGGGCTTCATCCTCGAGAGCTGTTGGACGGTACATACCAGCTTTCCCATGCCTGCTCGCGGTGAGGATGCATACCTCGAAGACGAGAACTTGCACGTCCAAGCAAACGACCAGGCCTTTGAGTGCTTCCTTTATAATTCTTCCATGTAAGTTTTTCTTTCTTTTTTTGGAAATTGCAAATCTCAACACCTCTTCTTGTCTTGCAGACCGTACGAAGACAACCTTGTTCTCACCAACGACTCGTTCAAGCTCCTTGTGGAGCGGCACAATGCGCAGAGGATGCAGGAGAGCGAGTGGGAAAATACGCCGCTTATGGATGCAGAGGATGACGACGACATGGCAGAGGACGAGTTTGACCCTGCCGAATACGAGAGCGTTTTGTTCAACACCGACGCAAGTAACGACGACAACGACGTGATGTAATTTAATTAGATGTTTGTAGCCGCATAAAAAAAAATTTTTTTTTTATTTTATTTTTGGTGAAGGAAACGCCCACAACAAATCAACAACAACAAAAAAAAATGTCTACTTTCCAATTTTCTTTGGGATTTCTGCGAAAACTTTGCGCAGTTCGACGACATACTTGTTCTCTGAGAACTCTTTCCAGTCCCAGTAGAAATAAAAGCCGGTGCCGACGACGGCCGCAATGACGGTGATTGCTCCAAGGCTCACCCACTTATACCTGGCGAGGCCTTTCTTGGACGCGCCACCCTTTTGGTTCGGGAGGGAACTCGGGGAGGCGTCCAGTGCAGACTGGACGATTGTCGTGAGGAGGTCTCCGGCATCTCCCTTGACAAACGATGTTGCGACAAACTTGGCGTTGACCTTGGCCGCAAGGGCTTTACTCTGAGATTGTTGTTCGGCGCTGGCAGGGGCAAGGTCGGTCTTGGTGCCCACGAGAACCCACGGTACTGGCTCGACTTTGTCGCCAAAAGCAAAAGTTTGCTAAGAAATTTCGGAATTTTTTTTTTTTTTTTTTGGGTAAATAAACAGAGGGAAAAAATTTAAGTTTTTTTAATTATATTTTTATTTTACCATGAGGTTGGAGATGTAGGAGAATGACGCAGGGTCGCTCTGGTCAAACAGGAAAACCAAGACGTCGGCAGTCACGAGCTGCTTGGCGTCCCCGAGGACAGCCAGTGTATTTTCGACAGGGATCTCTTGCAGGACGATGAACTTTTCGCCATCGGCGCCCGTCGTGGCCTTGACCGACTGGACCACAAATTGACTGGCAGAGGTGGCAACGTGAGGCTCTTTGCCGGTGACGGTCTGGAACAAGGCCTTTTTCAGCAGCGAAGACTTGCCCGACTTGTGCGCGCCCACGACAAAGGCCTTGAGCGTCCGTTTATCGATCTTGCCGAGCTGGTGCGCCTCCTTGCGCCCCTTGGTCACGGTCACGGGCGATGTCTTGTCATTGTACCCGAGGTATGCAAAGTATTGCTGCGTCGTCTTAAAGTCGAGGACGGTCTGCAAGGCCCACATGCCAAGGAAGCCCTTCTTGGTCAACTGGACCGAACGTGTCAAAAAGTACTCGCAGAAAGAAAAAAAAAAAAAAAAGGAGGGAAACGTACGTAACCAGCCTTGTTGGTCGAGGCGGTTTGGGCGAGCTGGAAGCCGGCAAAGGGATTTGCTGGCGCAGTCTCAAACAGCAGTTGGAGCTCCTGGTCGGACGAGAGAGCGCCGTCGCCGTCCTTGTCAAACGTGGCAAAGAGGCCCTCGAGGAACTCGTATCCGGCGCGGCTGACCTCGACAGTCTGGTCGCCATGAACGCTCACCTTGGGGTTGAGGAACTCGGGAGCGAGTTCGAGGTCGTCGCCATAGCCAAACTTGCGCAGCACGGCCCACGTCGTCTCGAGTCGTCCGCGCTGGACAAACATCAGGTGCAAGCAGAGGAATCCTGCAGGATTGTACATGTTGATATAAGTCAGCTTGACAAGGGGGATACCAATCTCGGTGATGCCTTCCTCGCTGACAGAGTCTGCATCGAGTTCCGAGAGGACCTTTTTAAGTGCGGCGATCTCCTGGGACTGGAGAGGGGTATTGAAGCAGAGAGTCTGGAACTCGTTAAGCTCTGCATCGTTCATGTAGCCGTCCTTGTCGGCGTCGCACAGGTTGAAGATGCGCTTGAGGGCATCTGCACACGCGTCAGTAAACACCTTTTTTTTTTAAAATTTATACTCTGTTAAAAAAAGAAAATGTTTGTGCTTATGGCGGTACACTTTCGGCCGTGTCAAAGAGAGGGGCCATCGGGTACAGGACGGCCTTTTGAGCAAAATAAAAGACCTCGGAGACGTTCATGTTGGTCTTGGCCGAGCACTCGACGCAGGTCTCAACCTCTTTCCAGTCGCTCATGATGGGCTTGATGTTTTCCTGCAGGTGCGCGTTGAGAGCGTCGTCGCCGCGGACGTCGATCTTGTTGCCGACGAGGATGATCGGCACACTCAGGCCGAGCGACTGAAAGTACGGCAGCCACTTTGACGCGATCGAAGCAAACGTGTGCGCGTTGTCCACCGAGTAGAGCACGCAGATGACATTGGCGCGCTTGAGGTCGCTCTCCAGCTTGTCCTTGTGCTCTGGCAGATCTACAAACAAAACAGAAAGACAACAAAAGCCCATTAGCGCTTCTCCTCACAGGGCACAAGAGGGGCGGGGATACTGGACGTGTCGATAATGTGCGTGGTGACCTTTTCGGGCGTGACATGGGACGGGATGGTGAACTCGCCCAAGAGATGGTCGACTTTTTCCACAAACTCCTCCTTGAGCAGGGTCGTGATCAGCGTCGACTTGCCGACGCCACCTACGTTGCGTATTCAGTGGTCAGTGCCAGACGGACAAAAGGGCCCTCGCAAGGCGCATTACTGTCTCCGACGACGACGATTCGCACGTTCTTTTTCATTTTCGCAACGGCCAACTCTGGGTACGATATCTTTTCAAAATGGACGCGAAACAGCCGGCGCGCACACGGCAAACGGCGAGCGAGATGCGAAGGCACCACAACAGGATGGCCCAGGTGTTTGCACAGGGGACGTTGCAACTGCCTCTGGGGTTGGCAGCCAACGCGGCGCACGGCAAGCTCGTGAGCAACGTTGAGGAAATTCTCAAGTGTCACCGGGATGGCGCGCCCACGTCCTCTGCGCTGCTGCTAAAGTACTTTAAGAAGCCGTACTCGCTGGTGGCATGCTTCCTGATGGCGCTGCTGGTGGTCTATTTCATCCTGACCGTGCACGATCACACGTCGACCGGCAACGAGTACCAGTTTCGGGCGACGGCGGCGATTATCGAGGTCTTCCTCGTGGCCATCGCGTACGCGTACAATGCCCGCCTGTACATTACCGAGAGTCAGTTCCACTATCTCGAGGTGAACGAGTGTGCGACACAGGCGTGGAAGCTCCTGCGCTCGTGCGACTACACCAAGAGCTCGGACCTGAACGTGCCCTCGCTCCTGTCGGTGCACGTCGTCGAGGTCATCCGCGACGGACACTGTGTCAAGTTGCCCTGCTCGTTTGTCGTCGAGGGCGACACCGTTCGGCTCTCCTATGGCATGACCGTGCCCGTTCGCATCGAGCTCCAGGCGATGCAGCCGGGCAACGTCGCCGTCCAGCCCATGGTCTTTGAGGAGGGCGACTGCCTCCACCCGTCGCTGTTTCCGCCGCGCGCCTGGTCTGTCCACGAGGCACCCATGTGGTACTTTACAGTTCTCGATACGCCGCTCGTCCGCCAAGTCCAGTCGATCCTCACAGTAAAACGAATGCAAAAGAAAAGAAAAAAAATTCTTTTTTTTGACTAAAGATTCATAGAACCGAAGACCCGTTTCAGTCATGGAAAACCAGAGACTGCGCGTCGAGCGGATTGTTTCGGGCTATATTTTGTGGATCGCGTACATTATATCGTTCATCGTGTGCCTTATTCGGATGGCCGTCGTTCCGCTGTAAGCACCCTGCACGAAAAAAAAAAAGGGGAATAAATTTTCTTTCCAGGGGCACGACGTATTGGCCCGACCTGATCCTGATCATGCCGTCGCAGCTCATGTTTACGCTGATACCGCTGAGTATTCCGACAATCTGGCTGGCAGTGTCGTGTTACGCAAACGCATGGCTCTACTGCCTCTTTGACGCGCTGCAGTCGTCCAAGACCAAGTACAACGACAACGAGGACGAGTTTGACTTTGACGCCGAGCCTCCGGTGAGCGAGGTGTTTGTGCCTCGTGTGGAGATCTTTAGAAAGTTTGTCCAAATGATGCGCGGCATCGACCCGAGGACGCTCTCGAGGACGGCCAACCTTTTGCACTCGCTGGGCAACACGACCGTGATTTGTGCGATCGACAAGGAAGGCACCTTGGCCAAGCCTTTCCCGCTGCCCGAGGCTGTGTTCATGCTGCGCGATGAGCCGATGACGCTCGAGGTCGGCGCCGACTATCAGCCTCCGCACAACCTCACCTTTCTCGAGAACGACTGGCATTCGTTCATGAGCTCGCTCAAGCCGATCGGCCTCCACGCCGTCCTGCACACCGACTCGACCCACGTCGACTCGTCCCTGGCTGGACCCTACCACATCAAACGGCCCGCACTCACATGCCTCGGACCCTCGGCCATCCCCTGCCAGATGTACCTGGGCAACCTCGGCTGGGCCATCGGCTTTGTCGACTCGGCCGTGACGATGTACCGTCGCGTGCGCCACATCATTGCCTACTCTCCCACCCACATTTCGACCTTTCGCCCCCCAGGCTTTGGTCCTGCCGAGGTAGTCTACCGAAAGGAAAAATAAAATAAATAAAAACGTGAAAAATTAGGATCTGGAGCAGTTTTTCCGCGAGCCCTCGCCAGTGTCGTCGGCTCGCGAGTCGCTTGCCTTGGCGGACGACGAGGAAGAGAGGCCGTTGGCCGAGGAGGAACCCGACAAGGCGGCCCCGGTCACGGCCAACGGCCCTGTCTCAGCGGATGACACGTCGATGCTGACCAGCCAGGATCCGCTGCTGGGCGATGCGCCAAAGCCAGAGGAGCAGGAGCCCGTCGGGGGAGAGCAAGATCTCGTCGAGGAGGAGTTGGTAGAGTTGGTGGAGGAGGAGGAGGAGGAGGAGGGGCAGGAGCAGGAGGAGAAGGAGGAGAAGGAAGAGCAACCGCGGCACGACGTCGAGGGGGAGGAGATGCCGGACCCGCGCAGCTTTGGGCGCGGCTTCCAGATGCCGCTCATGTCTGCCGTCGTGCTCGAGGACACGAGCAACAAGTCGTTCCAGATGATGACCGAGGGCAACCCCGAGGTGATCCTGGACTTTTGCACGAGCTACTGGAACGGGACCGAGATCAGGCGGCTGGACGAGGACGAGCGTAAAAAGGTGCTCACGTTTTACAACAATGCCAAAAAGCACGACATCCAGTGCGTCGCGTTGGCCTACGCCCCGCTGGATCTCCGCAGCGACTCGCCTCTTTTGTCTGGAGATGCCACCACTGCAGCCAAGCCCATGTGGGTGACCCTGCCGCCACTCGAGCACGACGACGACCAAGACGTCGTCGCCGCCTACGAGCAGGACCCCCAGTACGCGGCGTACGCCTCGCTGCACGTCGACTCGGGCCACCTGCTGCGCGGACAGATCTTTATGGGCATGGTCTTTATGCAAAACGACACCAAAGAGGACATGCCCGAGTTTATCGAGGACCTGAGCGTGGCCGGGATCCACTTTTCGTACTTTTCGCCGCGGCACAATCGCGCGGCCAAGGGTTTCGCCGAGCGCCTGGGCATCGCGACCGACTGGAACTGCTGCATCTCGCTCATGTCGCAGGAGCAGGCGGTTGATTTCGTGGACCCGCGCGACAAGGCGCAGATGCCCTGGGGCATCGAGAGCATCCGGCCGCATCTGCAAGAGGTCGACGACATCCCGCTGCACGCCCCGATCTTTGCCAACGCCCTCCAGCACAACATTGCCGAGATGATCAAGATATACCAGGAGAACGGGGAGGTCGTCTGCTGCCTGGGCAACTCGGCCGACGGGCACAACTCGTGTGTGTTTGCCGCCGCCGACATTGCCATGTCGTTTGAGATGCTCCATCCCAAGCTCTTTGTACGTCCTACGGCCGCAGCGGCCGCAGCACCGGACGCGGTCACCGATGCTGATCAACCGCCCGTGCCCGATCAACCCACACCAGAGGGCCGGTCGGCGAGCGCCGCCAACGCCAGCGGCAACATTTCGCTCAAAGTCGGCCAGAAGCACTACACGACCAATGCCAAGCGTCTGATGGAGGAGCATGGTCTGAATGAGTCGCCCTACAAGATTCCGCTGAACGAGGACCGCCAAATGCTCAGACGTGTCAGCCACAATCCGGCCGCCAATGTCCCCTCCACCGAGTCGGTGGCGTTGAAGGCGATCCGGCCCTCGACCCCCCTTGCCGAGCAAGCGTCGACTGCACCACCACCAGCCACAGGAGCAGCCGCGGCGCCGACAGTGACGGCAAATGCCCAACAGTACCAGCAACAGGGCTACACGCCATCGACAACGACGTCGGCTGCCTACGTTAACGCGCGCTTTAATGCCCTCGGGTGTGCGTTCAACATTTCCCGCGACACGTCACCCTACGCGATCATGGAGGTCATCCGCGAGGCGCGTCGTCTCAACAAGAATGTGCAGCAGGCCATGACCTTTATCCTGGCGGCGCACCTCTCCCTCGGCATGCTTGTGCTCCTTGACCAGGTATGTCAATTTTTTTTAACAATTACGCTATTTTTTTTTTTCTCCAACTCGAAAAAAAAAAAAAAAAAAGGTACTCCTCCTACCGCCTGTCCTCAGTGGTTACCAAATATTCTGGGCCCTCTGGGTGCAAGTACCGATCATTGCCTGGAGCTTTCTGTCCACACCCTACGAGCCCGACCTGATGAAGCAGATGCCTTGTAAGTTGCATAAAAATAAAGGAAAAAAACATTTTTTTTTTTTTTTGTGGTTGTTCT
>Ga0302230_10001414_pt1 | contig 15837 bp, 16 predicted proteins | sample II_Palsa_N2_1_FD_193523 | JGI IMG/M metagenome (GOLD analysis project Ga0302230, IMG submission 193523) | Peat permafrost microbial communities from Stordalen Mire near Abisko, Sweden - II_Palsa_N2_1 | ecosystem: Environmental > Terrestrial > Soil > Palsa > Peat permafrost | place: Sweden... | reverse complement strand
CCGCCCTGGGCGCGCCACTGCTCGAACGTAACCGTCGTGGTGTGCGCGCGACGGCGGCGGGCGAGGCGCTCGTCCATCATGCCCGTCTGATCCTCGGCCAGGTGGAACAGATGCGCGGCGAGTTGCGCACCTATGCGACCGGTCTGAGGGGGCGCGTCAGGCTGCTGTCCAACACCGCCGCATTGGCCGCGTTTCTGCCGCAGCAACTCAACCGCTTCCTGGCAGCCTATCCGGACCTGTCGATCGATCTCGAAGAACGGCCTAGTGCGGAAATCGTCAAGACATTGGCGGAGGGTCGAGCAGATCTTGGCATCGTCGCCGACATCGCCGACCTCGCGGCCCTGCAGACGCATCTGATCGCGCACGATCAGCTCGTCGTCGTGGCGAATCGCACACACCGCGTTGTCACCGGGCTGCCCGTCGCTTTCGCGGAGATTCTCGACGAGGCTTTTGTTGGGCTCTCGGACGCTGCGCTGGAGACCCATCTGGCAGATCGCGCCTCGCGGCTCGGTGTTCAGCTCAACTATCGTATTCAGATGCGGAGTATTGAGAATGTGGCGATGCTGGTAGAAGCAGGCATCGGCATAGCGATTCTGTCTAATGCGTCGATCGAAACGTTGCATCGCCCGGGACTGGTGATCTCACCGCTTTCCGAATCGTGGGCCGCGAGGCGGCTTCATCTTTGCGCCCGCAATTTTGCCGCGCTGACGCCGCATGCTGCACTGCTCGCCCAGCAGTTGATCGATGGTGCCGCATAGCTGCTGCGGCCAACACCCTCTCTTCACCTTGAATGACCAGCCGGGGCTCGTCGGATCACCAACCGTAAAACCTCGGCCACTCCTCAATGGTCCCTTCCTCGAAGAGCGCCTGATACGCGGGGAAAGGCGATTCGAAACTCGCTGTCGGGCTAGCGATAGTTAATCACGTCGATGATGTCATTGAGGAACCACGGCAGAATCAATTGCGTGTCGGGATAGCTGACGCCGACGCTGAGCCTCGGCGGCGTTGAGGTGGAGTCGCCCGGCATCGCACGGTCGGGTGTATGCAAAATGTAGCTATCCGTGTCGGCCGGACCCGGCCGGATGGTCTGACTATCCACGGGCGCCGACGTCGAGGCGCAGCCGGTGGTGAGCACGACGAGGACCGCTGCGAAGCAAAAGGGCTTCATGATGGTGTGAACTCCGGCAATATCACTTCGATAGTATGGCCGATGACGACGCCCGCTTCATCCCCTCACACTCACGCCTAAGTGAACCTCGCCATCTAGCGCCGGCCACTCGTCACCTCGCACAGGCACTCGGCAAACTCTGCCGCCGCGGCCTGCTCATGGCGGCCGCTACGCTCGACCAGCCCGATCTCGCGAGAAAACACGTCGTCATCGCCAAGCGGCAATGCGGCCACCGTGTCCGGCATGTACAGCCCGGCCGCCTGCGGCACAATCGCGACACCAACGCCCTGCGCCACTAACCCGACTATGCCTTGCAATTCGTCGAGCTCAACGACGTCATGCACCGTCACACGAATTCTTCGTAGAAAGCGGTCCACCTGGCGGCCGCCGAACGAATTGCGATCGTAGCGAATGAAGGGTTCGGATTTGAGCAACGAGCGCCATGGCTGACCGACCAGTTCACGCGGCACGAGCAAGGCGAACGGTTCCAGAGTCAGCGTGCGCCACTTCAATTCCGCCGGCAGCGCGAACGGCGGTTTGATGATCACCGCCACATCCACCTCCCCCGAATCCACCTGAGCCAACAGGTTCAGCGACACGCCCGGAATGACACGAATGCGCCAACCCGGCGAATCCTGCCGAAAGCGTTGAATGGCGCTGACCAGAAACGAACCTTGCGCCGACGCAATCGCCCCCACGCGCAGCAAGCCCGACTGCTCCGCCACACCGCCGCGGTCGGCCAACCGCGCATACACCGAGAGCAGCTCCTCGGCCACCTCGACCGTATGTTTGCCGGCCGCATTGAGCGTCGCCGAGCGGCCGGTCCGCTCGAACAACGGATAGCCCAGATCCTCCTCCAGACGCTGGATCTGCGCGCTCACCGCCGATTGCGTCAGCCCGATATGCGAGCCGGCGCTCGCGAAAGTGCCGTAACGCACGACAGCCAGGAAGGTTTTGAGCTCTCGCATCATGATGGGATTGATCGATTTTATTGTTGCTGAGGACAAAAATATATCGCTATTCCACTATTTCTGTCATCTCTAGACTGCTTTATGTGGCACCACATTGAACTATCTGAGGATCCCAACATGAGCGACACCACGACTGCCGTGCCCCCGTTTCACCTCGCCTTCCCGGTTCACAGCATCGCTGCTGCGCGCGAGTTCTATGGCGACCTCCTGGGTTGCCCCGAGGGCCGCAGCTCGGAAGACTGGGTGGATTTCAACTTCTACGGCCATCAGATCGTGGCCCATCTCGCGCCAGACGAAGTCGGCCATCGCCAGACGAGCGCCGTGGACGACCACGCGGTCCCGGTCCGCCATTTCGGCGTTGTGCTGCCCATGGACCAATGGCACGCGGCAGCGAAAAAGCTCACGGACGCCGGCACGCAATTCATCATCGAACCGTACATCCGTTTCAAGGGCGAAGTGGGCGAGCAGGCCACGATGTTCTTCCTCGATCCGTCGGGCAACGCGCTCGAACTGAAGGCGTTCGCAAACATCGAATCGTTGTTCGCCAAGTAAGCGAACAAACAGCAGCCGTTCTCCCCCTTACAGGCTTGAGACCGTCGGCTGCACCGCAGACGAATAAAGGAGTGCTAACGTGAGCGCCGCGATACCCGTCAATGGCGAAGCAGAAAGCATCGCGTCCGATGCGGCCGCATGGACGCTCCATGCTTCGGGCGAGCGTCTGCTGATCATCGAACTGCATGCCGGGGACCGCGTCGCAGCGAACCGACGGGCGCGCGATTTCGCCGCACGCATTGCGGCGGAAAATCTGTCGTACGTGACCGGTATCGTCCCGGCCATGACGACCGTCGGCATTCACTACGCGCCGCATTTGGTACGGCTGGACAACACCAGCCAGGCGCCCTATGACGCCCTTGTCGAAGTGCTGACCGGTTTGTTGAAAACAGTCGGCGCCACACAAGACACAGCACCACGCGTAGTCGAGATCCCTGTTTGCTACGGCGGCGAACATGGGCCGGATCTCGGCGAAGTGGCTCACGCGTGTGGCCTCTCCGAGCACAAGGTCATCGAGCTTCACAGCGGAGCGCTCGTAGATGTGATGATGCTCGGCTTCGCACCGGGGCATCCCTACCTTGGCATGCTCGACGCCAGACTGAGTCCGGCGCGGCGCGCGACACCCCGCACCGCCGTCGCCCCTGGTTCGATCGGTCTCGCCAACCGGCAATCCGTTATCTACCCGCTGACGCTGCCCGGCGGCTGGAATCTGATCGGACGGACACCGCTTGCGCTGTTCGACCCGGTGCGAGAGGCACCTTGCCTCGTCAACGCGGGTGACCAGGTTCGCTTTGTACCGATCACACCTGAGCAGTTCGAAACCATCCGTCAAAATACCGGAGCGGCACGATGAGCCTCGAAGTCATCAAGCCCGGTGCGCTGAGCACCTTTCAGGATCTCGGTCGTCCGGCTTATCGGCATCTCGGCATCCCCGTCAACGGAGTGATGGACGAACGCGCGCATCGGCTCGCCAATGCGCTGGTCGGCAATCTGCCGTCTAACGCGACGCTCGAGATTACGTTGATGGGTCCGACGCTCCGGTTTCACGAAGAGGCGGTGATCGCCATAAGTGGCGCCGACCTCGGTGCTCTATTGAATGGCGAGCCTCTTCCCATCGATCACATGGTTGCCGTTTCCAGGGGAAGCGACCTTTCGTTCGGCAAGCGCAGCTTTGGCACCCGTGCCTACCTTGCGGTGCGCGGTGGGTTCAGCTTCGAACCGGTGATGGGCAGCGCCAGCACCTACACGCGCGGCGCGTATGGCGGCCATGCAGGACGTCCATTGAAAAAGGGGGATGTGCTTCCTCTGAGTCCGTTGACGCCGTCCAGCAAGCTGGCGAAGCTGTCGCAAGCGGCACGAAGCCTGAGCCAGGCATTCGACGATCAGGTTGCGTTCCCGCAGGATGCGCCTATAAGGGTGGTCCGCGGTCGTGAGTGGTCCTACTTTTCGTCACGCGCCCAGCAGGCGCTCGAGGCGCAACCGTATCGGATCTCGCCGCAGTCGGACCGGATGGGCTATCGCCTCGAAGGCGAGAAACTCGAGTTGACGGCGCCGCGCGAAGTGATATCGGAAGCGGTCGATTTCGGTTCGATTCAGGTTCCCTCCGACGGCCAGCCAATCATTCTGATGGCGGACCGCCAGACCACCGGCGGCTATCCGAAGATCGGCCATGTTTGTGCAGTCGATCTGCCGCGTCTCGCACAAAAGATGCCCGGCGAGACCATCCGCCTCACGCTCGTCGATCTGGGTACCGCCCAGCGACTCATGTTGTCCCAGCAAAGAAGCTTCGCGGCGCTGGAGCAACTTTGCGTGGCGTCAAGCTGACTACCCCCCACACTGGAACCGATGACCATGCCGAACGCCTCAACTGCACACTTCGAAACGGACGCGACGCTTTCCGCATCGGCGACGAGGAGTGCCGCTCGCAAGGCCGCACTTGCCGCTGCCGCCGGAACGGCGATCGAGTATTACGAGTTCGGCGTTTATGGATACATGGCATCCATCATCGGCCCGCTGTTCTTTCCCGCGGGCAACGCCACGGCCGCCCTGCTCTCGGTGCTGGCGATCTTCGGTACGGCCTTTCTGATGCGCCCGGTCGGCGGTATCGTACTGGGGCGCCTTGGCGACAAGGTAGGACGCCGTAGCGTCCTGATCGTGACGGTGATCGGCATGGGTGTCGCCACCGGAGCGGTGGGTGTGCTGCCCACTGCGTCCCTTGTGGGAGGACTTGCTCCCGCCGCACTCCTGATGGTCCGTCTGGCGCAGGGCTTTTTCGCCGGGGCTGAAGTGACCGGCGCCGCAGCCTACGTGGCGGAATGCGCGCCGCGCGGCCGGCGCGGCTTCTATGGCGCGGCGACGCCGGTGGGTGTAGCGATCGGCGGCGCGCTCGCCGCAGCCGTATGCGGCTTGACGAGCGGTTTCCTGAGCAGCGCGCAGTTGCACGACTGGGGCTGGCGCATTCCGTTTCTGATGGCGCTCCCGCTCGTGCTGGTTTCGGCTTACGTGCGCAAACGCATCGAGGAATCGGCCGTGTTCAGGAAAACCCTCGAACAGAGCAAGCCGGTCAAAGCCCCACTTAAAGAAGTCTTCACGCACCACCGCGCGGCGTTGCTCAAGGTCTTTCTGATCTCGTTTGGACAGAATGCCGGGTACTGGGTGGGCTTTGTGTTCATGAATATCTACATGATCACGTATCTCAAGTACGACAAGACCAGCGTGTATTGGCTCATGTCCGCGGTCAGCCTCTCGATGGCCGTGATGATGCCCGTGTGGGGTGGACTGTCCGACCGCATCGGTCGCCGCAAGGTGCTGGCGATCGGCTTTGCAGCGTATATCGTGCTGGTCTTTCCGATGATGATGCTGATGAACCACCAGAACATCGGCCTCGCGTTCCTCGCGATGTTTATCGTGGCGCTGCCGATGCCGATCGTGCAATCGGTCGGGTACCCGACCTACGCGGAGCAGTTTCCGACCCGCGTCCGTTACACCGGCACCGCGTTCAGCTTTAACTTCGGCGCGATGCTCGGCGGCGGCGTGACGCCCTATATCGCCACCGCGCTGATCGGCTCAACCGGCAACCTGCTGAGCCCGGCGTTCCTGCTGGTCGCGGCTGCATCGATCGGTCTTTTGACGCTCACCAAGACTCGCGAAACTGCGGCGGAATCATTGCAATAGTGCAATCGGATCGAGAGTGCGTTCATGGATCATCTCAAACACAATCCGCCTGAAATCTCGCCGACGCTCGCATGGGCGCTGACTCCGCAAGGCGCACGTGCAGGAATCCGTGCGGGTTTCAATGGCAACACGAGCGGCATGGCGCCGGGCTACGCGCAAGGCAATCTGGTCATCCTGCCTCAGTCGTGGGCGGAGGACTTCGTGGGCTACTGCCGGGCCAATCCCACGCCCTGCCCGCTGATCGGCATGACCCAGGCCGGCACGAGCCTCGTCCCCATGCTGGGCGATAACGTCGACCTGCGCACCGACCTGCCGCGCTACCGGGTGTGGCGCGATGGCGTGCTCGCAGAAGAGCTCGATGACATCTCTGCCCTCTGGCAGGACGATTTCGTCGGCTTTGTGCTTGGCTGCTCGCTGTCATTCGAGCATGCACTGGAAGTGGCCGGTTTGCGCGTACGCCATGTCGACGAGGGCAAGGTCGTCCCTATGTATCGCACGTCGATCCAGACAAAACCTGTTGGACGGTTTCGCGGCCCGATGATCGTGTCGATGCGGCCGTACACGCCGCAGGACGCAGCGATTGCTCATGAGGTATGCGCCAGGCTGCCCGGCGCACATGGTGTACCCGTCCACATGGGCGACCCCGCGGCGATAGGAATCCGGGACGTAACCGTTCCGGACGAGGGCGAACCCACCGAGATCCTCGAGGGTGAGCAGCCCGTGTTCTGGGGCTGTGGCGTGACGCCGCAGGCCGCGACCATCGAGGCGCGGCCCCCGATTTGCATTACGCACGCACCGGGCTACATGCTGGTCTGCGATGTGCGTGTGGAAGACCTCGTTCTTCTTTAGGAAGCCTTTGCTTGAGGCGTGACATCTAGCGAACGTTGCTCTTCGTCCGCGTCGGTCCATTCGTCGCCAAACAGCTCTGGCTTCGCATAAGCCTGCAACGCAGCGTAATGCTCGTCGCAGTCGTCACAGAACATGCGCGCGACGATGCCTTGTGCGAGCCGCTCTGCTCCGATGCTCACCGCCGGAATATCGCCCGACAACTTGCCCTGACTCGCGACCGCAGAGTAGTTGAACAGGTGAATGCGTCCAACCGCTGGACAACTTCCCTCGACCTTTTCCTGACACTCGAACGCAGAACCGAGGTAAGGCGAATTGGCCAGTTCACGGTTCGGTCCTTCCTGCGACGCGTCGAACGCATCTTTCCAGAGCCGGATGTTGTCGGCAACCGGCGCAAGTTCCGGGCGAACCAGCAGGTCCGTTGTGAAACCCGTGGCGAAGATGATGAAGTCGAGCGCATAGCGGCCGTGCGGTGTCTGGACCACCAACTCGTTGCCCTCCTCGATCACGTCTTCAACCGGGCTGCCTAGATGAAAATACGCCTGCTCGTAGCGCGAGACCCGCAGCGTGCTGCTGCGCGGAGGCGGGGTCTGGGTCGCCATCGCATAGCTATTGAAGCGCCATTTCCAGGCGTCGGGTAGCAGCGCGAAGCCGTGCGCGAGACCCGGACTGGAGACACCGGTCAGCTTGTTAATCCGCGGCAGGTCTTTCCGCCGGATAAACATGTCGAGCCGCGCGGCACCTGCCTCCAACGCGGTCGCTGCGTTGTCCATTGCGGAAGCGCCCGCGCCTACCACGGCCACGCGTTTGTCACGCAACGCGGCGAAATCGATTTCGTCCGCGGAGTGTGCCCAGCGCTGCCGGTTCAATTTTTTCGCCATCGCCGGCACCTGCGGCTGCCCGCCGCCGTCACGCCCTGTGGCAAGCACGACATGGCGCGCCAGCACGCGCTCTTCGCCGGCGGGTGTCGCTAATATCACTTCGAGTACGCTGTCCGCGGGCGTTGCAGGCCGAATTGCGAGCACCGTCGTCTCGCTTTCGATTTCGAGGCCCAGCACGCGTCTGTACCAGACCAGGTAATCCATCCACTGCACGCGCGGAATCTTGTCGAGCGACTGCCATGCATCTGCACCGAACTGCGCTTCGTACCACGCCCGAAACGTCAGCGACGGCAAGCCGAGACACGGGCCAGTCAGATCTTTAGGCGAACGCAGCGTTTCCATGCGCGCAAAAGTGATCCACGGTCCTTCCGTGCCCAACGGCGCCTTGTCGACAATGCGCATGTTGTCGACGCCGAGCAGCTTCAGCGCGCCCGCGGCGGCAAGGCCACACATGCCGCCGCCCACGATCAGGACATCGGTCACGGCAACCCCGTCGATCGTCCTGCGCGGCGACCAGCCTGCAGGCGGCAGGCACAGCCACTGCAGATCTTGAGCGAGCCGCGCCTCCAGGTCATCGAGCGAGGCAAGGCGGGTCGAAACGGATTCACGCATGACCGGCTCCCGCCTCGCCGCCATCCCGCTGGTCGGGAAGAATGGGCGCGCCAAGCGTTTGCATCAGACGGTTCGCCCACGCAAAAATAGCCACGGCGTGCGAGTAGTCGAGTATCTCGCCATTGCTCATGCCTAGCGAGCGAAGCCGCGTCACATCGTCCACATCGAACCCGCCGGACTCGAGCGTCAGCCGCCTTGCGTAGCGCAACAGTTCTCGCTCCCGCTCGTTTGCGCCGCCGTTGAGAGGATCGGCAAATACGCGTGTGACGAGGTCAGACTCCTTGGTCAGCTGATTCAGTCTTTGTGCATGCACGGATGCGCAATACGGGCAGCCGTTTAACGTGGACACAACCAGCGCCCCCAATTCCCGGTCGGCGCGCGACAGGCCGCCTGGCGCGTACATAATGGCGTTATAGGTGCCGCTACGTTGCCGCAGTACTGCCGGATTGTGAACGAGCGTCAGGTAATAAGGTGAAGTCCGGGCCGTCGGGCCGCTTTCGTCTAGCACCGCAAGCTGATCGGGCGTAGCCGTGGCGAGATCCACCGGCATGAGCCACGATACCCATTCGATCGGCTCGGCGGTAAAACCGCTATGACGAACGAAATTCGCAGGGTTGCTCTTCGTGGTCGCCGCGGCACGTTCGACGCCGGCAAGCGCACGCACCGTGAGAATCAGGCGTGCCTGAAACGACACATAGCCGATCAGTTGCGAAAGCGTGACGATTTCGTACTCCGTCATACCCACCGCGTGCAGGGCATCCAGCGCGGCTTGATCACAGGATGCCGGTGCAGTCGTCACGCGCATGGTGTGTTCAAACGCCGCATTTTCCACCGCTTGCGCTTTGGCATCCTTTTTCAGCGGGCCGATGCTCTCCAGAGCGTCAAGGTAAAAATGCGCCAGTCCCGCCTCCTCGGTCAGCGCTGCGACCTTGGCGGCACATGAGAAGCGTAGACGCAAACCGAAGTTGCCAGGTTCGTCGACAAACAAGGCATCAAACGTGGCCTGAATAAAGTCGACGATCTTCGGCCGATGTTGCCGGATGTCCCGCGCGATCTGAGGATTCGCCGGATCAGCGATCTGATCGACGACATCGCCTTCTGGATGGTTGTGACTCACACTAAACTCCTTTTAACCTTGCTTCTGATCTGACTCTTACACGGGCCATCACAACTCAAGCGTCCCAAGTTGGGCCGTCGCAGACTCACCCGGTGAAGGACGCTTCATAAAGATGACCGATACAAGCCCGAGCGTCAGTCCAATCATCACGTAGAACACCGGCGCCAACGGCGAGCCCGTCAGCTTGATCAATCCGGTCACGAAAAACTGCGCAAAGCCGCCGAAAATCAGCACTGCCACGTTGTTGACGATCGCGAGAGACGTGGCTCTCGTGCGTACCGGATACAGTTCTGCAAGCGTCGTGCAATAGACGCCGAGGAAGGTGGCACTAAACACACCCGCGATCACCTGAGTCAGCAGCAGCCGCTCGATTGAGGGAGCCGCCGTCACCCACGCGTACAGCGGATACAAGGTCACGAGATAGGCCCCCAGCGACGCCAGCAGCAGCCGTTTCCTGTCGAAGCGGTCAGACGCTGCGCCTGCGATGGGCACCACGATCAGCATGACGATTGCTGCGATCATCTGCACCATGAAACTTTGTGCAAGCGGCAAGTGCAGCACCTGCTTCGCGTAGGTCACGGTATAGCCGAACGTGACATAAAACGACACCGCGCTGGCGACCACCATGCCCATGCCGATCAGGTATCTCGCGCCGTGCTGTTTCAGACCGGCTCCCATCGTGGTCGAGCGCGTCTTCGCGCGGCTGAGTACCTGGGTGAAAACGCTCGACTCCATCACACTGCGGCGCATATAGAGGGCAATCGGCACGATCACGAGACCGACCGCGAAGGGAATGCGCCAGGCGCCGGCCGCCTGTTGTTCCGGAGTAAATACCTGCGTGATCAGCATGCCGAGCGCGGCACCCAGAACCTGTGCCATCAATTGCCCGGTGATCTGCCACGAGCCGAAAAAGCCGGCGCGGCCAGGCGGCGCCAGTTCAATCAGGAACGCGGTCGAGGTGCCGAATTCACCACCGACCGAAAATCCCTGCAACAGACGCGCAATCAGCACGATTAGCGGTGCGGCGACACCCGCGCTTGCGTATGTGGGCGCGAAGGTAATCATCAGGACGGAGACGGCCATGATAAACATGCCGAGCGTCATCGCCGCCTTGCGACCCCGGCGGTCGCCGTAGAGCCCCAGCACAATGCCGCCGACTGGTCGCATGAAAAAGCCCGCACCGAACAGTGCCGTCGTAAGCAGGATGGCATTGAGTTCACTTCCCGGTATGGCCGAATTGACCGGGAAAAACAGCTTGCTGATCACCGGCGTCATCACCGCGAACACGGTGAAGTCGTACCACTCCATCGCGTTGCCCAACACTGCAGCGACGACACCACGTCTACTGGTCGATCGCGATTCCATCGGTTCGTTCCTTGCTGTGATTTGCGTAGAAGGCGCTAGCGTGCCCGCTCCGTTGACTATTTTGCCTTGAAACGAGGCCTTTTAGCGAAAGTCTATCGACAGGAAGGGGGGAAGAAAGAATTGAACGGACAGAAAAACTCCATGCATCTCGCCCGGCGGGTAGACTTGCGTATATCCGCATACACTTCGTATACTTAACATATAACTTCAGTGAGAGCGCGTGAACACTAACTCCACCTCCAGTCCCGAGAAGCTCGGCGAACTGGCCTATCAGACGCTGCGTCGCATGATCCTCGACAAGGCGTTGCGCAGCGGTGGTCCGGTCGTCGAAGGTCGGCTTGCCGAGGAACTCAATATCTCCCGCACACCGATGCGCGAAGCGCTGCTGCGCCTCGAAGGCGAAGGCCTGCTGGCCCGCGCCGGCGCGCGCTCCTACTCGGTGCGCTTTGTCAGCGCACAGGAATACTTTCAGGCCATGAAAGTGCGCGAACTGCTCGAAGCGGAGGCTATCGGGCTAGCAATCGGCAAGATCGACAAGAAGCTCGTGCATCAGTTGGTGAAGAAGATCAAGTCGCTCAGCAGCGGCCAGCAGGAACAGGCCCACTGGCAGCTCGACGATCAGGTGCATACGATGATGGCACGTGCGAGCGGCAACGATGTGCTCGCCCACATGATCGATCTGGTGCGCACGAACAGCCGCCTGTTCGAACTGGTCACGCCCTTCAACCGTATCGAGGAAGATCGCGCCGAACATCTGGCAATTCTCGAGGCGTATCTGGCGGACGACGCGGAAGCAGCGCGTACCGCCGTGCGCACGCATCTGCAGAACCTGCGCCGTTTCGTGCTCGACCGGCTCGCCGAGGGCACGTATAGCTGAGGTGCGAGGCAACCGCGGGATGCTTCATACGATGGATTACGTGCCGTTCCGGTGCTTCTCCAGTGCTTCTTCAATGCGCCCTCAGTGCCGCAGAATCTTTCCGACGAATTCCTGCGTACGCGTTTCCCGCGGCGCATCGAATAGCTGCTGGGGCGTGCCGGTCTCAATCACGTGCCCCCCGGCCATAAACACAACCTTCGACGACACCTCCCGCACGAAACTCATTTCATGCGACACGATAAACATCGTGATGCCGTCCGAGGCGAGTTCGCGGATCGTGTCGAGCACTTCATTGACGAGCTCAGGATCGAGCGCAGCGGTTACCTCATCGAGTAACAGCACCTTGGGCTTCAACGCAAGCGCACGCGCAATCGCCACTCGCTGCTGCTGGCCGCCCGACAATTCGTCCGGGTAGGCATGCAAGCGGTGCGCCAGGCCCACACGCGTCAGCAGATTGATCGCATTCTGCTCGACTTCGGCGCGCGGCCAGCGTTTGATCCTGGTCGGCGTAATCATCACGTTGTCGATCACGGTCATGTTCTGGAACAGGTTGTACTGCTGGAACACAATCGCGATGTCCAGACGCAACGCGCGAACGGCCATCCTGTCGGCATAATTCACCTCACTGCCATTCAGACGCACACTGCCATGCTCGGGCTGCAGCAGCCCCATCAGGACACGCAGCAACGTGCTCTTGCCCGACCCCGACGGTCCGATCAGGCTGACAATCTCGCCCTTCTCGACGGACAGGTTGATACGCTCCAGTACCGTGTGCGGACCGTAGGAGGCTTTCAGGTCAACGATTTCGAGTTGAGGCAAGATTCTTCTCCAGGCGCTTACCTAAGCGCGACAAGGGATACGACATCAGGAAGTACAGCGCCAGAACCGTCCCGTAGACGAGCGTGGCGGAAAAGCCCTTGTTGCTGAGCACCTTTCCCGCCGATGTGAGTTCCATCACGCCGATCTGCGAGGCGAGCGCCGTGTCCTTGATGAACATGACGAAGAAGCCGAAGGTGGGCGGCAAGATCACGCGCCACGCTTGTGGCACGATCACGTAGCGCAGCGTTTGCAGATAACTGAAGTTGAATGTGCCGGCAGCCTCCCACTGATTGACGTGAACCGACTCCAGGCCGCTGCGCACGATCTCGCCGAGGTACGCGGCGGCGATCAGGCAGACGCTGATCAGCGCGACCGTGAAAGTCGACAGGTTCGCGTTGAGCGCCTGGCTTGCGAAAAACACCAGCATCAACGTGACGAGAAACGGCACGCGCCGCAACAGCAGGCAGTATGCGAACATCAGCGCGCGCACCGGCGCCATCGCGCGCGAGCGCGTCACACGCACGATCGCCACTGCAAAACCCGCAACGAATCCAGCCAGACAACCGATTACGGACAATACGAAGGTCGCGACCAGCCCTTCGAGCAGCAACAACAAGTTGTAGTACGAGAACAGGCCGGCGAGTTGCGTCATCATCGAAGAGCCGGCCATCAAAACACCTTGATCTTCGCGCGGCACACGTGGCGGCCGAACATCGCGAGCGCGAAAGTGGCCAGCAGCGTGATCGCGATATACATGACGGCTGCTACGCTAAACGCCTCGACCGACAGGTAGGTCTGCGAGCTGATGTTATAGGTGCGGCCCGTCAGTTCCTCGACGCCGAAAATCGACGCCATCGAGGTACCGAGCGTCATCACAATGAACTGGTTCGACAGAGGTGCAAACATCACTTTCACTACGTGTGGAAAAATCACATACCGCACGATCTGCGGCGTCGAAAAGCCCAGTACCTCCGCCGCCTCGATCTCCGTCCACCGCACCGATGCAAAACCCGCGCGCTGGATTTCACATAGGTAAGCGCCCGCATTAAACGTAGCGCCAATCAGAACTGCGGCGTACGGCGATAGCGTGATGCCGACGTCGGGCAGCGCAAAAAACAGAAAGAAAATCTGCACGAGCTGCGGCGTATTGGTCGCGAAGCTCACATATGTGGTTACGACACGGCGCAAAACGGCTGGCCCGTACCGCAGAACCGACGCGCAGACGAGTCCGATCAGCATGCCAAAAGCGAACGCCAGTACCGCTATCTGCAGGCTGAGCCACGCGCCACCCAGCAGATACGGCCATTGCTCGAGGATGGGCCCGAACTGAAGCGTCATCTAATCAGAACTCCTTGAAACAAAGTTGTGCAGCGCGCGTTGCAGTAAAACCGCGACGCGCGCTGCCAGTGACGCGAAGCAAAGGTTATTGCGCGGCAACCGCAGGCGGCGCGGCAGTCGGATCGTAAAGCATCGCGCTGCCGAACCACTTCTTCCAGCTATCCGCCACAAAGCCGCTCTTCTGCAGGCTGCCGATTTCCTTGTTCAGACGCTCGGTCAGCGCGGTATTGCCCTTCTTGATGCCGATACAGTCGTAGTCCACTTCAATCGGTGCATCGACGACGCGCCATTTCGTCGGATAGCTTTTCGTGAAGTTCAGCATGAAATCGAGCACGTCGATCAGCGCGTCGGAGCGACCTTGCGCAATCGAACGCACCGCGTCGGGATAGTTATCCAGCAACAGCAGTTGCGCCTTCGGCAGCTTGTCCTGAATCAGCTTGACCGGTGTCGTGCCGCGCACCTGCACGAGCCTCACCGACGGATCGTTCAGTTGCGTCCAGTCCTTGTACGGCTTGTCCTGCGTGGTCAGCACGCCGAGCACTTCGGTATTGACCGGATCCGTGAAGTCGATCACTTTCAGGCGGTCGGCGTTGCGCGTCATGCCGCCCATCACCGCGTCGATCTTGTCGGACATCAGAAACGGCACGCGGTCAGCCGAGCCAACCGGCACGATTTCCAGTTTGACGCCCAGCGAATCCGCAATCTTCTTCGCAATGCTCACATCGAAACCGTCGATATTGTTCTTGGCATCATAGACGCCAAGCGGCGGCAGGTTCGGGTTGATACCGAACACAATCGTCTTCGAGGCAAGGATTTCGTCCAGCGTGCGCGCGCTTGCATCGAGTGAGCCAAGCAGCGCGCAAGCCGCGAGACCGGCGGCGAGCATGCGGCTCAGGATGATCGAGGGTTTCATGCTGTAACTCCGTGAGGGGCGTAATGGTGTGGAAATGCTCGGTCGAGGCGTTCGCAGCGCCACTTGTTTTTGGCGACTTTGCGTATACGTATCGTATACGTTAGTATCAAAGCATCGCCTAAATTACTTGTCAAGCGAGGTTGGTACTGATGTCTGCAGCGGATGCCATGCGTATTCACGACTCGAACCGTGCCGCAACCGTCGAGCTGTTTCTCGACGGGCAACGCTTCACGGCGCGTGCTGGTGAAAGCGTCGCGGCCGCCCTGTTCGCTTCTGGCGTGAAGGCTCTGCGCGCAAGCCCGCGGTTGCATGAGGCACGTGGCATGTTCTGTCTGATGGGGTCGTGCCAAGAGTGTCTGGTGATAGTCGAGGGCCGCCGCACGCTCGCTTGCCAAACGCCTGTTACCAACGGCCTGCATATCGAAACCGTCCCGGAGACCGGCGCCGATGGGTGAATTCGACGTGGTGGTGCTCGGAGGCGGACCGGCGGGTGCGCATGCGGCGCTGGCCGCGGCGTCGGCTGGGCTGAACGTCGCGCTGTTCGACGAAAACCCCAGCGCGGGCGGACAGGTGTACCGCGCCCCCATAGGGGGCACTCGCGCCGCCAGCAGCGCCGATCAGCAGGCAGGCGACGTGCTGCGGCGCGAGTTGGCCGCCAGCACCGTGACCACTTTCTTTGCCCATCCTGTTTGGGCGGTGACCGGCGACTACCGTGTCGACGCCACCGGTCCGAACGGCCCAGTGCATTGCACGGCGCGCGCGCTGATCGTGGCTTCGGGGACGACTGAACGGGTCGTGCCGTTCGAAGGATGGACCACACCGGGTGTGATCGGCCTGGCTGCTGCGACTATTCTGCTGAAATCGCAAGGAGTACTGCCTGGTCGCTCGACGCTTGTCGCCGGATGTGGGCCGCTGCTCGCGGCCGTGGCGGCGAAGACCATCGAAGGCGGCGGCAAGGTCGAGGCGATTGCGGATCTGGCCAGCACCGCCGACTGGGCGCGCACGCTGCCCGCGATGCTGGCGCGCCCCGATCTGCTGCGGCAAGGCTTCAACTGGTGGCGCACCATTAGCCACGCCCGGACGCCGCGATATGCACGTCATACGATCATCCGTGTCGAGTCAGCCGACGACCGCTTGCGCGCCACGCTCGCCCCATGCGACGCGGCTGGACGTCCGCTCAGCGGACAGCGAACGACCGTGCTCG
>Ga0302230_10001396_pt1 | contig 15959 bp, 26 predicted proteins | sample II_Palsa_N2_1_FD_193523 | JGI IMG/M metagenome (GOLD analysis project Ga0302230, IMG submission 193523) | Peat permafrost microbial communities from Stordalen Mire near Abisko, Sweden - II_Palsa_N2_1 | ecosystem: Environmental > Terrestrial > Soil > Palsa > Peat permafrost | place: Sweden... | reverse complement strand
CCCCCCCCCCCCCCCCCCCCCCCCCCCCCCCCCCCCCCCCCCCCCCCCCCCCCCCCCCCCCCCCCCCCCCCCCCCCCCCCCCCCCCCCCCGCAGAAAGTAGAGCAGTCAGCAAGTCCGTCATGTCAGCGCCGTTTGCCCTCCGTGGCCATATTTGTCAAGTGCGCTGTCCCTATGTCGATCCTTCTAAACAAGAGGTCCGTGGCTGTGCTCGTGGCCGCGGCCGTGCTGGGGACGCTGCTGCTGGGCGTGCAAGTGTTCCGCGAGGCCGATGTGGCAGTGGTGGTGGAGGCTATGAGCGGACGCACTGGGCAGACAAGTGCGGATAAACCCAGCACGCTCGAGGTAACCAGCCCATCGACGAACACGGGTGATGTGCCGCTGCTGCAGCTGGCCGACGAAGAGGACGAAAACGATGCAAACGCCAAGCAGCAGCAAATCAGTACGGGTCAGCAGCAGCTGCAGCAGCCGTACCGATTCAATGCCGAGGTCAAGGCGCGCGGGATCAGACAGTGGATCGTCGTGACGACCATCAACTTGCCCACGGACGCAATGCGGGTCCTGTGCAACCTCTCCGATTGGCAAGTACGTTATCAAGGACGTCTTTTTTTTTCTGTGCGGTTTTAAAAAAAAATATATACACACATTATAATCCGCAGACGGTAGTTGTTGGAGACAGCAAGTCGCCGCTGCAGCACGAGTGGAGCCAGGGGCATTGCATCTACCTCTCGCTCAAGGAGCAACACGAGGCCTTGGACTACCGCGTGGTCGCACAGACGCCAACCAAGTCGTATACACGCAAAAACATCGGGTACCTGTACGCCATCCACCACGGCGCGCAGGTGATTTTCGACACGGACGACGACAACAGGCCGCGCGGCAACCACGTCCACGAGCTGAAGGAGGATATGGAGGACGTGCTCGCGTGGTACCGCAACGACTCGGACCGTCTGCCGCTCGGAAACGTGTACGCGCACTATGGACACCCCGACATCTGGCCGCGCGGATACCCGCTGCAGCCACCGATTGACCTCGAGCACCCAGTCCCAACATCCTCTAGCCCAGTCCAAATCAAGGCGCCCAAGGACGTGTCCCGGGAGAAAATGGTTGTACAGGGGCTGGCCGATCTCGACCCGGACGTGGACGCCGTCTTCCGGCTCACCCGCCCCGAGCAAGTGGGCAAGATCCGCTTTTGCGCAAACGTTCCCGCGATCCGCTTCGAGCCCGGGCTCTACAGCCCGTTCAACTCGCAGAACACGCTCTTTTACAAGGACACGCTGTGGTCCCTGCTCCTACCGAAGACCGTCTCGTTCCGCGTGTGTGACATCTGGCGCGCGTACTGGGCGCAGCGCCTGCTGTGGGACGTCGGTGGGCGTCTCGTATTCCAGGGCTCGACCGTTGATCAGGTGCGCAACTTGCACAACCTGCTCGAGGACCGTGATGAGGAGAAGTCCCTGTACGAGGATGCCGAGCGCTTTGTCGCCCTACTGGACGGCTGGATGCCCACGACCGCGTCGCTGTCCGAGCGCATGATCGAGCTGGCAGAGCTCATGGTAGCCAACACGCTCTTGGCCCAGGGGGACGTCGAACTGATGCGTGCGTGGGTCGCCGACCTCGATCACATTGGGTACGTCTTCCCGTCGCTGGTCACTGCAACAACGACGGCGCCGGCGGTCGTCCCCCCTGTCACCACGGCTGTCGAGATTCCTGAGCGCATGCGCCAGCGCATGCACATCTGCGGCCTGCGCAAGGCCTGGTCGTCCACTCTGCACCCCATCTACAAGGACGTCCTGCTGATCTGCCACTTCAACCACATCCGCGACTATGTGGGCATCCCGATGTACCTGGACTTTTACTCGCCGGCCTTCCCCAACATTGTCTTCACCGGCCAGAGTGTGGACGTGTCGCCGGCGCCCTACGACATTGACGGCTACATGACCTATGCCAGCACGGACCCGCGCCTTCGAGGCGACTCGCAGCACCGCGGCCTCGTGTACATGTACAAGAAGCACCCCAACTACAACGGCTACATGTGGACCAACGACGACGTCTTTGTCGACTACTGGCACACGTCCGCGCTCGACCAAGCCAAATTTTGGTACTTCAACTACTCGACCCTGTACACCGAGACCAGGGGGTGCTACGACGTCGGCAACTACAACGCGCCCTTTAGTTGGCACTGGCACTGGCAGTACGAGATCCACCACAACATCTCGTACTTTCGCACGTGGCTCAACGAGAAGAAGCAGGAAAACTTTTTCCTGCCGATCGACCCCACCGTGGCCCAAGGCAATCTGTGCGAGCCAAACTCGGTGCCCGCCAACGCCGACACGTTCTGGATGTACCACATGGGCGGCGACTACATCTACATGCCACATGAGCGCTTGTACCCGCGGACAAAGCAGTTTATGGAGCTGATGGGCCAGTTCTCCCGAGTAAACATTGCCTTCATGGAGGTCGCCACGGCAACGTCGATGCTCCTCTGTGTCCCCGAGGCCGAGGCGTACGCAATGAAACTCTACTTCAACTGGGGCGGCAGAGACGCCCGAGAGACCCTCATCGAGCTCGCTAACCAGACCGTCGTCGAGGGCTTTCATTCCATCAAGTTTATGTATGACCAGCACGACGCCCTGCACACCATCCCCGCCATACTCGAGCAGACCCGTAAAAATAAGAGGCAAACAGCATGAGTAAGTGGATAGGACACATATAACATTTACATATATATTTCAACAAAAGTTACAAGAAACGTTTGTTCTCAATCAAGTTCGAAAAGGGCCTCGGATTTGGCAATGTTTTTCGCATGATACTTGTGCTTGCTTGGCTTGCTTGACTTTGAGCCAGCTGGGGCAGCGGCCTCACTGCTCTCCCAGCCATATCTGCCACGCAAAACCTGCTGCTTTCCTTTTCCAAACTTCTTGGCTGCCGCCACTGCCGCTGCCGCAAGGAACTTGGACCGATTAGCCGGCCCACGTTTCGAGGGGGGCTTCTGGGGACCAAGGACCTTTCGATCCTTGAACTGCTTCGGGTTGGACGAGGACGCAGCCGCCGTGGCTTGGTTTGCAGGCGCCCAGCCAAGAGCAAGGCCTCGTCGCAGTGAGCTGCTGATGGCGAATGCGAGTTTGCGGTCCTTTCGTCCAATCATACTGGTGGCTGGGGTCGGCCGTGGGTGAGTCAGTAAACTTAAAACACGAAGAAAAGAAAAAAGAAAAACAAAAGACAGGAAACAAACCTCGGCCGACGGAACCGTTGCGGGCGGTGCGACCAACACGGTGAAGGTAGTCGATCGCATTCTTGGGAAAGTCAAAGATAATGACATGGTCGACCAAGGTCGTATCCAGCCCACGCGAGGCGATATCTGTTGCAACCAAAATCTTCGAGTCTCCCTCGACGAACTTTTCCAACTGAGCAGTGCGTTCCTATGTTGGATTTCAAAAAGAAAAAAAGAAGAAAAGAAAAAAATCAGTCCTCTGCTTCGTAGGCTTATCATCCCAAACCTCGGGCTTGAGGTCGCCGTGGAGGTGGGCAGCGTTTAGCTTGCGCTCGTCGAAAAACTTGTGCAGGGCCACACAGCTGCCGGTAGTGTTGCAGAAAATGAGCGTCTTCTTGGCAGGGGTTTCTTTCAAGATGTTGAGAATTTGCACTAGGAACAAAAAAAAAATCAACACAAGCAGATTAACTAAATAAAAAGAGATCACTGTACCGTGCTTGGGACCGCTGTGGCCACGGATGGGGATAAAGCGCTGCCGCAGGGTTGGCACGGTACGATGCAGGGTGGGTGTTGTCACGCGAACGCAGTTCTGCAATAGGGTCAGCCTATTATATTTTCTCATCTTCAGCTTGAACGCATACCTTAAAGGTCGAAGAGAGGAACGCATCCACAGGCTTGGGCAATGTGGCTGTGACCGTGATAAACGTTTTGGGCACGTCGCTCTTGCGCATCTGGATTGGGAGGATGAGCGACTTCATCTCTTCGGCAAATCCAGAGTCCAGCATCGAGTCTGCTTCGTCGATGACGACATAGCGAACCTCGGAGAATGAGAGTATTCCATTTTCCCGATGCGAGAATAACCTGCCCGGCGTGGCGACGACAATGTCGACCTGGCAGGGGAAATATTTAGATGAGCAGACTTGTTTCCCTCCTTCAGCGTTGCTACCAGAGAATCCAGTGCGTCGCGCTCGTGACGGCGAGTGCCCATGCCAGAGAGGAGGACCGATCGAAGGCGAATTTCGTGGGCAAACATCTTGAGGACCTTTGTGACCTGCTGGGCAAGCTCTCGGCTGGGCAGGATGATGAGCGCACGCGGTCGCGAGAAGCGTCGTTCCAACCCTTTCTCCTCTTCTTCTTTGAGCTTTTGCATGAGCGGCAGGATGTACGCCAGGGTCTTTCCCGACCCCGTCTCGGCGGCCAGCAACACATCCATTCCCTTGAGAATTTCGGGGATGCCCAGGGCCTTGAGGACATCATATTAGCATCCTTCTTTGCTGTCAAAAAAAAAAAAAAGTAGAGCCAACCTGGATTTCGGTCGGTCGAGCAATGCCCTTGGCCGCGAGGGCGTTAACAATGTCGGGACGGAGACCGATTTCCTCGAACGAGCGCCTGGCGTTTTTCTCGAGCATCTTGAGGGTCGTCCTGCACACACACACACACACACAACACACACACACACAAAAAAAAAGCAATAAGGGATAGGATGCTCTGTGACTTCTTTTGCTGTACTTGGTCGACGTCACTTTGGGCAGTGCGTTCGGGTCTTCGGCTGCCTTCTCGGCCGCTGACTTTTTGGAATCGCGCATTGCCTTTGTGACGCGTGACAGCGACGTCTGCGACCTCGGCTTGCGCTTGAGGCCCTCCAGGATGAGGCGACGACGCTCGCGTCCGTTGATGTTCCCAAAGCGGTTGTGCTTGGCCAGGCCGGGGTACGTGTAGTTGACGCGCCCGCCTTTCGTCTGCAAGCCCATGTGGGTTCAGTTCAAGGAAACGACGGACACCACTCAGCTTTTAAAAGGAAAAGACCGACAGAACACGTACCTTGACCATTTCCAGCACTGGCGACGAGTGGAACAGCCGCCCTGCAGCGCCGACTGACCTGGCAAGAATAGACGCCATTTTGGAAAGTACCGTTACCATTTTCAAATCCGAGTGCGTGTTTTGTCCTTCCGAACGCCCGTCCCCGTTCGAATGCCGCCCACTGTGACTGTGATGCAGACGGGCATGGTCCAGCAGCGCGTACGTCTTGTTTTTTTCCCTTGCTGTTGTCCTTGCACTAAAAAAACACGTTGCGTGCACTAATTACTGAATAATCACCAACCCTCGAAAAACTCCCGGACGTCAACTTTCTGCTTGGTGCAACAGTACGACCTCGGCATGTAACTACTCTACCTTTTGCGCCCGCGTCCACCTACTGACCCTGTGTTTGTGCCTTTCATTAATTAGTGCCTACCTCCTTTGCTTCTTCCTCGGTACCCTTTTTTTTTTCTTTTTTTTGGGGGCACGTTCTAATCATGTTGACTGTGAACAATAGGCCAATGTGGTGCTCACCACTTTTACCTGAACAACATCGGAATGGGCATTCTGTACGTCTTCACGTTTGGCCTCTGTGGCGTTGGTCTTTGCCTCGATCTGTGCCTGATGCCTTCGCACGTTGAAAACGGTACCACGATTACATGTTTTTATGTGTTTATTTACTTGGGGTCGTCGGCAGCCAACAAGCGCGATGGAACGTCGGTAGTCGTGATGCAGCAGCCTGCGCCCCAGCAGATCATCGTTGCAAACTACAGTCAGCCGCCGCCGCCGCAGTACTATGCTGCCCCGCCGCAGCAGCAGCCGGGCGTCTATTATGCCCAGCCGCCCATGCAAGGCTATCCCCAGGGCTACGCTGTGCAGGGACAGCCTGTCCAGTACGTGCAGTCGCCCCCGCAGCAGCCCTACAACCCTCAAATGCAGCCGTATAGCCCGGCATCCCCCTACGGCGGTCCCCCCCAGGCTCCGTACGGCGATCAGAAATTGTGATTGACGTGATCCACGAGTCCCCAGCATGAGTCCACCTTGTTTGTTTATATTATTCTGAAGTTTTTCTCTCAATACAAATACCGATCGTACTCTGTGATCTCCACCCAAACGAAGTGCTAATTAAAATAAAACAAAAACATCCTTTCGCAGTTTTGCAAGTTGATTTCTTCATTAGCCGAGAACAAAACTAGCGATCCACATCATCGCTCCGACGATCGAAAAGGCGGTATGGCGGAGCGTGCGTGCCCACCACGGGCGCAACGTGATGACGCGTGTCATGAAGAGAGATGCCTTGGCATTGCTGAGGCCGCGTTTCATCATCTTGCTCTCGTACTGGGCCAGGGCTGTCTGCCAGTCGTCCTGCTTGAGGGCATCGGCAAGATTGACCGCATCTTGGAGGGCCGTGTTAGCGCCGAGACCCATGTGCGTCGTCATGGCATGAGCCGCGTCGCCCAGGAGGGTCACCCGGGTGGTCTTGCCGAGGGGGTTTGCGGCCAACGCCGAGTCTGTGCCGGACGCTTCGATCGTGTACAAACGGCCGCCGCGGATGAGCTTGGAGGGGTCGCAATTCTTGATGATGCTCACAAGCTCTGGGTGGAGGCCGCCCAGCTCGGCTTGCTGGACGCACAGGTTCACAACAGTCTCGGGGCTTGAGCTCGGGCTGGCGGCCTCGCGCGTGCCAGGCTCGCTGTCCGACTGGGTGATTGCCCACACGACCTTGCGCTCGTTCGACGCCGGCACCCTCCACGGCATGAACAGCAACGACGCGCCGTTGGTGCCAAACGCCCGCACCATCGTGTTCTTGAGGATTGCGTTGATGCGGGGCGATTCTTCGGCCGAGGGCAGCGGCGAGACACCTCCGATGTTGATCACGTGCGTGTCGTTAAGCGACAGGCTGCTCGGACAGCGCTGAGCACGCACCCTGGACTTGGCGCCGTCCGCACCCACGACGACGTCGGCCTCGGCGGTGCTGCCGTCCTCAAAGTGGATGGTCACGCGGCCGTCCTCGTGCTCCTCGTAGCGCGCAAACTGCTTGTTCCACTGGATGTCGAGCTGGGGCCCGAGCACGGCGAGCGTCTCGCGCAGCTTCCAGCGATTGACAGCGACCGATCGGCTGTGGGGGCCGTGGGATAGGACGCAAAAGGTCCTGAGGTTGCGGTTGGTCAGCGTAAACTTGTACAGGCGGTCGCCCGCCAGCTCGGACTCGATGAACTCGGCCAGCTTGGGGAACATGACGCGGTCGAGGGCCTTGACGCCGTCGTCGCTCAGCCCGATCTGGTACCCTTGCTCGCGCGACACCTCGCTCACGTCGCGCTCGTACAGCGTCACTTGCACGTCGGCCTGCCTGAGCGCATGTGCCAGCACCAGGCCGCCCAGTCCCGCGCCGATGATAGCCACCTTGGGTCTGGTGGCAGTTCTCTCCGTCATTTTGGGTTGTGGTCAGGGGAAATTCCCGTCCCCTTGGGAATTTTTCACCGGCATCTTTACCCGTGACCGTGTGTGGACCCTGGGGACAAGGCTATTTTTGGTACTTGAAAAAAACCTAATGTCACCTCTGCTCATCGCGGCCGTGACCTCGGGCGACGTCGTGCAGGTAGCCCAGGTGATCAAGGACGGCGGCGACGCGACGACCGTCGTGAACGGGGTAGTTTGCTTTGTTCTATATGTTTCCGTCTGAAGGATCTGGTTCACACATAAATAAAAATAGGTTGTTGATAAAGCGACTGGTGCGACGGCGCTGCTGCTTGCCGCCGAGCACGGCCATGCCTCGGTGACGCACTACTTGCTGCTGAACAAGGCCGATGTGCACTGCAAGCGCAATGACGGTAAGGCGCGCTCTCGCCTTTTTGTTTTGTTTTGTTTTGTTTTTTGGTTCGTGTTTGTAACAAAAGTCGGAAGGCAAAACGGCTCTGCATCTGGCGGCCAAGGGAGGCCACACGCCCGTGTGCCGCCTGCTGATCAATGCGGGTGCAAAGATCGGCGAAGAGGAGGCCGACGGCAACACGGCCCTGCACATCGCGTGCTTGTACAAGTGGCCCGCTGTCGTGAAGTTGCTCCTGCTCGAAAAGGCTGCTGACGTCGCCAAGCCCAACGCCGCCGGGCAGACTCCCAAGGCGCTCGTCGTTGACCTTAGCGTGGATGACGAGGACGCGCCGATGCGGCAGATGGACACCTTTGGAGCCATCCGCGAGGCAGAGGTCCATCGAAGGCAGCTTGAGGCCCATAGAGTCGCGGCTGCCAGCGAAACACCAAAGACTCGCAGCAATGCCCCGTCGCCCGGGATACCACGTCGCACCCCAACGGTGAGTTGTATTTTTTTTTTTCCTTTCTATTCTCTGACAAGAAGAGCGTTTTTAGCGCTCCTTCTCGAATGCGGACAAGGGAACACTCCGAAGACATACGCTCCTGTCACTGGAGGGACCCAGCATCGGCAGCAGTCCGCACGCAGAGGGCAGCTCCACCAAAACACCGCCGGTTATCAACGCCTCTGTGGACGACCACGACGCCAGCCCAAGCACGCCCTGGACCCTTGATGACATGAAGTTTGGCGAGTTGCCCGTGTACAAGCTCACGAAAAAGGTACATTTTCCCTAGGGTAACCCGCGTCTCACTGCAAAGGCTGCCTTTAGCAATATGTGGTGCTCATTCGTTTGGCAGAGCGGCGCATTGCTGAAATGCTGGGCGAGGACGTGATCTTGGACATGATGCTCGTGCCAAACACTGGCAACAAGGTCAAGTTTTACAAGCGCGAGTTTGCTTTCACAAACCAGCACAACAAGGGCATGCTGGGGGTCCCTCTGCCCGTCATCATGAAATCCACGTCAACGCGATACGTCCTCGAAACTGGCGTGTGTGTCCGAGTTCCGTTTGTTGTGCAGCAGTGCCTCAAATTTTTGGCTCAGGGTGGTAAAAGACTTAACGAAAAGTTGCTAAAATAAATAGTCATGCTGTACAGGCGTCCACACGGATGGCATCTTCCGGAAGCCCGGCAACAGCCGACGCATGACCGACTTGCAAAACATTTTTGATGGCAAGCCCACGCGAGATGTCCCGCTCTCAGAGTATAGTCTGCACGATGTTGCCGGCCTGCTCAAGCGGTTTGTGCGAGAGCTGCCCGAGCCAATCTTTTCTGTCCGTCTGCAAAACCTCTTTTTTGCGGCAATGGGTTCGTCCTGTAAAGGAAAGCAAAAAAAAAAAACTCAATCAACCCTTGTGTTCCTTTAGATCTCGCAGACGAAAAGCGACGTCTAAACTGTCTGCAGCTGTTGATCATGATCATGCCAACCTACAATCGCGATTTGCTACAGGCACTTTTGTTTTTGCTCCACAAGGTGCACACGCATGCTGACGGGCCCGAGGGCAACAAAATGACGTCCAAGAATCTTGCGGTCGTGTTTGCTCCCAACATGGCCCGCCATCTGGATTCTCTTGACAAGCCCGCTGCAGCGATGGACTTACAGCAGGAGCAGCAAGACAGCCAAGTCACCCAGGTCCTTGTTCAAACGCTGATCGACAACTGCCACGAGGTTTGCACACGTGTTTTTTAATCCATTTCCGCTGAGTCGTATGTGTTTTTTTTTTGTTTTTGTTTTTGTTTTTTTCAATCGAAAGCTGTTCCGTTTCCAAACAACGAAGGCCAACGAGTTGCCCCTCTCTCGAAAATTCCCTCTTGCAGCAGCGGCAAGCAGCGGAGCCAAGACGAGTCCGATCGTCGTCCCTGTCAAGAAGCAACCCACTGCATCAAGCGCAGTTACGTCTTCGTCGCCGCCCATCAGTGCAGGCGCTGATGGCGACGATGCTGCCGAGAGCGACTCTGACTCGGATAACGAAGCAGAAACAAGCAACACGACGGTTCCCCTCGCCGACGTCAAGTCCGCACACCCTGCCGTGTCGCTGAACGCACAGTTCCTCGCGGATCCAGGAGGCTCGGCCTGGCCTGAAATCATGGCCAACCTGGAGACGCCCACCGAGCGCAAGGTTCGCCGTATTTCTGAGCGCGTTGATCCCGACGAGTGGTACATATATTATAAACCCCCGTCTTTGTCAGCTTGTGACTCCTTTGTTTGCATTGATAGGAGCGTGTCGGCACAGCAGTCGGCGTCGCTAAATTACTCACCCAGCAGCCGATCGAGGATGCGTTCGGCTGGGGCCTCGGGCGAGGTTGAAGCGCCCATACCGACATCGCTCGTGCCTCTGAACCGTCCTCCCGTCAGTATCACATTCAAGCTCGACTTGCATTCGGCCCTCCCCTCTGACGACACACCCATTTCGCCGTCGGCCCCTGAGCCGACCGTCTTCCACGGCGACAGCCTGAACGACGAGATCGCGCGCCAGTTCTTGAAAGACTTCAAGAAGAACCGTCGCTTTGTCTTTGGCGACATTGAGAAGAGGGAGGCCACAAAGTTGTTTTTGAAGACAGAAAAGGCGTCTGGAGGAGCCGGCGGCACAGGTACAGGCAAGGCAACCCTCACGGACCGCAAAAAGTCTGTCAGCAGTCCTCTCGTCCCCCAGTCTGCCGACGCCGCCATCGTCGCCTTGCTGGACGACCTCGAACAACTCGATGTATGAAATGATATAAAAAAATATTTTTTCATTTTAATTTTTTTTTTTTTTCCTTTTGGCTTCCCTAGTTGGAGGCACTCCTCCGCCGCATCAAGGATCCCAAGACTGGTGTGCATGTGAAGGATCGTCGACGAGGTTTCAGGCTACACAAGACCGTTTTTGTGGGCCGGGACGCCGTCGATTGGCTGACTATCCATGCGATTCCCGATCGCGCGGTTTCGAGACGCCAGGCGACAATGCTTGGTCGCCAGCTGCTCGAGATCGGGGCCATTGGTCATGTCACGGAAAAAGAGGGTTTCAAGGACGAGAGCTCTCTTTATCGCTTCGTCGAGCATTAGAATAGTCGCCTTGTCTCGTGGTTTCGTATTTAATAAGAGCAAATACAATAAACTATTCTGGTATAACTGGGACGCGATGCTGGGTCTTGTGCTCGAGCTGCTGGAAAGCGTCCGAGAGTTGGATCATCTGGGCCTGCGTAAGCATGCGCTCGTTGATCACCGGTTCCACTTTGGCAGAGTCCAACACTTCGGTCTTGTTGTGCTCGGCACTGTACACCATGACGTTCTTGCTATCTTTGGACACGCGCACGACAATGCCCAGATTTCCCGTTGCGCGAGCTTTGTGATAAAGTTTTATAATCACATCTGGCACAACAGAGTATTTTACAATGGATATCGGCGTTCGCGGGTGGAGGAAGCCGGCAAACGTTACCAACGCGCCATATTACTTTGCTGTTGCCGTCGCGGTTGACTTGGGCTAGTTTTCTGAAGACACGCAGGTCGAGTACGTCCTATCAAAGTGTAAATAAAAAAAAGTTTTTTTTTTCTTTTACCCCGACCTTGAAAAAAAAAATATACCTCCATGGGCATCTCGCTCCAAATGTTGACGGTGATGGCCTCTTGGACGTCTGTCTCAAGGATTGTGAGACCCACCTGGCGTGATTTAGACGTGCTCTTCTGGAGGCCGTCCGACTCGTCGCCAGACTCGTCTTCGTCGGACTCGCTTTCCGCCAGCGGGTCTTCGAAAACGGCCACGTGCGCATATCTTTTCGAGACAACTGGCTGCTGTTGCTGTTTTATCTGCTGCGTTTGCTCGTGATGCGTCCAGCAGACATTGAGGATCTCCTCCGCGAGTGCCGAATCGACCGTCTATCCGTAGACTATTATTTTCTGTTTTTACGAGGGAGCTGCTGCTGTTACCACAAACAGCTTGCGCATGGCCTTGTCGATCTTTGCCAGCCGCTGCTCATCGGACAGCTCGCCCACATCGCACAGCTTGAACAGGTACAGGCACAGCTCGTCAAACTTGTTGGCATCTTTGAGCAGAGGCCGCACCATCTGCCTCATCCGTGCTATCCCATCAAACTTGTCCTGCGCCCCTTGCACTTGCTCCCGAGCCTGCATCCCGCCAGCCTCGTGCACGATCGGCCCGGGCACGCGAACAACGTAGCCGTCGTCCTCGTCCTCGTCGGTGAAGTTGCCGCCGTCCTCCTCATCGTCGCAGAAAAACATCCGCCCTGAGTTTTTGGAAAGTGTCGGCCCCAAGGTTCCACCAACTGCGCAGTGCGGGGCACGCCTCGCTCGACCAGGCCATCTCGCTCGAGCAGCAGGCCGCCAGCCAGCCGGGCGCGGCCAGCCGGGCGATAGGGTTGTACTACCAGGGGATTGCGAGCCTGGAGGAGGCGCTGGCCCTGCCCTTTACACCCTCGGAGCGGTACCTCTCCCCGCACTCTCTTGTGCTGAACTACATTGGAACGACAATAGGGCCTCGCTGGACGGATTGCTGCGCAAGGTGGGCGATACAGTCGCACGTGCACGCGAACGCACGCAGATTCTGACGCAGGGGCCGTCCAGACAACAACAGGCCGTGCTGCCCAAACAGCCGACGCAACAACAACCACCACCACCCCAGCAACCGGTCATGCAGCAGCCTCCCCAGCAGCAGACAAACCTGTTTGGTATCATGCAGTCACTCTGGCTTGAGAACAGGACGGACCACGGCTCGGTCGGGAGCACGCAGGAGCGCTCGCAGCAAGTGCGCGCGCACCAGCAGGCCGCCGATCGCGCCATGGGATCGGTCAACTCGGTGGACGCCGGCGGCGAGATGGGCCTGCCCACGACCGTCGGCGGGTACATGGATCTGTTCACCGAAGCTGCCCTCCTGCCCAAGCCCGGCATGATGGGGGGCGGCGGCAGTGCTGGACGTGCCGCGCCCGGTGCTTCGGCCTTGACCACCATGCCAGCAGCCCCAACGTCATCCGCCCCGGCGGGCGTGTCTCCGTTTGCTGCCTTTGCTGCGCTTGCGGCCACTATTCCGGTCCCTCCTCCTTCTGCCAGGCCACAGGCTCCAGGTGGTGGTGCAGTGCAACCCGCTTTCGGCGCCCAGAAACAGTTGAACGCGATGAGCTGGGCCAAGGAGACACTGGCGCGGGAGCCTGAGCAGCGCTGGCTGCGGATCAACTGGGCACAATCCCCGCAGGCTGCTGCCGAGATGGCACGGCGCACAGGCAAGCCCATCTTTGTCGAACTCGTCGTAGGCCGCTACGGGCGCGACACCTCCCAAGTTTGCTGACTTGGTGGGCGGTTGGTACGCTATGCTCTCTTCCCAAAAGACTCTTTTTTTTTCGTCTAACGGTTTGTTGGCTGCAGATGCGCGCAAGTGCTCTGTCAGATGATCGAGTAATTGCTGCCGTCAACCAGTCTTTTATTCCCGTACGTGTGCGCCGCCCATTGTCGATAATTCATTTCTTTCCTCCTCCAGGTGGCGATCAACGTCACGCGCGATGGCTTCCCCAAAGAGCACATCCCTGCCCTGGCGCATGCCGAACGTGCGTACACGTCCAACTGGCGCTTTGAGTTTGGCTTTGCGTCCTGCATCGCAATCGACGACACTGGTGCGATCCCTCTCTCGCTCATCAGTGGCAGTGCCAAGGGTCAAGCCGTCAGCCAGCGCATGCACGGCGACCAGTACCTCGAGCTGATTGCCGAAGCCCTCGGTCGGCATCGTCGCATCGTCGAGATCAAGAGATCCCTGTTTTCGCTCGACTTTGCCAACGCAAGCCAGAAGATCGCCGCTCTCACGATGGAGATCCGCATGTCGTTCCAGCAACAGGCCATGGAAGCAATGCGCCAGCGCACCGACCTCGAAAACAGTAACCAAAAACCTGTTTCCAGAAGGTGCTGAATTATTTTTTTTTTTTTCTGTCCTTCTAGACCCGGGTCAGATGGCCGAGGTCGCGCGGATCTACAACAATTGAGACAATCACAACGGAAAAAGAAAAAAAAAAAATATGCCAAACGTCCGACCTTGTTCTTATGACGCTCTTCAAACGAAAGGGGTGGCTAGTACCCACCTCGTGTTGTCGAGCTGAAAGAAAACTTTTTTTTTGTTTGTACATGAGGCCAGGGCAATGTGCATATTTTTTTCTTCACCATCTCCCAAACTCAGAAGCAGCAAATAACAACAAATTTTATTCCTCGTCCCCAGTGGACGCGGCCAGTGCCATGACGGTGAACTGGAGGTTATCGGGATCGCGGTCCATGAACTGGCGCACGATCTTGGCCGCGTCCTCGAGCAGTGTGTCTGGAGACGACGGCCCGTGATTGATGGGCTGCTTTTTCCGGCCGTCGAGCTCGTACAGGCACCCAGCGACCTCGACAAACGAGATAAAGTGCAGGTTGACGTCTTCATCGGGCGCAGGTGCCTCTGTCTGGCCCTGCTGCGCCACGATCTCGTGTGTCTGGCTCAACGTCTCGTCCTCCTCCAGCAGTACCGCACGTTCCTCGGCCGTCTTCTCGGTCGAATTCTTGACAAAGTTCTCAAAGAAGCCTCCGCCTATCAGTGCGCAGCAGTATTACTCGATGGGTCACTGGCAACGGTAGTACTGTACCAATCTTGATCTTGTCGCGGTTGTTGCACACGGCGTGGACCAGTGCAATCGTGCCGCACGCGTTTTGGATCGTCTGGCGGACAAAGAAGACCTTTTCGCTGACAGCCTGGCCCTCCTTCTCCAGCTTGTCCGTCTCCTCCACGACGTACTTTTCGTACTGTGTAGGCAGGTCAATGAATGAACAACAGCAGCACGTACCTTTTCGGTGATCGGGAACAGCAGCATCACTGCCACGACAGGCTGCGGCACCATCCCCAGCAGCTCAGACTCGAGACCGTACACATCCGTGAACGCCCACTCGGCCGCCACGCCCAGCTCGTGCGCAAACTTGTTGAGTACCTGCACATGCACACATGCTGTCTTAGTCTGCTAGCCTCGCTGCTGCTGAGGGTGCAACCTGTGGGTTGCTCTCCAGCGGGACCCACGTCGACGACATCGATGTCCCCGTGGTAAAAAATAATTATTTTTTTTTATCCGACTTTTTTTTTTTTATCCCGGCCAACTTATGCAAGGTAGGTGTACATGTTGGGGTTGTTGGGATCGCGCTCGAGATACTCGCGGTCGATCAGGCTCTCGATGCGCTTCTTCAGGTCTTGCGGCTTGATGGGAAACTTGAGTTGCTCAAAGAGCTCGTTGATGAGCAGGATGTGGCTCAGCTGCTTGCGCGTCTTCATCACACGAACGATCGCGGCGTCCACCTGGAACTGGCGGTCCTGGAACACACGTTCGGTCGTGTCCTGTTGTTCTTCCACCTGAAATAACGATATTAGCACTAGGCACAAAAAAAAAAAAAAAAAAAAGACAAAGGTTTCGATACCGTCTCCTTGAGCTGGATCTGGTTGATCTTGATCTTACGCAGTTTGTGTTTAAAGTCGCTCGCAAACACAAACACGTCGGTATCATCAACGTCGCGGCCAACAGGCTTCTTGTTCAGCACGCGAACCTTGCCGCAAGCGAGCGACTGCAGCGTGCGTCGGAGCTCCTTGTCCTCGATGTTGGTCATGGACTTGATATCCTTGAACGAAAGCTGGTCCTCATCATTAAACAGTAGCAGGATCACGGCCTGGAAGAGCGACACGGACAACTCCTTGTATGCTTCCTAGCATAATTGTAAAGTTCTTAAGCAATGATATAAAGAGGAATTCAAAAAAAAAAAAAAAACACTCACAGAGGGGAACTTGGCCTTGAGAACGCAGGTCCCCAGCGTGTTTTGCCAGAGCAAACGACGACCGGTGTGCTTGGACAGGTAGAAAGTCTTGAACACTTCTTGGTAGGCGATCAACTACCAAATTTCTTTAGCAAGGACATGGGCGTGAAAACGACAACGGTACATTGGACGGCAGGTTCAGTTCCATCAGGGGATACGTGGGCCACATGCCAGCAGTCAGAACGCTGACGTACATGTCAAAGTTCTGCAGCTGTTCCTGAATGCTCTTGGACTGGGGGGGGGGGGGGGGGGGGGGTGGAAAAAAAAAAAAAAATAAGTTAAAAAAACA
>Ga0302230_10001382_pt1 | contig 16060 bp, 15 predicted proteins | sample II_Palsa_N2_1_FD_193523 | JGI IMG/M metagenome (GOLD analysis project Ga0302230, IMG submission 193523) | Peat permafrost microbial communities from Stordalen Mire near Abisko, Sweden - II_Palsa_N2_1 | ecosystem: Environmental > Terrestrial > Soil > Palsa > Peat permafrost | place: Sweden... | reverse complement strand
GGAGCCGCTGCCTGCCCATCATCCTTTCCGCACACTGAAAAATGTGCTGGCCACGCCGCATATCGGCTATGTAACCGAAGATACTTACAAAGTATTTTACGGTGATACGGTAAAAGCCATTACCGAATGGCTGGACCAAAGATCTTAAAAGAATTATTTTTAGCCTCTTTGTTGCTTGCAGCAGAGAAAGTCGGCGATCCGCCAACTGGCGGAAAAGCCTGGATGAGTCAACTGGGCGCGTTCTTGCCCCAAATGTCACGTTTTAAGACTACACCTTCCGCAAACGAAAAACCTGTACCTAATATTTTAATTTGACCAATTATCTCAACGCCGCTCTCAATTTTACCATACAATGTCTATAGAAACACTATAATATATTTATATTTGCCCCGCGAACATAAATCCCCCAGTAAAATGAAAGCATTTTCCACCAACCGGATTGTTTTATCCCTCCTGATCATCGTCTTACTTCCCATAGCAACCCTGGCGCAATCCTTCATACCAGAGGGTAAATGGCGGGGCGTTTTTCACCTGACAAATGGCACAGAGGTGCCTTTTAATTTTGAAGTGAAGGGTAAGTCGGCCGCTACGGCGAAGGTTTACCTGTTAAATGGCGAGGAATATTTCGAAACAAGCCAGGTGGTGCAAAAAGGTGATTCACTGTTTATTCCCTTCGACCAATTCGACACGGAACTCGCTTTAAAGATCAACGACCAACAATTGACCGGCGTATTCCACAAAAAAGATGGAACCGGGCGTACAATACCAGTAGACGCTTCCTTTGGTGAGGTCTGGCGTTTTGACGAAAACGGCGATAAGCCTGCCGGTGATATTTCGGGCAAATATGACGTAACCTTTAAATCGGAAAGCGGGAAAGAAGACAAGGCGGTTGGACTGTTCAAGCAAAAGGGGAACAAACTGTATGCGACTTTTATGCGCATAACCGGCGATTCCCGCTATCTCGAAGGTGTTGTTCAGGGCAACCGGTTTTACCTTTCTTCATTCATTGGCGGCGGTCCAGGATATTACACCGGCACTTTTGACGAGGCCGGCAACTTAACTGGAACAAACTTTACCGGGGTTAAAAACGCCAATGCTGCTTTACCTGATCCTTATAAGCTGACTTATTTAAAGGACGGCTACAAAACCTTTGATTTTTCGCTGCCGGATGTAAACGGCAATAAAATATCGCTCAAAGACGAAAAATACAGGAACAAGGTAGTGATCGTCACCATTACCGGCACCTGGTGCCCTAATTGTATCGACGAAGCCAGTTTCCTTGCGCCGTGGTATAAAAAGAACCGGCAACGCGGCGTTGAAGCCATTGCCGTTCATTACGAACGCAAAGCCGACCCGGTGTACGTCAAAAATGCGATTGAGAATTTCAGGCACCGTTATGGTATTGAATACGATGAAGTATTTGGCGGACTTGTCGACAAAAAGGCTGTCGCAGAATCCTTCCCGGCTTTGAATACCTTCCTTTCGTTTCCAACAATTTTATTTATCGACAAGCAAGGCAATGTGGCGAAGATATACACCGGCTTCACCGGGCCGGCCACAGGGGTTTATTACCAGCAGTTTGTCAAAGAATTTAACGAAGAGGTTGATGGCCTGTTGAAGGGGCCTGACGTGGATGCGGCGACGCGGCCGGCTCCGGACAAAAAACGGGGGTAAATGAGGGGCTTGGGTTGTAGGCCGATCTTACGACACCTCAAAGGAAAACAGATGTTTTACCTTCCGTACTAAAATCCTGATTGCACCGATGGTTTCCGCCAGTGAATTTTCGCGCTGAGTAACTAATATATTTTCGATAAATACGGGGTTTGCTTGAGCAAATTAAACAATGCAACGCATTTCTCAACCCCCGCTTTTCCGTTTAATTTAAAATACCAGAACTCCTCCAGATCGCCATCATTCATGGTCATTTGAGTGAAGCCCTGGGTTTTGTGTTCGGCAAGTTCCCAATTAGCAATGATCTTATAATTTATCCTGTTTCTATAGCCAAAACTTGTCGTCCTGTCCACGTAAAACGACGGCGTGTCGGTCACCGTTTGTGTCTCCCTGTAATCCTGATATCGGGAGAACCTGAATATTGGTTCTGTTTTATTCCTGGTAATGGCGCCCAACACAAGGGGCCTGTTGTTCAATGGTAATCGTTCCACGGCACGCAGGGCCAAAAGTGTTGCGGCTTTGTGTTCGCCATGGGTAGAGGGATCGGGCAACAGGCAAAAAACGAAATCGTAATGTTCCGCCGCCAGGATATGGTTTAATCTTTGTTCAACGAACGGGACATTCCAGCTCGTGTCGAGTGGCTCTTTTTCGTCTAAGCCAAAATGAGCGTCGATTTGATCTTCGAAATAATAATTGGAGACGCCTAAAATGTTACCGGCGTTTCTCAATTCTTTTTTCCTTATCGCCGGGAGATTAGTTCTCGCGGCTGTTTTATTAGTCAGCCCGATGTGATAATATTCCTCAGCCAGGGTAGAATATTTATACCCGGCTTCCCCATCGGTAATAACAAACAGGTCAACTTTTCCGTGTTGTTCTTTCGCAATTTTATACAATGTTACCGAAAACGTGCTTTCATCATCGGGATGGGCTATCACTACAAGTACGTGCAGTCCTGTTGCGTTGCTTTGGGCGGTTAATTGGAGTGTTGTAAATAGAAGCTCAAAAACAAGCAGTAAGATAAGATAGCCTTTGCGCATGGTGTTATCGGGGGATGATGACAATAAAAAATATGTTGCTTCACGCCAGGGAGGCGTTTTTAAACATTTAAGCAAACCCGCCTTTGCCGCCATTTGGTTTGCCAGCGGTAGTTTAATTTAGTGCCGCACTTGGATTATTGGTAAGCCTCGCAATGACTTTAACCATGCCATCAAATTCTTTGGTATCGTAAAGCCGGGTGAGGTAGACAATTTTTCCGGTGGAGTCGATCACTACGTTACGGGTTACGCCGCTTTTCTTATTTGCAAAACGGCCGAAAATATCCGCTCCGGGGTCAAGGGCCAGCGGATAGGTCAGGTGCATATCGTTATGAAATTTTTGCACCGTTGCCAGCGGCTCGTCCCGGTCGACTCCTATTAACACCAAATTTTTATTTTGATAAGCCCGCCATACATCACTTTCCAGGTGCGGCATTTCTTCGCGGCAAACACTACACCAACTGGCTGTAAACTGCAGTACCACAATTTTTCCGCGGAGTTGCTTTAGCGATGTTTTAGTTCCGTTGCTCAATACCAGTTCAAAATCATCCGGCGCCTGGTCGCCGACCTTAACAATGTATCCCCTGTCGTCATCCTTTTGATTTTGCTGCCCATTTGAAACATTTGCAGAAAGCAGCAGCAAAAGCAATGCGCTGTAATTTATGATCTTCATCTTTTTATTCGTTGTATGAATGCTGTTCAGAGTGTGCTTAATGCTACGCAGCTACGGTTTGATAAACCGCTGCTATAACTTCGGTAACATGGTCTATCTCTGCCGTTGTATTAAATTTACTGAATGAAAAGCGGATATTATCAAAGCCGGCCTCAACGCCCAATGCCTTTAACACATGCGATGTTGAACTGCTGCCACCTGAAACCGCTATCTCATGATCATCAAGCAATTGCAAAAGACTACGGTTCTGTTGCGGTGGTGGAAGGCTAATACTCAATATAGAGGAAATGCTTTTTGCCTCGATACCGGAATTACCATTGAAACCGATCTCCGGAACTATCGCCAGCAATTGGCTGATCAATCTATTCTTCAATTGCTGAATATGCTGACCATGCCCGGCTATATTTTCATGGGCAACGCTCAGCGCTTTAGCGAGGCCGACAATTCCGGGTATGTTATCGGTAGCCGGCCCATGCGTTGAAGATTTCAATCTTGTCCCTTTGCGGCAATAAAGGAAACCAATTCCTTTGGGGCCGTGAAATTTATGAGCTGATGCAGCGAGGAAGTTGATTTTTAAGTTTTTAAGATCATAACGGTAATGCCCTATAGCCTGGGCTGCGTCGGTATGAAAAAGCGCCTTGTACTTTTCGCAAAGCCGCCCGATCGATTCAATATCATTCAGGTTACCGATCTCGTTGTTGGCATGCATCACCGTTACCAGGTTCCGCGTGTTGTTTCGGAGCAGGTGCTCCAGGTGGTTTAGGTCAAGATTACCAAGCTTATCGTGCCTGATATAACTGATCCTGATGTCATGATTTCTGCGCAGCGAACTTCCTGTTTTAAGTACAGCCTCATGCTCAAATGGAGTTGTGATGACATGATCGATACCTGCGCAGGTCACTGCCGAAATGATGGACAAATGGTCGGCATCCGACCCGCTGTTGGTAAAAACAATTTCTTCGGGCAAAGCATTTAGTATATTGGCTACCGTTGCCCGGCTTCTTTCGATCGCAGCCTGCGCATCTCGCCCGTATCCATGGTGGGAAGACGGAACGCCACACTGATCCAATAGCCACGGCTGCATGGCCTGGTACACTTCCTTATCCAGCGGGGTACTGGCCGCATTGTCGAAATAAATTTTCATGATGTTTATTAAATCAATTCAAATTTGTTTGTGCCACTCACCAGGAAGCGAAGGATTTACCTTCGCACTTCCATGGTAAGTAAACAAAACTAAAAATCACCTAAACGAAACAAATGTATATAATTTCTATAGATTTTATCTACATTAATTAAAAATGTTAAGTTTTCCTCTGTCAGGGGCTCGGCGCGGTGGTGAATCGCGTTAACAGGTGTTGCGGACTACCACCTGCGCAAGGACCTGACCTCATATGGAAATGACCATCTCTCAATAAAAGCTCTCATTATTGAATATTTTGTAACCACCGTGCCCGTCCGGGTGAACCGGCCAATCGTCAGGGTCAAACAATATGTTACCTGGCATTTTTCCGGGGTATATCTGCTCTCCGGAATTTTTTTTAGACGGGGTCGACATTGCAACAAAACGCAATGCTCGCAAATGCTGCATCCAGCGGCGCCGTTGAAATGAATTCTTCGATTTTGAAAAAGACGGCATTTTATCTGTTCTTGAGGTCGATTTTCATCCTGGAATTATTTTTAAATATTTTCTTGATAATTCACAAATATACATATTTTTGTAATAACTATAAATTCTATAGAGTTAATATACAATGATCAGAATTCCTGATAAAATGATTTATTCAGCCGCCACGTTTTACACATGCATGGCCAATTGTTGTTGTTAACCTGTCACTCCCAGGACTTCCCCTGCAATCAAATAATTCTTATTCAATTAATAAACCAGTTAAAACAATGGCAGCATATGCACAACTAAAAAAAATTATTGACGAAACGTCGACCGACGCTGATAAATTTTTTCGGCACGGGAACAAGGCAGCAGGCACCCGGTTAAGAAACTCCCTGCAGCAAATCAAGAAGATTGCCCAGGAAATAAGGGTGGAAGTAGCTGAACTAAAAAAGAAGAAAGGAGTATAAAAAGATGAATATCTCAAACAACCATACAATTGAGTTCGAACTCTCTGAGATCATTGCAGAACTTGAATTGCCGCCAAATAACTACAAGCCGTTAAAACCATTGAGATTAGGCAGCTACATCGAAAATTTCCGGCTGGTAAAAGACAATTTGAATCCCTGGGGATTTTTGAGCGGCGCTGTAACAAGCAGTTCCATTTTACTGAGGCAGGTAACGGGCAAACCATTGGTTCTCAGTTTTTACAGTTCGCAGTGGCGTGACCATGGCCTGTGGCATTTAAAGCATTTAAATGCACTGCAAAACGAAATTAACGCACTTGGCGCTAACCTTATCATCGTTACTCCGGATGAAGGAAACAAATATTTGGAAGAACTGATATGGAACAACAGCCTTTCGCTGAATTTTTATTTTGACCGGGGAAATGGTATAGCGAAAAAGTTTGGCGTTTATTCAGATACTGATCCGGCCTGGAACAATTATCCGGGGGTTGAAATAAATATTCCATTATTGGCGACTTACGTGCTCGATACTGACTACCAGGTTATTTTTGACCATATTGATAAAGACTTAGAAGAACCGGTTTCACCGGATGACTTGCTCTATGTGTTAAATCCGGGCAGTTCCTATATCTATAAGAGAAGATCCGCTTAGAAAATTTCAGAAATGTAAACCCGCACCGGACGCGCAAGGCCGTGTTAATAAATAGCCTTCCGTCCGGTGGCTTGCTGCTTTATTCAAATGTCGCACAGAGGTCAAACAAGGCCAACGTGTCAATCACCGTGGCGAATTCATGATTTAAAGAGGCGAGCGCGGTTTGGTGAATCGTTTCGGCGTCAAAACGTATCAGGCTGTAATGGTCATTTGCCGGCGCAATATCCCGTCTTATTCTTCCCGAACTTCTATCCTTAATTGGTGCGTGTTGAATACACTCGAATAAGGCTGAACGCTCTTTGTTAAAAATACGCTCCCTCCGATAATGCTGTCGTGCCCTATCACGGTCCTTCCGCCTAAAATGGTGCTTCGGGCATAAATGATCACATTGTCTTCCACCGTCGGGTGCCTTTTAATGTCCGACAGCACTTTACTAACCTGCGATGCGCCTAAAGTTACACCCTGGTAAATGGAGACGTTTTTTCCGATAACGCTGGTGGCGCCGATCACGATACCTGTTCCGTGATCAATGAAGAAAGGCACGCCGATCTCGGCATTGGGATGAATATCAACACCGGTTTTACCGTGGGCATGCTCACTTAGGATACGGGGCAAAATGGGCACCTTCAGTTTGGAAAGCTTATTGGCAATGCGGTAAACCGCTGTGGCATAAAAGCCCGGATATGATACAATCACCTCGTGTATGCTGGATGCGGCAGGATCACCTTCGTATATTTTTGTGGCGTCGAGCCGCAGGCTTTGGTAAGTTTCTTCGAGGGAGGCGTAAAATTTATAGATCACCTCATCGATATTGATGTGTGCCGGATCAAGATAGCTCAGCAGAATATTTTCAAGGTCGATCTGGTTTTTCTTCAACTGACCTTCGTAGATCGACAGTTTATTTAACCGGTTATTCGGAAAAAAAAACTCAAACAGATCGGATAGCCAGTCAACCGCCTGCCTGAATGATGGAGTTGCTTCCCATTCGGCTTTGTGAACCTGGTACAAATGCTCAATGAAGTCACTGATCCGGTTTGCTTCCATTGGCTCACTTTTTTAGACGGTGTAGTGTACTTGCCAAAAGCTCAACCTCGGCACAGGTATTGTAAAATGCCAATGAAGGCCGCACCGTACTTTCCACTCCGAAGCGGCGCAGGATCGGCTGTGCGCAATGGTGGCCCGATCGAACTGCAATCCCCTCTTTGTTGAGTTCGGCGCCAACATCCTCTGTTTTGTAGCCCTCCAGCACGAACGATAATACGCTGGCCTTATCGGACGCGGTACCAATCAACCGCAGGCCCGGAACCTCCTTTAAAAGTTTGGTGGCATATTCAAGCAGGTAATGCTCATATTGTGATATGGTGCCCATACCAATACGGGTTACATAATCAATTGCCGCTCCAAGGCCTACCGCATCAGCAATATTACCGGTACCGGCCTCAAAGCGGCCCGGTGCTTTATGGTATTGGGTATGTTCAAAAGTCACATCGAGGATCATGTTGCCGCCGCCCTGCCAGGGTTGTGTCGCGTTCAACAGTTCTTCTTTTCCGAAAAGCACGCCTATGCCGGTCGGCGCAAACACTTTGTGCCCCGAAAAAACAAACCAATCCGCATCCAGGGCCTGCACATTAACCGGCATATGAGACACCGATTGCGCCCCGTCAACCAAAACTTTTGCACCCGCTAAATGGCCCAGTTTTACGATCTGGTCCGCCGGCGTCACAGTACCTAAAGCATTGGATACCTGGGTAAAGGATACCAGTTTGGTTTTCGGCCCCAATAGCTTCAGGTATTCTTCCATAATGACTTGCCCGTCATCATCCACCGGAATAACCTTGATTTTAAGATTTTTCTTTTCAGCTAACTGCTGCCATGGAACGATGTTGGCGTGATGCTCCAGGTGGCTTAATATGATTTCATCGCCTGACTGGAGGTTTTGCTCACCCCAGCTTTTAGCCACCAGGTTGATGGCTTCAGTAGCGCCCCTAACGAAAACGATCTCACTGGGCGATGACGCGCCCAAAAAACCCTGAACCTTTTTGCGGGCGCCCTCATAAGCATCGGTGGCGCGGGCGGCAAGTTCGTGTGCCGCACGGTGGATGTTCGAGTTTTCGTGCTCATAGAAATAGCTGAGCCGGTCGATCACCTGCTTCGGCTTTTGCGTGGTTGCGGCATTGTCGAGCCAAACCAATTGTTTGCCGTTCACAATTTCGCTTAAAATCGGAAAATCCTGGCGTACCAGGTTAACATCAAACGGCGGAACAGCCAAACCGCCGGGCTCTTTTTGTACCGTAACCGCCCAATTTCTTACAAAATAAAATGAAGGTTCCGGAACCGAAGCAATAGGGCTGAACGGAATTTGAGGAACTGCAGGGACGTGCCCGATCTTGCTTAATACCTCCCTCAGTTCCTTCTCAAAAGATTGCTCCTGCTCGTATGGCAAAGGCAATATTCCCTTAACCAGTGGATTTTGATAAGCATTAAAATCAGGCGAAACGCCAGACGAAGGATTTGAACCTTTTAACAAAGGGTCGTCAAAGCTTGTCTGTGGTTCTTTGATATCGAATACATTTCCCTGGCTCACGGCCGACGGCGAAGCACCCACGCCCGACACTGATGGAGGTAACGGAGCGTTTCCATAGGGGCTGAAACCGCGCGTGTTGTAAGCCGCAAGCTCTCCGGTCGACGGCGTATCGTCCTTGTTGAAGTTCGCTGGCTGTGCGGGTGTTATATTTTTATTTATTTCGCTTCCCGGGGCAGCTTTAAAAAACAGGTTTGCCAGTTCTTCAAGCGCGCCCAGGTCCGGCGGGTTGTATTCATTAGTATTTGTACTCATGATAGTTGCCTAATTCTACATCATCCAAAACCGCTATCGCATCGTCGACCAGCACAGCCAGCGAACAGTACAATGACACCAGGTACGAGGCTATGGCCTTGTTGTTAATCCCCATAAAGCGCACGGACAAGCCAGGTGACTGCTCGCCTGGTAAACCCGGCTGGAATAAACCTACCACGCCCTGGCGGCTCTCGCCTGTCCGAAGTAAAATGATCTTTGATTTATTGTTAACTACCGGAATTTTGTCCGAAGGAATAAGTGGGATCCCTCTCCAGGTGATAAACTGTGAACCAAACAACGAAATCGTTGGCGGCGGAACACCGCGGCGGGTACATTCGCGCCCAAAGGCGGCAATGGCCAACGGGTGCAGCAGGAAAAAACCCGGTTCCTTCCAAACTTTGGTGATTAACTCATCCAGGTCATCCGGAGTAGGTGGCCCCAGCCGGGTTTTTATACGCTGACCCTGAACCACGCTGTGCAACAGACCGTATTCCTGGTTGTTGATGAGTTCACTTTCCTGCCTTTCCTTTACAATTTCAATCGTAAGCCTAAGCTGTTCGCTTATCTGGTTATATGGCTTGCTGTACAAGTCGGATACCCGGGTATGCACATCCAGCACCGTATTTACGGCGCTTAGATTGTATTCCCGCGGATTTTCGATGTAATCAACGAATGTTGACGGCAATTCACGTTCATCGCGCGAGGAGCAGTCCACTTCCACGTTTTCGGCATCCTTTACCTTATTGAGCCGGTACACACCCGATTCCACGGGCACCCAATTTAATAATTGGGGTAACCAGCGGGGCGTAATTCTAGATAATTGAGGGACCGTGCGCGTTGCGATGGCCAATTGCCTGGCGGCTACGTCGCCTAAGGCTGTTTGCTTTGCTTTTTGTTCTGCCATGTTAAATTAATCCTGGAATTGTTGACTTGCCAATTGAATGGTGCAAGTATATAATATAATTCCTATAGAACAAATAGAGTATTAATTTATTTTTACCTGGAAGTGGGACCGGAGGGACATAATAAAGTTTTTTTGTTTATGAAGACGCTGGGGCGAACGCTGTATCGCCACATGTTTTTAGCATAACGCAACCACAAACTGGTCTCCACTACGCCGTTACCGGGGACGCCGTTGCATTCGACAATTGCAGTTGTTGATCTTTTAAGAAGTAATATTTCATGATCGGCCCGGAAATCACCATGGTGACAATGGTCATCACCACCAAACCTTCAAAAACCGGCCCGCTGATCAGCTTCGCTTGCATAGCGATCAACCCCAGCACGATTTCCTGCGAGCCGCGGGCATTCATGCCGAAGGCGACCGCAATAGATTCGTTCCTGGTCATACCGCTTAAGGAACTTCCAATACGCGCGCCGATCAGTTTGGCCAAAAAGGCAATTACCAGGATAAGGGTTACGATCTCAAAATTAAAGTTGGCTATGTAGTTAAGTCGTAAACCCACAGATGCAAAGAAAAGCGGCGCAAGTACGTTAATGGTAAATTGGTGCAGCACCTGTTTATGCATTTCGGTAAAATAGGCTGAGTCACCGACGGCCACACCCACTAAAAAGGCGCCGAATACGGCACGCACGCCCAACGCTTCTGTCGTTGCCGCACCTATAAAGCAAAGCACAATTGCCACCGTAAACACCTGGCTGATCTTGCCGCTCCTGCCGGCAAATGCCAATAAGCGGTGCACGATCCAGCGCCCGGCCGTAAGCATAAACACCGCAAATAATACAACGCTGATCACCGACCAAAACGAAACCTGTTCCTTGCCCGCATTCATCATCTGTATAATGATGGAAAAAAGGATCCAGCCCAAAAAGTCGTCCACCATGGCCGCCGTCAATACGATATTGCCTATCCGGGTTTTAAGGATATCCAGGTCGAGCAATATTTTCGTGATAACGGAGAGGGCCGTAATGGAAAGTGCTGTCCCGAAAAACAGGGAAGTAACCAGTTGGTTATTAAAGCCGTTGGCAAAATGGCTTTTAAAAAGCACCCATACGGTTACAAAACCGATCAGGAACGGAAAGATAATCCCAGTTAAACTAATAGCAATAGCCTGTTTACCGTTTCGCCTGATTTGTTTCAGGTCCACCTCGAAACCTGCAATAAACATTAACAGGATAATGCCAATATTGGCTATCCCGTCAAAAGCGCCGGTAGCTTTCGGCGCTGCAAGAAACAGGTTTTTAAAAAGCTCGGGGAAGAAGGCGCCAACCAATGTGGGCCCTATAATAATACCCGCAAATATTTCCCCTATAATAGCGGGTAGTTTGTACCGGCGGCACAACTCGCCCAATAGCCTTGCCGGTACAAGTACGATGAGGAGAATCAATAAAAAATGAATTATTTCTGAAGAGCTGAGTTTAGCGATCATTGGATTTTGATTTTGAAACGAAGTGATTAGGGCAAATTTTTGATTTTGAATTTAAAAGAGAATTTAACCGAATCCTAAAACCCAATCGAGTTTAAGGGCGGCATAATGATCGGCGGGGCACGATCAGCAACAACAACAGCACATCACAGATTGCCGGAATCGCAACGCAGATGCGGGTTCATTGGATGAGCTAATGTTCAATTTATATAATACCTATGGATTTAATAGATAATGCAAATGTATTGATTTATTCATTCCGTCAAAACGATTTGAAAAAATTCTTAAAACCGGCAGGAGTGCCTGCCTGCTAAAGCTGCTCGTCGATTTTCTTATCATCCGTTCTTTTGGTATATTGACCTGTTATTGGCGCCAACAGCAAAGGCAATAAGCACTTATACTTTCAATAACGCCAAAAGATCTCTACAAAAAAAAGCGACAACAAATGACGAAAGAACCATTAACGCTAAACGACGACGACCCTAAGGTAATGGCGGCCCGCGCGGCAGAAAAGGAGCTATTCGATTATTATCATTTGCAGGCAGATGATCATTACATAATGCTGCCGGACGACGGAATTCGTGTGCGTGTATCGGTGATCGGCAGCGGCGAGCCATTGGTAATTGTGCCGGGGAACACCGGCGATGTGTTCCCGCTTGCGTCCTTACTGGCCGAACTAAAGGGTAGGCGCGTCATAGCTATCAACCGGCCCGGCGGAGGATTGAGCGAAGGGATAGATCATACAACAGTCGATATCCGGAAGTTTGCGGTAAAAACACTCGGGACTGTATTGGCCGCATTCAACCTTAAAAACGTGGATGTCGTAGCTCATTCCATGGGTGCGCATTGGAGTTTGTGGCTGGCGATGGACTCACCACAATCGGTTCGCAGTTTAACTTTGCTTGGCAACCCCGGCAATGTGATGCAGGGTCGACCGCCGTTATTGCTCAGGTTGATCAGCAAGCCGCCTTTGAACAAGTTGTTCCTGAAGCTGCTGTTGCCCTCCGATAAAAGCAAAGCGCTCAATTTTCTTAAATCCATCGGCCACACCGCTCAAACCCTTGAACAGTTGCCGAAAGCCCTGGCCGATTGCTACTACTATTTCAGGCTGTTGCCCCACTACGGCGTCTCCTTTACGAGCCTGATGGAAAATGCTGCGCCAAAAATAGATGCAGAGCAACTCAAACAGGTTAAGCAGCCGGTGTTATTTCTTTTAGGCGACAAAGACAATTTTGCGTCGATCGAAACGGGTCGTAAAATCGCAAATGCAATTCTCAACTGCGAGTTTTACGCCATTGCCGGTGCCGGGCATTTACCCTGGCTGGAAAGCCCGGAAGAGTGCGGTAGGTTGATCAAGAGTTTCCTGGGGAAAGGGAAACACCTTCCCTAAACCTCATTCACAATCAACTGTCTTTATACTAAGGCTTTGCGACTTTAAGTGGCAAATTTCTCTTTGAAGCAACTATTGTTACTGCACGTTATCTGTATAAAGCACCAATATTTTAATCCTTCGGCGTGCTTTGGTCACCATAAGACCAATGTCGCCGATTGATTTTAATACGCCGTCGTTGGTCCGTATATCCACGCTCGTCTTAACATCGTACCGGCCCTCAAGTCCTGTTTCATCCACAACCGGCAAATTCAATTCGTTACTTAGGTATATATTTGTAAATTCAGTTAGCGTAATCCCTTCACCATCAAAGCCGCGGCCGCTAAAACCATAACTTAGTGTTTTCTTCGTCGATTTTGGTATCAATAACTTAGCTGCCTCTTTAACCTTCAAAATGTAGACGTCTGTGTCACGCAATTCTATCCTTGCTCCCACGGGCAAATTGTGCTGTAGCTTATGTTGCATAATAACAAGCAATCTATCCTTGTCCTCGGGTCTCACTAACAAGTCAAAGCAGTATAATAAATTCTTATCCTGGTAATTATCATACTTCCTGGCTGAGCCTTCGTACACGATTCGTTTAGAAGATGTAATATCATAGGCAGCTTTATACAATGTAACGGCGCCAACGTTAAAGTAGGTCATGCGGCGGCCGCCAAAAACGCCTGATTTTGGCGTTTTTCCAATGGTCTGCTGATCTTTCATATAACCCCGGATGGTAAAATTTCCGGATAGAAGACTGTCTACTCCAAAAGCATCTTTTTCAATGTTATTCAATCGATTTTGCACCTCGCCATTTGATTTTAATCGCTCTCCCTTTAGGAGCCGGCTGATCATTTCGGCGTTAACCGAATCTGTTTTTAGCAGGGCTAAAATTTCATGTTTATTATCGATTACAATACATTGCCCGACATAGGCCAGGTTGAGCATTTGATAGAGAAGTGCGGTAGTGTCGCTGGCAAGCCAAATACCCGATGGCTTTTTTGCGAGGTAATTTCTTAAACGTTCAACGGGGTCGTCGGATAGTCCGATAATTTGTATTTGGCTTGTAAATTTCGCCTGCAATTTCGCCAGCGAGTCCATTTCAGGTATACAAGGACTGCACCATGTACCCCAAAAATTGATGATAAACAATTTATTCGACGAATCGTGGTCAATGCTGGCACTCGTGACCGGTGCATTAATTATAGGGCTGATGATGAGATCAGGAAAACGGTCGCCGGGTTTAAGTATATAGTTTTGGCCACTTGCCTTAACCGAACATAACAGGACTGCAATGATGAATTTTTTTTTCATAATCGATGGTTTCAATTGTTTGGAAAGCGCAATATTGTGTTTGCCGGAAATAAAATAGGTTATCGGCCGGGTTATATTAGGTTATATTATGTTAACACGACCGCCATAGCAGGCACAACCATTTATCTTTGGGTGGATGAAAAAAACTACCCGGTATTTAGTGGCTTTATGTATTTCAGCTATCATCGCTGCCCTTGTGTTACAGGCATACTGGATCGTCAATTATTACCGGGTGATCAGATCTACATTCGAAAAAGAAGTTAACCTGGCAATGGAAGACGCTGTTAAAAAGGAATTTAACGATCGATGCGACACGATAGAGCGGCATATTTTTATGACACTAATGGATACCACGGAATTCACTTTGACAAACCAATACGACTTGAAGCGGAAAACGACCTTGTTAAAGATAACGGATAGGCACAATACTAAGGATCAAAGCTATTTACATACCGACAGCATTGGACTTCAAAAGGCGGAAGATAATTTCGGATACCGCACAAAGATGGCGCGCTTTTTAGCGCAGGAAATACGAATAAGTGAACTGGAGGGGCATTTCGTATTCTATCACACACAAAAATTGGGTGACTATGTGGAAGTGCAAACAAAGGAATACGACTTTGATACTGCCAGACTTCGTCCGATATTGAAACGATTATTGGCCGAACGCGGGATAAGCGTATCATTTCTTTTTCTTCTTCGCACTAACGACAGCACATACAATAAAAGTCATTTCGATCCTGCCTTGCTGGCTAATTATCCGGTCATCACCAAAGCCTTCGTTACGTTCAAAAAAAGCGAGAAAGATCATTATGTGCGCGCGATGTTTAACAATCCGTTCTCTTATATCATTGCCCGCATGGGAAGCTTATTCGCAGGCTCTGTCGTTCTTATACTTGGTATTGCCTTCTGTTTGTTTTATTTATTGCGATCACTATACCGCGAGAAAAGACTATCGGCTATAAAAAATGACTTTATAAGCAATATTACCCATGAATTTAAAACACCCATAGCTACGGTGTCTGCGGCTATTGAAGCGCTGACAAGTTTTGATGTGTTAGATGACCACGACAAAGTAAAGAAGTATCTTAATCACTCGAAAAATGAATTAAACAGGTTATCAGGCCTGGTGGATAAAATCTTAAATATTTCATTATATGAGAATCAGCAGTTTGACCTCAAAGTTGAACAACTAAATGTAAACCAAATCATCAATGCCCTCCTCAGCGAAGCCGTGTTGGCGAGCCAGCGACCTATTGAACATACCTATCTAAATAATTCAGGCACTACAACTATCTATGCGGACAAACTCTATTTTCAGCATACCATTATCAATGTTGTTGACAATGCCATTAAGTATTCCGTATCAAACCCAAAAATCCTGGTAGAATGTGCCATACACGAAAATTACCTGGTGATTATGGTGGAAGATAATGGCACAGGTATCAGCCCTGTGCATTTACCCTTTGTGTTTGAGAAGTTTTACCGTGTGCCCACAAAAGATCATCACATTAAGGGACATGGGTTAGGGTTAAGTTATGTAAAAAGTATTATTGAAAAACACCAGGGTTGGTGTAAAATTGAAAGCGAAATTGGCAAAGGATGTAAACTTTATTTAGCCTGGCCCATATGATATCAGCTAAGGTATTACTGGTAGAAGATGAACTGGTGCTGGCCGGCATTATTGCCGACAGTTTGGAATCGCGCGGTTTTAGGGTTATCCATACGGCATCGGCTCGGGAAGTCCCAATAATGCTTCGGGAGCACCTACCCGATGTTATTGTAATGGATGTGATGTTGCCAGATGGCGACGGATTTACTCTTGCCAAACAGATCAGGATGAAGGATCACGACACACCAATTATTTTTTTAACGTCCCGTTCATTGACGCAGGACGTGGTGGAAGGTTTTGAAAGCGGAGGGAACGATTACTTGAAAAAGCCCTTTAGCCTTGAAGAACTGATCATACGCATTAAGGCCCTGCTCAGCAAAAACCGGCTGGTAACCAGCGCTTCCGCAGGCACCTGCGACACCAAATTAGGCGACTA
>Ga0302230_10001370_pt1 | contig 16103 bp, 23 predicted proteins | sample II_Palsa_N2_1_FD_193523 | JGI IMG/M metagenome (GOLD analysis project Ga0302230, IMG submission 193523) | Peat permafrost microbial communities from Stordalen Mire near Abisko, Sweden - II_Palsa_N2_1 | ecosystem: Environmental > Terrestrial > Soil > Palsa > Peat permafrost | place: Sweden... | reverse complement strand
TGAACAATTATTAGTAAAAATAAAATGATGTATGTATTTTACAGACGGTGACACGCTGGGAAATCAGGTTTGCATGGACTTCCTTGAGCTGGGCAGCAAAGACCTCATCGCCAAAGGTGAAAAACTTGATCGATCGGTTGGTGACGGCACAGGCGATGAGCTGGATGAGCGACTTGAACTGAGGGTCGCCATTGAAGGCGCCGCACCCCCACATGCCTCCTGCGACGGGCTGGCTCGCAGCCACCTCAGGGTCGTCCGCGTGGAATGCAATCACGGCTTTGTTGAGCTCGCGCATAAGCGCGATCTGGTTGTACTGGAGCCAACGGGCACGGTAATGCAAGGCATCCACTGCCACGATCGCCGTTTGTCTTCTCCCGAGCGAGTCTCTGCAGCAGTCCAAAACAGTTAAAAGAAGAAGAACAAAAAAACAGGAGATAAAACCGACCGTTTAGTGCGATCAATGTGGTTGGACGCCCACTCAAAGGTGCTCGCGTAGCCCGTGTAGTTGGAGTATCTATACAACGCGCACACAAAGTTGATGAAAAAAATATAAAATGGACTCTGTAAACCTTTCCGCCCCGACGATGACAACAGCCTCATTCTTCTCGAGCTCCTCCGTAAAGAGTCGAGAGACAATTAGCTCTGGATTAATCATAAAGCGGATTTCCTCCTGGACCGCGCCCTGTTGAGTTGCATTGTCTTCAACACAAAAACAAAGAAACAAGAAAATGTTCTTGTCACGTACACTGCCGAGGACACCTCCTCCAATGACCTTGTTCGCAAAATCCATTTGCAGCATGTCGTCACCATCGTCTTCGATCGTGCCGGTAGGGGACACTTCGAGATGGCCCAGTTGAGTGTTAATCCGAAACCAGTACGGATCCTTGGTCATGACGTTGCGAGTGAACGTGACCGTCCCATCAGGCGCTAGAATGATGTTAACTATAACAGCATAATGGAAGGCAATAATATACGATAGAGAGATGTAGCCCGCTTGAAATAATTGATGAGACAGCGAAACTTGGCAGCCGTTTTGGGTGTGCACTCGCCACGGCCACCAAAGAGGGAATTGAAATTGATTGAAGGGTACGAGTAGTATTCGCTGTTTCTCTTGACAGAGTTGCGACGCGGGAAGGTGCAGAAGAACGCGTTGGCCAACAAACTCGCTATCTACAAAAAAGAAAGGCAGGCATCAAGATCGTGATGAAGGAAAAAAAAAACGGCTCGTGCCTGACGTTGAGAGAGCGTGATCGAGGACGCGTGTGATTTTTTGAGCAAGGGAATGGGTTGCCGCACGAGATCGGGGAGAGCTAGACAGAGGTCGACCATTTTGGGCAACTGCGTTCAAAATAGCATTATTGTCAATTCACGTATTTAAATTTTTGCACACACCAGTTCGCCAAAGAAGTATTGGCTCTCTTCGGACGCTGAATACTCGTTGAAGAACTGGTTGAGCGCCGCGAAACTCCACTCGGCCGCGTAAAAGTCGTTGTACACGAGGATCGCGTCCTGGAGGTCCTGGGTGCCCCTGTAGGTTGTCTTGAGGGCTGCCTTGATGAGGTCCCACTTGACCTTGAGGTGGCCTGCGTCGTCCTTGTAGCAGTTTTTGCGCGAACACGACAGCTTGACATGCTCAGCGTCCCATGCATCCACAGCGGCCTTGGGTTCATCGCCGCCCTGGATCTCGGCGACAAAGGTCGTTGTTGGGGTTGCAAAGATGCCGTCGATGACCATTGCGCTGGCCTCGAGCTCGGCCAGCTTTTGAAGTGTCTCCTCGTCCAGCGAAGGGAACTCGTCCCAGATGTCGTTAACCTCGGGATCGAGCCCGTCATCATCTTGTTGTTGCTGCTGCTGTTGCTGCTGAGGTGGCTGTGCTTGTTGTGCTTTGCCAAGCCATCCGGTTGACGAGGACTTTGCCACCGCTGACGACGACGACGACGACGACGAGACGTCCTTGGGTTTGACACCATCGTCAAACTCCGGCCACTCCTCCTCCTCTGCCGCCCTCAGTTCGATCAGCTCACGGGACTCGCGCCGTCGTAGCGTCGGCGGCTCTGCTGAACGTGGACGCTTGTGCTGGTGGTGTCGCTGGAATCCATCGGCCGCGGCGACCCTGGCATCGTCATCGCCCCCGCCCCTGCCACCGCCCCTGCCACCGCCATCACCATCACCGTCGTCGTCACGTCTCCTCCTCACGACCGTTGCAAACAGGTCGGTGATCTTCACTTGGGTGCTCATTTTTCGCCACTTCAAACTCCATTAATCCAGTGTTGGACCCAGATCGAGCAACAGTTTTTTTTTGTGGCATGGCGGGGCGCACGTTCACTGTGAGCCGCAACAAGGGCCGCCAGGAGCTCTACGAGCAAATGGCCAGGGTAATGCTGCCACTTGTTTTCTGGTCTATTTTTCTTTGTTGTGTGCTAAATCTGTCCAAATCCGTCGCTTTGCCCGAATCAAACAAAATCAACCGTCGCGAAAACAAAAACAACAACAGTCCCTGTGGCCTTGGGCGGAGGAGACGGCGCGCGTCGAGCTCAACCACAACGAGGACTTTTGCAAGCAACTGCAGTCCGGCGTGATCCTGTGCAAGCTGCTGAATGAAGTGCGCCCAGGTACGCTTGTTTTCTTGCTGTGGCGCGGACCTTATTATGAACGAACGAAGGCACGGTCACAAAGCCGATCAAGGACGACGGCCTCGTCTTTTCCGCGGCGGAGAACATTAAGAACTTTCTCGATGCGCTCAAGAACCAGCTTGGCTTCCGCTCGGTGGACCTGTTCCAGTCGACCGACCTGATCCAGCTTAGCAACAAGATTAGCGTGCTTCAAACGCTCGATGTGTTGCGAGACCGTGCGCCCCAGTTCAACCCGTCCCTTGGATCTTCCAAGCCTGCACAGCAGTCACAGCAGCAGCAACAACAGCAGGCCCCCGATGTGGCCCGTGGGCGCAATCGCAAGGGACGCTCGGCGGTCGACCTCATGAGCATGTTTGTCTCGGACGATGTCGTGCCCAGCAACGGCCCCGATCCGCATGCCGCCTTTGCTGCTGCCCTGCTGGTTGCTGAAGCCGAGGCGAAGAGCACACCCCCACTGAACCGGAAGCAAACCTCGCAGCGCCCGCTTACGATGGTCATGTTTGATGCTCCAGTTCCTGCCGCGGCGGCCACGGTTACTGCTGCACCCACTGTTGCTCCTGCTGCTGCTGCTGCTCCGGCTCCGGCTCCGGCAGCAGCACAGGTGCCCCCGGTACCCGAATCTACCCAAGCAGAGGCTTCCTCTGAAGAAAGTAATTGCTTGTTCTCTTGAAAAGTTTAATGTTTGTTTTTGTTTTTGTTTCTCAGCTCCCGCTCCACTCAAACGAAACGCTTCTCTCAAGCAACTCCTGGCCAAGGACGCCGAATACTCCCACTCCTCTGTCCTCGACGACTCGATCGCCGAGCTGCGCAGGCAACGCGACGATGCGGCTGATCGCCGAAAGTCAAGCTACACAGTGGACGGCTCACCGAGCACCCTCCGCCGCGAGTTTTCATCCTCGGACAAGCTCTCTGCCATCTTCAAGGGCGAGGTGGACGGCTCACCGAGCACCCTCCGCCGCGAGTTTTCATCCTCGGACAAGCTCTCTGCCATCTTCAAGGGCGAGGTGGACGGCTCCCTCCGCAGAGAGCACTCCTCGTCGGTCAAGCTGTCCGCTCTGGCTGCTTTGGACGACAGTGAGCCCAAGCCATCCACACACCTTCCAAACTCGGAATCAGCAGCCGAGCTTGCAAAGCCTAAAGACCCCAGGCCTGTTGCTCTGCCCGTCCAGGAACCCATCGAGCCCATGCCAGTCCAGAAACCTGTCGAGTCTGTGCCAGTCGAGGAGCCTATCGAGCCTGCGCCAGTCGAAGAGCCCGTGCCCGTCCAGGAGCCTATCGAGCCTGTGCCAGTCGAGGAGCCCGTGCCCGTCCAGGAACCTATCGAGCCTGTGCCAGTCGAAGTGCCCGTGCCCGTCCAGGAACCTGTCGAGCCCGTGCAGTCTGTGGCTGTTGAGGAGGAGCAGCAGCCCATCGTGCTTGACGAGACATCAGCGACGGTGGTGGAGGAAGAGGAGTTGAAGCCTGTGGCTTTGGTGGAGACGGAGATGAAGCTTGAAGCTGCGGAGGAGGTGCAGCCCGTCGCGGTGGGAGTGGCAGAGGAGGTGGCGTCTGTGGTGGAGGAGCCCAAACAAACGACCGAGCCGGAGCCATCAGAGCCAGTGTCGTCGGAGCCAGCGTCATCGGAGCCAGTGGTGGAGCCGGAGCTAGTAGAGCAACTACAGGCCGATCTTGTCGAGGAGCCAATCGAATCGCCTACTCATGTGCCCGAACCTGTGCCCGAGCCGATCCAAGCGTCAACGCCCGAGTCACCGTCGACGCAAGAAGAACAGCCAGTATTTATCGAGTCAACGCCAGAGCCCGAACCCAAGTCAATCGCCATGCCCGACACCGTTACTGTCGCAACCGCCGAACCCACACCGATTGCAACCGCCGAACCCACACCCGTTGCAACCGCCGAACCCACACCGATTGCAACCACGGATTTCGATGTCGTCAAGAAGCACACCTACTCAAAGGGCCGAGGGGGCGACTTGATGGTCAGCATCGAGGAGACAGCGACTGTGGCAGAGGATGATGAGGGTGCCTCTGCGCCCCAGCGACGACCGGCGATCGCCAAGTCGCCGTCAAGGAGGATGACCCGAGCCATGTCGCGCAAGACAATCGTGATGACAGCAGCAGAGCTCGAGAAGATGGAGGCGGATGTGCAGACGATGAAGCAGCAACTGAGGACGGCTCTATTTGATGTCTACCGTGGCGAAGTTGTTGATCTGTGCGATCAGCTCGAGTCGCGCCAGCTGTCGCCGTCTCCGTTCTCGGGCAACCCAACCCTCAACACTGACCGAGAGGCCCGTGTCAAGGCCATGTGCGCTGCATGGAATGTCCGACCGGTCGCGTACCACGCCCCGTCTACCGTGAAGAAGCCACCGCCAGTGAGCACGCGCAGCAGCAGCACCAATGTCATTGCCGGTCATAAGGTCAGCCTTCTTGACCTGATCGAGATGCAGAACGAGCCCGACTTTGACGACAGCGAGATTGTACGTTCCCATTCCTGTTTGGTCCTTTATTCAATAAACGAATTGTCGCACCCAGAACGAAGAGTTCACCGCGCCCAAGGGCATCAAGAAGGGCATGCGCGTACTTGCGAGGTGGGACTACTCACCCATGAACCCTGACGAGCTCATGGTGGTGGAGGATGATGTGATCACGATTGTCAAGGTGGAGAGCGACGGCTGGTGGGAGGGTGAGATCGACGGGCGCGTGGGCTGGTTCCCATCCAATTATGTCGTTGCGCATGAGGCCTTTACGCCTTTGTCCCCTGATGGCGGCCAGAGTGTCATCAACAGCCACACACCTCCCAGCATCCGCATGCAGCTTGCGCCTTCGGGCACAGTCCTCGACTTGCATGATCAGAATCGTGGCTGGTACAAAAAATACAGGGAGGCCAGTCAGGTATTCGACAATACAAAGTTTTCATTCTTTGGTTGAATGCTTCTACTTGAAGGACATAAAGGGCGGCAAGTCTGGCAAACGCAAGTATCCGTCGGCGAAAGAGTACGAGAAGATTATGCGCCAAACGTGGTCCGAGATCGTCCCCGCCGAGCTGGTGCAGAGTACGTCGAGCTTTCCAATTTTAAAATTTATTCATATTCTCTTTTTTATTATTACTATTATTATTATTATTTTCGTTCCAGCGATGCCGGAAAAAGAGGTCCAGCGCCAAGAGCGTCTGTATGAGCTCCTCAAGACAGAACGAGAATATGTGAATGATCTCGACGTGATCATCGAGGTGTTTTTGAAGCCGATCGCGTCCCGGAAACTGGTGACGGTCAAGGATTTGGGCATCCTCTTCTCCAACGTGGAGCAATTGTTGACAATCCACCAGGAGCTGCTCAGGTTACTGGAGTTGCAGCACGAAAACAGCAAGGTCATTGTGGATGTCGGCCCTGCCTTTGACAAGACGGTATGCATTTTTGTCGCACTAGTTTCAATAAATTTATTTTCTTTTTTTTTCCCCCCTCTCAGATGGAGTACTTTAAGATGTACACGCTCTACTGCAGTAACCACTCGTTTGCTGTGCTCAAGTACCAAAACATGAACAACAAGCCGTTGAAGAAGTTTATCGAGGAGGCCATGAGGCTGCCCGAGTGTCGATCTCTCAGCCTGTCCGACTTTTTGATCAAGCCCGTGCAGCGCATCTGCAAGTACCCGTTGTTGCTGAAGGTTGGCTCGCCGAATTATTCCAGGAATTAAAATCAACTTTTTTTTCTTTTCCTTGTAGGAAATCCTCGACAAGACCAGCGAAGAGTCGCAGACGGTGCCCATGCTCAAGGACATCCTTCAAAGGATTGAAACGGTTGTGGCCCTCGTGAACGAGTCGATCCGCCAGTCAGAGGGATTGCGCCACTCGGCTGATCTGCAAAACCGTTTCGTGGAGAAGACCAATTTTGCGACACCAACCCGCAAGCTCCTGCGCGAGGACGTCGTCTACGTGGTCGAAGAGTTTGACAAAAAGGCACAAAAGGTATGGTGGTTGTTGTTTTTTTCCTTTCCTTTTTGGCACCAATGTACGATTGAATGCAGGGCAAGCCGACAAAGAGGGAAAACATGCGCAACATTTTTCTGTTCAACGACCTGTTCCTGCTGGCCAAACCCATCTCGGGCGACAAGCTGTCTCTCCTGCACATGCAGTCATACGAGGGCCTGAAGATCTCGGGGCCGCGCGCGGACGATCCCGAGGGCGACTACTTTTACATTGAAAACACGTTTACCAAGACGCCTCTGATCGTCTACGTGTCACAACCCGACGTCAAGGGCGTGTGGGTCCGCCTTGGGAAGCGTGTCACCGACAACCTTGCAAAGCAGCGTGCCCTGCCCCGCCAGCCCTCTTCCGGCAAACTTCTGCCTCCGCCCGTTGCCATCCCATTGCCGGCTGCCTTTTCTTCCGTCGAGACACAGCCTCTGTCACCGGGATCCGTCCGCTCAAGCCTGTCCTTGAGCGACTATGTGCACGGCATCGCACCTTCTGTGGAGGATATCCTCTATGCCAACCAGGACGAGGAGGAAGTGTCGACTTACGTACGCGTTTTATAACAAAGCAAAACTATTTTTTCTTTAATTCCCCTTTCCTGTTTACGGATAGTACTATGCCGTCGAGATCCAGATCAAGGACAGGTGCACTACCACGTTCAAGAGCTTTGAAGAGTTTTTCGCCCTCCATATGGCCCTCATCAGCGCCTTCCCCGTCGAAGCAGGCCTTCGCAACGAGGCGCGTCCAGCAAAAGTTTATGTGTGTATTGAACAATGTTTGTTTTTTTTTTTCCTTCTGCAGAAGCGCACACTGCCAGAGTTGCCGTCGCAGCGCGTGCTCGTGTCGTACGCCGTTGCCAAAGACCGCATCGAGCAGCTGGACAGCTATCTTAGCGTGCTGATGCTCATGCCTGCTTCGATTGCCCTGAGCCCGCTCGTCGTCAACTTTTTCGAGCCCAACAACGAACGTGCGCAGCTGCTCACACCGATTCACCAGCGTCCTGTTGCCACCTCTCGTGCTAGCGTGTACTTATAAACTGGAAAACTGGAAAACTGGATAACTGGAAAACTGTGTATTGCTGCCTAGTGGTCCTTGAATGGGTTGTCGTCGTCTGTTTTGAGGCTGCTAAACGTGTGATTGACGTCGCGATGATTGGCCTCGTCGGCTCGGACGGCGAGGATGACGTCGCGGACCATCGCGTTCTCTTTGAGCTGCCAGTAGTTGATGGCGATCTCGGGGGCGGGTGTCACGGCCCATTCTTTGAGTTTGCCCGCGTCCAGGTCGTGCAGACAATGCGTGTACGTCTTGACCGCCTCCTCCTCAAGGTAGCCCACAAAGCGGTGGCACGAGCTCGGTGCGACGAGGTACATCAGGAAGTACAGGTTGAACATGACACCTACATGGACAGTTTTTTTTTAAAAGAAAAAAATCAGGGATAAAAAAATCGCACCTTGAGCACCCAGCACAAAGAGACGGAAGAGGTAGCCCGGCTGCTTGAGCTGGAGGAACGTGAGCAAATGCATGCGTTCGTTCTCGGCCTCGCTCAGGAGCGTGTGGATCCAACCCTATCGAGTATGGTTGCTAAATTGTTATTTGCCTGGAAGACGGTAACATACGTGGTCACGGCGCATGAGGCGTAGCGAGCGGAGGTGGCGTAGCATGCCTGCGACCATTCCAGGCACGGCGGCGGTGGTCTCGAGGAAGATGATGCGTCGCAGCCATAGCTTCTCGTCAAAGTTCAGGAAGCCGTAGCCGGTGGACATGTCAAAGCACGAGCGGACGAGCTTGACGGCAAACTGGGCGATGCGGTCGTCCATCTTGGTAGGCTCGTGGTGGGTGGGCTTGATGCGCAGCAGCTCCTCCTCCGTGTAGGCAGGCTGGTACATCAGGTAGCTCTTCTTGGAGGGGCGCTGCAGATTCAGCTTGGCTGTCACGGCCACGTTGTCCAGCGGGTGGCCCGTCTGCTGGAAGGCAAAGTGGGCGAGCATCTCCTGCTTCTTGCTCTCGTCCGGCTTGTCCGCAGGCTGCTTGTCTGTGCCAGTGCTGGGCTGCTTGTCCGTGCCAGTGCTGGGCTGCTGCTGCTGCTGCTTGTCTGTGCCAGTGCTGGGCTGCTGCTGCTGCTGGCTGCTCATCAGACGACGCAGCTGAAGCAGCGCCGTCGCGGTAGCAGCCCCGGCGTGGGCAGTGGTGGCGGCCGCCAGAGGCGACGAGCCGGTCAGGGTGCCTTGGAGTCTGCCGAGGAGCATTGTTTGGTTTCTCGTTTGCTTTGTGAAAATTGCGTGAAACCTCGTGGGTTGCGATCATCATGCCCACGTGGATTTTCTTTGAGGAAAAAAAAAAAAACCACGGAGCGTGGAACTGCGGGAGGACCCAACCTGATAAATCGGCACGCTAGCCCGAGAGGATGGCTCGTCCAAACCACACAAAAAATATGCAGGATCGACCAAAAAAAAAATGCACACATCGGGATTCGAACCCGAGTCTCAACCTTGGGAAGGTTACATGCTCACCACTGCACCATGTGTGCGGGCCAAAGGAGCGCGGTGCCTTTGGGACCTCTTGAAACGTACGTGCCGAGCTATTTTAGGCGATCAAAGAACACATGAGCGACGACGCCGAGGTGGTCAAGCCCAAGCTGCCGTCGCTGACGCTGCTGCGTTCGTCTGGGTCTGGCAGCGTGGGCAGGTCCCCTGCCAGTGGCTTCTCTTCGCCGGTCATGCAGTCGTCGTCGTCGTACCAGTCGTTGCCTGGCACGACGTCCGTGGTGGGCGTGCCCAGCGTGACCCTGCGCTGGAAAAAGGGCGACATAGCCGTGGACCTGCTCGAGTTCCTCGAGACGAGCCCTGACCAGATGGATCTGATCGACTTCCTGGCCGCGTCGGCGCCCACGACGTCGGTCGTGCTCTCGTCCAACCAGCTCAGCGGTGGCAGCGGCGTGGACGGCAAGAAGCTCGGTGGCGACAAAGACGGCAAGGTGGGCGGTGCGGGTGGGACCACGCGAACGGCCTCGCCCGTGCTACTCTCGGCCCGCACAATCACGCCAAAGCACCTGCCCGAGCTCGTGTCGTTCTTGCAGACGCTGGGCGAGCTCAGCGGACGCTCGCACGTGTGGGGCCTCAAACGCTACAACAACAGCTTTACGGGCGACGAACTGGTGAGCGTCCTTTTGCGCAAGTCTATCTGCTCGTCCGTTGAAGAAGGTGCGTTTCCTTCCCTTTTCTTGGGCAACTAATTGGTTGTTCTTTTTTTTTTTTTTTCTTTCCCTTCCTATGCAGCCGAGAGGGTTGCACAGCTCCTCATCGACGAGCACTATGTCTGGCAGACGACGATCGACATGTCGTTCAAGGACGCCCGCGCGCCGTTCCGCTTCATCACGCCGCAGATCTTTCGCATTTCGCAGCTGCTCAACGATCCACAAAAGGGGATCGCCTCTTTCAAGGCTGCAGCGTTGGCATCCACCTCTGCGTCGGCAGCAAGCGCAGCCGCAGCGCGCAAGGAGAGCATCAGCTTGTCGTCCACACTGTTTGAAGAGCTGCGAAAGGCCGTGTTCTCGGGCACAGACATGTGCGACTGGCTGCTCCAACACGGCCAGATCAAGCCCAAGACCAGGGAGCAGGCCGTTCGCACGGCGCAGCTGCTACTGGACCACTCGGTCATCCACACCGTCAGCACGTCCGCAAAGGCAACGGATGACAGCGTCTTCTTCCCCGAAAACAAGTACGGCATCTCGCGTGAAAAGATCACGTCCCAGTCCCTCCAGTCGCTGCAAAATCGCAAGGAGGTGCTCGTGTGCTCGCTCGGCGAAAAGAGCAAGTGGAAGAACCGGCTCTGCATCCTCGTCGCCGCGCACCAGTGTCTCTATGTCTTTACCGACGAGGCGTCCATCACACCGCGCACCATTATCAACCTTCGATCGTCCATCGTCCGCGAGGTCGACGAGTCATATTTTGGCCGTCCGAATTGGTATTTTTTTTTTTTTTTACGACACACTTAACCTGTGTAATAGTGTGCAAATAACAACAGACGCCGGCTGGGTTATCCTGGAAGCACCAACGAAGGAGGCAGCGACAGAGTGGGCAACCGACTTGTCGTCCAGCTCTAGGGACCGCTCACAGGACGGCGATAGCGACGCCGGGCGACAGTCGCGATCCCTCCGCTTCCGTATCGTCGACGGGATCAACGTGCCCTCGGGCGGCAACTACTTTTGCTCAGTCATCATGGGCGAGGCCGTCGTCGCCAAGACGCAGGTGCAGCGCAACAACAAGGCGAGCAGTAAGCATTTAAAATGTATGCGTTGTATTTCTCAACTAATTTTGATTTTACAGAACTGACATGGAACGAGGAGTTTTTCTTTATGGAAGTGCCGTCTTCGATCGACGACCTCAAGGTGACGTTGTCACTAAAGGGCCAACTACAAGACCAGGAAATCGGGACGGCTTCCATCAAGCTCTCTGCGCTCTCGAGCCATGTCGAGGTCGAAGAATGGTTTGTGCTGAAAAATCAGGCCCCCGTCAAGAAGGAAAAGGGGTCGTCAACTCCTACCCCGCAACCCAATGTCTTTCTTCGCTTCACGCTCGAGTACGAGCTCATTCTTCCCCTCAAGGTATAAAGGTCGTTTTTTCTTTTGCAAATCTATAATCATGCCTACTATGATAGAGCTATGAGCCTCTCGTCACCCTCGCCACAACCGATTTCCGCCTGCTGTCCAGTCTGCTGTCGCTCACCAAGGGCGACCGCGAGCAAATGATCCAGTGGGTTTTGCGAATCTTGATATCACAAAACAAGGCCAAAGACTTTGTGATGGAGCTGGCCAACCGCGAAATTGCAATCACTGGCGAGCGAGTACAGAATTTTTTTTTTTTCATATCAACTTACTTTTTTTTTTTTTTTTTTTTTCCCGCAGACGGTCCTGTTTAGAGTCAACACGGTGGGAACCAAGGCTGTTGTCGAGTACATGAAGCTTGCAGGATACTCGTACATCCGCGACACTCTCCGTCCCTTTGTCCAGAATATTGACAAGTACGGCATCGACCTGGAGAAGTCGGCGTCCTACCTCCCGGCCATCAGGGACCTATTTGACCTTATTTACCAGTCGGTCCTGCGCATTCCGTCCGAGCTGTTTTTGTACGTTTTCTTATTTTTCTTATTTTTTTACTTTATTAATTTATTCTTGTTCAGGTTCTTCCATTCTTTGAGCGATGCCGCCATCTCAAAGTTTGCCGACGAGGGCTCTGACGAGGACGCGGCCAACAACGTGGGCTTGATGGTCGTCAACGGCTTCTTCTTCTTGCGCCTGCTGTGCCCGGCTGTCGTCTCGCCCAAACTGTACGGCGTGATCGATTATCACCTGGACGAAAGGGCAACTCTCATCCTCAAGAACCTCGCGCGCATCCTTCAGTACCTTGCCAACTTCAAGGCCGAGGTCGACAAGGACGTCTTTGACGCGGAGGGAGCTGCCCTCCTGGACAGATTCCTCAACGAGAACATCCCAAAGATGAAGAGGTACAAAAAAGCTACTGCTAGAAAATAATATTGACCTTCTCTGGCCGTGCAGCTTTATCCGCCAGATCGCCAGCGAAGAGAACGGGACATCGCAGCGCTTCAATCTCGGTCCCACGGACCTCAACTTTGACCTTGAGCGGTACGCCTCGGTGTCTCTCCACTCTAAAAACTACTCTAATGTAGCGACCTTGCGAGTCTTTACGCGGCTATCATCCGGTACAACCAGGAGTTGATCGAGCTCTTGCGTGATGCTTCCAAGACCAATTTGACCAACGTGATGGAGGAGATCTCGGCCAGCTACAAGAAGCGTTGGCCCGGCCGGTCGACCCCCTACCAGTACAAAATCTCGCTCGCCGATGCTATGCTTTTCCTAAAATAAAGTAAAGAACAAACCTGATGAACCCCCGTGCACCCAAAGGAAAAAAACACAAAAAACACAAAAAAAAAAAAAAGTGGTGAAAATTTTTTTCTGTGAACGTGACTGCGGGCAGGGCAGTTTTGCTTTTTCGTCGACCAGTGCGGAGTTCTTGAGGTACAATGTGGTACGACTGGGTGCTCGCTGGTGTCGGCTCACTGGTGACGCTGACGCTGGCCAGATACATCTACTTTATCATTGTAACAACAACACAACGAGAGTCGTGTGGGCATAAAGCAAACATTGCACTGTAGGCCAACAGCGAAGAGCTCAAGATTCCTGGCCCGGGCATCCTCCCCCTCATTGGATGTGTGCTGTCGCTGCCCATCGAGATGCTCGATCGCACGACGCACGAGTTTGTGTGGCCCAAGCTGTTCAAGAAGTGGTCGCCCCAGCAGGGCATCTTCCAAATGTACGTTGGCAACATCTTCACCATCCACACCATGAATCCAGACCTGATAAAGCTGGTTGTCGGTGCGTAGCCCCCACTTGCGAAACGGATCCGTATTACTAACCTAATTTCCTGCTGCGCACAGCCAACCCAAAGCACAACAAGAAGCCGTGGTTTTATCGTAATGCCCGCCAACGTATTCGCAATAGTTTTGCTCAACGATTTCCGAGTATACAGGTCTCATCTTTGGACGCGCCTTTGGTGACGGCCTCGTCACGTCCTGGGGCGACAAGTGGAAGTTTGACCGACAGGCCATCACTCCATCGTTCCACTTTGACGCCCTTCGTTACTATGCCGAGGTCATGAACAAGCAGAGTGACATCATGGTCGAGCGCTTCCTCCAGACGCCCTCCGGGGAGGTACCATAACCAATCTATCTCTATCAATGACTGAAAGCGTGCCCGGGAAAGATCACCGAAGACGCAAGCAACCTCACAAACATGTGTGCTTTCGACGTCATCATCGAAACCGCGCTGGGCGTCGAGGTGCACGCACAGACCAGCGGCGATCGCCACTACCTCACAGATGCCTTCAACAAGGGTGCCGAATCCGTCACCAGTCGTCTCTCTTGTATGGCGCTCGCTTTTATTATTATAAATGTTATTTTTTTCCAGCTACGATCGCCCAGAACGATTTCTTTTACTACAACTTTCATCCGAGTGGCCGCGAGGTTGTGACGTTTATCCAGTCTCTCAATGGTAATGGGCGTCTCCCCTCGTCTGGTTTAATTTTGTCTTATTATTATTATTATTTGTTTTACTCAGATTTCACTCAAAAAATTATCGACGAGCGACGCAAAGCCCTCGCCGAAAATCCCGAGCTCGTTCAGCGCAAGTCCTTTATTGTAGGGTTCCTGCTTTTCTTTTCAAAACTAATGACCATGTCTTAGGATATCGTTCTCACGACTGAACGTGAGGACGGCAAAGCCTTCTCGGACCAAGACCTGATGGACCAAGTCAACAGTAATTGTCATTTGCCGTCCGGAATTCTCGTTTTGTTTAATTTATCTGCTATTTCATGTAGCATTCATCGGTGCTGGCCACGACACCACTGGCTCATCGACAATCTGGTGCTTGCAGCTGCTGGGTCACCACCAAACCATCCAGCAAAAGCTCTATGAGGAGATTGAGGAGGTGATCGGCAACAACAGCGTTGTTACGCTGGACGACCTCAACCAGATGAAGTACCTGGACATGGTCGTCAAGGAGGGCTTGCGAGTGTACCCCGGCGTGCCGCTGTTTGCCCGTGAGCTTGCCCACGACATCGAGTTTGAAGGCTACCGCATCAGGGCGGGACAGATTGTTGTGTGCCAGGTGCTGACGATGCACCGTTCCAAGGAGGTCTGGGGCCCAGACGCCGACAAGTTTGATCCCGATCGATGGCTTCCCGAGCGCGAGAAAGGCCGTAACCCCTATGCGTACATCCCCTTTTCGGCTGGCTCGCGAAACTGCGTTGGCCAAAAGTGTATGCCTTCCCGATTTTTAATGCTTCAGTTGTGAACAATTTGTTGGTCGTTCATTAGTTGCCCTGCAAGAGGAAAAAATCATGCTCGTCAAGATCCTTCAAAAGGTCCGAATCGAGTCTATCAAGGATCACATCCCCAGTCGTATGCAGGTCGTCCTCAACCCCGTAGGCGGTGTCCCTCTGCGCGTCTTCCATCGTTGAAATAAAAATAAATACAAGTACCTTTTTTTTTTTTTGTTTTTGTTTTGCATGTCAAGTGTCTTTGTGTTTATCATGCTACTCCCCTCCCCCCCTCTCTTGAAACTCATGGAGTTGTGCGTAGGTTGCCAGGCCGTTTAAAACCTTTAATTAGGCTACAACCGTTCAAGCTGCCCTAGGAGGAGAGTTTTGAGAAGATGGCGGGTCTCGCGATCAGCGACTTCCACCGATGTTTTTGCGCCGTCGATACGGATAACTGCACCTAGGGCGGCGAGGGTGATGGTGACACAGCTGCGGTCCGGACTGGAGTGGACGTCGATGCTGCCGACGTCGCTTGCGTTCAGCTGGTCCAGCAGCGTCTCGACGGCAATGTTGCCAAACAGGAGCCGACGTCTTCTCGCCTTCATCTTGTGCAAATCGTGCTTACTGGGCGGGATGAGCGAGAGTTGGTGGTTTGAAAAGGACAGAATCGCGGCAAGGCGGTGAACACGCTTGGTGCCGACCAGCGTAGGCTGGATCTCGCGGGCCAGGAGCTCGGACAGCTCGGCACGCCCGCTCGTGTGCGTCTCGGTGCTGCCGCCTCCGCCGACTGCGGCATCGGCCACAGAGATACACTCCCCTGCACGCGCAGGGAAGATGTGCAGCCTTGCGGTGTTGGCAAGCGCCGGGGGCAGCAGGAACCCTGCATCCATGTCGTCCCTTTGGACGATAATCTGGCGCGGCTTGAGTGAGGTCAGGAGTCCGCTGGCCTCGGCATAGTTTAGGCTCGGATCGATCGGCGTGTAGCACACGCGCATTGCGAGCGGATGGTACGGTGCCAGTGCTGGCGCGGGCGGGTACTCTGGATCTTTTACAAAACAAGTTCAACAGCCGGAAGCTTTTTTTTTTTTTTTTGAGAAAGCGATACCAATGAAGATGACAGAGTTCTTGGAGGACGAGCCCCACAGGCGCATCAAGTGGACGACATCGCCACAGCGCAGGGACGGGTGTCCGCAAAAGACGACGCACGGCGATCGCATTGTCGCGCCAAACGAGCCGTGGAGATTGGGAAAATGCTTGACGCGGTTGGATCGGACAAGGTCCGCGTGGCAGAACGGCGGCTCGGGCAAGAACGTCTTGTCCTGCCTGTTTTTGCTCATCCACTCGCCCAGGATGTTGGCATAGCCCAGCGACTGGTCCACGACCGGCGAGACCAGGTAGATCGGCACCGCGCCCTGGTTCATGTTGAGCAAGTAGGCCGCCACGACCTCGATCAGGTCGTAGACAACGCCAGTGGGGAGGCACGGGATGAGCACGTTGCCCCGTTTCTTGACAGTGGTCACTAGGACAACTATATTAGAAAGAGATAAAAAAAAAAAATGAGGGGTGGGGCTTTGGTACAGACAAACGAGCACAGGTCGTTGATCATGGGGTCCTGGCTGCGAGTGGGCTCACGTGAGAACCCTGTTGCAATCACGAGGTTTGCGTCCGCCA
>Ga0302230_10001361_pt1 | contig 16198 bp, 23 predicted proteins | sample II_Palsa_N2_1_FD_193523 | JGI IMG/M metagenome (GOLD analysis project Ga0302230, IMG submission 193523) | Peat permafrost microbial communities from Stordalen Mire near Abisko, Sweden - II_Palsa_N2_1 | ecosystem: Environmental > Terrestrial > Soil > Palsa > Peat permafrost | place: Sweden... | reverse complement strand
CCCCCCCAAAAAGATAAAAAAAAAAAAAAATTGAGAAGAACGAAGGGTGAGTACTTTAGCTTGTCGGGGAGGTGGCTGATGATCTCAAACACGATGCTTGCATTAAAGACGTCCTTGAGCCGCGGCAAAAAGTCATAGTGGTCATTAATATGGATAAGGCTCCTCAAAAAGTGTTTCTGCGCGTGGTCCTATCAAATATAATAGTGTTATTGCTCCGACTTTGGAAAAAACAAAAAAAAGAAAAAAAAAAAGGAATGATACGGTGGCAACGATGACGAGGTCCAGCATCAGAGTGATTGCCTGGGGGTGGCGGAGGGCACGCTGTACGCCCGTGTCGACGGCAAAGTCCATCAGTACGTCGAAAACAGCCGCGGGGATCTCCGAGCCCCTCGGCAAGAGGAGGTGGTAGAGCACGGTGTAGCCTTTCAGGTTTTCAAACTCCCTGTTGTTGTTGTTGTTTTCCTTTCAGTCAATGCAATGAAGAAATCTCATACTTGATGTTGCGGGGATGGTTCTTGAGGGTGTAAAAGAGGATGCGGAAGCCCTCGACCCACGAAGAGGATGGCGAAACGCCCTGCGACAAGAGTTTCATGAGACGGGCAACGCCGCCGACGTGCTGGAGATGGTCTGCGAGGCCAGCCGTGAGGTGCACCTGAGTGGAGCCCTCCAGAGTGAAGCGCTGATCGGGGTGGAGCCAGCTCTCCCGGACAGCGACGGGGGCTGAGCCCTCCATGACGGGCGGGGCTGACTGCGGCATTGCCTGGGAATCGTTGGCAAGGCTGTCGACGAGGATCCATCCAGAGTCGGCCATCGAGGGGTCCACGTCTGTGTAGATATGCGGAAGCAACGAGCTAAACTCGCGACTGTCGATCCCCAGCTTGCTGATCGAGTTTGCATAGGAGGCAGAGGCGAGGAAAAACTGCACACCACCAAGAAAAACCGTGAGCACCCTTAGAAGAAAAAGTTTTCAATGCACCTTTTCAGCAGCAGGGAGCTCCCAGACACCCTCGGTAAAGTGGATGTTGGTCAGGAGACCGCAAAAGTGATTGCTGTACAAAGTGTCTGCGTCGTCGTGCGCCTTGGCTATTGAATCCTCCTGCATCCAGCCTTCCTCGTTTATAAAAGAAGAAAAAGGACCTTGCAAACTAAACATACGGTCGAAGGACGCGACGCGCCTGGGCTCTCGGGCTGGGCGCCGATCACGACCCGGTAGGACCGGTGCGACATGCCGGGCTTGTCGTACGTGAGCCAAGTTGCACGCTGAACAAGGAGGCCATCAACGTAGAGCACGGTGGCTTTCTTGCGGTGTGACAGGGCGACGCAGTGCCAGCGGCCGTCCTCCATCGACACAGACATGGCGTCAAAGACAAAGTCCTCTGGCGGGGCCGGATAGGCCTGCGAGCGTACAGCAAAGCAGAGTCTAGAAATAGCAACATAGTAAGTCTTACGAGTCGTTTTTGAACTGATACTTGTCGGCGCCAATGCGACGGAGGGTGAGCAATAGGCAGGGCCTTGCGGTAGCGTCTGTAAAGCTGAGGATGCACTGGTCTGCACCGGGGGAGCCAGACTGGCGCCAGTCTGATGGCAGCTTGCACCAGCAGGCAAACGTGAAACCTGTCTTGCTCGAGACAAAGTGCGAAAACTGCTTGGACACGCTGGCGTGGAGGCCGTCAAAGTAGAGGTACGAGCGCGGGTCTGATCGTTGGGCAATCTGAGCGAGGATGTCGGCCGCGTGTGCTTGCAGGGACACGACGACGTTGGCCACGAGCTCGGTGGAACGGCCGTCGATGCTGAGCTTGAGAGCTTTTTTAAGGGAGGCCGCTCGTGCCTCCACCAGAACGGCGGCAGGATCGATTGCAAACTCGATCAACTGAACACACACTGTTGGCGACACGCGAATATATTTTGTTTTCGTACCAGACGGGCATCGCTCTCCTTCATGTCGTAGACCATGAGCTGCTCGAGAATATCGAGGTAGAGAAGGCCCGTCTCCGAGAGGACAAGCTTGAGGTCGTTTGCAGAGGCGATGGACGAGGAGGACGTGACCTCGGCGTGGAGGTTGAGCTGGGACGACTCGGTGGTGGGGTACTCGCTGTTGAGCGCAAAGGCCTCCTTGAAGGCAAGGACGAGCAGGCAGGCGGCGAGGCCCTCGCAGTGGCTGAGAAGGCGGTAGTTCTTGGGGTTGCCGCGCAAGAGGTACGAAATGACCATGCCGAGGTTTTTGCGGTCCGCGGCGTCCTCCTCGAGCATTCGGTGCAGATTGAGGATGGCCAGGCCGGCTTGGGAGTCTCGCAGGCTGAGGCTCTTGAGCAGGGACAAGTCTAGCGTGTGCTCTGGAGCGGAGGCCGCTTCGCGTTGCGCAAGCTTGCTGGACCCTTCGATCGAGACCAGCTCGACCGAGGACGACATGCTGCTGGAGTCGGGTGTGCCAGGCGCCATACGCGTCAATGATGGCGTCGGCCGGTAGGAGGATGAGGATATGCTCTCCGTGTCGGCGGTGCTGCTGGCAACAGCCAACATATCTGGGGCACTGGAGGCCGCTGTTACACCCATGCTGTTGAGAGCCGCGGTGACACTGAGGGGCTGGGACAGCCACCCACCTGACGACGATGTAGAACCCTGGCGCGAGTGCCCCACTCGACGCGAGGACGACTGGCTCGGCTGCCTTGCGTGACCGGCTTTTAAACTGCCTCCTTGGCCGCCGCCGCCGCCGCCACTGCCGGTCGGAGTGCCGGGCTTGAGAAGCTGCTGCTTGGGGTCCAGTTCGGTGTTTGGCTCGACATACAGGGCGAGACTGGTTTGGCGCGACTTGGACAGCTTGAGGGGCTCGGCGAAAAGAAGCTGCGGAGAGATGAGCTCTTGGATCGTCGCCTGGAGATCGCTCGACAGGTGAAAGGTCTCCTGACGCGTCGCCTGCTTGGGAGAGAGGGCGCTGTCGATGTCGCCCGCGATGGCCACGTCGATCACGAGCAGGTACATGTCCATGTTTTTGGAGCAGGATGAAGAGAGCAGACTACGCACAAAGTCCGTGTAGCCGACCGCGTTGATCAGGTACGACTTGTTTGGCTCGCATCCCACCAGCCCGTCGCGCAGGGTCTGCATTGCTGCCGTGGCGAGCTCGAGGTCGTCGGAAAACTGTAAAATAGTTTTATTATTGGTAGTGAGAAAAACACTCGAGAGAAAATTTTTTATTTGTTACCCGGACAAGGTCCAAAAGTGCTTCGAGACCTCCGATGGTGCGCAAAAGGGATTTAAAGTTGGCGCCGTGCTGGCTGTGAAAGAGGAGGTCGCTGAGGACGTGCATGACCTTGATGCCGAGCCACGCGGGGAGGGACGACAGGACGTGCTGGCCACGTTCTGCCTTGGTGGGCTCATCACCACCAATCGACCACTGACCAGCTTTGTCCGGCTTCCGGGACGAGTTGAGCACCTGTTCGCGCATGCCGCGAAGGATCTCGACGAGCCATTTGAAATAGGGCAAATTTTCTGGGCGGGCAGAGACGAGGTCCTGGATCAGCCACAGGGCCATCTCCGCTGTTTGCGACGTGGATGCGCTCTCGTTGGCAGAGCCAATGCAGGCCAGCAGGGTGCTGAACCCCTCTGCTTGGTCAAACTGGTCCATCGTGGCATGCTCACACTCGATCAGGAGCTCCATGATCTGCAACAAAAGGACTCCTGAGGTCGGTGCGTCCACCAGGGTCTTGATCACTGGCGACAAAAATTGACCTTTGAGCACAACGCTTCGTCGCTTGTAGTCCTGATTGGAAAAAAATAAAAAATAAAAAATTGAGTGCAAAGAAAACGACGGCGTGCGCTCATTTTCACCATCAGTAGCCGTGCGAGGGATTGCATGAGTAACCGGCTCGAAAGCGACGGGCTTGCCGATGTCCGTGTGACGATGCCTACAAACGCCTGGAAGATTTCCGTGTTGTGGTTGGACAGGATGACAGCGGCATAGGTCAGCAAGTGCAGGAGCATCTGGAGGTAGTTCATCTCTTCTTGGTCGCCTTCTGCTTCAGGGTTGGCCGAGTTGGAGAGGACGATCGCCGTGACCTTGGAAAGCAGGAGAGTAATGCCGCCCGTCTCGCGGAGGAAGACGGCGTTGGTGGGGTACAGCGAGAGCAAGTCCTGGATGCAAAGGAGACCCTGACGACGAACCTCGATGTGTGACGACGAGGTGGCGAGGAAGACGACGAGCGTGAGGACATCCATGTTGCCCACGCTCATGTCCTTGTTGCCGTCCAACGCGATCGTAAAGATGAGATTGAAGCAGTCCTGCACAAACACACGCGACTCTTCCACCGGCTCCCAGATGACCTTGTCAAAGAGCTGTTGAAGGATTGAGTACCCGTCCATCCGTCGAAATTCCTTTTGGTTTTCGTCGCTCTGCAGGAGCAGCCGGGAGATGGTCACGACAATGTCCAGCTTTCCGTCCTAGGAGTGATTAATATAAGGTTAAGGGCTGCTGTTGTTGTTATTCTCACTCTCTCTCTCTCTCTCTCCACATACATAAGTGAGTGCGTTGGCACTGAGCACGGACGTGAGCGTGGTCAGGGCTCCTTGAATGCGCATAAAATCCTGCACGACCCTTTTAGTTTACAAAGAAAGACAAAAAAAAGGGGGGGAGAACATACTTTGAGGGCAGTTTCGTCCTTAGAGGCGGCATCATCCATGTCATTGTCCTTAAGGGAGGGGGTCGGAGGGGCTACAACTACGACTGGTACGACGGACGGGAGAGTCGATGCCGGCTGTGGAGGAGGAGACGACGGTGCTTCGTACTTTTCCTTGAACGAGGCGATGGCAGCCTCGACGTCTGCCTTGGATGGAACAAGGGCGCTTTCCGCACCGGCCACATTGCCCTCCTCATTCAGGCGCACTTGGAGCCCACGCTCGGAGCCGTTCACGTTGAGGTAGCGCGACACATCGGACACGAGCGATCCCACGTCGCTCCAGAGACCCCCCATTATACCTTTTGGGAGGGGGGGGGGAGAGGGGAGCGCAAAAAAATAATAATAATAAAGCGAAAATTCGGAAGAAGAAGAAAAAAAAAGACGCACCGTTCAAAAAACTGGCACTGCTGCCACCGGCGGGGAGCGAGGACGGAGGAGGAGGGGTCGCTGACGACGATGGCGAAGTGGTGGTGGGCTGCTCGAGATCGCCGCCGCGGCTGTCGGCAAGATGCTTGAACGTTCTCAGGATTTCCTGTGTGAGCTCTGCGTCGCCCTCGATCAGCAGCCTTAGGATTTTCTTGAAGCCCTCGTGCCTGCCAATCTCGACCTTGATCGCCGTCGTGTCTGCCATCGTGCTGATGATGCGCAGGGCCAGCTTTTTGGTCTCGGTCGTGTTGAGGGTCTCGAGCATTGAGAGGATGCTATTGATCAGGTTGGGCGTGCTTGCAACCAGCCTCCTGTACTTTTCGTCCTGTATACGTCCTTTGTGTTTCAGAGCGAGCACAGTGTTGGTGCAATTACCTTCATGATGAGCTCGGCCACGTTGAGTGCCTTGTTGATTAGTGCTGCCAGCAGTTCCAGGTTGTCCTTGCTGCTCCGTCCCCCGGTTTGCTGGTGCTCGTTTGTCTCCCTGTTTTTCCCACACACACCCGCGCCCCCCGGGGTGAGTTTCTGCTGGGGGGTTTTACAAGGTTTACTTTTCAATGGTCTCGAGGATGCTCAGGAGGATCTCTGTGCAGTCCCCGTAGAGCTTGTCCAGCGACAGACTCGCGCCCTCCTGGAGGCCCCACTCCTGGTACGCGCTCTGGAACGAGTCGAGGAACACGAGCAGCCTCTTGTGCGCCTCCTTGACGTCCCTGTTGTGCGGTGCGTGTGTGTCAGTTACGTAAATCTCTGTCGCGCGATTACGTCTTGTCGGACACGGTCTGGTAGTCGGTCCACAGACGCTGCACCCGCTGGTACGTCTTCATCATGGCCCATTTCTGGCGCAGCGCATGCATTTCCTGTCGCTCCTCTGCGCACTGGGGGGTCGTGGGATGAGGTGGCGCGTCTGTCCTCGGCGGGTGGCAACGTCGCCAAAGTGTTGGCCGGCCGACGTGATGCGTAAACACATTACAGCGTGACGCGATACGTCGCCGCGCATTGATTTGACAAAGCTATGGAGGCCGCGATCGACGACATCCGGGGCATCGTGACGTTTGCGCTGCAGCGTGCGTGCCCCTCCGCCTCGAGTGGCATCAACAAGCGGACGCACGGACGCCCCAGACGCAGCGTGCTGACCGAGGCCCGCGAGCGGGTGGCAGAGGCGTATGTTGTCTGCCGCTGGCTTAATTTGGTCTGAATCGTGGTCGCTAGCCAACGAAGGATCGACGGCATCGAGGCGCTGACGCGGGCCAAGAGCGGGCAAGTCGATCGGGCGGTCAAGGCGCTGCTGGACGTCGTGCAAAAGCGAGGCGAACACGCGGCGAGAATCGAGCAGGCCCTGTCGCGCTGGCACCAGATCGTGGCAGACAACCAGGAGGCTGTCGAGCGGATCAAGGCCGGACGCGTTGCAGCCGAGGAGCACCAGCGTGTGCAGGAGAAGGCGGTCCAAGACGTCATTGAGGGCCTGTCGGCGCAGCTCGACCAATTGGCCGCGGAAATCGACGTGGCCAAGACGGCCATCGACGAGCACAACGATGCCATTGCCGCAATGACAGCCGACTTTTCCTCAAAGCTGGCCCGTCTCGGTATTGTTTTCACTTGTATTCAGAGAGAGAGAGAGAGAGAGAGAGAGAGAGAGGAATGCAAAGGAAAGGCACGTAATTAACACTTTTTTTTTTTTTTGGCGATTTGCAGACAACGACGACCTCTTTAACCAGCTCTCGCTTGGCTTCCAGCGCGTCGTGGCGATCGTCAACACCACCGATGCCCTGCACCAGCAGATCGCCGGCACTGAACTCGCCCTTGCGCGATCCCAGACGCAGTACGTGTCGACCCAAACCCCAATAGGTGATTAATTTCAGGCAGAGCGCTCGCGACCAAACAGACGGACGAGCAATTGGATCGCGTTCTCAAGGACAAGGTGGAGCCCCTCGCTCAGGTCGTGCAAGAGATTACGCAGAAGCTCGAGTCGCTCTCGGCCTCGGTCGCGTTGGCTGTCTCGTCTGGGCAGTCTGAACTGGCGTCGCTGGTAAAAGGATGGTTGATTAGTTCTGTTTTTTTCATGGGATGTCACGTCAGAATGAGGGATGCGAGCGCCAAGAGGCAGCCAACAAGGAGGCCGAGGCCGTCAACAAGCAAAAGCTGGCAGAGATCGCTGAAAGTGACGTCGAGACGAAGCTGATCTCGGAAGAACATTGCGTGGCCCTTGTCACGTCCATCCGGACCACAAGCAGCGCTGCCAGTGCGGCCCTCAACGGCCTTGACCTGGTCGTGTCTGCCACCAAAAGCTCGATCGCCGAGCACGTATAATAAAGTACATTTTATTGGAATTATTAATAGTTCTTTTTATTATTTTTATTTGTAGAGCAACGCCGCAGCACAGATCTCCTTGCTCGTGGACTCGACCGTCGCTGAACACGTGGAGACATCGACGCGCGGCATCGGACGACTCAACGCGCTGGTCGAGCAGCTGATGGACCGAGTGAACCACGCCAAAGAAAACGACACCACTGTGCTCACGGCCATCTCGCAGCTCCAGACACGTCTCCATCAAGCAAACGATGTCCGAGAGCAGCAGCGTCGCGAGCGTGTCCTCCAAAACAAGCGGCGATCAGAGGAGCGGGTACAGAAAAAAACATTTATTATTTTTATTTTTATTCAATTGTGTAGAAGCAAAAACTCCAAGACGACCGCGCGCTCCTGCAAAAGCAGATTGTCTCTCTTCACGCGGCCCTCGAGGCCGGTGCCGACCGCTTTGCCCAACAGTGTGCCAACATGGACGACTACTATGCGGGTGTCCTTCAGCGTGAGCAGCGTGAACGCAAACAAAAAGAGCGCGAGGATGCGGCCGTCCCCAGCACGGTAATTTTTTGAATTGACATTTTTAGTAAAAATGCCCGTGCAAAGAAGAGCCGCGTCAAAATCGGAGCGACGACGGCCACAGCACCGACAAAGAAGCCGGACGTGTCCTCGCTGGCCGCCGACAAGGCCCGATCGTTTGCCTTCCGCAAATCTTCTCACTTCTCCTCCTCTGATGGCGACGGCTCGGACGATGACAGCGGCGGTCTCTTCAGCTACAACGCGAGCCAGCCGAGCTTTGAGGAGGACGCGCACTGAACGGGGCCCCCCCCCAAAAAAAAAAAATTTATATACATATTTATTTATTTTTGAAAAATGCAAGTTAAAAACACTGCAGGAAAGTACTTAGAAAAAAAAATTTTGAAAAACACCAAGTACTAATGTAGTCTTGAGTACTTATTCCCGTTGCCGAGTTTACGCCCGGTCGACGCGCTGGACCTCGGGGTCGTAGAGCTCGGTGGATGCGAGGGCGTCCAGACGCTGACCCGATCCACCGGCAATGAGGACGACACCGTTTGGAAGGAGTGAGGCGGTGTGGCCGGCGCGGGGCTGGTTGATGGTCGATCCGAGACCGCCACGGGCCCAGCGGCGGGTGGTGGGGTTGTAGAGCTCGATCGTGTCGACAAACGAGTTTTCGGCGATGCTCTCGCGGCCTCCGACGGCGATGACCTCACCCGAGAGGAGGACAGCGGTGGCAAAGTCGAAGCGCGGGGTGGTGAGCTCGCCGGCGATCTCGCGGAAGTGGGTGTTGTCGTAGATCTCGCTGGTGAAGAGGGCGGCGCCGTTGTTGAGGCCGCCGGCGATGAGGACGTCGCCGGTGAGGAGGAGGGTGGCGATGTGGAAGTGGCGCGGGGTGGTGAGCGTGTTGGTGGAGAGGACCCAGGTGCAGTAGATGAGGTTGGAGCAGACCTCGCCCGTGGCAATGTCCGTGCCGTTGCTGACGCCGCCCACGACGAGGATGCGGTCGTTGGGCAGGAGCGTGGCCGTGTGGTTGGCGCGCGCCACCTTGAGGTCGCCGACGGGGTTCCACGGGCTGGTGGCCGTGTCGACGCGGAACTGCTCGACCGAGAAGAGGTAGCCCTGCTTGTCGTTGTAGCCGCCGATAACGAGCACGTCGCCGCGGGCGAGGCGGATCGAGGCGTGGAAGGCGCGGGCCGTGCGCATGGCGTCGTTGGGCTGGCTGGTCCAGGCGTTGGTATCGGGGTCGTAGAACTCGGTCGAGGCCAGGGCCGAGCCGCTGGCGTTGAGGCCGCCGGTGACGAGGACGCGGCCGGTGCCGTCGTCCACCAGCACGGCGGCGTGGTGGCAGCGCGCGTAGACGAGGTTGCCGGTGATCGTCCACAGGTTGGAGAAGGGGTCAAACACCTCGGCCGTGTTGAGGCACTCGCCGTCCTCGTTGTACCCGCCCACGACGAGCAGGCTGCCGTCCAGGAGGGTCGTCACGGTGTGGCCCGTGCGCGCGTTCTTGAGCTCGGGGCCCTGCTCCCACTGGGCAAGCGCGACGGCGGCGGCGGCAGACACTGCAACAAGCGCGAGGAACGACTTCATTTTCGGTCTAACTATCTGAAGGGAAGAAGGGAAGGGGTGTCAGCAGGTACCACGGATAGAAAGAGTTGTTTGGGAAAACAGAACAGCCGACGAGCCACGTGGTGGCCTAGTTTTTGTGCTCTGCCCAGGGTATGGGGAGGACAACAACAAACTGATTTTGGGGAACGGGGTTTGGGAACGGGGGTCGGGGTTTGGGAACGGGGAACGGGGTTTGGGAACGGGGGTCGGGGTCGGGGTCGGGGTCGGGGGTCGGGGGGTCGGGGGGTCGGGGGTCGGGGGGTCGGGGGGTCGGGGTTGGGGTCGGGGGGTCGGGGGTCGGGGGGTCGGGGGGTCGGGGTTGGGGTCGGGAAACGGGACATTTTGCCGTTTGCAGTGGGGTTTGTTCGGGTTGAACCATTTGGTTTTTGTGCCCGTTTCAGTTTGCACGACGATACCAGGGACGGAGCTGGCTAACGACGGAGGCCAAGTAGTCGCAGAGGGCAGGGGGCAGGTCCTTCTTGCGACCTTTCTCGCGCGAGGGCCGCGATCGAGTCACCAGAGACCACAGACGAGGACTGATAGGCGAGATCGACGGCGTACGAGGCCGCGAGGTTGATCTCGCTCTTTGAGAGCTCGTCCTTGGTCTTGGGCTTGGTCTCGAGTTTGGCCTCGGCGGATCGCGTGGTTGATGCAGGGGTTGCCGGCTCGGGGCGCTGGTCAACGATGCGACGACGCAGCTGCAGGACATCCTCCTTCTTGGCTGAATCTCGCTCTCGACGGGCAGTGAGGGCCAGGTTGCTGAGGCAAACGTGCCACTTGCGCCGGGACGAGAACTTGGGCTTGTCAACAGCAGGAGCAGTGGCAGGAGGACGCGCCTTGTCGTTGGCCTTCTCAAGCTCGGCCCTGAAGCGAGTGGGACACGCCTTCTTGGTGGCCGGAGCGACAAGCAGGCGAAACAGGAGGGCCTGATCGATAAGCCGCTTGAAGGAGCCGGCCCGGATCTCGCGACCGAGAGCGTTTCCCATCGCCGTCGAGATCTGTGTGGCGATCTCTTGGGTCAGGTACTGGCTCAGACGGCAAAGCGGGCCCTGATCTTGGCCGATGATGATGACGCTGCTGCCTTGCCGAGGGCGTACAAGGTCTTGTCATCTTCGTTCTCGTCCTCCTCGACACTCGTTGTCGTCGTCGTGGTCAATGTTGGCTGCTGGTTGAGCAATCGTCGGGGTGGCCTTCCCTCGTGATCTCAAGTGTGGAGCCACAGAGGCCAGACCGACGATAAAGGCCGGGTCGGTAAGATCGAGTTTTGTCATCTTTGCCACGGAGCGCAGCTGCAGGGGCGGGAGAAGTTGCTGTTGCTGTTGCTGTTGCTGGTCGGGCTGCTGTTGCTGAGGCTGCGGTGGCGGCTCAGGAGGGACGAGGTCAGGGACCACATCTGCACCGCGTCGGGCCTCGTCGATGGCGTCGCTGTAGGACTCGAAGAGGACCCTGCGCAGTTGCTGGTGCAGACTGTTGGCCACCTTGAGCGCGTCCTTGATGTAGCGGATGAGGTCGACGAGGACAGGACCTAGACAAAGGTGACTCTTGTAGAGCGCGAGAGCGTGGCCAGACCACAAGTCAGACAAGCGGAGGGCCTTGTCGACTGTGTCGAAGGTGTATGCGTACTTGACGCCACGCTGCCGTTTGGCGAAGCGGGGTCTTTCCAGCATTGCCTTGTGCTGCCATTCGAGGACGGCCTTGACAGAGGGTGGCGGCGGCGAGTGGCCGGCAGGACGCGACAGCTCATTGTCGTACTCGGCCTGATCAACCGTGAGGTCGTACTCGACGCCGTAGATGGCCTTCTGCACAGCAATGAGGTATTACAAAATAAGTAAATTTCCAAAAAGAATTCTAAAAAGTAGTCCAATTTCTTCACTTTTGGATTTTTGAAAATGGATTGGAAAGAAGGGACAATGTCCAGAAATCTAAAAATCCAAAATTTCCTAACTTTCAGCGCCTCTTTTCCAAGGCCCAAAACGTTTTTTGAAAACCCAGTTTGGATTTTTGGAAAGTGGGTCACGACAATCCATTTTCAAAAATCCAAAAGTGAAGAAATTTCAGACCTTACGGGAAACCACCCACTTTTTTCCTTTTTCATTCGTTCGCAGCCGTCACATGATATGCCGCCCAAGCGCAAAGAAACGAGACCAACAACAACAAAAAAAAAAATTGGCCTGAACTGCCCCGGACGAGGTTTTCCAATTCACATTGGAGAATGTTCATTACCGACAGAGATGAATCCGCCGGGAAAGTCTGAGAATTTATCGAACTCGTGACCTTCGGGTTATGAATCCGACGCTATAACCAACTAAGCCACCAAGGCTTCAGGACATGTGCGTTTGTGCCGGTGTGTGCTCTTTGGACTGTTTTCGGCGGCGGCGGTGGCGGTGGCGATGTTTGTGTCGAGGCGCAACGTCGTGACTGGCCAGGTCGAGTGGGTCCTTCGGGACGGGCCGCACCGCGAGCAGGAGGAGGAGGGGGAGGAGGAGGAGGACACGCAGGCCGAGGCAGAGGGGACCATGCACCTGGACATGCTCAACGACGCCGAGCGCAACCTGCGCTACCTCGAGGCCCTGCGCGAAAAGCTGTCGCGGCCGCAGCGCGTGCTCGACATTGGCACGGGGAGCGGGCTGCTGGCGATGCTGGCGGCGCACCACGGCGGGGCCACGGACGTGACGGCGTGCGAGGTGTTCCCCGCGATCGCCCAGGCAGCGCGGACCGTCGTGGCCGCCAACGGGCTGGAGGGCCGTGTGCGCGTGCTGGCCAAGCGGTCCGATGCCATGCGCGTGCCCGAGGACATGGGCGCACGGGCCCAACTGGTCGTGACAGAGATCTTCGACTCGGACCTGCTGGGCGAGGGCATGCTGCCCAGCATCCGACACGCCCTGCGCGAGCTGCTCGTCGCGCCCGGCGCGGTCGTCATCCCGGCGCGCGCCATTGTCTACGCGCAGTTTGTGCAGTGCGAGCCCCTGTGGAAGGCGCACGACCTGCGCTCGTGCAAGACCCCGGGTCCGTGTGGCCACCACCTCGTCGACCCCGGCGAGGCCGCCAAGTGTGCCGGCGCGTCGTCGGCGCTGTGCGTCCAGGCATCGACGCTGTGGCAGCAGCACCAGCTCACGCCCCTCGGCGACGCGCCCTTTGCGGCCCTCACGGTCGACTTCCAGAACCCGCCGGCGCCCGACGTCGTGCACTCGACCACTGCCACCCTCACCGCCGGCGCGCCTGGCGGCGTTGCGCACGCCCTCCTGTACTGGTGGGACCTCTACCTGACCGATTCGGTCGTGCTTTCGACCGCGCCGATCTGGGCCCGCACCAGCGACCATCGCACGAGCACCGTCAAGGGCACGCCGACCGCCGCCAACGACCTGTTTGGGTGGCGCGATCACTGGATGCAGTCGGTCTGCTACCTGCGCGAGCCCCTGCAAGCACCGGCCGGCGACATTGTCGTCGTCACGGCGCACCACGACGACTATGCCATTTGGTTTGACGTCAACCGAAACGAGCCGTACACGCCAGGGCCCCCGATCTGTACGTGCCTCAACCACGCGCTGCTCATGCCCGAGCGCATCCGGACACTGAACGACCCCTCTCGGTGGGCCACGATCCAGGCTGCCATGGCCGCCAGTACGACCGCAGCTGCATTGCAACCCATTGTCGCCCTCCAGCTCGACGACGGCCTGACCACCAGCCTGCTCCTGCTCGAGCAGGTTTCCAATGCCACGGCCACCACCGTCGAGGCCTCGTCCCTGGCCGCTTTCAACCTCAACAAGAGGCTCATCGCTCTCAACGGGCTGTCCTCCCGTCTCACCTGCACCGACAAGGACCTCTCCTCGCTGGGCGCACTGCTTCCCTGTGGTATCGTTTCTTCTTTTTATTCTATTCATTTGTTTCAATGCCGTCCAGTAAATATGATCGTCGCCGAGCCCTTTTACCGCGCGTTCCAACGCGATCTGCCATGGAAGTCTGTCCTGCACTACTGGCACACCAAGACGCAGATTCAGGGCCTCGTCGCTACCCCGTGCGCCTATCTGCTCGAGAGGGCGCGCGTGCGCTGTGCCGCTGCACACTTTGACCATCTTTTCATCAGCCACACGCGCGTCAACAAGGTCCTCGACCTCGACGTCTCCTCGTTCAACCGCATGTGTGGCGGCATCGACGCCTCGCCCGAGCACTTTAGCACGACCTGCCTCGCCTACAATGCCGGCATGTACTCGTACCAGCTCACGAGCGATCCCGTACGCTGCCCTTTTGTTATTTTAATATTGCTCACTTTTTTTTTCTTTTCTTTTGTTTGTTTATTTTAGACAACTCTGATCACGATGAATCTGGCCGCAGAGGCGTACAACAACGAAAGCCTCCAGGCGACAAAAGTGCTCAGCTGCCGCGGTAAAACCAACGCCATCATCTTCTGGGTCGACCTGCTCTACGCTGGGGGACACTGCGTTTCGGGGCACCCTTCCGAGGCCCTGCGCTCGGGGGCGATGCAAGGAATCATATTCGTCCACGGCGACGCGCATCCGTCCCTCGTGGTCCAGTCGCGCGTGCACTCTCACGGCGACCTCGTTGTGACCTGCTCCAAACAAGTACAATGTGAATAAAAATCAAGAGCACGCACTTTATATTTCAAGATTGGCTAGATAATCAGGGAGAAGCAGGGGTTACGAGGGGCGTGGATAGGCCGTCTGTGAAGCGGGGGATCTCGTAGGACGAGTTGGACTCGTACAGGTCGCCGTAGAGCTCGATGCCAGAGAGGGCGAGGAAATTGCGATCGGACGAGTTGTGACCCTTTTGCAGGATCCGAAAGTAGCGGTAGGGCGTCGGGTTGTCCAGTGCCACACTCCACGTCTTGCTTGCAAAGGGCTCGTTGAGCGATGAGTCGCCCGTGTGCCTGCACAGGCCGTACCACGTGTTCCCGTCCAGCGACCCTTTAAACTCCCAGTTGCGCAGGCTGTCTGCCTTGTAATTGCCGCCATGTCGCAGCGTGTATGCGGTCACTGCCACCTTGCGCAACGGTCCCAGATCCAGCTGGAACCAAGATGCGGGGATATCTGTTACTCAAGCGTATTTAGTGCCCTGTTTTGTTTTTTCCCCCTCAGCACACCTTTCGTCCAACACTCTTGCTGCTTGCCGAGTTCTGCAAGGTACGACGGGTCGCCTTTTTCGAGCGAGCTCGCCGACATCTTGATGCGGCCGTTGGCAGCAGGGTTCTCCCAGGCCTCTTGTCCTCCGTTGGTAGCGATATAATTGATTATCTGACAGTAAATAAATTAAGGCCTCGCTGAATAAGACGGTACTGCACGTACCCCACGCTGGTCAAAATCGTGGTGGTAGATGAATGACAGGCCAAAAGACTCTCGTGGTGTGAGACGTGTCGAGTCGATCGTGACCTCCTCGGACGGGTTTTCCATTTTCTTGAGACGGACCATCAAGCCTGTTCGCGTGTGTGTGTGTCTTCTTCAACCATTTTCCTACTTTTTTTGTCGTTGTTGTCTCTTACCTTCTATGATGAGATGCCTGGGCACCATCGGGTTCTGCTGGGCCTTTTCGACCTGCTTGATCGTCAGGAAGGGGAAACGCACGGCTTCAAAAATGGCAGTGACATCGGCCTCAGACATCGTGTCGACGTTGCGGTCCTCGATGTACTTGCACGCGATCGTGTAGACAGTGTACTCGTTCTTTACCGCGAGCTGAGGGTGTTGTACTGAAAACAAATAGGTCTTAATGCCAACTGATAAATAAGATAATAAATACATACATAGCTTGACCATGATCGGCACGGGCACAAACGAAAAGTCGCCCGAGACGAGAAAGTGAAAGTTTTTGGCAATGACGCGCAGGCACTTGTCCTGAACATCATCCATGTTGAACTCGACCGCCTGCTTGAGCAGCTGCAGGCTTGTGTCGCGCGTGATCTTGGTCTCAACATAGTCGAGGCACTGGCTGCGCAGCTTGTCGACCAGGAACTGCATTGTTTTTTTTACTGTTACATCCGACGTTCAGCAGTCACAGTCATTACGTGGTCGGCCATTGCGAGCAGCGGTATCACGGTCGATTCGGTGATGTCAATCATGCCCTCGTACATGTAACGCAAGAGCATCGGGAAGACCTTGTTTGTGTCTACGAGTGAAAGAAAAATAAGAAGGCAGTTGTTTTTGCAACCGACGCCCGTGCCTTCGTATTTGAGCTCGACTCGCGGTGCGTCCTTTTCGCGAAAGTTGGTCGACAGCAGGCTCTTGAAAAAGTCTGACGAGTGCGCGACGATAATCTTGTGCACTGCGATAAAAAAAGAACACAGATCAGCACAACAGCAACAGCACAACGGCAAAGGCACCTTTGTACTCCTTGCCCTCGACGACCACGGTCAGGTCAGAGTACATGCCCGTCTCGAGGTACGTGGCGAACCCGCTCATAAAGTGGTTGGTCGGCGGCAGCCCCGTTGCTAAATACGCGGAGCGTCAGAACACGAAACCACAAGCAAAAACAGTACGAGTGCGAGGTCGTCTGGCCGTGTCACTCAGCTTGGCCCCGACGACGGCGGGCGTGTTGACGACCAGGGATGACCCACTGCCCATCGTCGACGCCGCCGTGTTGCTCCGCACGGTGGACCTCCGCACGATCCCACTTGCCCCTGCTGCTGTTGCCCCTGCGTCGTCATAGTCCTACCGGCGGCGGCGGCGTTGTGT
>Ga0302230_10001358_pt1 | contig 16214 bp, 16 predicted proteins | sample II_Palsa_N2_1_FD_193523 | JGI IMG/M metagenome (GOLD analysis project Ga0302230, IMG submission 193523) | Peat permafrost microbial communities from Stordalen Mire near Abisko, Sweden - II_Palsa_N2_1 | ecosystem: Environmental > Terrestrial > Soil > Palsa > Peat permafrost | place: Sweden... | reverse complement strand
TGTAGCTCAGTTGGTTAGAGCAGAGGACTCATAATCCTTTGGTCGTCGGTTCAAGTCCGACCGGGCCCACCAGTAAATTGTAGTAAAATCAAGGGGTTGCATGCTAACGTGTGTAACCCCTTGATTATTTTTATGCCAGTTAGCATTTCATGTAACCCTGGTGTAACCCGATTCGATCGACGTATATCTACTTCGATCCATCTTAAATTTTGTGTCTTTTTATTCGCCTGCTGAACCGATATGGCGACATTTTGGTTGGCTCTCGGCGAGAAAGGCTTGGATCTCGCGCACGCTCATGCCGCGCCCGTACATGGTGACGGTGCTCGTGCTTGGGAATTAGAGGCGACCCATCGCGGTCGCATGGTAGTTCCGCCCGAAGCAGTCGGCGGTCGGTGATGGCCGTCTTGCCAGTTGCCCCCGTTACGCTCGTTGTCCTGGCCGGGCGGCTTGGGTTGGCCTCGCTGGTAATCCAGATACGTGTTCATTTCGACACCCATGGTGCGTTCGATGACTGGAATCACGAGGTCTTAGACCACGGTCGGCGTAACTGGCCTTTTGACGATCTCGCCCAGCAATTTTCAGGGCAAAGCCGGTGGCGATCCAGGGGTGGTCGACCGTGCGGCAACGTTTCGTTTCTTCTTCATCGGTCTTCGACGTTGGTTTCTGAGTCTAAGACTAGGCGGCCTTCAGATTACGCTTACGAAGCAGCAACAAAAGTAGATGCGGAAAACGGCCCGCTGGCTAAGGGGGCATTGACGTCGGACGAGCCGCAAGATTGAGGTCGAATACGAGAACGGCGTGTCCGTTAGCGTGCCTGGGGAATATTTCGCAAGCAGATCTGGGTGATGTTCAGATTTGGGCGGGAGGCCGCGCGGTCTACTTTCCTCGTATCGCGTGCCAGTCTGGACGCCGAGACTGCTGAAAGGAGTTTTCGTACCAAGGCTTGGATGCGGGAGTTGGCGCGCGGCATGGATTCGCTCACGTTGCCGGTCATGGCAACTGTTGCGCGCGAAAATGGCAAGAAAGTGGGGGGCAGAAAGCTTTCTGCTGAATCGAATACCTCGAAACACCCTGGTGCTGCCACGCGTGTCGTGGTTACAAAGCCTCGTTGACCATTCCTGCCGCGTGTGCCGCCGTCATTCTCACTTCGAAGCGCGATCGGCGGCTGCAATACGTATTTCGGCGAGCCAAAGCGAATGTCAATCAACGTCATTCGCTGCGATAATGGTCGTAGCAAGATAGAATCGCCAAACTATCGCGGTATCAACGCCAGATCAACCGACACAGGCGACCCATGCCCATGACTCACCAAAAATCACCACAAGAACGGGTGGCGGCGTCCGTGCAACTACGTGCGACGCTAACTCAGTACCTTGAGCGGGAATGCTTGACGCCGATCGAGGGGATAATGATTTTGTGCGGCATCCATCCTCCGCCTGGTTGCGATGAGCTCCCGCGGGGCGGTGTTGGACTCGATAATGTGCCGCTCAATGCTTCTGTGCCTCGTTTTCACCAAGCTCGAGAGCTTTTAAAACATTGGCAATGGGATTGTGAGGACGAGCAAGCGGAAGGTAGAATTCCCCGTTTGCACTTGTCGCTTTATGAATTAATTCGCTGGTGCGAAGATTTTGACATTGAAACGGAATGGCTGCCTGTCTTTCAAGACTTGATGGGGTATCGCCCTGATTCAAATTCCGTTGACTTTATTCCGTCCGAGGTTGCCGCCTACGCGAGTCAGACTGCGCATTCGGTGAATACGATCCTAAACAAGCTCGAATCGATCAAATCCGATATACACGAATCGCCAACGACGGAGAAGCCGCCGGGGCGTGCGGCTAATGCCCAGTCTCCCATGCCGATTCCCGCTAATCGCGAGCATCTATCTACGGATGAATTCGCGGCTGTACTTGCCGTTGCACCTCAATCGGTCCGAAAGCGCTATTCTGAGACGGGCAGTTATCATGGCGTGCGCCCGACCAAAATGCCGAACCGTCGTCTGTTCTGGCCGGTCGATGCGGTGCGGCGACTGCTTGTTAGTGGTTCGCGATAAATGGTGCGTCGGCACGGCGGCCATCGCATTCGACATAGGTCTGTGCTAATTTATAGCTCCTATGTAGCGAGAACGACTCGAAGGGAAAATATTCACTCCACCGCGTCATCGCCCTTGCAGGTGACCACTATGCTCTGACGGTCTATTTCATTTACTGCCCAAATTACAGATGCCCAGATTCGAAATACATTTTTCTGTCTTCCCTTTTTCTCCGCATCCTGCCATATGCCCTGACATTTATGAGCAAAGCATATCCTTGACGTTGATCGTGCATGAGGTGTTTGGGTTGAGTAAGCGAGAAGCACCGTGACCGAGAGGGCGAGCGAAGACGAATATGCGTCGTTACCCCAGTCAGATCCGGATACGCATGCCGTGACGGACGATGCATGGGAAGTCGAGGATACAGAGAGAGATGCGCACTCGACGCGCTCGGCTGATGCATTCTCGGAACCGAATACAGCAGATCTGCCGCCGCGTAGCAAACAGGAGATAGCTCCATCCTTTCCTGACTACAAACCTGCTGGTGACTTCCCCATTGACGCGCTTCCCGAGACGATTCAGGCCGCAGTGAGAGAGGCTTGTAAGAATGATCACGTGCCCGGCCCAATTGCCGTCCAGTCGGCTTTGTCGGTCGTCTCTCTTGTCTGTCAAGATTTCATTTGGATTGAGCGAAGGCCGGGGGTAAGGTCCGTGGCTTCGCTCTTTATGCTCGCGGTGGCAGGCTCTGGTGTCCGAAAATCACAAGTCGACGGTGCATTTCTTGAGCAGATACATGCTTTCGACAGAGAAAAGGACGCGGAGTACAAGAAAGCCCAGGAGAATTACGAAAGTATCAGGCAGGCCAAGAAGTTTGAAGTGCATGTCCTGCAAATGAAGCTCAAAAACTTGCTGCTAAAAAGTATTCCAATCGATGACAAGAACCATCCGATGTGGGAAGCCGACTGTAAAGCGACCGCAGAGGAGTTAAAGAAAGCGAAGGTGCAGCCAGAAAAGCCGAGGCTGAAGCGCCTACTCTATTCCCAAATTGCTCCCGCGACGCTCGAACGACGGCTCTGCGAAAATTGGCCAGCGGCAGGCCTCTTTTCCAACGAGGCCGGCGACATCCTCAATGCCCGGCGCCCGGAGGAACTGTCGCAGCTGGATAGGTTGTGGGAAGGTCAGCCCATCGACGTTGAGCGCTCGAACGACAAGGAAAGCGTATCTGTTCCGGATCCTCGCGTGACGATGTCGCTGATGATCCAACCGTCAGTTTTCGAGCGCTTTCTCGAGCGCAAGGGGGCGCAAGCGAGAGGGATTGGCTTTCTGGCTCGCCTGCTCATCTGCCAGCCGGCTTCCTTGTTTGGTAAGCGGCTTATCGATCCAGCCGAGCAGCGGTCTACCTATTGGATTGGGAAATACAGCGATCGCATTTCGGCTCTGTTTAAAATGATGCGTTCCGAAGCGGCACGAGATGAGAGTGAGCGTATCGTGATGAGGTTTACTCCGAGAGCGCAGCAAATATGGATCGATGACTATAATGAAAATGAAAAGAAAATGGGCGATGGAGGTGATTTTTTCTATGAGACGGATTTCGCGAGTCGTTATTCTGAACATGTGGCGCGGCTCGCCGCATTATTTTATTTCTTCGAAGAATGGGATGGTGATAAATCTGTAACCGAGTTATTAATTCCTTATAATTACGTCGAGCAAGCGATTCGTGTGGGACAGTGGTACGGGCAGCAATTTCGCTGTATTTTTGATCCGAGACTTATTTTGGAAAAGAATGCGCAATTAGTTCGGGAAAAGCTCTTCCAAATTTTTCATGAGAATTGGCCAATAGTAATTAATGGCGAGGTCGTAGCCGGTGAGTTTATGAAACGAATTCCGGCTCATCTGCGTAAGGCGAGTGATTTTGAGCCGGTGAAGCGGTGGTTAGAAGAGAATAAGATAATAAGGTTCTATAAAAAAACATTTGCGCCGTACCGTGAATATGTTCGTTTTGACAGTGATTCCCCTGAGCACAAGAAGCTGAATTCGGGGCCAAGACCGCGAATGACCTCGAAATAGCGTCTAAGTTCGACTGAGCATAAGCAGGATGTCAACACCACAGCAAAAGACTCCTTGCTGCTTTCCCCACCCCAGCCGTCTGCCCGATTCCCCTTGGATGTTGCCTTTCCAAGGGGGGGGGGGGCGTTGAGGCGTATGCCTTTCGCTCTGCCGCCATTAATTACGCTTCCATCCACGCTTTCGGCAACTCTTGGGCGTCACCCGTTCTCTTTTGATAGCAAGAATGTACAAATATTGTTGTAAAATCTGCGTAATTTGCGCAAATCCGCAGATTACGCAATTTTTTAACTTATAAAAAATAAAAATACATATTTCATGAAGGTGAATTCGTCCTGTCGGTGGATGACGGAGGCAGCGCGTTAGTGAACGGCGGCCCCTCTCCGACCACCAATCTCTTATGTTCTGCCGATGGAGTTAAGAGGTTCTGAAACCTTGGTAACAAACCCGGTTTTCGCGGTGGTATAGACCACCAGGACTGTCGACGCTAGATGGGGGTTGGCTGCGCCAAGACTGGCGTTTTCTTCATCGAATTGTTCGGGATAACTCTGTTCAATTATATGGTGGATATTCAACGGTTATCCTGATGATTCTCGTCGCCTTCTATCGAAATGCCAGCGGTTTAAGGATGCCGAGACTAGGTTACATAGTGAGATCATCTGTTCTTGCTTACAGGGTTTCGATGAAATCAAGATGAGCCGATTTATCGATGTCAGGTTCCTTGTGTCGATGAGGGAAATATTTACCGACCAGAGAAATTTCATGTGAAGACAATGTGAAGGTAAACATGCGCACCCATTTAGCAGAGAAGAAGCACGACCTCTTCGATCAACCGCTTGAACTACTTGCGCAGCAGAGTAATGTCGATATCGGTCACAGGACAGTCGAAGATCGAACATGGAAAGAAGGCGATTTTGGATTCATCTCGAAGCGGCTAATTAAATTCATGGATGCAGTGCTGTACTCGAAACTCGTTCCGTTCAGCGTTGAGTGGACCAGTAAGCGGAGAAGGGTCAGCAACGCGTCACCGCTGGCGAATTATTACAGGTATCTGCATCAGTGCATGGATTTGCGCTGGGACGGTCAAGCATATAGCCCAGATTTAGAGTTGTTCTTTGAGTGCTTTCGATCTCATCCAACGATCGGCTATTGCTTGTTCACGGAGCCGACGTGGCCGTTGATGAACGGCGTATGCGAAGCAGACGTATTTAACGACTTTGTTGCGTATCTTCGACAGCAAGCGATGGTGAAAAATACCAAGAAGCGAATGTCGGATTGGAGGGCCGCGATCAAATACGAAAAGAAGTCGATTTGTCGAACGGTGATGAAGTTTGCTCAGTTCTCCAAGGTGCTGGTGATTCGTGTCGATATGGGGTATCTAACTGTAGCGCCTGACGAGGCCGCCGTGCGAGTGCGTACTGCATGGGACCAAGGTGATGCAAGCGCATGGTCGGCGAAAGGTGATGCAAGACGAGAGCATGGTCGAGCACCTGAAAACAGAGCGCGAATTGATGCTGACGTAGCGTTAGCCGATCGAGCGCGATTCTTTGCAAACCAGCGTGGGGCAGGGAAGGAATTGTTCGAGTACATGATCGGGTACATCATCAAGTGTGAAAGATCTGATGCGGGTCCTTATCACTTTCATTGCCTATTTTTCTTTGATGGGCAGAAGGTACAGAGTGTCAAGTATTGGACGAAAAAGGTCGAAGAATACTGGGGGGTAATTACCGAAGGTAGGGGCTATGTGCACAACTGCCACATTAATCAAAAAAAGGAAGAATTGAAGAAGCAGGGGAGGTGGGTGATTGGCAAGATCAGGGGACGTGATTCGGCGCAGCTAGAAAAGCTTGCTCGATATGCCCACTGGTATTTTGCCAAAATTGAGCAACAAGTACGAATTAAGCCCAAGACCAAGTCAAAGCTGCTGACGATGGGAATGGTGAAGAAGAGAAAGATGAGATTGGGTGGGCCGGAGCGACGGCGAACGATGCGACAGAATCAACGCTCGTAAAGATCTGACGGCTCCTGATGAAAAGTGTGTGGAGCATGACCGTCTCCGTTCGTCCGCAGGACGTGACGTGCAGACCACGTCTTGGGGTCGATGCTGACCGACCGGCAGTCCCGCCGCTGCGGATAGTCTTGCTGCGTAATCCCCTGCGCCGGTCTTGCATCGGTCGTACACCGACGGGACCTTGACCGGCTCTGCTCCCTCCGGCACACTTTGTGCTCGCGGCGCGCATGCCGGGAGATCGGCGCGCGCTTGATTGGCGCGGACACGAGAGGACGACATGACCGAGAAGGGGCCTATGATTGTTAACATGCACACGGCGCCGGAAATCGCAGCCGAAGTGCCCGCCGCCTGGACGCATTTCCAGCGCGAGTTGACGCCTGCGATGAAGGATGCGGGGCCGGGGCGTTTCGGAATGGGCCGTCTTGGCATGAACGCCAGGCGCGTGCCCCCGGGCCACAGCGCGTGCCCGGCGCACACGCACCTTATGGCCGATGAGATCTTTGTCGTGCTCGAAGGGCAAGGTCTGTTCCGCTACGGCGATCGCGTGTACGAGATCCGCCCCGGAGATTGCATTTCCTGTCCAGCCGACACGGGGATCGCCCATCAGATCGCCAACCCTGTGACCCCGGAGGGCACGGGCGACTTGGTCTATCTCGCGATCGGCGCCGAGCCGCCCGCAGAGGTATGTACCTATCCCGACAGCGGCGCGCTCGTTATCGATGCCTTCCATCGCCACGGATTCCTGCGCGAGGCCGATTATTACGAGGGGCAGCCACAACCCACGCCGCTTCTGACGCGTGGCCGCGACGCCCCCGTCTGATCGGGGCGCTTCAGGAACGCACTGACGCCTCCGACAGGGGTTGCGATCGCATCTCCCTTGGGCAAGCCCAGTCCCGCCATCGGATCCCAGCCGGGACCAGCCTCGAAGCCGTTGTTATTGCCGGGCGTGATGTCGATGGGTAGGGCAACGGCAGCTAAGGCCGATGACCTAACCTCGCGGGCAATCATGACATCAGGCCGTAGTCGGCCTTTGCCGACATTGGGGTGGGCAGGGTTCTACGTCAGCAATGTGGCGGATTGCTGACGGTGGCGGCGTCGAGCAGCCGGACGGCAGCTTCCTGCATCAGCGAACTCACGCACCCGACCCTGAGCAGTCAATCATCTTCGTGCTAGCATGCGTGCTTTTCATTTGCCTCTCATGAAAGCGATCATTGCTCGCGTAGCCATTCTGTTGTTCTCTTTCTTCGCGTCTGCGCCACTTTATGCGAGCGAGCTTATTTGCGTCTATAGCGGATCGGGAAAGTACTGGATCAACCAAATCAGGATCGACACCAACACTGAAACTGCGGAAATAGATACAGGTCCCTACCAGTCGAAAGTAGCAACCGTTCAAGCCCACCTCGTTTATTCGGATAAGTCACGACTAAACGGCTATCCTGCTCTGGCGTTCGACGCGCCTGCAGGGCAGCCAGACCAGCGAAATGTTTTCAAGCTCTTTCGAGTGATGGATCACTGGTGGCTTATCAACGCCGGCATCAAGTACGTGAACGACGCGCCAACTCTATTGGCTTTGGGCGAGAGCGTGCCATTCGATTGCAGAGGGAACTGGCCGTGATCGTGTCGCCGCCGTTGACTGGCAATTGTGGACGATCTACTTCGTGCAGTCGAACGGCCGATGTTGGCCATAACCCGGTCCGGTGTTGAAATGGCGTAGTGTGTTGTAATTGACTGGTCCGCGTCGGGCAGAAATCGACCCAAAGCGGTCTCAGGTGTCGACGCGAAGCGGCCGTTCATTTCGCTTGTGGCTTGAACATCGGTTGAGGGAGCTGGCCTGCCGGCACGTCATGGCGCCGCCGTGCCTCGCGTTTCTTTTGTCACTGTGTTCCCCCCGTCGCTCTCGATGACCGCGTCGAGTCCTCGAGTTTGAAAAAATTCAGGCTTAGTGGTCGGCGCGACTATGTAAAGCGTGATATTGGTGGTGCGACCATCTGATAACGTCCACGGCGTGACGACAGCAACCTGCCGTAATTGCGGGCCAATTTTCAGACATGTGTTTTGAACGTCGACACAATTGTTATCAGTTTCATTCACTAAGTTGATATTTGGAACGATTCGAGGGTAGTCAATTAGTAACGTTCTTATTCCATCCATATTGGACGAAAAATTATTTACATTCTTCCCGTTGTCATCAACGTACATTAAATATGAACTTTTAATGAGTGAATCAAACAGCTTCGTCCTCGCAAGTATGCGAGAACCGCTCTCAGCCCGTGATTGGAGTACGTCAATCAAAGCGGAGATGCTGTCATTACTATGCCGCTGTCTACTAGCCTCGACCGAAATAAGGAAATCATTGTAGCTCGACTCGGCGGCAGCAAGATCTTGATTGATGCCTGCTGTACTGCCGGTGTCATCTTGAGATGCCCACGCTGAGCGGGCCTTTTCCCAGCCTGACACCAAATCTCGCATTCCAACTACAACCATTCCCGGATTATCGGAGCTGTATCCTGCATATAGGTTTTTCACGGCAGAAGCCATTTCTTCCAGCCCACCGCTGAGTTTCACCATCCACTCGGATCCGGATTTTGATTGCGCTTCTTCCAGCTGCTTCTTGAGAATTGATAATTGAGCCAGCCTATCATTTTTGTCTTGTCGAATATCGAAGTTTGCGAGAGTTGACGATATGTCAGCTAGTGGAACCCTCAGATCTACAAGTCGCTGATTAAGCTTGCTTGTGTCGACGGATCGATATAATTCGTTCAAATCTTGTTTTGTACTTTTCACGTCGAAGTTACTAAACAATCCACCCGATCTAGCAAAATACTCACTGATCGGTGGATCTATCGGCGAACTCAACTCGGTTAGTAGCCGGACGAGCTGACGATTGGAAGAAGAAAGTGTGCTCAGAGTTGCCGCTGAGCCTTCGAGACCTAAGAGATGTGAGGGAATGAAGGGGACATGATCGATTGCTTTATCGACAATGAGCTTTTCAAAGCTATCAACAACATGGATTTGACCGCCTTGTATAAATCTACCAAGCGATTCCGCCATAAAATCGTCATAGGTGACGCTGGTGATCGATTCGTCCGTACTTGCACGTTTCGCGAGTATGGATAGGTCATAGTCGAACTGAGCATCTTTCTCCCGCAACAGCTGCCCAACAAAGTCAAGGCTTCGTTCCGCGCTCATCGCTTGAAATACAACTGCGCCGTCTTTCCCACTAGCCTCCTGATCCCAAGAGCCGTCTTGCAGCTTCAGAAAATCATTTGCTTGCCCGGTTGCACCTAGAGCGCCCCGTGCTGTCGGGGAGCGGAATCTTTTGTTTGGTCCGGGTGCTCCACCAGAAACACTCGTTAGACGTTTTGCAATAGACAAGAAGTCACCGGACCAACTGCCGCCGATGTGTATCCAATACGCAGCACCAGCATCGCCACCGGGGCCCCCTGGTCCAGTTCTTCCGGAGTTGAGGAACTCCCCGTCGGCGCAGTCACCGAACCCGCCAGGGTTCAGATAATTCGTACAGTCGGACGGCGAGCCTGCACCTCCAAGTCCTCCGCCCAAGCCTTGCGTAACAAGAAAGTAACGCCGCGGGTGACCACTGGCGTCGAACAACGGTTCTTCATCTTTTTGAGTGGAAATTTCTTGTCCGTGAAAGTTCACCTGTTCAGCAATAATATAAATGTTGCCAGATCGGTAGATTGATAAAGCGAGTTTATTAATCGGAGGGGCCAACCCGTCAATCTGCGCTCTTTTAAACGTTTGATTGAGTGGAAATGCTGGTGTCAACCCCGAGGGCATCCGCGGTATCCACGCGTGGCTTGAATCAGTTTGGCAGTCGTCACATTGAGTATAGTAGGATAGATATGAACGGTAATACCTTCGATCGCCTATTCCCCCGTTTGTGCCATTTCTCAATGGTTCCTCAGAACCATACAACAATCCGTTGTATGGATTTTTCAAGTGCTGAAAGTAATTTATAGACGCATGATCTACGTAAATTCGGGTGTCAATCGGCGCAGCTAGGTCAACCTTCCTTGCGTAAATAACGATATCTCCGCCGTTGGATCGCAAAGCAGAGTCGATACGCAAAGTATCCCCGATGCAAACTACATCTGTTTTAACTATATTTTTCAGAGAATCATAGTTGGGATAGTCGCTACTCTCCAAAACGCCGTTCGCATGGAAGCTCAGCGCGTGGCATCCGCTCGGATATGTTGCGGGGACCGGGTCCATACAATAGGCTGATCCGACCAGCATAAAGTGAACGAGAAAGCATAAGGTACGGGAAAACATCCAATTTCTCCCTGTTTGGGCCGCTACAAAATTTTGCAAACTCTTTATCGAACCGTAAAACCACCAATCGTCAGTTGCTGGGATCGAGCAAGAGAGGCATATGCACAAAAAGCAACGTACGACGTGGATGATGCATTGAAACGATGAAGAACCCAGCGCAGCGCAAAATATCTTTCTATTTTTTTGTAAATATACTACGCGCGGCGCACCAGAAACAATTTTTATGGATATTCATATATTCGTTCAGGAAGTTCGCAAGAAAGTGTAGTGTATGCCGGTGACTGCTTTTGGCACGACTCGCGCCCGTACGTGTGTTCCGCGCGGAAACGCTCTAAAACCGAGTCGCAAAAAGCAGCCCGGGCTGTTCAACGGTCCCGGATGCGAGACTGAGCAGCGTCGTCCCAGCTCAAGTGCTAGAAGGATATTGCGACCGATCGATAGAGACGTGCTCTAGGCGACAGCCCAAGCCTCGTTGTTGACTCGGCGCTGCCGAGCGGTGACTGAATGCACGTGCTGATGCGCGCCGCCATTCAAATCGATGAACCGTGGGCGGTCCGGCAATGCGGGAATTCGACAAAATTGGCATGGTCAGCCCGTATCACCAGGCCGTTGGTAGATAGTCAGCGTCCGAACATACGGCGCGAATTGTCAGCGATTCCCGAGCGCCTGTCGGGTGTCCGAAACTGGCCGGTCGCTGCCTGCCGTCGTTCGGCAGCAGCGACCCGGCGACGACATTTGTGCGTCTACGACGCGGACCTTCAACGTCGAAGCTGGAGGTCCGCGCATGGTCATCGCTAGAAAGACTAGGCGAGAGCGTCATCCGTTCTCGGTGAAAATTCAATGCCAAGTTTTTCTTTTAAATAATTCTTCAGGCAATAAACTTCGATCTTATGGGCTTTCTTTGGGTTATCTAGAAAAAATCTAGTGTAGTCATCGTCAGTGCCCGATATAATCTGCATTTTTCTTTCTTCGCCATTAATATCTTTGATGAGATCATCGTTTTTTATATCTGTTTCCCAGCACACGACGCTATGCAAATTTTCAAACGAGTGGTTAAAATTTGCTGTCAAAGTTCGCTTAAATTCAACATAAAAAAGTCTTGCGTGAACTATTGGGGTGGTTTTGTCACCTTTTGCTATAACATCAATACCTTCATGGGTGTCGTAATCGACGATCTGAAACGAAAATAAATCGGGATATTTATTGGACAATAAAAGAAAAATTGAAAAAACACCGCTTTCACGCTCCGGCTCCACCAAAGTAAGACCGTCGTGAACGCAAATATTTGATCGCTTAATTTTCTTTATTCTCCACTCAAAATTCTTTTTTTCCTTCTCAGTGGTTTGATATGCCTGAGCCTCATCCTCAAGCCATTCCATGGATGTCCACTCATCGCCTTTAACAATATCCTCATAAATTCTCCTAACCTCAAGTTGGATGTCCTGGAGGATTTCACTCGGTGTATTGTCAATTGAGCTTCGGTTCGCCGTAAGTCTTAGATCTTGGCAGTTTATAAATGCGTGGAGTTTTGTGTACTCAGAACCCTTAAAAGTAATCCACTCATTTTTTCGCTGAATTGGAATGAAATCCTTGCAAATCCAAAGGCCGTACCGCTCCTGAATTGTGTATGCGCCTTCCGGAGCTGCATAACCCGGTCTCCTAAGCATTTCATTATACGAATATTTTGCATATTTACCTTCAATACAGAAGATGGCGTCAAATCGTATTTCCGGAAAATTCTTTAAACTCCCTGTTTTTATCACTCTTTTTGAATAAAAATCTGGCGCCTTTACGAGATGCTGTTCAAAGAGTTTATTGATATTAGCACTATCGTGTGGGAAAAAGTGACCTTGAGGAACTTCTTCGAAGCCTTCCTTTCCCAGTCCTTTGAGACGAAGGCTTACCTTAATCTCTGGTTTCTTGAATTCATTCTCGACACTGCCGTGTTTTGTGAACCATGCAATATAATCTTTAAGGATGGGGTGTGTGAATTTATCGCGGCGATTGTTGTTGTAACCTAAAATGGTTATTTTTGTACCCTTCGCGATATGATTGTTGATCACAACGGATGCCAAGGGAATTTCGCGATTGTGAAGTTTTCGAAACGGATGTTCCATCACGGCATAGAACCCTTCATTACCCGTCGAGGTTTCCACTTCAATTTTCGCGCTATTGAAGTAGACCTTTGTACCATGCCCTTTTTCTCCGATGGCATTGACGTCGTCTCTACGGGTCGAATTCCCTAAATCAAAGAAGTTTTGAAGCTGCTTGCCACTCATGCCGGCGCCATTGTCAGCCACACTAATCCGCAGAATCGATTCCCCGTATTCCTTGACAACATCAAACGCAATTTCAATGTCTGTCGCGCCCGCATCGTAGGCGTTACTGATTGCCTCCCGCACAAGGTCTAATGGATTGGAGAAATCGTTAGCAATTTCGATAAACTCTTGAGTTGCGTCGACTGTCGGCGTGATTGTGAAGTGATCCACGTTGGTTTGGTCCTTATCGTTGTGGTGGCGTCTGACGATGTTATTGCAAGCAATGCCGTCCTTCATTGGAAAGACATCACTTTCGGTATAATTGCGGATGACAGCTCGCAGGAAGCTAAACGGCGGCTACATCTGGCCGTATTCTGCCTGATTAATAGATATCCGAACGGCTTCGGCTCGTTTTATTTGAAAGGCACGAACTCCGCCGTCCGGAATGGCTGTTCACGCATCGCTTGATGAGGTAGTCGGCACCCGATCGGAAAATTGTCGGCGATCTTTCCCGGATCTCGAATGTCTGAAGTTGGCCGGGAGCACGCTTCCAACGCCATGTCCCAAACCGGTCGCTCGCAGTTTACAAACCTTGCATGCGACCGGGAATACCGCGCTAGATCTCGGTCTGTTCCGAGATTTCCAACGCATCATCGACTTCGATGTCCAGGTACCTGACGGTACTTTCCAGCTTGGTATGTCCGAGCAGCAATTGGACCGCCCGCAGATTCTTTGTTCTCTTGTAAATCAACGTCGCCTTGGTTCTGCGCATCGTGTGCGTGCCGTAGACCGTGGTATCAAGGCCAACGGCGGCAACCCACTGATGCACGATTCTAGCGTACTGTCGCGTGGACACATGAGGTGACTTGACGACACGACTTGGAAAAAGGTGTTGCTCGGCTTTGAGGTTCGCCTTCGCGATCCATGCCGCCACAGCGATTCGTGTTGGCTCAGTCAGCTCGAATTGAACAGGATGTTGCGTTTTCCGCTGCACGATCATTGTCCTGGGCAAGATCTGGCTGCCGTGGATGACGTCACGTACCCGAAGATTCACGAGGTCGCAGCCGCGCAACTTGCTGTCGATCGCGAGATTAAACATAGCCAGATCCCGCACTTGGTGTGTATTTTGTAGATGGATTCTGATTGCCCAGATATCCTTCAGCTTCAACGGCGGCTTCTGGCCGATCAGCTTGCCTTTATTCCAGGGTTCCCGGTCTTGATGATTGGATTCCACGGCAGACTCCCACATTGTTGATAGGAGTTTGATTGTTCTGCGAAACCTTTGCCGGCGGCTATCGGGCGAAATGCCGAACTAGCGTTATCGGCCATGAGGCGACGCTCGCCCGTGACTTCGTTCGATCAATCAGACGTCGGCTCCAAGCAACAATCGGCCGTTCAATGGGCGCTCCGGGGTCCAGTGCGAGATAGCCACCTGAAAGGACAAGGCTAGAGGGACGGGCGACGCGTTTTCCTCTTTCTCAAGAAGATTTAATAAATAGGCCGATAAACTGCAAGCCAAACGCAGCAGCAATTAAAGCAATTCCGATCTTTTGATAACGTTGACGCCGCTTGTTTCTTGCTGCTATCTCCATGACGGGCATGTCCATGAAACTTCCCGCTGGCTCATACCCATACGAAAATTTCCACAAGACAATCGCCCCGGTAAATCCCAAAATGAGGCCCAATCCATTAACGATATTGTACATTTAAGCTCCCGCTGTTTGGCTCTCGTCTCTAATCGATCCTCTTCTCCAATGACTGCGTCAGATTCCACTCCAATACAGCCTTCGCCACCCCGTCGTAGCCTGGGTATATAGACGCGGCTGAAATACCAAACTTGTAGCATCGTAATAATAGGTCACCCGCCAACTCAACTGGCAATGTTATTTTTTTTAGTTGCTCTTTCCCCGTAAATTTTTCTTCCAGGCTTACGTCGAATGTAAAATCCTGCCCCCTGTATCCAGAATTATTAACCAACAAGAACGAACCACTCTGTGCTGAAATATTGGGAGATGTACTCCCAGGCACGTGGACATATCGATATTGCGCACTTTTATCGTGCTCATTGAAACTGAATCCGAATACCGCAATTCTTTTGCTTTTTTTGAGGGATAGTTCAGTAACTGCGCCTGCGGCAGCAAAATAACATGCAACCATCGCATTGCTAGACCAATCGAGTAGGCGGGTTGGGATGCCGTGATGCTGCGCCAACGCCATCAACGGCAAGACTCTATCTTGAGGCCAGTTGCTATTGTCGATGCCATTCATATTCATAATGTTCTGAAAACTGAAATAGCCTCGAAAATCCATTGAGTCACCGGGTACAGATAGTCCCCTTAAATCACAGTAATACATGAAGCCCTGTAATAAACTAAATTCAAAGAACGTTTGCCCCGGATGGTCTTTTTGCGTGCTCATCATTCCGGTCTTGTAGGTGTCTACCACATCTTTCCGATAGACTTTCGGACTTAATTTCCATTCACTGTCTCTCTGCCCACGGTATATATAATTGTATCGCGTACCGCCGAATACATCCCCAATAGGGGAAATACAGTTCCAAAAATCGTCCACTGACTCACAGTCGTATACCATCATTTCCATTTTTTCTCTCTAGTGTTATCTAGCGCGTTCAGCACGGCGGGCGTGATGTATTAATCTAGGTTGCGCGCGATCTGATATCAGAAGTTGGTCGACATCAGTTTGATTACTAACTCAGAGTGGAACAGTCCTAGCGAGTCAGGAAATCGCGCCAACGGTCCATACTGCGGTATTGTCGAGAAACTCCAGGGGTACGGCATTTAAGGCGTTAACATGCGGCGGAGAATTTGGCGTCATGCGGCTCATCATCAGCGCCCGATTGACTTCGACTTGGCGGCATAACAAAGTCTGATGCGTGCATGACCGTCCCCTTTCGTTCACACGAAATGATCTTAGCAGGCTGTGCGGGGACAAGTCTAAGGATCTGACGGGGCCGTACAATCAATTGCACAGACGGGCCCCCGGGCCTGGTTAGCGAATGGCAGTCGGACTTGTGAAAGCGGCCGTTGCCGGCGCGGCGACCCAGATGACGGCAAAGGGTCGGGAGTGTGAGTTCACTGATGCGAGAAGCTGCCGTCCAACTGCTCGACGCCGCCACCGTCAGCAATCCACCACATTGCCGACGTAAAACCCAGCCCACCCCAATGTCGGCAAAGGCCGACGAGATGACGTTCGTTTTCGTTAACTTTCCAAGTGCGGAGACAGGCAAGCGCCGCATCGAGGCTGACGCTAATGCATAGAGCCTACGCAGCAGAAAAAAAGAAGACGGGCGAAAGAGCGCGCCTGCAGGCGCGTGCTTTTTTCAACGTGAATGATGTTTCGATCAGCATGTCGTTATCGGCAAGCCTTTTGCTGAGCGCTTGCCGACATGCCATTTATTGCGGGAATATCGAGCGTGGTAGCCCACGCAACGCCATGGCTATTTGAGGTTTTTGTCTTGCTGGCAAGCCGCGACCGGCTTGAGTTCGCCTCCGCCAATTTTGACAATCTGCATCGACTGCCGGTTGGTCTGAACGGTCAA
>Ga0302230_10001349_pt1 | contig 16286 bp, 30 predicted proteins | sample II_Palsa_N2_1_FD_193523 | JGI IMG/M metagenome (GOLD analysis project Ga0302230, IMG submission 193523) | Peat permafrost microbial communities from Stordalen Mire near Abisko, Sweden - II_Palsa_N2_1 | ecosystem: Environmental > Terrestrial > Soil > Palsa > Peat permafrost | place: Sweden... | reverse complement strand
CTTCCGTTTCTAATTTTTTTGAATACCTTTTTGCCCTTGGGTGGGGCTGCCTTGGCAGTCTCAGCCTCTGCGGGCTTCTCATCCTCTGGGTTGGCGACGCCGTCCAGGGCAGCCTCGAACTCGCGCTCGCGTAGTTCCTTCTTGGACAACTTTTTACCGGCCGGCTTGGCTGCAACAGGCTCGGGCTGCTCGTCGCTGGCGGTAGCCGGGATCGCAACGGGTTCTTCGTCGTCGTCATCGCCATTCTTGTTGCCTCCCTTCTTGCCCTGGCAAAAAGCGTTAATGCAACAGCCGTCAGTCGTCCTGGCTGCTTACCTTTTTCTTGTCCTTTTTCTTGGACGGGGCCTCTTCGGCGGCAGCAGAAGCACCATCCTCATTGTCATTGCCGCCACCAGTCTACAACAGGACACATGTAAGGATCCCAACCCCCCGTGCATTGCCCCCCCCCAAAAAAACACACGAGAGCTTGCTCAAACTCGAGCTCTTTTTGCTGCTTGCGGCTGGTCTTGCCGCCCTTCTTCTTGCCGGCTGCTCCCAAGATTTGGGCCATGAAATCGCCCGCGCTGCCGGCATCATCGTCGTTGGCCGTGCTGGCATCGTCTTCTGTGCTGATCATCGCAAACAGGTTGGCCGCACCTTTTTATGAGGTGGACGTCGTCAGTACACGTGCGCTCAAATCGACCAAAACTCACTGACCTGCAAAGCTCGGCTTGGAGACCCCGCGCTTGGGCGTGGAGACAATGCCGACGTCCTCGTCCTCGTCGTCGTCGCCTCCTGCGGCCGCGGCAAGTGCAGCAGCAGCCTTGCCCTTGCCCTTGCCTGCACACACGACGGAACGATTAAAAAAGAAAAAAAAAGACCGAATCCTTTTCAGCACCTGTGGCAGGAGAGGCGGCGGCGGCAGCAGCAGCAGCAGAGGTAAGAGCAGCAGATGGTGGGGACGCCACCTTGCTCTTGTGCTCCTCGTCGTCACTCCAGTCGTCGTCCTTTTTGCCTTTTTTGCCCTTCTTTGGTGGCATCACTGCTGCTTTCTGAAACTGCTCGTGGCGCAATGAGCCCACGTCGGATTATTCTTTTTTTTTTTTACAAGGCCTTTGTGACACCATCTCTGGCTAGCTTTTGCTTGCGATGTTCGCGCCTGGAGGGGATCGTCATGATATCGTGGAAGGAGCGCACCTCGACCGGCTGGATGTACATGTGCATGCTGAGAAGATTGTCCATTTGCTTGTTCGAGAGGCTGGGCCATCGATGGACGCCGACACCGAGTGCCCTGGAGACGCGATCGAGCATGCTGACCCGTGGTGTTGCCACTGTTGAGGTTGACCCCGTCGCTTGAAGAGAGGAAGACGTCATGTCCACAGAAAGATGGCTCAGCTGCTGCAGCCGCCTCTGTCGGTAGGCTACCGCTGCGGCACCCACGAGCAGCGTTGCCATGCCGGCGATGGCGACGTGGTTCATGTTGAGGCCTCCGGAGAATAGGACCTCGTCACCGTACGTCTGTGCGAGAAACTTGAGCACCTCGTCGTCTGTCAGGCCTTCGTGCATCTTTTGCCGCACGACCGTGCGAATCAGGATGGCAAAGTCTGTTGCAGACTCCTCGATCGACTGTCCAGCGCAGACCTAGCAGGCAAACACACACTCAGTGGAGGGACCGGAGCCGGCAGGGTTGAAAAATGCGTACCACGCAGCGAATCTGTCGCCCCAGAGCCATCGCGCGGTTCTCGATAAACTTTGCTTGGAACTCGGTCGACTTTTTCTGGGGCCCAGGCTGGGCGGCAGGCTGCGGTGGTTCTTGAGACAGCGTCGGGTCTGCGGCGGGATCGGCAAACGCCGTCCTTCGCAGCCACCACCACATTTCTTTTTTCTTAGTGTCGCCACTGCCACAAAATGGCGCGCATACAAAAACTCGACGAGGTCGTCGTCAATCGGATCGCCGCAGGAGAGGTACAGGCCTAACGGTGTGCGCCATGGCGTGTTTGACGCTCGGGCTGGGTACAGATCTTGCATCGACCTGCCAATGCGATCAAGGAGATGATTGAAAACAGCATCGATGCCAAGGCCACCTCGATCCAAATCACGGTCAAGGACGGCGGGATGAAGCTCTTGCAAATCCAGGACAACGGGCACGGCATTCTGGTATGGTGTGCCCAGCCCATGGCGTGCGCTTTTGCGTGTACTCACGCACTTGTTCCTGTTTTGTCGTCGAGCAGAAGGAAGACTTGGGCATCGTGTGCGAACGCTTCACGACCAGCAAGCTGCGCAAGTTTGAGGACCTCAACAGCATTGCAACGTTTGGCTTTCGCGGCGAGGCCCTGGCCTCGATCAGCCATGTGGCGCACGTCGCCATCACCACCAAAACAGCAGAGTCGAGCTGTGCTTGGAAAGCCACGTACAAGGACGGCAAGCTCCTGGGCGAACCAAAAGCGTGTGCTGGCACCACTGGCACCATTATCTCGGTGCGACCCGGTCTGTTTCGAAGAATGTGTATTTAAAAACGCACTTGACCCCCCCAGGTGGAAGACTTGTTTTACAATGTCGCGACGCGACGAAAGGCGCTCAATAACGTCGCCGAGGAGTACAACCGTGTGCTCGACATTGTCAACCGGTACGCTGTGCACAACACTGGCGTTGCCTTCCATCTGAAGAAGCATGGCGCCACCGTCGCCGATGTCAGCACGTCGTCGTCGTCGTCACAGGTCGACGTCATCCGGACGCTCTACGGCGGCAACGTCGCTCGCGAGCTCCTGCCATTCGAGTACACAAGCCCTTCGCTCCAGTTCAAGGCTTCGGCGCTCCTCACCAACGCCAATTTCAATGTGAAAAAATTCACCTTTCTCCTCTTCATTAACCAGCGCGCCGTCGACAACCCCAAACTCAAGCGCGCGATCGAAGCCGTCTATGCAACGTACCTTCCCAAGGTACAAGTGCTCAAAAACATTTTTTTTTTTCTTTCTGCAACTTGTATGTGTTGTAGGGCACCCATCCGTTTGTCTACCTCGCCCTCAACATTGCACCTCAGCATGTGGATGTAAACGTGCACCCAACCAAGCAAGAGGTCCACTTTCTCAACGAGGATGCCATCATCGACCAAGTGTGCACGAGCATCCAGGAAAAACTGCTGAACGCAAACTCGTCGCGGACGTTCTTCACGCAGGCCCTCCTGCCTGGTGTGGCACCACCGGCTGCGCCTCCTACTGCGTCGGCATCGTCGGCAACGTCGCCGCAGCAACAACAGCAATCGTATGCCCACGAACGCGTTCGCACCGACAACCGAACCAGGAGTATCGATGCATTTGTCACCCGTGAAAAGGCTCCGCGCAGTGCGGACGATGACCCTGTGCCTGCTCCTAGTGGGAAACGCGCGAGGTGAGTTTCCCTTTTTTTTTTTTTTCCTTTGATAAACATTTTATTTTTTATTTTTTTTATTTGAAGACGCAACGACGACGACGACGACGACGTCGTCGACGACGTCGCGTTGGCACCAAGCCCGCTCCAAAATAATCAGCCAACACCAGAACAGCGGCAGCCTAAAGAAGTAGAACCAGCTCAGCCGCAGGAAAGGGTCGATGTGCAGCTGACGAGCGTGCTAGAGTTGCGGCTGGCCATTGTTGCCGGCCAACACCAAGGGATCCAATCGATCGTTCGTGACCACTACTTTGTCGGCTGCGTCAACGATTACCTTGCGCTCATCCAGTTCCAAACCAAGCTCTACATTGTCAACTATCGCGAGCTCAGTCGAGACCTGTTTTACCAATTGGCACTGCGAGAATTCAACAACTTTGGCAAGATCGTGCTGTCCAAACCGGTGTCCATCACCGATCTCGTACGCATCGCCCTCGATATGGACGAGGCTGGCTGGACCGAGGACGATGGACCAAAGGAGCACCTGGCAGAGGTGACTATTTTTTTTCTTTCCTCGTTTTTTTAAAAAAAAAAATTAACGAGCCTCAGCATAGGCGGTTGTGCGGGTTGTCACGAAGCGGAAGGATTTGCTGCTCGAGTATTTTTCGCTGGAGGTGGATGCCGAGGGACAGCTGCTGTCCTTACCGGTAATCCTCAAGGGCTACCTCCCTAACCTGGACAATCTTCCGATGTTTTTGCTTCGGCTGGGCTCAGAGGTACCGGATATTTTATGGAGTTAACGATTAAATTAAAGATAAAAAAAATAAATCAAAAACAGATCGACTGGTCCGTGGAAAAAACGTGCTTGGACGGCATTTGTCAACAGCTGGCGTGGTTTTACGGAATGACGGCCCCACACGCGCTTGCATCTGACCCCGCGGATATCCAGCAGCAGAGTGGCCAAGAATTCCGCTGGCAGGTCGAGCACGTTCTGTTCCCGGCCCTGCGCTTTTACTTGGTGCCCGACAAAAAGCTGGCCGACTCGGGGAGCATCATCCAGGTCGCCGACCTGCCCGACTTGTACAAGGTCTTTGAGCGATGTTGATTTGAAAATGTTTTTTTTTAAAAAAAAAAAATGTGCAAGTAATCCTGTCGACTTTAGAAAACATATGTGAGAGATAGAGAGTGCTAGATGGAACCGCGCAGAGTAAACCTATTTCGCGTTTGCTTTCTTGACCATCTCCTTCATGCGGTACACATAGCTATTGCAATTGCAAAAAACGTCGAGGACTCGAGGTTAGTGTTGGAAGTAACTCCGAGCACGTTACTCCTCGTATTGGCACTTTTCGTATGCATGTCGGAGGTCCTGGCACTTCCACGGCATGTACAATGTCTCTTGCCGGCACTGTGTGTGTGTGTGTGTGTGTGTGTGTGTGTGTGTGTGAGACGTAGTCTGGCGCATCCAACGCAGCAAAAAAAAAAAAGTTACCTGGTTCAGAGGGATGAGGATGTGCGAGCAAAAGTCCCGGAAGGCCAGGTCAATGTAGGCCTCGTCCAGCTGCTGTGCAGTGACCTTCATTTCTATGGTGCAAAGGCAGTGAGTCCCTCGAGTCGTCCGGGTGGTACTGTGCACAAACCTCGCTCGGCCATCTTCGGGACGCACTTTCTAAAAATGGCCAATTTTGTCAGGCTGCAGTGTCGCGCTTTCTGACCCTTGTTCTTTTTTGGTAGGTTGAGAGGTCCAGCAAGGGAGATCTGGAAATGCTCGCGTCGCCCCTCACTCCAAGCACGTCTGGGTCGCCCTTCCCGCCCGAGGGCTCGCATGCCTCTGGGGGCGGGAACAGCTACAAGGGCCATCTCATGACGGGCTTGTTTGCCGAGAACTTTTGGGGCGACACGGACCAGTACTACCAGGGCTTTGAGACGCTTGCCAAGCACATGCGTCAAGGTGGCGTTGTTTTTTTTTTTTTTTATGCTTGGAGATCTAAACGTCAAACCGCACAGGCCGCAAGGAGACCGTTGAAGTCATCGCCTTCATCAAAGAGCGCATTGCCATCGAGGAGGAGTACGCCAAGCGCCTGAGCAAGCTGAGCAAGGTCCCGCTGGACACCGAAGGCTTTGATGCGCCCAAGTTGTCAGAGGACCAGATGGATACCACGCTCAAGACTGCCTTCAAGCACGTATGTGCCGCTAGTTTTTTTTCTCTTTTTGTTTTTGTTTGCTGGACTTACTTGCCGCCGCAGTTCAAGGAGGCCACAGACAACTTGGCCACGCGGCACCGCCTCCTGGCGGACGATCTCAACAAGTTTATCTACAAGCCGCTGGAAAACTACAAGGAGAGCCAGAAGAAGGAGGTGACCGAGGCCATTGCCGTGGTCGAAAAGTCGCAGAAGGAGTACGCGAGCCATCGCGTCTCCCTGCCCAAGCTGAAAAAGGCCTACATATCCAAGTGCGAGGAACTCGAGGTCCTCAAGGCGGAGATCGAGGCCGCGGGCGGCATGAACTCAAAGGACAAGCGGGTCGAAAAGCTCTTGCAAAAGGTTTTACGCTTTGTCCGCTCTCCCCATGTCGGAAACTGACCTGTTCAAAAACTGACTTGTTCAACTTAGCACGCCAAGTTGCAAAAAGATATCGACGTTGCCGATGCCGCATACCAGCAGGGCGTACCCAAGCTCGAGGCGTCGCGTTTGTCGTGGGAAGAGGTCGTGACCGAAACCTGCCACCAGTTTGAGGGTGCCGAAACTGACCGGATCAACAAACTCAAGGTTTTGAAGACACTGTCTGCCTTTACCTGTTTTTTTTCCAAACCCAAGGCCAATAGGACTTGCTGACGGAGTTTGTCAACATATACGGCCGACTGCACGAAACAACCGCCAAGATGATTGAAAACCAACGTATTTACACGGCCTGCATCAAATCAGAGGTACTGTCTTTGTGAATGCAATCAGAACAGTGCCATTCATCTTGAATTATAGATCGACATCGAATTCTTTGTTTCGTTGAATCGAACCGGATCCACACGCCCCGGAACAACCATCTACGCCAACTTTTACACAGGTGATCGAGGGATTGTGTGTGTGTGTGTGTGCGCGCGCGCTGAGGACATTTTCTTTTATTCCCGCAAGGTCTGATGAAGGACATCATCTTTGGTGTGTCGCTGGGCGCACACCTCGAGACAACTGGTCGGACCGTGCCTCTGCTCCTGGAAAAGTGCATGGCCGTCATCGAAAAGAACGGTCTGCAAGACGAAGGCATCTACCGCCTCTCGGGTCGCCTTGCCAAGGTGCGTCATCTGCGCGCCCAGTTTGACAAGAAGGACGGAGGTAGTTTCTCCTGCTTTTTTTTTTAAAAATAAAAAAAAAAACTTTTATTTATTTCTCTCTCTTTTAGCCTCAACCGACCTCGAAAACGACCCTGATGTACAGGTCAACGATGTCGCGTCGCTGCTAAAGCTGTACTTGCGCGAGCTGCCAGAGCCTCTGCTCACGTTCGAGCTGTACGATGACATGATTGCCGCTGTCACTATTGGAGACGATGCCGTATGTTTTTTTTTTAATCAATGAGTGGTTATTCGATGATCGATTGCTTCAGAAACGCGCTCAAGAACTCAAGACGATTGTCGACAAGCTGCCCTTGGGAAACAAGTCGACCCTTCAAGCACTTTTGGCCCACCTTCGCAAGGTCGCCGCTGAGGATCAAGTCAACAAAATGAGCGTCTCCAACCTCGCGATCGTGTTTGGGCCCTGCCTCGTCCGCTCACGCAACGAGTCGGCTGCCCTCAAGGACTTTAGGACGCAGTCCAAACTCGTCGAGCATCTTATTCAGCAGTACCCGCAGATGTTCCCTTAATCATTGGAATTTTTTTTTAAACTCGTCTTTTTTTTTTCTGTATGGCGTTTTCAAAGTACAAAACTATTCATTTGCCGCGGCCAGTGGTAGATCCGGATCGACGAACAGCTTGCAGGGGGGGTCGTCTCGCTGCCTGGGTCCCGACACTAAACTGACTCTGCGCGTTCGATGGGGCATGCGAACTCGGGGCAGGTGAATTGGTGTTGAGGAAAGATGGTGCGCTGCTTTGGCCAAAGGGCGTCTGCTGCTGCTGTTGTCCAAAGGGCGTCTGTTGCTGCTGTTGCCCAATGGGCGTCTGTTGCTTTTGCTGCTGCCCAAAGGGCGCCTGTTGCTGCTGTTGGTGGCCACCAAACGCCGATGGGGTCCCAGATGCTGCCTGCGTGTTGAAAGCAAACTTTTGCGGTGGCTGCTGTTGCTGCGGTTGCGATTGCTGCCCGCTAAAGTTGAACGGGGCATTGATTCCACCACTGGCAGGCTTGGACGCTGGCTGTGCGGTACCGCTGTTGAAGCCTGAACCGCTCGGTGTAAACGCAAACGAGTTGCTGGTGGACGGCTTGGCGGTCGCAGGGGCGGGACTTGCCCCAAACCCTAACGAAGGCGCGCTTGTCGATTGAGCAGGGATTGGAGCCGCCGCGGTGGCAAACGTAAATGGTGCCGACGACACATTTGTGGGCGCAGGTGCCGCCGCAGGCGCTGTAGTCGTTCCACCAAATCCAAATGAAGACGACGTTGTTTGTGTAGAAGCCGTCGCTCCAAAGTTAAAAGCGGGTGCTGTGGCGGACGTTGGGGCCTGTGCTCCAAGGCCAAACGATGGTGCCGTCGACGACGCAGCTGCGGGGGTCGCTCCAAGGCCAAACGACGGTGCTGTCGACGACACAGCTGCAGGGGTCGCTCCAAGGCCAAACGACGGTGCCGTCGACGATGCAGCTGCGGGGGTCGCTCCAAGGCCAAACGACGGTGTGGTCGACGACGCAGCTGCAGGGGTCGCTCCAAAAACAAACGACGGTGCCGTCGACGCAGAGGGTGCAGCTGGGGGAGCCGTGCCAAAGTTGAACGAGGCAGTGTCAGCCTTGGTTTTAGTAGACGTCGACGTCGCGTTGGAAGCTCCAGGCGTCGGAGTGGGTGCCGCGGTAGAGGTGCCACCAAAATTGAACGTAGCTGGCGCCGCAACAGAAGCAGCCGGGGCAGAGGGGGCAACACCAAACGACGGTACGGTAGCCTTGGGATCCGCAGCCGGAAACCCCAGAGTGGCAGCGGTGGATAACGTACTCGCAGTCGACGAAGACCCACCAAAGCCTTTTGGCGCGGGTCCGCCCAGATTAGACGTCGGGGTTGACTCCTAGGCCGAGAACAATTTCAATGAAAAAATTATTTTCTTCTTAATAAACAAAAGTACCACCGCGGTAACGGGCTTGGTCAAGACAATGGAGATAGTGGGCACGATAACAGGTGCGGGCTCGTCGTCGTCGACAAAGACGCTCTCCATTTTGGACTGAATATCGCTGCTGTTGACGAGGTGCGTTGGGGCCCCTGCTAAAAGGGCCGAAGCCTTGCTGCGCGCCATTCCGGGAGTCTCTTTTGCGCGAACGGCCTAGAAGAGAACCGTTAGATAAATATTGTGAGGGCGAAAACAGTTGAATAAAGTACAGGAAGAACACGGCCCGATTTAGAGCTCCGAGGAACAACGGCGCCGGGAAGAATCTTGACTTGTGGTGATGAAAGCAGACGGCGCTCCATTTCAGCTTGAGACAGGGCGGTGGCTACTGACTTTGCAGGCGTGGAGCTCACGGTGTTTTCGCCCCCGGCAGAAGAAGAGGGCATGGGAACGTCCTCAACGTCCATGTCTTGGGACGGCTCGGTGTTGACGGAGGAACGCAGCTCAGGAAGCTCCCTGAGCACGTCACGGACGCGCTTCATCTCGGCCTCCACGCGCTCGTCTCGGGTTTTTGTCAAACGTTTGCTTACCGACTACGGTTTTTTTTTTTTAAGAAACGAGAAGGAGCGTTTCGGCAACGTACTGGTGAGCTCGTCTCCTTCACATCCTCACTGAAATTGACCAGGGCTTGCATGAGCTTAAGAGCTGCAGACTCGAGGCTGTTGATACGCTCGAGACTTGGGTCGACGGACGCCTCGAGTTCGACAAACTCGTGAAAAAGCTTGTTCACTGCGTGGTGCGGTGTTAATCGCTCCAAGGGAGGAAAAAAGAAGGCGTACCTTGTCCTTTCAGGTCGTCGTACCTGCTCCAGACCTCCTTGTTGTCCAGGGAGGAGGCATTTGCGCTTGGCGAGTTGCGCTTTGGAGTCACGGAAATGCGCGCGACTTTGCCGGACGCGGCAAGGTTGCGTGAAGACGGCGAATCGTCCTCATCCTCACTAAAGCAAAAATATTTTTTTTTCAGACCACGACAACGAGAGCCACGACAACGAGAGCCAAATTCCGTACTTGCGACGCTTCGAGGCCGCACGCTTGCTGGCGGGCGTGGTCGAGGTCCCCACCATGGCCTCCTCGTCGTCGCCGCTCGACTCGTCGGAATCTGACGAGAAAACGTCGATATCCATTGGCGCCGTGTTGGCGTTCTCGTCCGAGCCGGTGGAGGAGGTCCCCATGCGAGCTCGCTGGCGCTTGTGCTGCTCCGAGCCGTCGGCGACCTCGGCGTCCTTGGCCGCGCGCTTGCGTCCGTGGCCCCTGTTTGCCGATTGCCGTGCAGGAGATGGAGGCTGCTGCTGCGCTCGCTGATGTCGTTGTTGGGGCGGCGGGGCGGCGATGCGAATGGTCATTGGCTCGGAGGGAGGGAGCACCAACCCGGGCACACCGAGCAGCACTGGCGGAACTGACGCGGCACTGGGTTGTCGCCGCTGCTGCGTTCGGGTCAAGGTTGCAGTGGCGTTAGTAAAGGTGGGCTCGTGGTCTGCCAAGGAAAGGAAGCACGGGTCAATGCACACACACACACACACAAACACTTTGAGAAGAGAACGTGCCTCCCGGCGCCGTCGTGCTGAAGGCAGAGTCGTTAAAGTCTAGGCGCTGTCGAGGCATCCAACCTGGCGTAAATGGCTCCTTGTTCACCGAGGTTGACAGAGCCACGGCGGGCGTAGCCGGTTGCTGTCGCTGCTGCTGCTGCTGCTGCTGTGAGGACGTGCCACCAGCAATACGGTTCGTCAGTGGAGGCAAAAACGCCTCGTCCTCGGGGCGATGCTTCCTACAGTTGGCACATGGTTCAAGCGCTTGGCGTGAAGGGCTGTACACTACCTCCGTCGCCTCTGGCGCTCCGCCTCCTTCTGGGTCTTCTGCAGCCACCACATGGTCCCCGCAGCGCAGGACACGAGCGCGACCAGGATGAGTAGTTGCCACATCGTCAGTGGTTCCGCCAGCAGTTGCGCACCCTGGGGCGAAAAAGAAATTTTTCGCTTTTTTTTTCAAGCAGGCAACTGTGGCGCACCTGCTCGGAACAGTCGAAAATATACACAAGAAAAAAACAGCCTGGAGAGACCGGGATGGCTAGTGGGGCAACCGAGGCTCTCCATCGTCAGCGTTGTGGTCGACGGCATCTTCAAATGTCTCATCCGCGTCGTCGTCATCAGAGCCATCATTGTCTTCGTTCGGAGTCCATCGGTCGGGGACGTGTGTGTCCAGCGGTGTCCGCTTGCGCGTGCTGAGGACGGTCGTGTTGTAGCCATTGCAATGTGCACATTTATGGTAAAGGTAGTGGAAGGGCGCCTCAGACCTCTTGCGGCACTCGTGGCATGAAATAACAGATATGGTTTCACGGTTCTGGGCAAGCGCATCGTCGTTCAGCGGGTGATCCTGTGTGGTTTCCATTTAGACTCCACTTGCGGAAGAAACAAAAACAGTTCGTACCCTCAAGTGATTATCAATCATGCGGTTGACCTGCCTCATGTTACCGACCGACTTGAGGCACAGCGGGCAGCGAAAGTCATGTTGCATGAGCTGTGCGTGGACAGAGTTCAAACAGCCGAAACGGAAAAAGGGGGGAAATCGCACCTGCTGCAAGCACACGCTGTGCATCGGATGGCCGCATCTGAGCAAGATCACGTCTTGCCGCGAGTCAAACAGGTACTCACGGCATACGGGGCAGTTGGATTTCATCATCTCAGGGAAACATCGATGGGTCCCGCGAATGCACGCATGGCACGTATCGCAGTGCGTAAAGTCCTCCTAAACACGACCGTGGTCATAAAGCGCCGTCCGAATAGCGTGCGCACCTTTCTCCCAACGCGGCAAATCATGCACTTGTCGCAGTGGAATATTTGGTCATCGGTGCGCTTCCCGTCCAGAAGCTTGCACTTGAGGCACATGTAGGCTAGCAAAAAAACGTCAACAAACGGACAGCGTCGACGCAGTACGTACTCCCAAAGGAGCGTTGGCACTCTGCGTTGGTGCACTGCTGACCAAACGGCTGCACGGTCCCGCACGAATTACACCTGACCGTGTCTGTCGCAAAGCGGTCGAACGCGTGCTTGAACACTTTCTCATCATGGCACAGTCTGCACGTAGAGCAGCTCGTGTGAGATATCAACCCACAACCCCCCTCCCAAAGAAACGCACCGGCAGTCAAAAAAGTCGTTGCACTGCTTGCAAAGCTTTTGGCAGCCACGCCGGTAGTGTTCGCATCCATCTGCACTGGCAGCCTACATGCGAAACCCCGTTAGCCACAACGACCATGTTTTTCAGTTTTTACATTGTTCGCCATTTTTTGAAAGTGTGTTGCCCTATCAGACTTTACAATGCCACAAGAAACGACCGGTCAAAACGGCCACAACAGGACGATCTTGATAGTCGAGCACGTATTGCAGACCCAGGGTGTCGCCGGCGTCGTGTCCCAGATCGATGACCCACTGATCGGCCTTGTTTCCCTTGTCATCGGCTGGTTTGCTGATAAAGAAGAAGAATTATGCCAATGAAAATAATAAAAAAAAACTACCTGTAGATGTAGACGTATCGCGACGCATCGGCGATGGCAATGGTAGAATAGTCGGGGCTCCACGTAATCAGTCGCTTTTGTCTCTTGGATGCGGCGACATACGCAAAGGCTGCATCACACATCATTTTTGCTCACGGATTTTTCTTTAAAAAAAATTATTTTTGTGAATACCATGGAAGCAGGCCACATTCTCGAACGACAACTCGTCATTGCTGAGGGTGATTTGGTAGACCACTCCGTCAACATCCCACTAGTTGCAATTATAATTAGATCACAAAAATTTCCTTTTTCCTTCGTTGCTGATTGGTACTTTGGCAAGGAATGAATTGTGCAAAGGGGACACGGCCAGACACTCACTCGTGCTCGAGGCGGCTGTGGCATCGGTGATGCTGCCACTCGAATCGAAGCGCCAGACCATGAATGGGTTGCCTTCGAGATCGCAGTCCTCGTCGTTCCCGTCCAGCGTCGGCTGCATGCCACGGTCGGCGGCAGCGTTGTTGCTGGTGAACTTGTCCAGCGAGTCGCGGATGGCGGCAATCTCGAGCGGGTCCATGGTCTCAAGCACACCGTCATCCACATCCTTTAGCTGGATCCATCGCGACTGGCTGTCCTTTTCGAGGTGCAGCGTGAGCAAGTTGCCCTTTTCGATTGTCCACACGCTGCTCGTATTGTCGATCCTATTTTATTCTTTGTATTAAAAAAACAGAGGAAACTTGTCGCGCTTACTCGGAGAAGAATTTCACGTCCTCCATCGCGTGCGGAACCGTGCCGCCCTTTACGCGCAACCGAACGCGATCAGACGTGATGCGACAGTCGATATCATGCTTGGTGACGCGCTCGGGCAGAGTCACGTATACGGTGATGTCTTCCGATGTCTGCGTCCAGGCGTACTTGGGCACAACGGGGACATCGTCGACGTCCATCTTGTCGCTGTCGGTCGATCCGGTGACGCAGACAAAAGGTTGCGAAGAGCCCAGGACGATGCCGGGCGGCGTGCCGGGGCTGTTGTTGGACGGCGCGAGCATGGCAAGCGCTGGCGGTTCCTTTGAGTCAAGCCGGCACAGCGTGGTTATCACGGCGGTCGCGGTGTCGATGCGTAGAAGGGAGACAGAAAAGGCAACAGACATGCGCGTCCTCTTGGACGTCGTATTTCCGCCGCCGCCGCTGCTGCTGCTGCCAAGGGCAAGGGCGGGTGAGGCATCCACCTGCTCGCTCGACATGCTCGAGGTGAGCGCGAGCACAAACACAATGCTGCTGCCTGCCAAAGAGGTCGCGGCGAGGATCGAGAGGCTGCAGTCGTCCTCGGAACCCAGCGGCAGCTGAGCAATGTCCTGCCATGCGTCGCCGTTCTTCTGGAGGACTACTACTCCGCCTTTGGCTGACGAGGCCACGATCGTGTCGCGCGCGGCGAATACAGCGGTGGGTAGGTGAGCTGCCTTGCCGCGGTCGCCGTTTTCCGCCAATCGAGCCAAAACAGTCTGTGTCCAGCCACCGCGGAATTGCAGCAAACACAAGGTCGGCCCCGCATAGTACAGCAGCTCGCTTCGATCGTACGGATTCGGGAGCAGGTGGTTGTAGCGTGCACGGTGCTTGAGCACCGGAAAGGGCAGATTGCCGGTGCGGAAAGACGACTCGGCTGCCTCTGCCAGCTCGACGCGCGCCAGCGGCACGTCGTTCATACTGTGGTTGCACGTGGTTGGCTATCAGTAGGCACTACCACAGGCATCAATCCGTACTTGAGCTTGTAACCGTCAAAGTGCGGTCTGCGCAACTCGCGCTTTGGCTCGAGGACTTTTTGTCTCGTCGTCTTCATCGAGTAACAGTAATTTTAATTTTTGAAAAAAAAAAAAATTGTGTCCTTTTTGGTTAGTGCGAGTCGTCGAGAAGAAAGTTGATGGCACGCTGCTCGTTGTTGTTGGCGCGCTGCATCGCTCGCAGGACCTGTTCTCGCCCAAAACCTAGTCGCTGGATGTTTTCAATCTGCTCCTCGGTCGGCGGGATATACGGAGCTGGTGCCGCGGCGGCGCCCCCGGGTGCTGCTCGATAGCGCACGTTGCCAGAGGGCGAGCTTGCAAGCTAGGTTTGTTGTAAGTAACGTACGGTTTTGTGGCGATAATACCTGGCCCGAACGCGGCACCGGCTGCCCATTTGAATCAAGTGTGGCCAGGACGCCGTTGGGCTGTCGCGACTGCTGCCATGTACTGCTCGCGGCGTTGCCATAGGGTGACAACGAGGCAATGCTGGGAAGGACGTTGGCAGAAAAGAATCCCTCGATCGGGCGAGGGAACCGCCACGATTGGACCGACCCAAAGTCGGTGACGTAGAGCATGCCCGAGAGGATGCCCGACAAACAAGGGATTAGTGACGAGGGGTACTGGCACAGGACGAGCTGCGTGAGAATTGCATAGAAAAACGTCTTGTGCGACAAGTTGAGGCCCACGAGGCTCCATGTCTGTGTCACAGGCACCAGCTGCACGTACGGCACTAGGAGGGCAAAGACGAATCCGTAGCTGCACGCCACACACAAAACGTCAATTGCGCGGAAAAAAGATAAGACAGCAAACAACTCACGGGCCAGGCGCTGTAAACGGCGGTTCCGCGCTCCCCCCCTCCCAAAGCGTCTGCAGAGTCAAGAGGGCAATCTGGAAGAGCGTCGAGAAGGCGCTGACGGTGAATGCAAAGGCCTGGTGTGGGGTTGTCAGCACGTGGAAAACAAGCGCGATCAGTCTTACAGCAAACTTGCTCGTCCCAAAGCGGCGCTCAAACTGACGAAACTCGTAAAGGGCGACGCTAGCCAGCAGCAGCTCACTCGACGTCCTGAACACGAGGTGGTGCGTTAGCAGTCGCCACAGCTGTGCGCACACAAACGACGTCAGTTATGCTCAGTTGGGCCCAGCCAGACCTGCAGATTGGTCGTCAGGTGCTCGAGCCCGAGCCCAACGGTTGGACGTATCTCAAGCATGGACGCAACCAGGGACATGCCTCCGACCACGGCAATCGTCGCCTTTGTGAACGGCGCCTTGTCTGCACCTGGTGTCAGTAGGGTATTGTACGGCAGGTCGACTCACAGAAGCCAGCAGCACCCATCGCTGTGATTGGTCAGAAAAAAGTGTGACGTGACGACGTATTTTTTTTTTTTTTGGCGCGCTTTGTCCGCCCGCGGACGTTACTCAAACAGCGGCCGCAGCTAGCTTGATTGCGGCGATGGCACCCAAGAAGGATAAAAAGCCCAAGACAACGGATGCGGACGTATACCAGGTCGAAGATGTGCTTGACAAACGGACCGATGTATGTTTTCGCTTGATCAGTGGGTGCTTAGTACAACCTCTGCTCGTGTGTAGAAAACCGGGCAGGTCGAGTACAAGATCAAGTGGGAGGGCTATCCAATTGAAGAGTCGACATGGTGCGTTGTGCTCGCGCGTTTTGATTGGAAGGGGGGGGCTGTCCGTTTCTTCTATAACGACGTGTGTGCAACGCAGGGAGCCCGCAGAGAACTGCATCTGCGTCGATCTGATCGCGGCGTTTGAAAAGAAGCACGCAGCTAAAGGAAAGCCTGGCAAGAAGACGCAGGCAGAGGATGCGGTGGACAGCGACCAGAAGGAGGACGAGACGGTGGTGGCGGCGGCGGCGGCGGCGGCGGCAACAGCGTCCGAGGAAGACGAGTGTGGGGAGGCCTCAGTGAAGACAGCAAAGAAGAAGAAGGCGCCCGCCACACCGTCCAAGTCGCCATCAGTCGCAGGAAAGTCCTCGGCTGTGCCTGCGCCATCGTATGCGACAAAGGCGGGCAAGCTAGGAACGGTACGCTTGATTTTGTTGTTGTCGTTGTCTTATTCGTTTTTTTTTTACTAGGTGACAGGCGAATGGGAGCCAGACGTGGAAAAGATCATGTCTGTGCGGAAAAACAGAAAGAACTCTCTCCTTGTCAGGATCCTGTGGACAAACGGACAGACAACAGAGGAGACAACAGACGACGTCCACGTCAAGGCGCCGCTGAAGCTCATAAAGTACTATGAAAACCATCTCAAATTGTAAGTTTGTCTCCTTTCTTTTTCTTGGTGGCGTACTCAGTACCGTTTGTAACCCCCCACCCCCACCCCCACCCCCAAAAAAATAGCACGTAAGGAAGGGCCGCGTCTGCTCGCTCCGGTTTCAA
>Ga0302230_10001346_pt1 | contig 16302 bp, 11 predicted proteins | sample II_Palsa_N2_1_FD_193523 | JGI IMG/M metagenome (GOLD analysis project Ga0302230, IMG submission 193523) | Peat permafrost microbial communities from Stordalen Mire near Abisko, Sweden - II_Palsa_N2_1 | ecosystem: Environmental > Terrestrial > Soil > Palsa > Peat permafrost | place: Sweden... | reverse complement strand
GCCACCGAGTATGTGAAGAAGAATGTCGACGACGCCACAGGCTACGTGAGTGATGCAGCCGATGCGGGCGCGCGCGCCTATCGCGACGCCAAAAAAGCGTCTGCCTAAATCGGAATTCGTGCGATTCCCGGGAGGAATGGCGAACTGGCCATTCTCCCGCTGGGCTTATCGCAACCGCGCCCAGCGCTTGCCGCTGTCACGCCACGCGCATTTGACGTTACCGCTTTGAGCCTCTAAAGTAAGCAGTGCCACGGAGGCCAAATCGACACCGCCGGATTGAATCGGCGCACGGAAGCTTCCGCTAGGGGGAGATCGAAATGAAGGAAGAAGCCGCTTCGCCGAGTCCCAAGAACCTGACGCGCAAAGAGCTGATTGATCTTTTGAATGAAGACCTGGCTCGGGAATACCAAGCCATTATTTCCTACGTGATTTATTCGCAGGTTTTGAAGGGCGCCGAATACATGAACATCGCGGGAGAGCTGGAGAAACATGCCGGCGAAGAGCTCAGCCACGCGTTGATCATCTCGAATCAAATTGACTATCTCGGCGGCATGCCCACCACTCAGCCTAAGCCTGTCCGCACTTCCGAAAAGGCTCGGGACATGCTCAAGTTCGACCTGGAGAACGAGACTACAACCATCCGCAACTATCGCGACCGCGTGCGTCAATGCGAAGCGCTGGGTGAGTTTTCAATGGCTGAACACATTCGCGAGATCCTCATGGACGAACAAGATCACCAAATCGCTTTGGCTACAGCTTTGGGAGAAGACGTCCCGAAGATCGGCTCGGAGACCGGTCCAAAGAAGTAGAACGTGCAGATGCAAGCGGTGGCTATCGAACGTCGAGAATTCAACAGGAGATTTCAATGAATGACGGCCCGGACGGAAAAGTAGAGACTTTTCTCGCCAAAGAAGAAGATATCCTCACGAGTGTTGCGCGTACCATCGGTTCGACGCTTGGTACCGTCGCCGCCAAAGTAAATGCCGTATCAAGCCCGTCTCCGCGAAAAAAGGCAACCCGTAAGCGCCGTCCTCGTGCGAAAGCCGCAAAGAAAAAGCGGCCGGCCAAAAAATCCAAGCGCAAGAGCAAATCAGCAGCCCGCAAACGCACCGCTCGCAAAAAATCCAGACGCTAGGATCTTCCCGGCTGGCGCTGGATCGGCCGCGAATGGCATGCGTGCCCTTCAAGCCCGAATTCAACTTGTTAGGTACGCAGCACGAATGTGCTGTTTCGGGATTCTTTCCTGATACCTATTGCAATACCTTTGATAGGGACGGATAGACTTCCAGCCCGCCGTTGTGGTCGTAGTGGATGTATCCCAATTTCCTGAATTTATTCATGAAAAAATTCACCCGCGGGCGCGTTGTGCCCACCATTTCCGCCAGGGTGTCCTGGTTCACTCTCTGAATGATCGAGAGGTTTTCGTTCCCTTTCTCGTATTCCGTGAGCAACAAAAGCGCGCGGGCCAGTCTCTTTTCGCTTGAGTTAAACAAGTGGTCGATCAGATCTTGCTCGATGCGGTGATTGCGCGATAGCAGATAATTAATGAACTGGGTGCAAACGTGGGGCTCTTTTTCGATTATTTCAATCATCTTCTTTCGATCGATCTCCAGGATCGTGCTGGCTACCACTGCGATTGCTGATGTCCCGTAATTGGCGTGGCCGCTGATACATCCCTCGCCAAAGAAATCCCCCCTTCCCAGGAAACCGAGCACACCGCTTCTTCCGCGTTTCGAAACGAGAACGAGCTTCACTACGCCTTGTCTGATGTAGTGCACGGCCTTGCACTCGTCGCCCTGCGAGAAAATGGTCTTGTCTGGCAAGTAATCCACACTCTTGCCGGGTGGCAGCGCCGATGGAAAAAGCGCTTTCGTCGTGTTACATGGCTTGCTTGCCGTCATATCATCCCCAGCGCGTCCAAAAGCAGTTCCTATGATGGATTCTGAATTATCACGGAACCAGTATCTTGTCTGACTAATTCAGATTTGTCTGTCTAACATTGAACAGACAAATTCTTCGAACCTGCCTAGTATGCCTAGTCCTTCGCGTTCCTTAATCCTGGTAGGCCGCAAGGGATCCGTAAAATACATTTACGTCGCCGGCAGGGTCCATGAGTCTAGGGTACGATATCTTCCGCAAACTTGATGACGGCAATCCGCTCTGGATCGCTGACGTTGTTTCGTTAAGCGAAGCCAAGAAACAGGTCGAGCTATTAGTTTCCCAATCCCCGGCAGCATATTTTGTTCGTGACGCTTCCACCGGCAAAGTCGTTTTCAGCATTCCACCTGGTGATTGCCCGTCCTAACCTGGTACTCCAGATACGCTTGTAACACGAAGAAATTTCCTCAATAGAACAGTGTATGCCCCTCTAAGTATATGAATCTAAGGTGGTAATTGGAGACCCCGCATGGCCACCCATGTGCCCTGTTAGCGGTGTGTATCGAAGAAAATACAAACTGTTTGGAGGTTTTCATGGAAACGAATTTCGATATTTTTAAGCGACTTCAAAACGGCAGGCCTCTCTGGATCACTGCTGTACCAGGAATTGAGGAAGCGCGCGTGCGAGTAGATCGGCTGGAAGCCATTGCGCCAGGCGAGTATTTAATTTACTCGCAGAGTAAAGGGATTATCGTCGAATACGTAAACGCCTAGGGACCCTTATTTACCGGAATCCTCGATCCATTCCTACTCCGGGACCGGCCCAGCCCGCGTCACATGCCTGTAATGCTTTCCTTCTGCGTATCCTGATAGTCTAAGCGTCCGAGGCGAGCATGGCGCGGAACAAGCTGGCAGCCCCCCATTTATTTTTGAATCGTCATTTTTCCTGGCTGCAGTTCAACGAGCGCGTACTGGAAGAAGCGCGCGACGCCAAGAATCCTCTCCTCGAGCGCGTGAAATTTCTCGCTATCACTGCGAGCAATTTGGACGAATTCGTCGAAGTGCGCGTCGCAGGCCTTTTGCAGCAGGTCGAACACGGCATCAAAGATCTGGGCCCGGATGGCCGCACACCCCGCGAAGTGCTCGTCGAGCTCGCCGCTCGAATCCATCGATTCGTAAAAGCTCAGTACGATTGCTGGCGCGAAGATCTCGTCCCCGGGCTCGTTGCCGAGTCGATTCGAGTGGTCAACATGCGTTCGTTGCGGCCCGCTGCACGCGCGCACATCGGTACTTTTTATTCAAAGACAGTGGAACCGCTGCTCACACCCGTCACCATCGATCCCGCTCATCCCTTCCCTCATGTAATCAACAAGGCGATTTGTCTGGCGTTTCTACTGCGCCCCAAACGCCGCGGCTCACTTCCCTATCTCGGAGTCGTCACCGTGCCGCGCGCCCTGCCCCGCTTGGTACAGGTGCCGTCTGCGAATGGCGCGGTAGAATATGTTTTCCTATCCGACGTCATTCACGCCTTTGCCGAACGGCTGTATCACGGATACGAAGTCCTCTCCGCCGCGGCTTTCCGCGTTACCCGCAACAGCAATCTCTATTTGGAAGCGGAGGAATCGCGCAGCATTATGGACTCCGTCGACGCCCAGCTTCATAGCCGCAGAAAAGGCGAGGCCGTGCGCCTGGAAATCGAAGCGAGCGTTAATCAAGAAATTATCGACCGCCTGATCGCGAATTTCCGTTTGGCTCCCTGGCAAATTTTCCGCGTGGATGGCCCTCCCAATCTTTCGCGCATCGCCTATCTTTATGATGCCATCGCGCGCCCCGATCTGAAATTCCGCTCGTTCGTTCCTCGTGAACTGGCATTGAAGCCCGGGCCCAGCGCGCTTTTCGAGCTGATTCGAAGGCGCGACGTTTTGCTGCACCATCCCTACGATTCCTATTCATCCGTTGTCCGCTTCATCGAAAGCGCTGCGACGGATCCCGACGTTCTGTCCATTAAGCAAACACTCTACCGCACCAGCGAAAATTCCCCGATCGTCCGAGCTTTGATTGAAGCCGCTGCCAAGAAGGAAGTCGCCGTTGTCGTGGAGCTGAAAGCGCGCTTCGACGAAGCTTCGAACATCCGCTGGGCCCGGAATCTGCAGGAAGCCGGCGTGCAGGTATTTCACGGAGTGGTGGGTTTGAAAACCCACTGCAAGATCGCGCTCATCGCGCGCCGCGAACAAGGCGGCAAGATCCGCCAGTACGCGCATCTCGGCACCGGAAACTACAATCCTTCCACCGCACGCTATTACACCGACCTGAGCCTGCTGACCAGCGATGCGCGCATCACAGGCGCCGTGCAAAATGTTTTCAATTATTTGACCGCCTACTCCGAGCGGCCGCAATATCTGCCACTTTTTGTGGCTCCTCTGAATTTGGGAAAAAGCTGCTTGAACTTAATCGATCGCGAAACCGCTCATGCGCGCGCCGGTCGTCCGGCGTTCATTCTCGCGAAAGTAAATGCTCTGCTGGACGAAAGAATCATCCAGGCTCTCTATCGTGCTTCGCAGGCGGGCGTGCAGATTGAACTCATCGTGCGCGGTGCTTGCGCCTTGCGCCCCGGCGTTCGCGGCATCAGCAGCCGCATTCGAGTCAGAAGCGTGGTCGGCCGATTCCTCGAACACAGCCGCGTTTTTGCTTTCGGCAACGGAGGCAACACGGAAGTCTATCTGGGGAGTGCCGACTGGATGCAGCGCAACATTAACGAACGCGTCGAAGTGATGTTCCGGTTGAAGGATCCCGCCCTTTGCACTCAGGTCTTCACCCAAGTCATTTCGCCATACCTGGCCGACACCGAAAAGACTCGATACTTGCTTCCGAGCGGAGACTACGTTCGCGGGCGCGAAGCAGGTCTTCTCTCCGTCTCGCGCAATGGGTTCCGCTTTAATGCTCAGGAGTTTTTAATCGGTTTCTCGGAAGCTCACGAGGACATGCAAGCACTACCGCCGTTGCCGCGCTTCGTTAAGCTTCCACCGCCGCGTAAAGGCGCAGAAAACGTCTCGCATGCTCCGGCCCACGAATAGTCTTCAGCGTAAGAGAAGATCAAACCTAAGGCAGCGGTCCGTATACATCGAGCTGGGTTTGTGTGCCGATGTACACTTTGCCGTTCGCGATCGTCGGAACAGTGAACTTTACTGCGTCCCCTGCGGTATCTCTACTTCCGGATAGGCTGCTGTTCCACAACGGTGAAAGATTGCCCGCTTCATATGCATACAATACTGCTGGACCGGGCCCGGGCCCCGGATTGCCGTAATCGGATGAGTCGATTACCCATATAATTCCATTCGTGGTTCCGTTTCCGGAAGCCGCCGGCGTTGTCCCCGGAAAGCCGAACGAATGGCTGGATGTTTCGCTGGGCGTGCCAGACAACGACCCGCTCGTTACAGGAAAAGCCTTCAGACTATCGCCCGCGCCTCCGAAATAAACGATGCCGTTGAAGTAAGCAGGAATGCTCCACAGTCCGTTAATTTCTCCTTGAATCTCCTGCGTAATCTGCGCGTCCTTGTTGTTGCAGCCCGTCTGGCAGTAGTGCAAATTATTCGCCGTCATCTGGTCCCGGTTGATCACATAAATCGTTCCTTCTTTCCCTGCTTCAACCAGTTCGTGCGTAACGTTCCCCGCTTGGTCCGGAAGCAACAAAACACCGCCCGACCCTAAGTCGACGTCGCCTGAGGAAAGGCTGCTTTGATCGTACGGAGTGAAATAGTCCAGCAGGGAAAGCGTCGAAGTGCCGGGATAAAACAGTTTCATGATCGTGTCGCCTAATTCCCTTGCTGGCACGTGTGTTGTGTCGAAGTCGCCGTTTCCAGACGCAATAAAAATGTTTGCGTTTGAATCCCCGGCCACGCCTGCGCCGGACATCCAGAAACCGCCGTCACTTCCGTTCGGAGTTGTAACCAACAGAGATTTTTGAGTGAACGTCCCGACATCGTAACTAAACAGCCAGCCATGATAGTTCCCCTCGTCGCAATGCGACGCATAGCCAAGGTAAAGTACCCCGTTCAACCATAGCAATCCCGGCCGGTTCAGATGGTGAAGGCCGTCTAGACTCACCATACCGCCGCTGCTGCCGGCACCAGTCCCCGGAACCGACGCCGTGATTGCAACAGGTCCCGGCGCCTTTTCTGCGCCGGTCGTGATATCGAGCGCGTGAAGCCGGTGGATGAATTTTCCGCCTTCCTCGGACGTCGCTTCCAGGTACATCGTTCCGGTGCTGGGATCTATCACCGGCGTGCTCGTGATACCTACCTGGGGAATCAGATCGGTACAACCTTCGTCGAGACTGGCCTGAATATTCACCGTCGTTGCACCCGCCGCGGCTCCATGCTCGGTATCTATCACGCTTGCATGCCACAGCAATCCTGCGCCCGTTCCCGTATTGCTGTCGGCGTCAAACGCATACACGCTGTCGCCCTCCGTCGCCACATATATGACGTTGTGCACGCTTCCCCCGATCGTCACATTCGGTACATACAGCGGCTGCGCGTAAATAAATCCATCTACAGTCTGCGAAAACTTCTTGCCGAAAGTTGTGGTGTTAACGTTGGTCGGAGTCAGGACCGTCTCGCTTAAATTCTGTCCCGTACGCCCAATATCATTGTGCTGCGTAAGGACACCTGCAAACCCGCTGCTGTTGCTGGTGTGATTCGTCACACTCAGAATAGAGACGCCCTTTATCGCCCCCACTACCGCCTGGATCGACGTGTATCCGGCGTTCACTCCTCCCGACAGCGCCTTGCTCGTCGCTACTCCTGCCGTGCTTACTGTAGCCACGCCCGTACTCGAAGACGTCCATGTCGCGCTGTCCGTCAGATTCTGCGTGCTGCCGTCACTGAAGTGTCCCGTAGCCGTAAAGGTCTGCGTCGCGCTGTTATCGGCTATTACGGGATTTTGCGGGCTTACCACAAGTACCTGCAGCGATGCTGTGCCGGAAGTTACCGTAAGAGTCGTTGAGCCGGTGATGCCTACCGAAACAGCCTTAATCGTGCTCGTCCCGGTCCCCACTGCTGTGGCTAACCCGCCCGCGGCAATCGTCGCCACCGTAGTGGTCACCGAACTCCAGGTAGCCGTCCCCGTCAAGTTTTGCGTGGAATTATCCGAGAACGTTCCGGTCGCTGTGAACTGTTCCTTCGTGCCATTCGCAATCGAAGGGTTCGCCGGCGTCACCGCAATCGATACCAGCGTCGCCGCAGTTACTGTGAGAGTCGTTGAGCCGGTGATGCCTACCGAAACAGCCTTAATCGTGCTTGTCCCTGTCCCCACTCCTGTGGCCAACCCGCCCGCGGCGATCGTCGCCACCGTGGTGGTCACCGAACTCCAGGTAGCCGTGCTCGTCAAGTTCTCCGTGGAATTATCCGAAAACTTGCCCGTCGCTGTGAACTGTTCCGTCTTGCCATTCGCAATCGAAGGATTCGCCGGCGTCACCGCAATCGATACCAGCGTCGCCGCAGTTACCGTGAGAGTCGTTGAGCCGGTAATACCTACCGAAACAGCCTTAATCGTGCTTGTCCCGGTCCCCACTCCTGTGGCCAACCCACCCGCGGCGATCGTCGCCACCGTGGTGGTCACCGAACTCCAGGTAGCTGTGCCCGTCAAGTTCTCCGTGGAATTATCCGAAAAAGTCCCCGTCGCCGTGAATTGCTGCGTCGTGCCTTTCGCAATCGAAGGGTTCGCCGGCGTCACCGCAATCGATACCAGCGTCGCCGCAGTTACTGTGAGAGTCGTTGAGCCGGTAATGCCTGCGGACGTCGCCTCAATCTTGCTCGTTCCTGCCGCCACTCCAGAGGCCAACCCGCCTGCGGCAATCGTCGCCACAGTCGTCGTCACCGAACTCCAGGTAGCCGTGCTCGTCAAGTTTTGCGTCGAATTATCCGAAAACTTGCCCGTCGCTGTGAACTGTTCTGTCTTGCCCTTCGCAATCGAAGGATTCGCTGGCGTCACCGCAACCGATACCAGCGTCGCGGAAGTTACCGTGAGAGTCGTCGACCCGGTAATGCCTACCGAAACAGCCTTAATCGTGCTTGTCCCGGTCCCCACTCCTGTGGCTAACCCGCCCGCGGCGATCGTCGCCACCGTAGTGGTCACCGAACTCCAGGTAGCCGTCCCCGTCAAGTTCTCCGTCGAATTATCCGAGAACGTTCCGGTCGCTGTGAACTGCTCCTTCGTGCCATTCGCAATCGAAGGGTTCGCCGGCGTCACCGCAATCGATACCAGCGTCGCCGCAGTTACTGTGAGAGTCGTCGAGCCGGTGATGCCTCCCGAAACAGCCTTAATCGTGCTCGTTCCTGACGCTACTCCCGTGGCCAACCCGCCCGCTGTGATCGTTGCCACGCCGGCGGTCACCGAACTCCAGGTAGCCGTGCTGGTCAAGTTCTCCGTGGAATTATCCGAGAACGTTCCCGTCGCTGTGAACTGTTCCTTCGTGCCCTTCGCAATCGAAGGATTCGCCGGCGTCACCGCAATCGACACCAGTGTAGGTGCAGTCACCGTGAGATTCGTCGACCCGTCGACGGCTCCCGAAGCAGCCTGTATCTGGCTCGCTCCTGTCGCCACTCCTGTGGCCAATCCGCCCGCAGTGATGGTGACAACGCTGGTAGTCTGCGAAGTCCAAGTCACCGAGCCTGTCAAGTTTTGCGTCGAATTATCCGAAAAAGTCCCCGTCGCCGTGAACTGTTCCGTCTTGCCCTTCGCAATCGAGGGATTCGCTGGCGTCACCGCAACCGATACCAGCGTGGCGGAAGTTACCGTGAGAGTCGTCGACCCGGTAATGCCTACCGAAGCCGCCTGAATCTTGCTCATTCCCGTCGTCACCGCTGTGGCCAACCCGCCCGCAGCAATCGTTGCCACGCCGCCGGTCTGCGAAGTCCAAGTAACCGAGCTGGTTAAGTTTTGCGTGGAATTGTCGGAGTAAGTTCCCGTCGCTGTGAATTGTTCCGTCGTGCCTTTCGCAATCGAGGGATTTGCCGGCGTCACCGCTATCGATACCAGCGTCGCGGAAGTCACCGTCAAAATCGTCGAGCCAGTGACGCCTCCTGAAGCAGCATTGGTAGCGGCTGCCCTGACGCTGGCGGATCCTGCGATTGTTGCCTCAATTTTGCTCGTTCCTGCCGCTACTGCTTTGGCCATCCCGCCGGGACTAATCGTTGCCGCGTTCGGATTCTGAGAACTCCATGTTACCGAGGCGGTGAGATTCTTCGTCGAGCCATCGGCATAGTTCCCGGTCGCCGTGAACTGTTCCGTCGTTCCGGCCGCGATGGTTAGATTTGTTGATGTCACAGAGATAGAGCTAAGCGTCGGTTCAGCGAACGGCGGCATACCTGCGCAGCTTGACAACGCCACCAGAGCGCAAAAGGAAAATAAGACGGAAATCCATCGAACACTAGAACGCGGCAGACCCACCATGATTGAGAACCCCCAAACGATTTGAACTTTCTGGCGCTCTGTGCCGCATCTGCGCGCTCGCACAGGTCTATCTCAGGCAAAACCGACACTACGGGTTGGTACAGGGAGGGACGGCCAACTGGACAATTATAGCAATCCCTCAGTTTCAAAGGAAAGACCCCAAAGTCGAATGTGTGGAAAGAGAAACGCCTCTTTGCTCCAGTTTCGCCCCGCCGCTGATTTGCATTCTAAGTGTGCTTTGCGCGCCGCCGAAGCCGTTATAATCCGGCGATGGATTTCGATGTCCCCTCAGCGCTCACCTGGCTCCTGGCTCCCGAGCCCATAGACGCCAAGCGTCCCGGCCATCTCTGGCCGCGCTGGATTTTCCTCCGCGCCCTGGGTTTGATTTACTTCTCCGCGTTCTATTCCCTGCTGTTTCAAATCAAGGGTTTGATCGGCCCCAATGGAATCCTTCCCGCCACTGATTATCTGAAAGCTGTTGCCGCAGCATTGCCGGCACAAAAATTCTGGTTTGCACCCACTATGTTCTGGTTCAGCGCCACTGATCGCTCCTTGATGGCCGTCTGCTGGCTGGGAGTCGTCGCCTCTATCTTGCTGGTCGCAAATCTCTGGCCTCGCGCCTCGCTCTCAATCTGTTTTGTTTGCTTTCTGTCATTTGTCTGCGCTGCCCAGGATTTTTCCAACTACCAATCCGACGGCATGTTGCTCGAAGCCGGCTTCCTCGCCTTATTTTTCTCTCCTCCGGGATTTTTACCCAGCCTCGGACGCGCAAATCCGCCGTCTCGCGCCAGCCTCTTTCTTCTTCAATGGGAATGGTTTCGCATCTATTTCGAATCCGGCGTGGCCAAGATCGCCAGCGGCGACGTTGCCTGGCGCAAGTTCACCGCCATGGACGACTATTACCAGAACGGCCCGCTCCCCACCTGGATTGGCTGGTACGTCCAGCAATTGCCGCACTGGTTTCACGCCTCCGCCGTCTTCTACACTCTTTCGACTGAACTCGTTTTCGTTTGGTTGCTTTTTCTTCCCAGGCGTTTCCGCATTCTCTGCTTTTGTATCGTCACGCCCTTCGAAGTCTCCATCATCCTCACCGCAAATTACGCTTTCCTGAATTATGTGGTTCTCCTGCTGGGCTTCCTCTTGCTTGACGACCGCGTGATCGAATGGATCGTCCCGAGCGCAATCCGCCACCGCATCGAAGCGATAACCTCGCTGAAATTTCACAAAGCGCCTGCGACGATCGCAGCCACTGAAAACGAAATCCCGCGCGTCACTTGGCGCGAACGCCTCACCCCTCTGCGCAGAACAATTGCCGCTGCCTGCCTCGGCTTCATTTTTTATTGCGCCACCGCCCAGCTTGTCTGGATGCTGTTTCCCACCGTGCCTCTTCCGCAATCGCCGTTGCGCGCGATCGAACCTTTTCGCATCGCCAATCGCTACGGTCTTTTCGCCGTCATGACTCACGGCCGCTACGAAATTGAATTTCAAGGTTCGCAAGACGGAAAAACTTGGACTCCGTACCCCTTCCGCTATAAGCCGCAGGACATCCACGAAGCTCCGGGAATTTACGCCCCCTATCAGCCGCGCTTCGATTGGAATTTGTGGTTTGCTTCGCTCGGCCCCTGGCGGGATTCCCGTTTCGTAGTTTGGACTGAAGAGCGCCTGATTAAAAATGATGGTCCCGTGCTCGAACTTTTCGCCAAAAATCCTTTCGCCGGCGCGCCGCCGCGCCAGGTCCGCTCCGTAATTTACCAGTACTGGTTCACCGACCTGCGCACCAAGCGCGTAAACGGCGATTGGTGGCGCCGCGAACTCCTCGGCGAATATGCCCCCGCCCTCGAACATACTAGCGACGGAAAAATAGTTATCCTGGATCTCCCCATCGCCGAACCCCCCGAACCTTAGCTAGGTGTTACGCTCGAACTTTCTTGAAGCGGGGTAGGGATTAATGTAGCTCGGGTCTTCAGACCCGAGGACTTCGACCTGCGCTGTTGTCTTTCGTAGCGCCGGCGTCTCGCCGGCTCCTTTGACTTCCTTAGCGGATACGCCCGGCCCCGATGGTCACCTTCAACCTCTACCATTCACTCATGAATTCCGAAATCTCCGCAAACGACGCCGCGTCATCTCCAAACGTGAACGTGCCTTTCTCCATGATCTCGCGCGCCCCTCGCAAGAACGCTCCAAACGCCGCACGCGTCAATGCCGACCCAACGCTAATCCGTCGCACTCCCGCCGCCGCAAGGTTCGCGACAGTCAACCCGCTCCCCTTCCCGCCCGCCAGCACGTTAACTGCGCGCGGCGTCACCGCCGAACAAACCGTGCGGATGGCGTCCAGATCGGGCAACCCGGGCGCGAAAAGCACGTCCGCTCCTGCTTCTGCATAAGACTCCAAACGCCGTATCGTGTCTTTCAGGTCCGCGCGTCCGTGCAGGAAATTCTCCGCCCGCCCCACCAACACAAACGGGAACGGCAGCGCTCGCGCCGCCGCCACCGCCGCCGCAACGCGCTCAACCGCCAGAACGTGATCGTAGATCGGACGATTCGGATCTCCGCTCGCGTCCTCCACAGACCCGCCCACCAGTCCAACCGCCGCCGCTTTGCGTATCGTTTCCGCCACGATCTCCGGCTCGTCGCCAAAACATTTCTCCAGATCGGCGGACACCGGCAAATCGCTTGCCTCCACAATCTCTCGCGCATGCTCGAGCGTCTCTTCGCGGCTCACCAACCCTGCGCCGTCTCGCCGTCCCAATGAAAACGCCACACCCGCGCTCGTCGTAGCCAGCGCCTTGAATCCGAGCGAACTCAGTATTCTCGCCGTCCCCGCATTCGATGGATTCGGTATCACAAACGTCCCAGGCCCCTCATGCAGCGCACGAAACCGCTTCCCTTTCTCGCCTTGGCTGAGTGACATCTCAATCCCTCCGCTCCGATAAAACTGCATTTTGCCGCAAACAATGATCCGTTTTGTCTATTTCATCGTGAAGTCTCATAGTACATGCTTGCCAGTGTGCGGGTCAGCGCGGATGAAGGATCCGTCTGCCGTTGAAATATGGATGTCCAAGATATCATTGCCACCATTGGAAGGCATGGCGACCGGAACACGCATCGGACCCGACGTAAGGGAACTTAGTAGTGAACTATCAGCATGGTACTATCCGCGATGTGACGTCGAACCGACAACGTTCGATGATAATCAGATGGAGACCAAAGAGTAGCGGAGCCACGGGCATGATTTCCTTTTTAATTGTTTTCGCCATTTTGTTATCGACACCTCCTCTGCCAGCCAGACATCAGGTATCCGCTGGCGATCGAACGAACGTGTATCAAAATGTTCCAGAGGACCAAAGGGAGTTGCTTAGACTGGCGGTAGAGAAACTCATCGAAGCCGAAAAGCACGGCGATTGGCAGAGCGTTTTTGAATTGGTCGAGAAACCGGGGCAAACCGAAGATAGCTTTGTAAAGGATCAAGAGCGACGAAAATCCTTACACGATTTCTTGCCTTTCTCACTCACTCTAGACCCAGCCCAAGATGGATGGGTTTTCGAAGGGTGTGCCAACTTTGACGACGACGCGAAGGACATAGGAGAGTACTCGACCATTCATGCTCGATGGAAAGACTCCCGCTGGTATCTCTCTGGCGTAGCAATCGCAATGTTTGAGAAGGGAAAGATCCTTAAGTGCTCTATGCGTCAGGCTGGGAGCGACACAGACACGTTTTCCACAAATGAGTGCTTCGCTAAAGGCGGCATCGGTATCGTTAGCACGAATCTCCACATCGACTTAAAATCGGAAAAGAACGAGCTCGTTTTGAGTGCGGGAAGTAGGTGGACCGGTCAAAGCGCGTCCACGCAGGAAGTGGCGATTTTTTTCGACAACAAAATCTGGTCGCCACAAGCTCTGCCCGATGGGTTTGATCTAAGCAAAAGTGTTGTCATTTCCTTTGAAGGCGCCAAGGTTCGGTTTTTTGATTTTGGCAAAATGTCCGGCGGGTATTACAAGAGGCCCAAACAGAACTAGATGTTGCGCTCTAGAATCCCTTCGTTTCGACTTCCATCGCGTTTCCCGAAAATGGGAATTGAGCCGCTTCGCTGAGTTATGCTCACAATGTTCACATCCTTGAATTTCGCCGGATCACGTGCTAGCGTCGGTCGTGATTAAAATAGAATATCGTCGAACGCTTCATCAAGGCTCAATTGGGATAGTCCGCCAGCCCTCAATCCCTAGCTTCCCAGTCACGAATAAACCCTCAACTTCAAGCCTCCCGGCTGCATTTCTACCCGGCTTGCCCAGAGCGTTTTTTGCGAAGGGTTCGATCTGCTCAAGCGCATTTCTACCCGGTTCTGCCCAACAAGTAAAATGCGACGTAACTCGCTCAAAACAAACGACCGGGCCTTTTCTACCCGGGGCCAAAACTGCACCACGCTGGTTACGTCAGGGCACGGCTTTAGCCGTGCCGTCACTCGTTTCGTCCATTGGATTTCATTGTTCCTTTCGCGCAGGTTCACCCGCGCGAGCTTTCGCCTGTACGCTTGATCCGACCCCGGCGACCGTAGATTTCAGCCCATTTCTAACCGGTTTTGGCTTACGAACAGAAATGGCTGTAACTCACTCAAAACAAACGACCGAGACATTTCTAACCGGTTCTAGAATTGCATGTGGGCCGTTCAAATTGTCGCCGAATTTCAGCGCTCAAGCCCCTATGCCTGCCGCCAAATCCGCCACCGCATCGAGACCCTATGGGCGTCCCTAATCAGCGCCATCCCAACGATCCCCAGGAGGAATCGCGCCCGCCCGAAGTGAGCCCGGAACTCGTTCTCGCGCACCTCGCCACGCTCTCCGAGCCGGCCAGCATCCGCCAGATCGCTCACGGCATGGAGCTGAAGCATCACGGCCGCCGCTTCCTCCCTCGCGTCCTTCATCGCCTCAAGAAGAGCGGCGATGTGGAAGAAACGCGCGGCAATCGTTACAAATTGCCCGGCGCAAAGGAAACCCAGAAAGCCGCGACAAAGCGGAAAGACCGCGAATCGGCTTCCGCGAAGACTGCCGCGCAGGGTCGCTCAGAAAATCAGCAGCCAACTTCCGCTCCGGCATCGAAACGCGGCCACGACCCCAGTCTCATCCCCGGCAGAATTGTTGCGCACCGCGAGGGTTACGGCTTTCTGGTCCCTGATTCTCCCATTCGAGGAATCGACGGCGATCTCTTCATCGGACGCGACAACCTGGGCGATGCCATGAATGGCGACCGCGTTCTGGGCCGCGTCGAACGCCGCCGCCCGGACGGCCGGGCCGAAGGCCGAGTGGTGCAAATCATCGAGCGCCAGCACCCCACGCTGGTCGGCCTCTTCCGCTATGGCCCACAAGGCAACGTCGTCCTCCCCTACGACACGCGCATCCTGCACGAGGTACTGATTCCACCCGGCGACGAGCTGACCCCTGCTCTGCGCGAAAAACTGGGCCCCACCGCGGAAAATCAGCCGCTCGCGAATCGCCGCCTGCGTCTTCCCGAACTTGACGGCGCGGTCGTAGACGTCGAAATCAGGCGCTATCCCAAAGGTGGCCTCGCGCCCGTCGGACGCGTCTTGGAAATTCTCGGTCGCCCGGGCGAAATCGGAGTGGACGTCGAAATCATAATTCGCAAGCATCACTTGCCTCACATTTTTCCCCGTGAAGTTTTGGCCGAAGCGCGAAACGAGAAACAGGAAGTCGCAAAGTCCGAGCTGGCCGGCCGTCGTGATTTCCGCGATCTCGCCATCGTCACCATTGACGGCGAAACAGCGCGCGACTTCGACGACGCCGTTCGCGTGGCACTGCTCCCGAACGGAAACTTCGAACTTCAAGTACACATCGCCGACGTCGCGCATTATGTTCCGCGCAACTCGGCGCTCGACCGCGAAGCCCATCTCCGCGGCACCTCCGTTTATTTCCCCAATCGCGCGGTGCCCATGCTGCCCGAAGAGCTATCCAACGGCATTTGCTCACTGAATCCAAAAGTGGACCGCCTGGTAATGAGCGTCGTGATGGAAATGGACGCAACCGGAAAAATGATTCAGTCGGAATTTTTCCCCGGCGTCATTCGTTCCGCCGAGCGCATGACCTACACCAACGTCAACAAAGTCATCGAAGGTGATCCGGAGATAACCGCACGCTACGCCCCGCTTGTGCAGGATTTCCGGCGCATGAAAGAACTCGCGCTTTTATTGAATCGCCGCCGCAACGCTCGCGGCTCGATTGACTTCGATCTTCCCGAGCCCGTCATCGAATTCGACAACGATGGACGCATGCTCAGCATCGTCCGCAGCGAGCGCAACATCGCGCACCGCCTGATCGAAGAATTCATGCTCGCGGCCAACGAAGCCGTCGCGCAATACCTGGAAAAACGCGGAGTTGCTTCGCTCCATCGCGTTCACGAAAAACCTGACCCGAAAAAGGTTCTCGAATTCGAGGAACTCGCCCAGGCTTTCGGCTATTCCCTGGGGGTCGAAGATCTCGCGCAGCGCCGCGTGGCCGTCCGCCACGGCGCGGTTCGCCAGGAGGCGCGAACCGGCCGTGGAAAGCGTGGCCGCATGCGCCCGATGACGGTCACATTGGCCGCCGCGGATGAAGTGGATATTCGTCCGCAGCACTATCAGCGCCTCACGCAGAAAATTGCCGGAAAACCGGAAGAGCGCATTCTTTCCTACCTGATGTTGCGCTCGCTCAAGCAGGCCCGTTACGCCGCTGACGTCCTGGGCCACTTCGCGCTCGCGACGAACGAGTACACTCATTTCACTTCGCCTATTCGCCGTTATCCCGACCTCATCGTTCATCGCTGTCTCAAATGGGCGCTGGAAAACCCTGATGTAAAGCCCATTCGAGCCGCGGTCGAAGATCCTCGCCCGGGCAGACCGGAATCCGTCGCTATGCTCGGGCCTTATCGCCGTGTTGAATTGCAGGAAATTGCGGTGGAAAGCTCGGAAGCCGAGCGCCGCGCCG
>Ga0302230_10001345_pt1 | contig 16309 bp, 25 predicted proteins | sample II_Palsa_N2_1_FD_193523 | JGI IMG/M metagenome (GOLD analysis project Ga0302230, IMG submission 193523) | Peat permafrost microbial communities from Stordalen Mire near Abisko, Sweden - II_Palsa_N2_1 | ecosystem: Environmental > Terrestrial > Soil > Palsa > Peat permafrost | place: Sweden... | reverse complement strand
ACCAGGAATTGGCCAAGAGTGTGGTGGAGCAAATGCAGACAGAGCCCCCGTTAACAGAGCTGCGCGCGATCGCCGCACGGCAGGCGCAGGCAGAGCAAGCCATGAAGAAGAAGAAGAAGAAGGAGGAGGTCGCAAAATCTCGCGAACGTGACGAGGCAAAGGGAGAGTCTGCAGCCGACAGCGCTATGGTCAAAGCCGACGATGTCGAGGAGGGGGAGGAGGAGCAGGTGGAAGAAGAGGAGGAGGAGGAGGACACTGAAGGCGCGGTCTCATTGCCGGCATTAAAAGAGCTGCAGTCCGGGTCCACGTCGGCGGAATCGGACGGGGCGCTCCTGTTTACACTCGTCGGAAACCACCCAGCACCAAACCCACTCAAGATTACGGGCTCGTTCCTCAACGCCGTGACGTCCATCAGCACGCCCAAGCAGCGCAAGTCCCGCAAGCAAGGGGCCGGCAGGCCCGAGAAAATAAAGGCGCCCAAAAAGGCCCGGAAAACCAAGGGTGCTGCCAAGACCGAGCCCGAGACAGAGGCCGAAGAGGAGGCAGCCGACAGCGACGACGATCTCGCGACAGCCGCACAGGCGCCAGCGGCGATGACCATAACTTTGCCCTCCGAGAGCTACCACCTATGATATTTTTCAGGTTGTTGTTTTGTTTTGTTTTATTTTTGTTTTTCTATGCTCCTGCGACCATCCCCGTCGGTCCTCAAGGACGCCGTCCTGATCCGGGAACTGTTTTCCTCGCCCAGGGCACGCATCCTGCCTGTGACGCGCGACCTGCGCGTGCCGATCGTGCCTGGCGTCGACCGCACGAGCCCGCCCAAGCTGGCCTGGACCGGTGCCAACGTCAACAGCGGCACCTACACTTGGGACAAGGCGATCCTGCTGGGGTTTGACGGCAGGATGGAGGAGGATAGCGCTGCGTCGGTCCTGTTTGCGGTCGTGCTGGACCAGGAGGCCAAGGCGCTCAGCAGCGCAGAGTACAAGACGCACAAGTGGATCGACCCCATTCACATCTTCGCAACAGGGCCGTCGCTTGAGGCGAGCGTGGTGTTGATGGCACGGTCGTACGCGCACTTCCATAGCCACCACGGGTTCTGTCACATGTGCGGCGCCAAGACCGAGTGGCTCATCGGCGGACACCGGCGAACGTGCCCCAGCTGCAAGAACAAGGTGCGTCCGCCGCTCAGTCCTGTCGTGATCGCACTGGTCACGCACGAGGACAAGTGCCTGATCGGCCGCCAGCGCGCCTTCCCGCCGACCATGTACAGCCTCCTGGCCGGCTTTGTCGGTAGGCGTCCCCCATCCTGTAACGTCGTTTTGAATCCCCCAAATCCTCCTCTGCTGACAGAACCGGGCGAAACCATCCAAGAGGCAGCGTCTCGAGAGATCTTTGAGGAGGCGGGCTTGCAGGCAGACAACCAATCGTTCCGCATGTTTGGCGGATCGCAACCGTGGCCGTTCTCTGCCAGCCTCATGGTCGGCTGCCACGTCAAGGCCAAGACGACGGAGATCGTGCTGGACAAGGACGAGCTCGAGGATGCAAGATGGGTCTCGAAGGCTCAAGTCGTCGAGGCACTAAGATCGCCAGCACTTTTGGTGCCCGGGATCACAAACGACAAGGTCTCTCTGGTCAGGCCGCCGGCCATCGCCAACACGATGCTCAGCCACTGGGCAAACGCACTTTGATCAGTGAGTTGATTCCTTTCCCATTCGATTATTTGATTCCTTTCCGAGTCTATGAAACAAAAGATTAAAAAAGAACAAGAGGGGTGCCGGTCCAATCCGGATCCTATTTGGCGCAGGTCATGGTCGTACCAGAAAAAGGAAAAGAGGAGAGGAGGAGATAGGAAGGAGGGAGAAGCGGAGAACACCACGTGAGTTCACAAAGGATGTATTTGGAAAGGAAAAGAACTCGCATCCAAAGGAGTCTGTCGCAGAGGAAGGATTTTTGTAGCATTAGAGTAAAGATAGCATTAGAGAGAGTGAAGAAGGAAGAAGAGATGATTTCTTAGAATGTATGATACCTACAGTGAAAGAATGAGAGTGAGAGAGAGAGAGAGAGAGTGAAAGAGAGAAGAGACAAGAGAGTCAGCAGATGGAGGTAGTAAGTCAGGAGAGAGGGCAGCATGAAAAAGAGGAAGAAGATTGACCATGCGATCAGAAGAAAGAAGCGAAGAAAGAGGAACTAGACTCTGTGGTTGGGGGGAAAATGAACTGAAGACTAAAAATGAACTAAAAATGAAAAGAAAAAACATTATTTTTGAGGGAGGGAGGGAGGGAGAGAGGAAGGGGATCGTCTCGCACAGCAACTTTTAAAAGTTAAAGTTGTTGGGCGCCTGTGGGTTAACACCAAACTGGTACTGGTTGTTGCTATTATTTTGAAAGTGTAGCGTTAATAATATGGGAAAGCCTTTTTGAATAAGAGAAATCATACTTGGCCACTTCAGGGATGAGCGCCTGGTCCTCGTTGCCGGCGGAAAAGTACTTTTCGACAATGTGGTAGGCCTTGTCGTAGACCTCGCGGCTGGGGTTGTACTGGAGCTTCTCGATCTTGTCAAGACCGCCAGATTCCTCAACGTTGGTGGCAAACTGGTTGGGCACGCCGACCTGTTGGGAGAATGCCTGTCCTTGGCTATTGTAAAGGCAAAGAAAGCAAAAAAAAAAAAAAAAAAAAAAAGAAAGGAAAAATTCAATACAACGACTGTGAGGAAATGATGGATGTACCGAAGGATGTTGTCAATGCCGTCGAGTGCGACCTTGATCATCTTTGCATCGGGGTACTCGAGGAGATCGCACAGAGGCTTGATGCAGCCCTGGTTGACAAGGTACATGATCTGCTCGGGGGTGCCACCCGAAGTAGCATTGGAGATGGCCCAGGCGGCTTCCTTCTTGGTCTTGAAATCGTCCAACTTGAGGAGGTTGATCAGAGGCTGGATCAGATTGGCGTCAATGACGGCCTAAAGTGAGAGAGGTAAACACATGTTAATAAAACGGTGGCGTCTTTGGGGGGAAGGGGGGGGACGTACTTGGATTTGGTTGCTGTTACCAGCAGTGATGTTGGAGATGGTCCAGCAGGCCTCCTTGCGAATGGCCTCACGCTGGGAGCCAAGGAGCGAGAGAAGGGCGGGGAGGGCCGATGAGTTGATGACAGTCTATTAAAAATTTCAACGTCGTCTTGGTAAGATTTCTTCTCGTCCTCTCTTCTGTTTGCATACCTGGGTTTGGATGTCAGTGCCTGTGACAATGTTTCCAATGGAACGGAGGGCGGGAGTCTGGACGGCGTGGTTGGGGTGCATGAGGAGCTCAACCAGTCGGCGCACAACACCGGTTTCGATGACCTTGTCGATCTTCTCATTGGGTCCGTCAGACAGGTAGGAGATGGCCCAGCAGACGTCGGCGAGGATCTCGTCGTCATCCATCAGCACAAGGCGAGCGAGGATGGGGAGAGCAGGGCGGACCTAGAAAAGGCCCTCAAATTTAGCAGTCTTTTTCACGCGTCACGATCGTACAATGTTCCAGTCCGGGACGGGATTCTTGCCACGGCAAAAGTTGGACAAGGTCCAGGTTGCGTTACGTGTGAGCGAGAGCTTGTCAACGGTTCCACTAATTGCAGAATTTGAGTTGTCTGGTATTTTGCTGTAAAGAGAGTAAACGAACGAGAGCACGCGCAGTACGGGATCCATAGCCCTGCAGCCGAGGACGTAATCGCGGCATTGGGCCGAGTCACCGGCAATGTTGCCGAGTGCCCACACAGCCTGCTCCTTGACATCAAGGGCCGGCGAGTTGAGGAGCTCGACAAAGATTGGCACAGCACCTGCGTTGATCACAAACTAAAAACAAATAGGCGTTGGGAAATCAAAAAACAAAAAAAACCAAAACGGTACGGTGGTTTGTTGCGACGTTCCGGAGGCAATGTTGGTCAGTGCCCACGCAGACTCAAACTGTGAAGCAGTTGTTTAAATAAAATTAAAAAATACAGGAAAAGAATGGAATGGTATTATACCTGAAGGACAGAGTTTGAGGAGCGGAGGAACTGAACAAAGCGTGGCACGACACCGCTGTCGATGACGGTGGCAATCGGAGGATCGCGCTCTGTGTGTGCAATGGCGTGTCACTCAAACAGTTGTATAAGTAGGACTGCGTACCCTTGGACAAGAGACGTCGGAACTTTGTGACTGCCTGGAGCTGGAGGCCCTCGTCGTTGGACGTGACGCCGTTGATCATGTTGGGCAAGTCTTCAATGGTCTATTGGGCAGCACACGTTTTTCTTCTGACAAAACTCGCAAAAGAAACCAGTCAACGTACGGCAACCTGCGTCGTGGGGGCCTCGGGGACAAAGTTGCCAATGTTTCCACGGCGCTTTTGAAGCTGCTCCTCGCGCTTGTTCTTGCGAATCTCAATCGACGTGTCTTCGCGCTGGCAATCCCAAAAATAAGTACTGTCAGTCTCCAAAGAAAAAACCGAGCCGCGGGGGAAAACGACAGTATAACAACGTACGTGGCGACGGAGGGCGTCAGCGTCCTTGCCCTTGTTCATGTAGGTCGCCTTGCGATGTTCCATGGCCGAGAATGTACTTTCTTTTTTAACCTGCGCGCGTACGTTGAGTTTTTTTGAACTTCGGAAAAAGGAAAAATTTCCTTCCTCGGCTTTCTTTCAAGAGTTTTTCACTGAAGAGGTGTGCAGCCCAAGAGCAGTGGTGCAGAGAGAGGGTGGTTGGGGGGGAGCAGGAGGACAACACGTACAGCAACAAGAAATCAACCGTGAACGCGTAGCTCAAGTGCCCACATTGAACACGAAAAGGGGTGTGGGGGGGAAGGACATGACGCACAAAAGTTCCAGGTTGCGAGGACCCAAAGTTTTGACCTCAGCATTCACACAGGAGAGGAGAGGGGTTGGGGGGCAAAAAAAGGTAGAGAGGCAGAGAGGGAACAGAGAGCAGAGCTGAGAGCAGAGGGAAGGCAAAAGCCAACGTTACAGACTGTGAAAACTAGGGCGCGAACTGGTGAAATGGGTTCCGGTCACGTTTTGCTCGTGCGTCCATGTCGGCCTCTGCTCTCGCTGCCTCCCCGATCTTCAAGGAGTGTGCCAAGGTGACCGTCGTCTACCTCGGCGTCTACGTCGGCGCCGTCCTGTACCAGTTGGTGGCCAAGGTCAAGGCGGAGATCGCCGTGGCCAAGAAGATTTCGGCCGCAAAGGTTACCCCCGCAACCAACCGTCGGAAAAAACTGAAATACCTTTTCCCGACAGAAAAACGGCACCGAGCTCCCGGCCAGCTTTGACCGCTACCACAGTGACGACGCCGATCTGCGCGTCGCCGACCGCACCGTCGGCAACATGATCGAGTGGATGGGCCCCTTCCTTGTCTCGTTCTGGGTTGCCGCCCACGTCGTGCCCGCCTCGCAGGCTGCCACGGTCATCAACGGCGGCTGGGCCTACGTCGCTCTGCGCATCCTCTACCCGCTGCTCGCGCTCAACGGCGGCCTCACCCAGAAGGGCGCTCGCCCCTTCATCTTCTTCTCGACCATGCCTGCGTATGCCATCCTCACCTACAACGCCATCAACGTCTTCAAGTACGCCTTCCTGTCGTAAAGCATAGCAAGGGCGATTCGCGAGCCGAGTGAGCACGCACTCTAAGTTTTCCAAGTTTCCTTCCTTTTCAGTATTTTCAACTGCAGTTGTCATCGATCATCAGATTTAAAATCCTTCCGATCGTCCATTCACAAGCACAATTGAAGAGCGCTTTCAACGAGCGCGAGGAGTTTGGAAGCCATTTCGCCCTTTGCAGAGGGATCACTTGTCTCGTCGATCGAGGAACGCAGGTCGCCCCGTAGGGCCGCGGTCAGTGTGTCGGCAGAGCGGGCCGTTGCCCCGACAATGTCCTCGAGATCCACCATCACTTCGAGCTGTGCCAGTTCCTGAAAGTCGACTCGTTAGAGAAGAACGAGGACATCCGTTACCTTGTCCCACGAAACAGCGAGTGAGAGCAACGTTGCACGGGGCAGCGAGAGCGTGCAGGCCAGGAGATCGCCGTCCAGGACGTGGTGCGTGGCGATACGATTGAGTGGGGCAGAAGAAGAGGGGCCTTGCAGCTTCGGTCCGGCCAGCGGGCGCAGTTGTGGTAAACGAGCAAGACATCGCTGCAGGGCGTACAGAGGACGCACGAGTGCAGAGGGCACTGAGCGAATCGCCGTGATGCTGCCGAGGACGCCCATGCAGAGGATCCCGACGTCGTTCTGGGCGGCCAAGGCGTCCTCCTCCTCCTCCACAAGACTAGACGCGGGCGTCGAGGCCAGCACGCCCTGCGCCAGCTTGAGAGGGACGTCGCAGAGGATCTTGTGGTCAAACAGCGTCTTCATGCCCGCGATCGTGCCCGTCGCAGGCACCAATTGCTCCTGGACGCCGTACACGTGCCCCTGTAGATCTGCGGCAGCAGTCAGGATAAGGGTGGCGTCACCGCCACTGGCAGCGGCAGCAGTCACAGGTACCGCGGTCGCGGTGAGACGAAAGATCGGATCGCACTGGAACAGCTCGAGGGCCACGGCAGACGAGGTAACGCGCACCTTAAAGTGCATGACCGAGTCCCTCTGGTCAGTGACGATGATGCGGCTGTGTGTCGTCTGGATCGATCGCACATTGAAGCGTGTTGTGTGTTTGGCCTTTTGCTCGATCCTATTTATAAATTTACTAGTTAATTCAATTTCTGCAATCAGAAAATAAAGGGCGGTTGTACTGAACAAATGCACCGCTTGCGTCGTCCACCTTGACATCGTACAGGTACATGTTGTTGCCCTCGCCGACGACAAGGTAGTGGTCGCGGTACAGTGCCAAGCCGACAACTGGCTTGGAGAAGGAAATCCGCAGCGGGGACTGGACCGGGTTTGCGAGATCAGAAAAGTCCACGACAGCCAGTTCACCCGCCAGAGACGCAGTTGCCAGTCCAACGGCGAATGAACCCTGACTCAGCCCTAAAATAAAAATATTATTAAAAGAAAAAAAACAGTGTAATTGTAGGCGTACGCGAGATCGCGTAGGGTGTCCCAGGACCCTGCTGAAAACGGTGGGAGCCAAGTGTTTCAAACGTCAGAGTGCTAAGCACTCGTAGCTCGGGGGAGTCTCCTTCCTCTTGTCCCGCCAGCGCAACGTAGACTCGGTGTGCTCCATCGTCCACAAGCAGGCGTTTCGGAGTCTTTCATTTTTACCGTTGAGCTCGTCAGCGAAAGAAACAAAGACAGGATTACCTTGTTTAGCGGATGCTTTTCAACGTGGATCTTGCCGCCACTAGTGTCGAGCAGGGTGAAATGAAGCTCGCCATCGCAGGCAAAGAGGAAACTCTGATGGGCTCCCTCAAACGCAAACGGAGTGGCACAGTCGATCTTGCCATACGACAGCATTGTCCACTTGGAGAGTCGCTGCGAGGGCACGACTTGCCACGTCGTAGCTGACAGGGCCAGCAGCGACGGATCTACACCAAATAACAAAGCGTTATTACATTATCCGTTCTGTTCCTGCTTACAGTGCGCCTCTTTCAATGGATTGTAGGCCTTAAATGGCAGTAGAGACACTCGTGTTCTATAAAATGATAAGTGATAAACACGAAAGATTGTTCACCATCATACGATCCCGTGCGACGAATTTGGAACTCGTTGATGAGGACAGTCTCGGCCACAGGCCACGAAATGACGATGCCATCGCGCAGGCCCGCAACAAGCATCTTGGAGTTTTCACTCTCGACAACCTGGGCACTCTCGGGGATGGAGAGACTATCTTTCGACAGACCGCCTATTTCGTTGCGCATGTTTTTCAGTTGTTTTTTTTTTTTGGTTGGGGTGTGTGTGGGAGGGGTGTGTGGACTGGACACAAACGCACCGAGAGAGATCGTTTGGATTTCGTGCAAGGAGTTGTTATTGAGGCTCAGGACGACAAGCTCGGGCTCATAAGTTCCCACGAGGACGTAGGCGGTGTTCAAACAGATTTGGACATTGATGGAGGAAACGTCGTTCGGTAGTTTGAACTCGCACAGGACTTGGATGTTGATCGACGTGCTTGTCGGCTAAAGACAAACGAAGTACGTCCAGTGGGGGGATAGCAAATACCCGAGAAAAAACATACAATGACTCCGAGGACAATAATCGACTGGGACTTTGAAAGCGCAACAACGACAATGCCCTAGTTGTTTGCTTTGATCAGGTTAAGAAAACATTCAAGTTTAATTACGCCGCCAAGAGCGTCCACAGATGCGCACGTAATGGAGGAATCTGCAGGCGGCAGCCAGGAGCACAGAGTTGGGGAAGCAGCTCCGCTGGGCATGGCGACGCATATCCTGTTTGTGGTGACCTGGATGATTACCGGGGCATTCGTTGAGACCGCCTGGTTGTGGAAGAGAGGGCCACAAGCGATCGTCGTCTCCTCCAGTCGCAGTCCGCTTCCCTCCGAGTAGTCGTCAAACTGGATGATGTCAAATTATTTCAAAAAAAAAAAAAAATAAGAAGAATAAACAGTCATACCTCGCTGTTGATGAGAGCCATAAGACGGGTCGAGTTGGCAAAAGACAGAAGGATGAATGCGTCGTTCTTGTCGGTTGCCTTGGGTTTCAGAGACCACATTGCCGTTACACTAAATTTTGGCACAATTTGTTCAGGTGACACATTTGTGGGCGGTGCCGACGAGTTACCCTTGGAACTGCTGCTCGGTCTTGGTCATCGTCGACACCTGGATGCCGTTGGTCATTTGCAGAATGCTTCCAGAGGAGCCCGACCCGCCGACGGCTACGATCGCCCTCGAGTCAGAGTTGAACATGTTTACAACTTTGAAGTCATTCAAGGGCAGCCAGTTGGCGATCGTGCTCAACGACGTGATATCACCACCGACACTAAGGAGCTCGCCATCGCCAAAAGCACCAACGAGACCGTAGACGGACGGCGCGACAGGCCAGACGAGTGCAATGGGGCTACGTCCAGTAGACAATGGGGTCCAGGAGAACGAGAAGCGGTTCTGGCCCTCTGGCACAATGTCCACACGCGCAACATCGCCGGCATCGGTGCCCATGATCAGGGGAGGGTAGATACGTGATGTGTCGGCAGTATCCCAAGCGCAGCATGAAACCAATGGGTCTGCAGGTAAACAATTGAGAAATTCATGAGGATGTTCGATTTCCTACGGCACCGTTTTTCCCGATGCGACTGTGAAACTGTAGCTCGGTCGCCTTGACCCATTGCAAACGGCTCCTATTTTTATTTTTATTTTTTTGAACTTTCGTCAGTGTAGGCTGGACGTTTTGCTTTCGTACTCGGTCATAAGCATCATCACAAGGGTCCTCTCGGTGACAACGAGGAGGGACAGTGGACAATGAGGTATGCCCAGGACATGGGTCGGAATGGCGTCTGATTGAAAACGTTAAAAATAAAATAGCAGCATCCATTTTATTTTTATCCTTCCTTACTTTGTGCAAGATTTGTTGACGCGACCAAGGCGGAAGACACATGATCGATCCGATAGATGCCGAGGTGGTACTGGGATGCCGGACTCGAACTGAGGACGGCAACGTGAATCACACTGGCCTCCGATGACGATGGATGCAGGAATGCCATGTCAATGACCACACCGGGGACAGTGCAAGTGACCAGTTGACCCCCAGCCTCGGGCGGCGACATCAGAACAGCCCTGACGATGTGCTTATGCGCTCCCACTAGAATGGCCCTGGAGTGCGGGTCCACGGCCAGATGTGTGCCCATCGAGGGCAATGTGGTCGATGTTTCAATCTGAAAAGGACACACACTAAATCGTACAGCTATCAGTTGCACGACTTACATATTTCAAGGGTGTGAATCGAAGAGGCGTGCTGTGCTCGTCCATTCCGAGTGCAAAGAGTACGAGGTCGCCGCGATCGTTCGTGAGCACAAGGACGTCGTTGCCCTCGACAAGGTCCTGCACAGGCGCGTCAGGGGAAGGAGTGAGCACGGCCGCGTTGACGATGCACGCCTGCAGCGACTGCTCGAGCACATCCTCCAGGAGCCCGTCTTCCTGAGCCCTGCACACTCGGATCGACGTCGTCTGAATGGGCCACAGTCTCTCAGAAATACACACACACAGTCAGGGCAGTACCATGACGAGCACCTCGAAATGGCTGACCAGATGTTGCCCGTCTAACAACAGCGCAATTAGGTCGTCGATCGGTGCCGTCAACATGCAAAACAAAGCAGACCTGGGAGCGTCACGGCGCAGTTGAACGGCAGGGCCTTGACCACGGCCGGCGACGCCAACGCCGTTTTTGCGATGAAGACCGGCGCCATAGGGACCACGCTGCTGTCGTCACAGGCAAAAATGTGGCGTCGCGCTAGAAATTTCCTTCGAGACGGCGCGTGGCTTTGAACCGACTCGCACGACAAACCGGAAGCACTCCAATGGCTGACAAAGACAACTGTACGTGTCCGCATTCCGGTGGGCTGCGATTAATTTTTGGTTGTTTCTTTAGGGGACGACGACGACGTCGAGGTGAGCGCCGACGTGCCACCGCCGGCGACCTGGGAGGACGACGACGACAATGCAGAGGTTTGTGGGTGGGTCAACTGGCAAGCGGGACTGACGTGTGTGAACATGGGTTAGGACGACTGGGAGGCCGCTGCTGCGAAGCCCGCGCCGGCCGCTGCTGCCAAGCCCAAGGCTGCTGCTGTCCCGCCTGCAAAGGCTGGTACGTTCAGCCAGACTTTTTTGTTCTTTGCGCTCACTCGCACGCTACGATGATGCGCCTACAGCTGCTGGAAAAAAGGTCCAAGTGGTGGCCGTCAACCCTGTAATTTTATTTTTATTTTTATGATTATTTTGCTGAACAGAATGCCGACGACAGAACGAGACCGAGTTTGAGCGCAAGCAACGACTGCAAAAGGAGATTGAGCTCTCTGACTTGAACAATGCGCTGGATCTGATTGGAGGTGTGCTATTTCTCAGGCTTACTGTCTGTTGACTTGCGGTTATGCAGCGTCACCTGCTCAGGCAGCGGCAGCAGTCGCCGTGGTTGCACCAGCGCCTGTGGCCGTTGTGTTGCCGAAGAACACTGTCGTGATCGGCGAGCCCAAGAGCAGCAGCGATTTCCAGAAGATTGTCGGCGATCTCGGCAAGGAGCTGAAAAAGTTTGAGGTGTGTGTGTGCACGCTTTCATTGGAGGATTCTCAAACGCTTTTTTTTTCCCCTTCAACTTGCAGAAAAGCCCCGAGTACCTCCCCTTCCTCGAAAAGCTCACCCGTGAGCTCTACGGGAACCAAACCTCTGATCAGATCAAGAAGGGATCCGTGTCCCTGAACAGCCTCGCGGGTGTCAAGCTCGAGGAAGAGAAGGCCAAGGTCCAGGCTGCCAAGAAGAATGAGCAGAAGAAGCTCTGTACGTCCTTTTTTTTTCTTTCTTTCTTTCTTGTTGGCACGAACGAATGCTTACGGATGCCTTCTACTTTGTTTTACAGTGGCCGGTGGAGCGTCCAAGAAGGGCAACTCGAAGAACTTTATGCAAGAGTACGAAGACGTTCTTGATGCCGAGGAGGACGAAGAGGAGGAAGAGGAGGAAGACGATGACGACTTTATGTGAATAAGCTGGTTCGCTGTAGTTAGTTTTTTTTTTTTTTTGAGGTGGGGAAAAGAAGGTTTGGACTCGCATTTCTGAAAGAAAAAAAAAAAATTCAAACATGTCGGATGAGGACAAAACTGTCAAGTAAAAGACTCTGCTCCGTCCGATCACTGACAATCGCTTCGGCGTGCACACAGGGGCCTCGAGCTCAAGAAGTTTTCGGGCAAGGGGCTCAAGATTGCGATTGTGTCTGCGCGATGGAACCACGTTATCGTGAACGCGCTCATCGAAGGCTGCCAGTAAAGGACCATTACGGAAACCTGACCGGCATATCCAAACTCTGTGCCTTTGTAGGAAGTCGCTCCTCGAGAACGAGGTCCTTGCCGAAGACATCCGCCACATCCAGGTGCCTGGCTCGTTTGAGCTGCCGTTTGGCGCGAGCTCGGTCATCCAGGGCGGCGTGGTGGACGCCGTCATTTGCATTGGTAATACAGGACAGTTTGATTTCGATGTTGAACCTAACCATCACGGTGTCGCTACCTTTCGTACGGTCTGTCTGCTCCTTGTGGCAACAGGTGTCCTCATCAAGGGCGAGACGATGCACTTTGGTACGAATGCTCTTGTGGAGAAGACAGCACATCGTCTGACCACCTTGTTCCTCACCGCAGAGTACATTGCCGGAGCCGCGTCGCAGGGCATCATGGATGTCGGCCTCAAGTACAACGTCCCCGTCATCTTCGGCATCCTCACTTGCCTGACCGAACAGCAGGCTCTTGCACGCGCAGGTAAGTTTTTGTTTTGTTTTTTTGTTTTGCTTTGGAAACATCCAATCTTAGGTCTGACTCCCAACGGACACAACCACGGCGTCGACTGGGGCCTCTCTGCGATCGAGATGGTCGGCCTCAAGAATTCTTCTTAAAAAAAGCTCACAAAAGAGATGTTTTGTTGTTAAAAGCAGAAGTACTGTTACAAAGTATGCCTTTTTTTTCCGCCCATTGATTTCAGCCTGCTGACTGGAGAAAGATGCGAGTTAAGCAGGGAGGAAGGAGATGCAGGAAAAGGAAGCCGAACAATTACAAACAAAGGGAAAAAGTGTAAAACAAAAAGTTTAATCTATTCTTAATGCAGATTCATCACTCCCCCTTGAGCTTCATGAGGGCGTTCAATACGTACAGGATCTCGGCCTGGTGGCGTGCCTCCATCACCAAGAGGTTGATGTGGACCTTTTCCTTGTCTAGGAGCTTGACACCCATATTGGCGTACTCCTACCCCCACACCACCAAAAAACCAAAATTTGTTGAGTTTTTTTTTTTTTTTTTGGTTTAATGCGGTTGAAATCAAGTACCGATTGAGTGATGACCTCGGGCATGCAAGCAATGTTCTTCATGTAGGACTTGATCGGTATGTCCAACAGGATGTTGACCTAACAACGATCTTCAGTGTTTGTTTTCGAAAATTAAAATTTCGTCCCACCTGTGAATAGTCGTAGTCGTCGTGCATCATGCCCTTGAGGCGCAAGATGTAGTACCAAATGGCTTCTCTGAACGGTCCCGTGTCCACGTCTTGGGAATTAAATAGGCTGGAAAATAAAAAGAAAATAAGTTTGGACATTTTCATTTTGGATTACGTACTGGTATTCGGTCATGGTGCGCGTCTCGGTAAACAACGAGTCCAGAAGCTCCGCAACGCCGGGGTAGTAGCGGTTGATTAGAGAGAAGCCGTGATCTTCCCAGTTGTAGTCCTGCAGTCTCAATGTGCGATAGTCTGCCACGCCGACTTTGAAGTCTGCATGCTTCATTTCCACGTTGCCCCAGTACTTGGAGTAGATGACGACCTTTTTCGCAAGCTTGTTTTGGGCGGGTGTGGATGATACTGTCATTCCAAAGAAACGGATAAATAAGAACATCGTGCCGCGGTGCAGCCAGTACTTTTTTCGCTGTCCTCAAACTGCTTCTGGCGCTGCTGGACCTCTTCGACTGAAAGCTCTCGCCCTTGGCCCTTGGGCTCCTCTTCGAGTTTGGACATCTGTTGTTCCTCCGAGTATCCAACGAAATCGGCTGTTAGAAACACGCGTCTTGCAAACAGAAAAAACACCTTTATTTGGTTCAGCTTTTCGAGCAATTCGTTGGTCAAGTCCTTGGACGGCGTCGTCGGCTCGTGCGCATGCTCAGCAGGCGATGTGGGTGAAAACAGGGGCGACTCATTTGCCCGACCCTGCACACCGCCTTCGCGATCAGCTTCAGGAACGACGCCCAGTCCAAACGCTATCCCCGACAGAGAGTGGAAGAGCACGAGGATCATGACCGCTTGCAACAGCTCCGAAACCGACCAGTTGTCGTTGTCGTTGCCCGAGATCAGTGCCTGCAATTCGGTACGTCGATTTATTGCTTTAGTCATTTTCCGGGCGCATACGTCCAAGTGTGACTGATTGATCAGCCAGGGTTGGTGGGCGAGCAGTGCATTGAGGGTTGCCAGCTTCTGGAGCTTTACAGGTGCAAACGAGAGCCCTTTATATGGGGTATGTAGATGAGTTTTTTTGAGCGTGTCTATAGTTCTCAAGTACCTCGAAGCCAGTTGAGGTCGCCTCCGTTGGCGTAAAACTGGACTTCTTGCTGCACGATAAAATAGCGGCAGTTGTGTCGACTGGCACCCTGTTGATTTTTTTATTTTTTTTCCCCGTTCAACAACCACCGTTTCGCATTACGGAGAGGCTTACCATGATGGCCAGGTAATTACGCCAAAACATAGGCAGTGGCCCCTGACCTTCGATGATGAAGCGGTACACAGCCTCGTACTTTTCAGCAAACGACGGGAAAAGGCACATGAGCATGAAGATGTTGCTTGCCCGACCCTGTCGTACGCATTTGATGGAGATGGATTAGGGAAACAGCGACCGGTTAGCCCACTCACCTTGACGGCAAACGACTCTTCCAAGAGAGCCTGCAGGTCCTCCTTTTCAGGATCGTTAAAGTGTACACAGTGCTTGGCCGCGATGAACGACGACGGAGAGTTGTTGAGCAACTTTGGGATTGGGTGGTTCTGGTCCTGACGAGAGAGAGAGAGTGAGAGGCTATTAGTCTGTGCGTGCCCGGGAACACGTACCGCTGTCCACTGCAAGAGAGCTTGGCAGCGATCGCGCATGTCCTTGAACGGACAGCAGTACGCGTGGCGCAGGATGCCCTCCAGATGGTACACAAGCTGCTCGGACTGGGTCGAGAGCGCGAGGTTGTTGCCGCCCGATGTCTTTTCCTTGGTGACGAGTTCCTATAGGGACACAATGAGGCAGGTACTCGCCCCCCGTCATCCGTCATCCGTCCAAAGTACCTTGATCTGCTTCTCGATCTCGTCCAACGCTTGCTGCCGCTTGTCCAGGTCCATAGTCCAGCAGGCACTGAGGAAGTCGTCGGTGGTCAGTCGGCGTTCCAAGACGACGAGGTCGCCTTCTGCAAGCCCTTCTTCACAGTGCCGTCAGCCATGGGGAAACGAGAGAGAGAGAGAACGTACCGGGGACTTCGTTTGCTGCCATTTGGCCTTCAGGCTTTGTCCCTTTTCTTCTTTTTTTTTTTTCCCCCCAAGTCCGAGTTTTGCGCGCGGGATTTGACCAGTTGCGTTGGGTGCTGCTCGCTGGGGTGACTGGCGTGTGTTAGCAAAGTGAGCACGACGAAAAAACAGGAGGAGGACAGTTAGCAAGCCCCAGCGGGCCGGGAAAAGAAAAGACGCAAAACGTGAAAATCTCCACCCCGACCTTTTCTCCACCTTGCATTTGGTCAGGCCGACAGAGCCAGGGGACACGGACAGCGAAAAGACGCAGACACGGGAGAAAAGAAAGGGTCAGGGGAGAGAACATTGTGCCCGTCTCAGTTGGCAACAAAGACTGGGCGGAAAGTGCCCGAAACTGGAGGTGGTACTGTCTACTCAAGGGTCATCCTGTCACAATCCACCATCCAGTAGGACGCAGAGGGCCAGCACGGCATGTAGTACTACAGAAGGTTAAAACGCAGGCCCCTCGAGTAGTCGCGCTGCGAATTTTCGTCATCCTGGATCGGCAACTTTCAAAATGACGACCGCGGCCGCTTTGGTGACAGTCGGCTTCCAGGTCTGTTGTTCCGACCCGGCCGATTATTTGCCTTACCCTGATGACAACCGGTAGGGCCAACACGGTGCGCTGGCTGAGAGTGCTGCCAAAGACCTGTTTGCACACTCGTCTGGGACGATCCTCGGCGGCGGCAGCGGCAGTGGCGGCGTGTCGCCCAACGTGCAGCTGGTTCCTGTAACGGGCAACGAAAAGCTGTTCCAGAGCGTCGAGGGCGGCGCGGTGGAGTACGCCATCGTCCCGATCGAGAACTCGCACTCGGGCACGCTGCACAACCTGTACGATGTGCTTCTCCAGGTAACGTACACTTTTGGTGTGTGTTTTTGTTTACCGTGCTGTGGTGCAGCACAAGAACGTGCACGTGGTGGGCGAGTACGTCTTCCACGAGCCGTACTGCCTCATGGCGCAAACGGGCGTGCGACTGGAGGACATCCGCGAGATCCGATCGCACCCGCACGTCCTCGACCAGTGCATGAAGGCGCTCGCGGCCAAACTGGACGTGTCCAACATCACCTTGTAGAGTTTTTGTTTTTCCTTGCGTGGGTGTGTTCTTACTTCTGTGTAGCTCGACAGCCGAAGACACGGGCGCGTCCGCTTCAGCAGTGCAAGCGAGTGGCCGTCGCGACTTTGCGGCCATTGGAGGTGTCAGTGCCGCGAACCT
>Ga0302230_10001340_pt1 | contig 16337 bp, 22 predicted proteins | sample II_Palsa_N2_1_FD_193523 | JGI IMG/M metagenome (GOLD analysis project Ga0302230, IMG submission 193523) | Peat permafrost microbial communities from Stordalen Mire near Abisko, Sweden - II_Palsa_N2_1 | ecosystem: Environmental > Terrestrial > Soil > Palsa > Peat permafrost | place: Sweden... | reverse complement strand
GGCTTCGATATTGACGCGGAATATCTGCTCCTTGCGATCGAGCGTCTCGGCGACTTGCTGCAGAAACGGTTCGATTGCCCGACAGTATCCGCAGCCGTAAGACATGAACTCCACCGCGATGGGGCCGTTGCCCTTGATCACATTCGCATTGAAGGTGTCGCCCGAGAGAGTCGGGATTCGGTCCAGTAAACCAGAGGCGCTGTGGGTCATTCGAGTCTCCATGGCATCGGAGCTCGCGTAATCGAGCTCATCCATGGAGTCTAGCCAGCAGCGAGCTTGCCGCCAGCCTCGGAAATTACTTAGTGTTGCGCCCGTCGCCGCGCAGCGTGCCGCAGACTCGGTGGCCGGGTGCTCTATTCGCCGCATGTTGTCTCTTCTTTTGTGCGGCCGTAACTTGGATCTTTAAGAAAACCTTTTGCGTCGGCAGGCCACGATCCACGAAATTATTTCTTTTGAAGGTAACTGCGTCGTTTTGATCGCAGCGCTTCAGCAAATCGTTCAATGAATTCGCTCATGGCCCCACGGTACCTCAACACCTCGGACGGCAAAGCGACACCCAGTTCGCGTGAGATGTCTGTCGCAAACTTGAGTTGTGCACCCGTGGGAGGCTTTAGATCCGAATCTAGGCACTCCGAAAGGCTTAACGTGAAGCACATCGCTACACGTTCTTGGAACCCTTCCAGTTGACCGGCGTGCGTGGCGCGGTCGCACTGTAAGACCCAGGCCTCACGGGTACAGTCATCTAATGGGATAGAAATCCCGCCGTCATCGTGCAGCACGAGTTACACGTGTACTCTTCCCTACCCCCGATAACGCTCCCTAATCGACAGAGAACGCACGCTCGGTTGGCCTACACGCGACGCCTCCGGATGAACTCGGCGGACCAAGCGATAACGCTGAGCGCTTGTTTTCTGGAGGCAAAGAGAATGCTCCGCCGTCTTAGGTACCGTAAAACTGAATGCCCTCGTGGCACAGCGCCGGCAGCTCAGCGTCCGATGCGACGCAAGTCATTGTGAGGGGCAACTCTAACGGTGGTGACAAGGAACTTAGTTTCAGTGACGTGAGTTGCACCATGCGTTCACTGCTCCCTTTTGTGGCCACCAGGGTTAGCATGAGGAAAACATCCGTATCATCGGGCAGACGGTGTATCTCGACTAGATAGCCGGCTCGGACCGCCGGCTCACGTGCGTACAGATCACGCAGCGCCAAGACCAAGGCGTCAGTCGGTACGGAAGGTAAACATACGCCAACCTCTTCATCCGCTTGTAGCGTTTCCTGAGTAAAGTAGCCAAGAGGACGCCCGTTCAAGAGAGCCTCGATCTCTGCCGGATATAGCGCTACTTGATCCACGTTGGGATTGAGCATCAGCGTCGCGCCCTGAGTTAATTCAAAGAGTCTGCGGCCTGTCATCGACACCACGGCGAACTTATTCCCTGCTGAAGTTTCTGCTTCGTCCCGGTCGCTGAAAAATGGGAGCAAGGTCTGACCGTTGTCGGGCCGAACGAACTGCACGAACCGCATGCGATTAGAAGGCATGGGTTCGGCCGGGACATGTGCATACACCGTACTTTCCAAGAGCGCCTTAAAAAACGCCTCTTCGGCGTTCTTTGCTAGGGCGGGAGCCGCAGGGGTTCTTGCAGCTTCCAACAATAAATCAAGCTGGGGTCTTATCACCTTTGCTACCTATGACATCTGCAATGTGCTGACATTCCTGCGCTATCGCGACCCGCCGGCCAGATAACCGCTTCGCTTCGACCGCAGTGCGTCAGCAAATCGCTGAATGAATTCAGTCATCGCGCCACGGTATCTCAGCGCTTCGGATGGCAAAGCAACGCCCAGTTCGCGTGATATATCAGTCGCAAACTTAAGCTGTGCGCCCGTAGGAGGCTTTAAATCCGAATCCAGGCACTCTGAAAGGCTCAATGCGAAACACATCGCCACACGCTCTTGCAATCCTTCCAGTTTTCCGGCGTGAATGGCGCGGTCGCACTGCAAGGCCCAAGCCTCACAAGTGCAGTCGTCTAGTGGGATGGAAATCCCGTCGTTGTCGTCGAGCACAAGCTGCATGGACATGCAATAGGCCCTCTTTATCACTGATTGGCATCGCTTGCTTCCGATACTACGAAACTCGTAGTATCGGAAGCAAGGCAAAGTTACGAATCTCGTAGGGTCTCTAACCCTTCAAGGTTTGCAACATGGCCCGACGGATCGATATACGGCTGGTTTTTCGGCACCGCCTAGGAGAGGCGCGTCTAAAGAACAAGCTCTCACAGAAGCAACTCGGCATTCAAGCAGGATTGGATCCATCCGTGGCAAGCACACGTATCAATAGATATGAGCTTGGCGTTCATGAGCCCGACATGGCGACCGTGCAGCGCCTTGCCGAAACACTTTCTGTGCCGACAGCCTACCTTTTCGCGGACGACGATCGCTTAGCCCGAATGATTCTGGCGTTTAACAAACTATCGATCGCTGACAAAGAGCGACTTCTAAAAGCCGCAGGCTCCGAATGACCGCCTACGCGCTTGTGTATGTGAGCTGGCAAGACGTAATGGACGAGCTTGAACGGTACTTTGAGAGCAATCATGAAGCATTGGCTCGACGTCTCCATGCAGGCGTCGACGCCGAAGCGTTGCGCCATGCCTACGCGCTGGTGGTGAACCCATGAAATGCACTAACTGTCACGCGGCCGAGCCCGTCACGAAATACCGTGGCGTAGTGCCTTATTGGTACAAGGGTCACACGACCTCTATTCACGGGGTGAACCAGTACGTTTGCCTGCGTTGCGGTTATGAGTCCATACCGCCGGGGCATGTTCAGCGATGGCTAGAGCAGACGGCCTTGTTCCGTTCGGTGATCGATGCTCAGGAGCCCGACCAGGAACCGCGGCCTGAGTCGTTAAAGGACAAGATCATGATCGAATGGTTGAGCCTCGATCCAGATCAGCTCGCTGACGAAGTGCCGGTGGAGCAAAGTGCCTACATTCGCTGGGAGACGCTGGCCAACTATGCCAACCAGCATCGGAACAAGGCGTTTGAGGCCTTCGCTGGATACAAAGGATCGCACACCACGGATCGACCCGGGTGCACATACCTACAAGATTGGATGGAATTTCTCGATGCCCTGCGCAAGGCACGGACGATGGCTGCCGATCCGAACTGGGAGGTGCCGCGTGACGGCGTGATCTATCGCTATGAAAAGGGTGTACCACCGACATAGCGATGATCGATCGTCTCCCACTTCCTTATCGTTGATTGGCACTTGGCACGAATGATCTTCGCATTCGATCAGCTTTCTACCTCTGAATAAAGACGAGCTGCTGAAGTCGATCCAGAAACCCTAGAGGTGCATGAAAAGAAGGCAGGCCGCACCGACCGCACCTGCACCGATGCGGCGTACCGAAACATATACCGCATCATGTCTAGAAAAAGTCACCGAGCTCATACTCAAAGACGGCGATAGCTTTTGGCCCCCACGATGCATAGCTCGGTTGGGATTGATTGATTAGATGCCCCGGCCTCAGCCATGAGTGGGCCCACTTGGGGGCTTGAGCGGGGCGCCGTCCCGCATGTCGAAGGGGAGCGCGCCAGCGTTCAATCCACTCCACTACGTCGCTGGGCAAGTCGAGCAACCCACTCTCGGACGCCTGCGATAGGTGCGGTTTGTTCGAGCTTTCCGTTGTCGGTGGACGATTGACCGATTGGGCCGGTGCGGGAACCTCAGCGAAATGGCGTTTCCTATGTCGCCGCGTGTACAAGTCGAGTATCTCCTTGGGTAGCTCAGGTAAAGCGCTCGGGGGCCTGGACTTACGTCCAAGTTGGCGGGCATATGGGATCTCCATCGCCGGCAACGTCCAGGGGACAGCCCCATCGGCAGCAGCGGCTAAGTTGTATCGACATAACGACAATTCGTACCCGTTCGCTTGCAGCGAATCGAGGATTAACTTGCGCATTCGCGCAAATAAAAGGACGGCTGTACGTCGCCCCTCTGGTCTTCGATAAAACAAAGCCAGAGCCGGAGGGATATGGCTTGCGATATCGAGAACGTTATCGGCTCTATCTTCAATGGCCCGGATCAATAACATCCATAAGGCGGCAATCGCATCCAGCGTTCCAACTGTGACCAAACAACGAAGATGGTCAAGTGTCACTGGCCCGCCTAGCCATTCCCCTACACATTGCTTGCCCCACACCATCATACGAACATGGAGCAGTTTATAGACGTGTCCTGAGAAGGTTTTATAACGCTCCTGGTAGTCCTGCTCATGCAGCTCACCGGAACGAATCAATTGCCAAATAAGTTCGCTGCACGGTGGCAATGCTGAAGGATACAAACGCATGAGCTTTTGGAGCGTTTGTGGCTCTAGACCATGAGCACCTTTTCTACTCTTCGCGATACGCCCTGAACTGTGCACGCCGGCTGCATGCAATCGGGGCTTAACAAATCCGAGCTTGCTTTCGATGACGTGTGATGACGGACGTGGCATGACGCTACTCACGGCTTCGATCGCCATGACACTTTCGAGAAGGCTAGCAAGATCGTGAGGGCGATATTGCCGATCAATGAGAACCATTTCTTCGCCCGCCCCAAATGGCTTTCGTCTAGCTTTTTTTCGTGGTTGGTCGAGATCAATCATCGTGTCAGAGCTCATGCCTGACACCCTATAACTTTTTGTATTGCAAATAAATCTATATCAGGCACAACCCAAGCATTGTGACGGTCTTGGAACCTATCGCGTACTGAGCGATAAAACCGCATCTTCCGCAAGACTGACGCTTATGACGGACACACCTGCATCATTGGATTCGCAGTTACTGGAAAACCTGGTCGCCGACTGGGGTTACGTCATGGGAAGCATGGGCTTGCGTAAAGCGCTCGGTTTTTCGACCCAGCAGGCGCTGAGGCGCGCCATTCAAGCCGGTCGCGTGCCCTTTATCGTCTTCACCATCGAAGGGAGGAAAGGCCCCTTTGCACGAACACACGATGTCGCGACTTGGCTGGCATCGCGTCAACCCAGGTCGCTGACGAAACCTGAGCAACCGTCAAAGGGAGCTGAGCCCATACTTATCAAGCGGCCGCGGCGACGGGAAGCCCGGTAAACGATACGCAACCAATACCAACTCGTGAACCAAGGAGGTAGGACCACACAGAAGTACTAGTTAGATAACCGCTGTCCTTCACGGCAATAAAAAAGCCCCTCGGCTGCGATCCGAAAGGGCTTTGAGGTGCCGATGCGCAGGCTGCCTGTCTGCACAGTACCTCCGTTGTCGTCGCAAAACAAGCATCCCATCCGGGATGAGGGACAGTTATTGCCCCGGAGGTACTAGTTATGCAAATCAAACCCTGCACCGCACCAAACCTAGGTGCGGTGACAGCTCTTTATTGCTCGACGGAGCGCGTCCCTATTTTCCGTCTGCACAGCATGCGGCACAGATCCGACTCGCCTCTTTGGCTCACGCACTTCGAACCAGAGAATTGTCACATGAAGTCACACTGCTACACCCGTACATATTTCATGGGGGGTGCGGCATGAAGCAGCGCATTGACTTAGACGACACTCGCCAACTCCCCTATTCAGCTCGGGAGCTCACTCCCAAAGAGGTTCGTGAAGAAGACATCTACACGTTCAATTCGCCGAAGCATGACCTCCGGCGAGTGCGAGTAGCCAAGATTCCCAATCTAATCCTTGCGCTTAAGTTGGAATTTGACCCTGATGTGGAAAGTTACGTAGAGCGGCCGCGACTGCTCAAGTGCGACACGGAAACGTACGAGTTCTCATTCTGGTACCGCGAACGATCAGGACGGGAATACCTCCCGTTACTTGTGCCAGCGGGCTCCTCCGGGCCGGCCTTATCTGGCCAACGACGTCATCGTAAGGAGGCGCAACTGATAGCTGCAGCTGAGAAGTCACAGCTTCCCCTAAAGTTTGAATTTGAGACCGACCTACTGAGTCATGCCACTGAGTTCGCCTCAAGGTTTCGCATGCTGCCCAGCGTCCAGCTGGCGTGCCGCTTCAGTCATCGTTTTGATCTGCGTGACCGGATCCTCGAGGTAGCAGGTCGCCTCGACCGCATCCGCATTTCCCAAATTGTCGATGCCCTCGAAGGCTTTCCTTCCGCAGATGTTTATTGCGTGATTAGCGATCTGATCCACGCCGGACTGTTAGCTATCGATCCCACGGTGAAATTCACACGGAACGCGATTTGCCAAGTGAGGCGGCCATGAAAAAAATAGAAATAGCGGCTCCATCTTGCATTTCCGCCAACTATCCCATGCCGGAACGTAAGTGCGTCCAGAAAAAATATCTAAAGGCCTTCGACCAACGCGTGCTCGCCCTTAACGCTGTTCGTGACGGCAGCAGTATCCAACGTGCCGCAAAAGCATTCAGCGTCGATCGCACAACGCTTACCGATATGGCGTCAACCGCGCCAACCCTGGCCCCCGACGGCAAGCCGTATGGTTACCGTGTATGCATCCCCTGGTACCGAACAGCGGAATCAGAGATCAGTGAACCAACGGTGCCGACGGCAGCCAGCCCCAACGCCTTCGCGCGGGTTCTCGCAGCGGTACCTGATCTCAAGCAGCTGGTGTCCGACTTTAAGGGGAGGTTGCCAGCCCATAACGATCCAAGTCCGAAATTTGATCTCTTTTTTAGAAAATTCAGAGCTCTTCTTAAAGGCAACGGCTTTGAATGCCACTACCCGTTGAATAGTCGGGATAACGGCCGAAGAGCACTTCAAAACTGGATCAAACGACAACGTGCACAGTTGCGCGATCTTCAGATCAGCCAAAACGAGGATCTCGCCTACTCCGTCACACGACTTGATCAGGTTCTAAAATTACAGCCGCTCGATCGCCTTGAGGCAGATGGACACAAGATCGACAACGATTGGTTCGCGCTCGTACCGACTAGAGAGGGACAATGGACAACGGAGCTCGTCAGCGCCATTTGGATCCTTGCGGCCGTGGATGTCGTCGCCTTGGCCGCGTTCCCCTGCACGCTAGTAATCGGCACTTCATACGACCGCTATGACTTGTTGGAAACATACGCGAGCACCCTGAAGCCTTGGGAACCCCGCGACCTTATCGTTCCTAATCTTAGCTACGTGCCCGGCGCATGGATGCCGACCATGGTGAACGGGTACGGTGAAGTCTATCGGCAGGCCAGCACGGCAGTTGATAACTTTCTTGCTCACAAAGCCAAAATGACCACCGAAAACCTCGGTGACCATCAGCTTGGCGTGGTCAATCTCGGTTATCCGTACGTACCCGAAGGGCGACCCAATATCGAGGCATTCTTTAAGCGTCTAGAGGACGCCGTACTTCGATTCATAGCCGGCGGCCATCGGCCAGCCAAGAATCAGAACGATAAGAAACGAGTAGTTTCCAATAAGGCGTCAAAGGATTATCCGGTGGATATGGAGGCGCTTCGCGATCTTCTTGATGTAGAGATCAGTGCTTATAACGTCACGCCGCATCCGGCACTGCAAAATCGAACTCCACGAGAGGTATTTGAGTCCCATATCAATGCCGGCATGTGGACCACACAATCGCCTTTGACCGTCGAGGATGCCAATGAACTTTTAGTCCTTCACGAAACAGTGACCATTCGCGGGGATGAGAGTTCGAGTGTACCTCCCTACGTGAAGTACCAGTACGCGAAGTACCGCTCGAGAAAGTTGAATAAACGCTACGACCTGGTAGGTAAGTCCTTTAGAGCAAGCATCCACAGCCACTGTGCTCACCAGATGTCGCTTTGGGACAGCGATGGCAATCTTTTTGTGGTTCTTGAAGCGCGCCGCCCTTGGGGCACACCTCATAGTCTTCAGCAACGCACTGCAGTGCTTAAATGTTGCAGGAACGGAACGCTCAAAATCGAAGGAACGGAAAATGCTCTCGATGCTTACCATGAGTTTGTGCGCGCCAAAGCGTCCGAACTGCAGTGGGCCACGGATGCATACCTCAGAGATGGTCTTCAGAAATCGCAGGAAGAACTCAAGCCGACGAAGGCACCTCCGCTTAGCCATTTGAACTCGCTCGCGGGACTAACTCCGCGCGCTGGCAGCGTAGACCTCCGGACTCGGAGGAAATCCTGATGTCGATCTGGCTACCCCCTAATAGGCCGGCACATCCCATGCTTCGATCAAGGAGACCCATGATTGTGACCGGCCCGATTAATCGCATGGGTGATACTTTCGCGTCCGCGCTTGAACGGGGCGACCGCGGAGTTTTGGTGACTGGCAATGGCCGCGATGGCAAAACATGGGGCGTCGAGTGCCTCATATTAAATCCACAGTGGCAACCCTTTCCTGTCGCTTTCTTCGTCATGGACTACGGTAAGCCCGAAAAATCGACGGAGAATTACTTCTCTGGATCGATCCTTGCCGCGGGCGACATGAAGGTAGTTCGACATGCCTCTGGCGTCGAAAGTATGTCACGTGCGTGCAATCTACTTCTTGAACAGACCAAATCGCTGCGTGAGGAGATCATCGGCGTGGTCATCAATGAAGCAAATCGATTTACAGCAGTAGAGCGTGAACATCTAGTCACTCTCGACAATATGATTGAGCACCGCAAAAAACGCGTGTTCTACATCTTGATCTATCAAAACGACGCTGAGTTCACCGGCTCGGAATCAATTGATGACAGGCCACCGCCGCAGATCACGGGGCGCTTCTACTCGATGGCGCACCAATTCACCGGACTCCTATGGAGCGAGAACAGCGCATCGATTGACTTTCAAAACTGCGACGTCTCCATGGCTTTAAACGAATACGACGAGGGCATCATCTTTCCCGATGATGAGAATGGCGTTCCTTGCACTGCATACTTCGCCCGAAATGCATATGCGAGCAACTATCGCCTGACATCGCAGGCCGGACTCTTTCGCGAGGTTGTGGAAGACGTCCGGCTGAAGAATCGTCTTCCAGTTGCAGCGCCCTTCCCCATGCAGTCATTTGAGCGCTTCGTGTACTTCCTACTCGTCCGTATCGCTGGCGAAGACCCAAATTTTCGCCAATTCACCAGAGATCAGGTACTCCAAGCTCTCTTGTGGTCAGGCTACGTCGAACTCGAACTCTCAAAGCATCCGGTGATGTCCAATGTCTTCAATACACAATCAAAGTGATACAGGCTTCGTTGGTGCTGACTTCGCGGACTTGCCGGGAATTTCGGTCTTCGGAGCGTTCGCACGGATAGTGCGCCTCAACCACATCAATTCAAAAGGTTACTTTTCTGCGTTTACGCTGCGCAACCGTCATTCTGATGATTTGTTTCATCGCTTGACCTTTAATGAGTCAAGCCGCAACGCAGCCGCCAAAGCGCTTTCACTGACCTCCGAAGCAACGCTAGAACTTGCCTCATGGTTGCCTTTCAAGTGCAGGTCCGACATCTTCGCCGCGAATTGGTCGTTTCGTTACTGTCCAGTCTGCCTGCGTCATGGGTTTCATTCATTCCTGCATCAACTTCCTTGGATCAGCAGTTGCCCCTGGCATCATTCTCGTCTGCTAACAGCGTGTGCAATATGCGGCAGTCCACTGACACTGAGTGGCGGTAGCGAGAGACGCCTGCTTGAATGTTGCAATGGCCACGATCACTTCAGTGAAGTGACAAGTTGCATCGATCAGTTTGATCAGGCGGCAACGGCAACAGCTTTTATTGATAGTTATCTGACCTGGGCAAAAAAAGAAAAAGCCCGATGGATTCTGATCCCGCCCGAGGGCGGGACAACTAATTTCGATGTGATTGGCAGTGCTATAACCTTGCCGCGGGCTTTGCGCGATCGCTGTCAGGAGCCAGCGCTCACCCGATCCACTGCACATGCTCGTACATTTACCATTCGATCGAAGAGCACGAATGACGTCTGCGACCTCTCTTCCGCTTTTGCCAAACTCTCGGCACTAAGCAACCATAGCGTAGGAATGGAGCTCCCAAAAATACTTGCACCAGGTTTCGTCAAAATCAGTTGCGAACTCGCAGACCGCTTACCACCCGAAAGCCTCACCGATTCGGAAGTATCACTGTTTTTTGACGGACTAGAGCGTCAGCCGGACGGGGCATTCAAGCCAGCCAAGAGATCATCGCTCGCCGAAATCCGCTTCCTTCCACCATTACTCATTGGCGATAGACGCGTCATTCATCTGAGCACACTTTGCAAGACGGCAACCAGGGTGGCGGAGTGCCTACTCGTCTTAGCCCCAATTGACACGAGCCAAACTGACATTCAGATTGAGGCCGGCCAGCGTCTCTTACTACGTGCAATAGGTGCCATTTTAAAGCGCGCATATGCTGAAGGTATGCGCGTCGTGCTATCTCGTTACGTCCTTTCCTTGTTCGACTCAAAGCGCGATCGACCACGTCTCACAGAACCGTGGGTCCTGATGCAACTGGCAGGACAAAAGCTTCAGGAGGTCAAGATACTTTGGGTGAAGCGCAAGGGCCTTCCATAAATTAAGGCCAATAAAGCTGGTTAGGTTGCCCTGCTCACTTTTCATTGACGAATGTTGTCTGCTTCCAGTTTTCCTATGCGGCGGAATCTCTGCGGTGAAATCTCCACTGCAGAGTTTTGTATGCGGCGATCAATACGGAATCGCTATCGGATATCCGCGGAGAACACAGTCAAATCAATATGTTGGAATTTCGATGTTTTATTGCGGAGAACATATCCGGTGCGGTCGTTTAATCCCTTGATCAGGTCATTCTTGTTGAAGGTGGGGAAAAACGGGTTGCTCATGTGTTTGCTCCTATTTGCTCTTCTATGTGGTGGCTGAGCGAAGGTCGGGTTTCGCAGTCCCACTCAATGCCCCGGAAGGAACCTAAGCAATCGCAAATTGACTCGTTTCAACCTTCGGCCTCTTGCAGCTTGGCCAGGAGATCGTGGCCCGTGTGGAAGTCATTGGCGCCATCCACAAAACGGAAATCGAGGGTCGGGGTGTAGATCTGGCGCTGGGCATACATCGCCGTCAACGCATTGAACGACGCCACCAACTGCCCGGTGGCCACTCCCCGGCCATCAGGTCGGTCGAATTCACCCAACAGCGCTAGGTGCTTCGTTAAGGGAACCCAGACGCGGGTGTCCTCGGCTTCGTGCCCTGGACTCTGACGATAAATTGGGGGGATCACATCGGGATTGCGCCAGGTCAGGTTCACCGGGTGATCGCATGTGATGAAGGGCCCCGTGTCCGGTCCTGTTTCCAACAAGATCCAATGTCTTCTAAAAAGGCTGGGCATGATCGCGCTGATGCCCACGAACTCGGTGTGGATGTGGCTCTCCCGCGCAAGCTCGATCGTGTATTGCTTGCGCTCGAAGAAATCCCGCATCTGTTCGTAAGTGGCATCGCCCACTTGGACCCCATCCTCCTTCATCCGGCGCACCTGTTGTTCGTATCTCTCCGGTGTTGCCAACACCTGACTCATGATCATTTCGGTCGTGCGTGCGCGAAATTTTCGCCACTGTTCCCGACGTGCGGGTGACCGGATGTGCAGAAAAGCCGCCAAGGTGAGGATGTCCTCTTTGATCTTGCCGTCGAACGCCTCGCCGCTACTCAGCGCGGTGAGTGCATCCGCCGCTGCGGTTTCGATCTTGCCCAGTTCGTTTTCCAGCATGTCCGGCTCAATGCCTTCTGCATCAAGCCGGTTGAAATCACGTTCACTGCCGACGTTGCGTGGCACCGTCGTGAAGGACTTCCGTGTTTTCTGATCCAACACCACCAGTTGGCCATTCTTGGTTCCATCACTCGTGAAACCACGCAGATACATCTGCGACACGAAGTGATGGTTGTGCGCGGTCATGGCTCAGTTGTTCCTGGCGTTGACCACTTGCTGCGCCTGGGCCAAGCGTTGCTCGAAGGCCTGCTTGGTGTCTTCATCCATGTGTTCCATGCGCCGTTGCAGGTCTTCCGCATTCATGCGGACTTGCCAGTATTTCGGCACCACCTGCGCAAGCGCACCACAAGATGCCGGCGCTCCTGGTTTCAGTTCGCCAGTTCGATTGACGCAAGGCGAGGCCTCTACTGCAATGTCGATGTCGGCCAGCTTGGATCGAGCCCCCAGGATTTCGCGTTCGGTGTTGTCGATGGCGAGGTTGAGCTGTGCCTGTGCGGCAATCATCTGACCGACCAACGCGTTGGCCTGCCCTTCTGCCACTGCATTGTGTGTGGCCATCAACTGTTGGACACGCGCCACGCCGGCTTTGCCATAGGCCTCAGCCTTGTCATGTCGCGTCTCCACCACCGTCATGGTCCACTTCGGCTCGACGTCCAGGAAGCGCTGGATCCGCTGGGTCAATTCGCTCGCCTGCTCATCGGCCTTCTTCGCGTTGACCTGGGACACCACTTCGGCGTTGAGCTGATTGGCAGCCCCTTTTAGTTTGTCGAGCATCGCCCCGTATTCGGCATCGGTCTTGGTAACGAAGCGTTCGGTGGCCAATTGCCCGTCCTGCATCCACGACAGGGTGATGGCTCCCGCTTCAATCGTGGCGTTTCGGTTCGTGTGTCCCAGGCCTTGATCGAGCGCGACGGTGGCGTGGCTGCCGTCGATGCTGCCCGTGACGTTTTGGCTGCTCGATGTTGAGTGCCCGGCCTGATTGATCTTGGTACTTTCGAGGGTGCCCGCGAACTGATTGCCGGTTTGCGTGATGCGCAGGGCTTCCACAAAGATCTGATCGCTCTTGGCATCATGCCCAAAGGAAACGTAAGTGCCGGAGATTGAGTTGGCTGAGGCAGCCGCAGGTGGGGGTGTGGCACTCGCCGAGGGCGCTTGCCCTCCCGAGCATCCGGCCACGCCCATCGAAATGATCAGCCCCACTGCCAGCTTACGCATGTCCCTGCCCCCTGTTTGGCTGGGACCATGATATGTCAGCGGACGTTCCGCCGATCCAGCGCCAATGCTATGGTCAGGGCAACCAACGCACCAAATGGGGCGCCAATCGGGATGTCTCGTTGCGGGACCAGGGCGAACAAGAAGGCCACGGCACAAATCACGCCTGCAATGCGCAACCGGCGGCGTGCCTGGGCAACGGCGGGAGGCCTGCGGCGGCAGGCGTGCCAGATCACGCAAGCAAGCCCGCCACTAAGGGCGCCAGGCCAGAAGCCGAATGCACCTTCCGGGTTGCCCTAGCGAACTTGCGCCCTTGGAATCGGACGTCGCGCACATGTCCAGCGTTAGGGGGCAAAGTGTCCGTGTTATCGGGGTAGAACGCCTCTCCAATAAGTAGCTGGCTGTGATCAAGCACTGGCCGTCTTGCGCATTAAACTTGCGCAAGCCACTATGCGGCCTGACACGGGGAAGCCCTATGAATTATCTTGAGCTGCATCACTTCTTGCCGCATCTCAACGAGATCTTTGCGGCCACCCGTAATAGTGAATCGCTGTCCTTCGTGTTGGTGGAAGCAAAGCCGCTAGGCACGTCATCAACTTCCCGTCAGCCCTTTAGTCTCCTGTTCTTTTGTGAGGGAACAGAAGTTATGCCACAAAGCATTTACCAGCTAAGGCATTCCAGCATTGGCGAGTTCGGAGTCTTCCTCGTGCCTATCGACCGGAATGCGAAGGGAGTGGTCTATCAGGCGGTCTTCAACTAATCCGCTGACCAGCGCATGGCCAGGTGCGAAGAATTTTCGCCCTCGTCGTCGACCACCACGAAACCCAATCGTTCGTAGAGGCTACGTGCACCGGCATTGCGCCGATCCACATGCAAGCTCATGGCTAGCCCAAGCGAGGCGGCAGTGGATTGAGCGTGCGTGATCAACGCACTGGCAATTCCCCGGCCCCGGGCCGCTTCGACCAGCGCGATGTCGATGATGAGGAATCCGGGCGGTTCGCGCAGCAGGTATAGCCGTCCGATCGGTTCGCCCTGACGCTCGATCAGCAGAAAATCCGCGTTAGCGAAAAAGCCGACGTAATGGCGATGCTGCAAGTCGAACTGGTCGTCCAGAAACTTCTGCTTGAACTCGGACGGCCATGGCACGGGCGCCAGTTCGGCGGCGCGCGTCTGCGCGTAGAGCATGCGCAGGAATGGAATATCAGCATCCACAATGGGACGCAAGGTGATAGCGCGCGCACCAAGTTCCGCCGACGCGCGCAGCCTATCGCCACGCGCGTCTGGGAATGAAGGTAGCGCCACGCCGTTCAACCGAAGCTTGGGAATACGCCCTGCAAAGCGATGCAGTAGTTCAACGCGAGATAAGGCTGGCGATTTTCATGTGGCTGTCCGCCGCCGGTCACACCGATCGTTATCGGCGCAAAGCTGGTATTGGGCGTTACGCCGCTTACGAACGGGTTTACATTTTCCGGCGGTATCGGTGCGTAATTCGCAGCGGGCGACGCACTTCGCTTGGTCGTATCGGGTTGATTGAATACATTCAAGCTATGGATATGCGAAGGGATGGTGGTCTGGGTGAGCGTCACCCCATTTTCCCCGAAAGTCTCGCCGGCAGTGCGCGGACTCAAGCCCGGCCCCGTGCCCTGGCTGCATGGCGCTCGCGCGATGAGATTGGGCAGATTGAAGGTGGTTGTTCCGTTGCCGCCGTAGTAGGTTCCTATCAGCGAGAACAGCGCACTGAACTGCCTGATCTGCAAGGTCGCACCGTTGCAAAACGCCCATCCGACAGGCGCGAAGTTGAATGCAAACAACTGGATTTCGCCCAAATAAGGTTCGGTCACATCGTTCTCCTCAAGATTTTAGCATCGCGGCGGTTCGATCCATGTGTTCGATTCAACCCTGCGACGGGTAAATGCCGGCCCAGGCAATACAGAACGATGCGGTCAACGTCGGCATCGTATTGTCGTGCGGCAGGTTGCCACCGGTTGCGCTGATTGCCGTGGGAGACATGCCGTATGCATGAGCGCCAGTGAGGTCTTTGGCATACATGAGATCGCCGCTGACCGTACCCAACTCAACGCTGCTCGACAGCGCGTTCGTCGTACCCAGCGAGGTCGTCGCCATAAAGGTATGACTGTGTGACGGTAGATTAGGCGATAGCAGCGTCACGTTCTCAGTACCGCTGGATTCGCCGAGAGCGCGTGGTGTCAGACCAGCCCCCCTTCCCATATCTATCGGAAGCCGCCCGCGCAGATCGGGAACGGCGAACGTATTAATGCCGTCACCACCAAAAGTGGTTCCCAGCAAGGTGTAAAGCGCCTCGTATTCCGCAATGGGCTTGAGGCTGCCATCGCAGGCAAACCAGCCACTTGGAATACGTGGGAAAGCGAACAGCCGGATTTCTCCGAGATAAGGCGTGCTCATGGTTTGGCTCCAGTGCGAACTTGGATGCGGAAACGTATCAATTACGCGACGGGAAAATGCCGTTCAACGCGATATTGAAATTAAGTACGCAATAAGGCTGCATGTTCGCGTGTGGCGTATTGCCACCCGTGAGCCCGATCGTCTGGCCGTTCAGCGGTACCTGCGGTCCCGAGGACGGCGCATAGATCGATTCCGATCCGCTACCGGCGTACAACGCGTTCGTTGGATTCTTGACCGCGCCGGCATTGGTCGAGCCGAGCGCTGTATGCGTATGCGGCGGAAGATTTTGCGACAGCAGCGTGACCGTTTCGACGCCGCCAAGCTCGCCCTGCACATACGGCGTAGGCTGCCAGGTGGGATCGACGGAACTCCCCGCGCCTACCGGCGTTCGCCCCTGCAGATTGGGCAATGCGAAGGTGGTTCGGCCATCGCCGCCATATTGCGTTCCCAGCAATGAGAACAGTGCCTGATTTTGACTAATGGGCAATAGTTGCCCGTTGCAGGCCGCAAAGCCGCGAGGCACTAAACCGAATCCCGCGAGCATGATTTGCCCGAGATAGACCTGAGCCATTGATATTTCCCCCTGTGAGATGCGTTTCCCCGACGCGGCGCTAAATGTGCTCCAGGCTTGTCGCACTTACAAGAACATTTTTTCTTGCGTAAAAAGCAAGTCCCGTAAATATTTACTGGCACTTTTATTTGTGCCAATTCCCTGCTTCAATAGATTGGGGAATAACGAAAGCTGGAAGGCTTGTCGCGGGTCGAGGCAGGGAGCGCTCGACTACCAAGGTCTCCCGGACTCGTTACTGCAGTGACATCGCAAGATGTCAAACGCTGTAGAAAACAGGGAACAGGGGCCAATATGTTGAATCGTTTGTTTGAGCGCGCCATGGCGCGTGCAGGCAGGTTCTTCCATCTTCGATTGAAGATGAGTAGGTATCGTCCATCCAGTTTGCTTGCGCGTCTGACGATGCTGTTGCTGATTGCTTGCGGCCCGCTGTGGCCAGACCTAGCGCACGCCGGCGGGCCAAGCACCGAATGTCCGCCGACGCAGACGCAGACCGTGGCAGCCGGCGGCACCTTTACGGTCAGCCTTA
>Ga0302230_10001334_pt1 | contig 16402 bp, 25 predicted proteins | sample II_Palsa_N2_1_FD_193523 | JGI IMG/M metagenome (GOLD analysis project Ga0302230, IMG submission 193523) | Peat permafrost microbial communities from Stordalen Mire near Abisko, Sweden - II_Palsa_N2_1 | ecosystem: Environmental > Terrestrial > Soil > Palsa > Peat permafrost | place: Sweden... | reverse complement strand
CGTGGGGGTTGTTCCCCCCCCCCCCCCCCCGCAAAATGATAGTGTATTTTTTTCAGGCAATTCAGCGTCGTTGTTGTTTATATATTTTTATTTAGATAATGTATTAGCCTCCCGAGTCATCCAGCAACTATTCTGTCAAAGCGGTACCTGAAGAACCTCGACGACGACGTGCATGCTCTCCTATCTCGTCGTTGGAAAAACGAGGTCGTTGTTTACTCGGAACGGAACGGAACCTTTTTGATTGGTCGATCAGGCAACGTCATCAATCTGCGTCACTTTTGCCAGGAAAAAAGACACACTTGGGACACACTTGGAAATTAATTATTGCAACTCAACGGGACAGACGTTGTGGATGCGGCCATCCACGACGGTGTTGATGACAAGCAGGTCCATGATGCCACCACTCTCGTGGCCCGGGTGGTCACCGCTGGAGAACTGGCGCCGCTTGGATGCAGAGGTAGGACTGGTGCAGACGATTGTCGGGCGGGGACCAGTGATGCGGTCAATCAGCGTGGGCAATTCGGCCGAGGAGGACATGGATCGCTGCACTGGCGTGGGAGTCTTAGGGACCTTGGCCGCCGCTGAGCTGAGAAACACCCCAGGCCCGTCCGCTGAAAAGGAACGCGAGGATGGCATTGGCGATGAGAACGCGATCGAGAGGTTCTTGTTGATGGGCGAGGTCAGGGTCGAGTTGGAGGCGCTGCTGTCGCTCTCAGCACTGCTGGGGGCAGAGAGGGGCGACGTGACAGGCGATCCATCGTAACCGTTCCAGTCCTGCTTTCGATGGCGCTTATGCAGGAATCGGGAGGCCGCCTCGTTCACGACCATGTCCTTGGTCACCAGGTTCTTGGCCACGTTCATCAACGTCAGGTGGTTCCTGCATGAGAAAGAAAGGTTCAGGGATCTCGTTACAGAAGATACTTCAAACGCACCGGACAAGATCAGGAAGCGCCGGCAGCTCCTCGGGGGTTGTCACGACCTCTCCTGGAAATGACGTTTTTTTTTTTTGGAGAACTTGCTTTCAAAAAAAAAAAATAAATAAAAAAAATAAAGAATACCACTATCGAGGCAACCGTAGCCGTCACGGCCAACTTTAATGTAGAGCTTGGTCACGAGGCGGTAGATTTTTGCGAGCTCAAGGGGCTCGCCTTTGACGCGCACGCTGCCCTCGATCACGCGGTGGAACTCGGGTAGGCGTGGGTCAAACGAAAATTGGACACCGCTGACGCAAGGAAACCGCCCTTCCTTTTTCGGGTACTGCGACACGCCGTTCTCCAGCGCCGCCAGTAGTTGCGTGCCAGTGACCTTGATGATGACAAGGTCGTCGTTCATCGGGAGCAGCTTGACAAGATCACGAAGTCGGAACTCGCCGACAGGGATTAGTTCGTCGGCGCGCAGCGAGCCGGCGTTGAGAAGAGCTACATCCACTTGGAACTCATTCGCCATGATATCTGCAATCTACATGGCTCGCACATGAAAGGACAAAGATACTTTTACAAAATTCATACCCAGTTTGCGATATTTGTCTCCTGTGTACGAATGAAAGCGAATCGCGCGTCCAGAGCCACACCCACCTTGGCAATGACCTTGGACAACTGCTTTTGCTGCACAGCTGCAAACGAGCGCACGATCTCGGCGGTCTCGGGGTCCTCAGGGATACTCCCAACTGCGGCCAGACGGTCGATTGCGACGTTGAGCAAAGGCAGTCCGTCTTCCATCGACGGCTGCTCTGCGTTTGTGTTGATTGAAAGGACGATGCGACTTGCGTCACGAAAGTCGCAGCCACTCTTGACGATATTTACGCGCCCGTGCTGAGCGCGGAAATAGTCGTGGCTGAGCAAGCAGTTTTTTTTTTAAATAAATAAATAAAAAAAAATAAATAAATAAATTTATAAAATGAAAGAAGGGAATGCCCATACTCGTGGCCTCCGAGAATTAGGTCCAGCTCCGGGACGCTCTTGGCCAGGAGCTCATCGTTTGGGACGCGCATGTGGGTGAGAGCAATAACAAAGTCGACCTTTTGCTCGGTTCGGAGCAGGCGCGCGAGCTTTCTTCCGACGTCGACAAAGCTCTCGTACCTGATATGATCCGTGGACACGGTCGCGAGAGTCTCCAGCCACTCGCTCTCGATCAAGCCCATAAGCCCGATACGGTAACCCTGCCACTCGAGCACGAGCCACTCGTGCCCGTTGCCGAGGGTGCCTCCAGTCGTGCGGTCCCACACGTTGCTGATCAGCCACGGGAAGTTGCACTTGCTGGCGAGATCCTCCAGCCGCGGGACGCCGTGGTCAAAGTCGTGATTGCTGCATAGGATCACCGTAAGTTACATGGGCATGATGACGATCATCATCGTTTTACCCGTAAACAGCAGCTCCAATGTTGAGCAGATTGAGGATGGGCACCATATGCTGCACAAACGAACCACCGTCAGCCGTTAGCAGAGTCAAAACAGGGGAGTACCTTGCCGCGCGTGACCGTGCTCAGGATGGACGGCGCAAAGACATCGCCTGAGAACAGCACGAGAGGCTTCTCCGCCTCCATCCCGCGCACAAGTGAAACGAAACGAGCGGCGCCACCTGTATATTTATTCTTTTTTTTAGAGAGGAGAACGAGACATGTCCGCCACCGGGACCTTTGGGCTCCTGCTCGCGCGGCTCAATCTCGTACACGTCGTTGAAGTGCAGAATGACCAATGGCGCGCGTGCATTTTTATCGGCCATGATTTTATATATTGTGTTGTCCATTTCATCATTGGACTGACTAGCAAAAATGGAAATTAAAGCTCAGTTGGGCGAGCAGAGGGACCAGGTGCCTTTGAGAGCTGCCGCCACGACGCACGACATAATCGAGCACTTGGTACAGGTTGGCGGTGGATTTCTCGAGCTCCTGAACCAGTGCTTGCTCTTCATCGGTTGATGGCTCCAAAATGGGGTCAGAGTGCAGCGCACTCCACTGGATGATGCAGTCCATAATGCCTTGAAGCATCCCGCAGACGGTCTTCATGCGCTGGCTCAGGAAACTACAGAGAAATCGATTGGTTAAAAAAGGCGGGTGGTGAAACCAAACAAACCAGTGATGGATTAGCAGGCTGGAGCCGTCCTTGTAAAGTTTGATCAGCTCATCGAAACTTGACGCACCCTCCAGTTTTGCTACGAGACCGGCCCAGCCGGTCTCGATGACTGAAACGCAGATATGATTCAAAAGAGATACTAGGACGTGCTGCGCGAGCGGCGCAAATCGGGAAGGACGATGGTGACGCCTGCCTTGTTGTCCTGCGCATTAATTTGTTAGCATCACCGCGTGTATTTTAAATAAATAGAAGGCAAAAAAAAAAGAAAGAAAGTCACCATTTTGAAGCACGATAAGCGTCATTTTGAGTTGCAACAGGAGCGAGAAGAAACGCGCATACTTGCGGCACAGGTCGCCAGAGAGGATTTGGTTGGCCGGCCAGGGGAAGGTGAGCTGGATTTCGATAGCCCGAATGACTTCGAGGTACATTTCTACAGCAAAAAGACGTTTAAAACAGCTGCTGTGCTGAGTGGACGCACTGTGTTTGACGCTGGATTCGCCACGAGGAGTAGACACGACCGCTGCCTCCAGTGACCGGTTCTTGGAGAGGAACGACACTTTGACATCTACGAGCAGATCATCAGCTACTTGTTAATAAAACAATGAAACACACACCAGGATAACCGGCGACATAGGGCTTGAGGGCATCGGAAAGTCGAGCAGAAAACTCGGCGGGCGTCCACACGTGCGAGCTGCGAAACATGCGCAATAGACGGTCGTGGACGGCACTGAGGACAAGGCCATCGTCAAGCAGGAGCAGGGCGCCTGTTGCGTTCAAGTGGTCCTTCATCTTGGAGCGATCCCAGAGGGCATCCATCAGGGCCTTGTGGACCGCTGCGGACCGTTTGTCAATGGCCGTGTTGATGACCTCCTGCAGAACCTGGCTCGGAAACCGCGACGAGACTGTGCGCTCGCTGCTCACCAGCAGGTCGTCCAAACCGATGAGAGCAAACGGAGGGGGGAGAGGAGCCTTTAACCGTCTAAGGATATTGAGTTCCTTCCCAGCCGTGAGGATTTTCTCGACCAGGCCCGACAGCAGTTTCGGTGCGGCGCGCTGCGGGGCGCTGTGTATTTTAAACGCGTCATCCCAGTACCCGTCGCTGTCGTCGCTACAAAGTGACAAGAAATTATTTCTCATATATTTTTTTATTTACTTTGTAGCGGAGTCATTCACGGCAATGAAAAACTCGCCGTGCACGTCAACGACCGAGCCGTCCGTCAGCCATTGTTTTACAAAATCCCAGCAAGGTTGTGCCAGGGTCCCCAGGGCGGATCGATAGAAGAGCCTCAATGGTTCGTAGTCAAGCTAGAATTGATATAAATGATGTTTAAAGTCACAAAAAGCAAACGGTTTTCACGCACGAGTAGGTCGATGGCAGCCAACGCGGGGTCCAAGTAGTCCTTGGTGCCTGCGGATTTGAGGGATACCAGCTTGAAGAGAAATGCCACTTGGCGGCCGAGGGTTTCGAGGTGCGTCGATATGGCAACGAGCGGGACCTGAGAGCCCTGCGCTTTCCAGTCGTCCCGCAGGACGCCCACCTGCTCGTGGTAAAAGATGACGTACTCATGCACCAACTGGCTCAAGGCCTGTTGGGCGTGCGTGAGCGCTCGGTTGACAGCTAGGAGCGACTGTTCGAGGGCGAGCACCTGTGAACCCAACGCGCACATACTTTCGGTTAACCTGTCGAGCAAGAATAATTCAAATTTAAAAATAAAAATAAAAACTGAGCTTTTTCGCACCTATGCAGGGCCCCAGAGTCCACAGAGTCAACGTGGATGGTGTGAACGCGTTGTAATTGCTTGGTGGTGGCGTCCACGTGGACCGCTTTGCTGGGAAAGCCCTCGGCAGTGGACAAGAGCATTTCCGCAGCCTCGGCAGGCGTTAGCACGATGCGGTCGCGTTCAACCAGAAAGTGTCTGTCCCTCAGGTGCGCGTACGCAGACACCGAGAGCTCGGTCACATAGGGCGATACATGGCTATCCTTGTCCACGGCCTGGCCCTTGCTCTCCCATGCAAATGCAGCGACCGTGTTCGGCTCATCCAAGCCCAGCAGTGTCCACGACGACGACGGCGATGCGGGCGATCCAACAGCAACGGCCTCCTCCTGAGCTTCTTCGCGATCCCGGCCAGCCGTCGACACTGCCGTCCTCTGCAGCATCTGCAGCATCGACGGTTTGCCCTCGAGGAGGCTCGCAGACGGGTCCACGGTATTCTCCCTGCGTTTGCGTTCGTTTTAGCTGCAGCATCTTTCCCCGTTTTTTTACCGCTTGCGCCGGACGTGCCCTGTCTGCTTATCGCGTGTCCACACGTGTCCAAACACGCTCTCGGGCGCATCGGGCAGCCTAGGCAGCGTCAGCATCTTCTGCGTTGTGATGATTTTGCAAGTGCACTGCCCTGATGCTGCGAAAACCTGTCCAGACGTCAGCCGCGTCGGCCGTTGTCAAGGGCTTTGGCGCTCTGCTGGACGGTATGTGGCTAGGCTCTTTTTGTGCATGCATGACCGGGTGGAGTGAACGCCGTTCCAAACGATAGAGTACGCCGCAGAGACGCCGCTGCGCATCTCGGTGGCCGACCTAGTGCGGACAGGTCAGCGCAAGGACATGGACGTAAGCGTGATTTGTCAGTGGATTGCGACGTGCAGCAACTGACTGGCACGGCTGCATAGACGCTGATAGAGAACGCTCAGCTGGTGCAGAAGGAGCTGCCGGTCCGGATGGCGCACCGTGTAAAGGACATGCAGAAACTGCCGTTCATTGTCGGATGCAACCCTTACATCAAGCGAGTAGGACTCCTCCTACGGGTCAACCTTGCTAACAACGTGACAAACAGGTGTACGAGCTCTATGTCAATTCGTTTAGGGAGCTCGCGGCGATCCCGCTCGTCAGGACGCTAGAGGATGAGCAGGAGTTCACAACAAAGTACCGTATTCACGTGCACTGTCAACACATGGTAGGGTCTCCTAACCTCGTGCACTTTGTAGACTGCGCCATCTGGTGGAGGAGCACACCGATGTCATCCCAAAGCTGTCGAGGGGTATGCAAGAGTGCAAGTCCTACATCAGCGCCGAGGAGACGCGCGAGTGCGTTGGTCAAAACACTCTCCTGTCTTGTTTTGTGCTCACCTGTGATGGTACAGGTTCCTCGATCGCAAAATCCGGGCGCGCATCGGCATCCGTGTCCTTGCCGAACAGCACTTGGCACTGAATGCTGACCTGCGTGGCAGCGCAAGGAAAGGGTACGTGGGCATTATCAACCAGCACTTGCGGCCCGCCGACCTCATTCGCTCGGTCGGCGCGAGCGCCCAGGTATTTTTTATTTTTGCCGCATCAGAAACGAAAAAAGAGTCACTTGTCCAACCTGTGGTCGTCGTCATCGTGCCGTTTTTTTTTTAGGAACTGTGTGAAGTCAACTATGGTGTGCGTCCAGAGCTAACGATCAACGGGCACGCCGACACGACATTTGCCTTCATTCCCGTCCACCTCGAGTACATTATCTTTGAGCTTCTCAAGAACGCGTTCCGTGCCACGGCCGAGCGCACCCTCAAAAGTATATTAACCCTCCCTCCAATGCACTGACGCTCTCAAGCATAGAAACATTGGCATCCCCTGATCCGATCGAAGTCACCATCAGCAAGGGCCCGTCTGACATAAGCATTCGAATTCGAGATCGCGGAGGAGGCGTTCCGTACGATGTGTGTCTATTCAATAAAGCAACTGCTGGGTATTCACGCGTTTGTATTCGCAGCATCTCAAAGACATCTGGACGTATTCCTACACCACCGTCTCAAATGACCAACCCGAGGGGGGCGTTTTCGCCGAGACAACACGGCAAGGTATGATGACCGGTGTAGGCGGGCCCATGGCTGGCTTGGGCTACGGTCTCCCGATGTCCAAGGTCTACGCAGGTACGAGTCTCTTTTTTTTTTTTTGTTTCTTTCTTGTTTTTGTTCAAGCTGGATTTTATCAGAGTTTTTCGGAGGGAGCCTCGACTTGGTCTCCTTGTACGGGTATGGCTGCGACGTGTTTCTCCGGCTCGTCCACTTGCAGGATCAGATGCAACCAGTAGATATTTAGCCATCAACTTGTTGAGTCCGAGTTTGAAAAAAAAAGGAAGTCATGAAAGCAGGCGGTCACAAAAGCTTCAGCGACGTCTCACGACAGGCTCCAGCCAGTGGCAGCGCCGAGGGCGGCGGCTGGGAGAACGGCGAAGGCGGGAGCAGCAATGGGAGCTACCACCACTGCGTGTACGACCAGCGTGAGGACGACTATCCCGCCAGGAGAAGGGACAGTCGCGAGGATGTTGACAAATCATCTACTCGTCAAAGTGCTGCCTCGGGAGTCGCAGCCGACGTGCACAGGCCTGCACCAGCACCGCAACGATCAGCAGCACCGCTGACACCGCAGCTGCCGCCACCGGTCCCCCACTATCAGCAACGGCAGCAGAGGACGTCGTCGTCGTCGTCGTCGTTGTCCTCGTCCTCGACTTTGTCCTCCAACACGCAGTCCGCGCTGCTCTCAACGGCCCTTGGCTCAGCAGACGATGGCTCAACGTGGTCAAGAACGTCACTGTCCTCGTCCTCTCTGTACTATCACCCGGCACCAGTCGACGGTGGCCACAACAGCAACGGGAGCCGCACTGGGCACGGCAGCAGCCGGGGCAGACTGCTGATGGCCGCGCCGCCTACACCTGGCTTGGACATGGCCAACAGTCGGACGTCGACAGCGGTAAGCCAAACTGAACACGTGCTTACTGATACTTATAATCGTACGGAGCAGAGCCAGCATCAGAACAGCCACCACCATGGCCACAACAGTCATCTCAACAATGGTCACAAGCACGGCAGCAGTGGCCATCCTCAAGACAGCTACAAGAGGGACCGCGAGGATCGGGACCGGGACCGGGACCGAGATCGCGCTCGAGACAGGGATAGGGACAGGGATCGGGATAGAGACCGTGACAGGGATCATGGGCTAAGGGACCGGGACAGAGACCGGGACCGTTACAGCGGCAGTCACAGCAAGCGCGCACGCTCGTCTTCTCGGCCACAGCAGGACTGTGATGATAAGGACGGACACTACATTGTCAAGCCCAACGAGGACTTGACTCAGCGATGTATGTCTCCTTTTTTTATTAAAAAAAATTTTATTTCTGGGTCTGACTTGCTCGGTTTCAGACAACATTATTTCGCTCAGGGGCGAGGGCACGTTCGGAAAGGTTGTCGAGTGCTACGATCGATCGTTGCGTAGACATGTAGCTATCAAAGTCATCCGCAGCTCTCCTCGAGTACGATTTTTTTTTCCTTCTCTCCTTCAAAAGAAAGGACTGAAATTAATCATATGTTCGCGAAAATAGTACCGCGAAGCTGCCAAGACAGAGATCCGAGTCCTTGAGGCTCTCAAAACGAATGACGCGCAGTATGTTCTTTTTTTTAAAAAATAAAAAAATCCTTTGCTTAATTTCAATTGTCAGGGACCGCATGAAATGCATCAGCATGCTCGAATGGTTTGACCATCGCGACCACATATGCATGGTCTACGAGCTCTACGGGCAGTCTGTCTTTGACTTTCTCAAGGAGAACCATTATTATCCGTTCCCACTCAAGCAGATCCGCTCCATCGCCGTGCAGTTGTTGACCGCTGTTTCTTGTGCGTTTTTATTTTGAAAAGTCTTCATGTCTTTGTTTTTTGTTTTTCTCTGACACCTCAGTATGCAGACATGCACAGCATGCGAATGATCCACACGGATATCAAACCTGAAAATATTCTCTTCATTAACTCGGCCTTTGAGGTTGTGCCCTCCAAGGTAGTACGCTACTTTTTTTTTTCCCTTCAATGACTAAGGAACCGTACTAAAAATATAGAGTTCCTCCACCGGTAAACGAAGGGCGCTCCTGTCCACAGAGCTCAAATTGATCGACTTTGGATCGACGAGCTTTGAAAAAGAGTACCACTCCAGCATCGTGAGCACGCGCCATTACCGAGCTCCCGAAATCATCCTTGGTATGGACAAATAAACAAAAAAAAACATTTTTTAGTTTTTAGACTTATTTTCTGTTTAGGGCTTGGTTGGTCATATGCTTGCGACATTTGGTCAGTAGGGTGCGTCCTGATTGAGCTGTACTCTGGCCAAACAAGCTTCCAAACACACGACAACCTCGAGCACCTCGCGATGATGCAACGCATGTTTGGCCCTTTCCCACGCTCGATGCAGAAAGGCCCGAGCGCGTCGTCGTACTTTCGCGCTGACGAGCGTCTCGACTATCCCAACGACAACACTCTGTACAAGAGTGAGTGCCGTGTAGCACGATTGCGTCCACTCAAGGTCCGTCCTTAAAATCGTTCACTGGATACTGACGACTGCCAATACTTAGGAACTGGTCTACATCTACGACGACACCTCAAAGATGTTTGTCGACTTGCTGGAAAAGCTCATGAGGCTCGATCCAAACGAGAGAATTACTGCCCGCACCGCCCTTCGCCATCCTTTTTTCGACTCTGAGCCGCTGCAAATGAAATGAAATTGGTTTTTTCGAGTAGAAACTTTTTTTTTGGGCATTTACACTGACGAAACAGACTACAGAGAACTCACAGTTCTAATTTTATTGCATTAATGAAGAGCGAAGATGATGAAGGAACTAATAGGTTTTGGTTGCTGATGTGTTGTTGGCTGATGAGAGAGAGGGGGGAGAGAACGACAGGGTTTTTTTTTTCACTGCACTCATATTAAAAATGAAATATATATTTCGAAGAAGGAAAGAATAAAAAAAGGAAAAGAAAAGAAACCCCCGGTTTACCACGGTCGGAGGTGTCCATCGACAGTGTGCTCGACAGTCGTACGAGACAGAGTTGGCATAGCGACGGTGGGCGGTGGTGTCATCTCGGATGATGAGCGGCGCTTCTTGTTTTTGTTCTCATCGGCCTTCTCCACATAGTCGTCATCGGCGCAGTCCACATCGAGATCGTCCATGGAGCTGCTGCCACTCTCGCTGATGTCGCCATCGTCATCCATGCCGTCAAAGTCCATGTCGGCCATGTCGGCCTCGGTAACGCCGCGGACACGCTTGGATCGCTTGCTGCTGGTTGCGTCACTGCTGCTGGTGCTGGACATGGATAAAGTGGGGCTGGCGGCGTTCGTTGAGGAGACGTCCTCGGTTTTGATCACGACCCCGTCAAGAATGTGATGCGGCTGTTGCTTGACGTGATCATGTTGCTGCTCCTGCTGCTGTTGTTGCTGCTGGAGCTGCTGTTGGAAGAGGATCGACGCAGCAAACGCCTCGCTGTCGGTGCCGTACGAGCCAGCGAGGGCACCAACGAGAGACTCGCGCATCTGCATCGTCGCGTGGGCCGCGAGCTCCTTGGCAGTTGGGTTACTGCCGCCCCCACTCAGTTTGTGGCGCAGACGAGCAGCCTGGCGACGGTTTTGGAACCATACTTGGACGCGGCGAACCGACATGCCGATGCGCTTGGCAAGTTTTTCGCGAATCGGGAGCGACTATGAGACAGAAAGCAAAAAGAGTTTAGCATGATAGTTTTTTATTCTTTTAAAAAAATATGTATTTACGGGGAAGGGATCATTCCTGAACGCCTCGAGAAGGGCATCGACCTGCTTGGGTGTGGGTCGACTGCGGGTAGACTCAAACTCGCGAGGGATAATGTGAGGAGTCTGGCCATGGGGTCCAACGTGCAGCTTGATGACAGAGTTGGGAGCGCCAGAGCCCGAGTTTGCAGGCACATGGAGGACGTGGACGTTGTTACCGCCGTGGTGGCCGTGGTTCATATTGACACCGCCATTGGCGGCGGCGGTCATCGCCGAGCCAAGTTGGTTGGGGTGAGCGTGCATCATGGGGACATGTGCGGGAATAAATGTGAGGGGTTGATTTGGTGCTGCCGTGGACATGGGCACGCCTTGGCGAGCCCACGAGCTATTCGGAGGGAGGGGAAGCAGTGCTTGGCGGTTGTCGCCCGACTGCTGCTGGGCTTGGGCGGCGGTGGCGCCATCTATGAATAGTAATAAAAATAAAAAAATAAAAATAAAAATTTATTTTTTTTGTGAGTTGAAATTTTTTATTTATTTATTTACCTTGGATGAATCGTTGGAATTGCTGGGGTTGGAAGCCCTGGGGGAATTGTATGGGTTGCTGCGCGCCCTGGAAGTAGGTCATGGGAACGGCAAAGGTCATGCTCGGTGGGGCCGCGCCTGCAAAGGTGGCGGTTGTAGGAGACGAGGGCAGTGGGCTGTACTGGGACCACGGTACGCCGGGGATGAAAGGGCTGCGTCCATTCATCATGTTTACGCCTGATGGTGCTGTGGGTCGCTGCTGCTGCTGCTGCTGTTGCTGCTGCTGTTGCGGCTGCAAGAATACCTTGTTTGCTTGGGTTCCGCCGACCATGGTCGTGTAGTAGATGTTGCCGTTCTGCAAGGACATGGGCGACTGCTGCTGCTGCTGCTGCTGCTGCTGGTGGTGTTGTTGCAGCTGCTGAAATTGGAGCAAGTGATGCAGTTGCTGCGGCTGGACCTGCGGCTGCGGTGGGGTCGCTTGCGCCTGCTGCGGCAGTTGCTGCTGCGGCTGCTGTTGTTGCTGCGGCTGGGGAGACTGTTCCTTCGGCGACAACTGCTCCTTGGCAACGACAGGCATGACATTAAGACTCGACAGAACCAGGGCAGCGTCCGTCATCAAGGCAGCAGCGGCAGCGGCGGCGGCCGAGGGCTCGACTTTGACGACCGGCTGTGCCGCCGAAGTCACACTGATATCAGACGGCGCGGCGGGTGAGGAGGAGGTTGTGCTGCTTTGAGCCGTTGACGACGACGACGACGACGACGACGACGAAGGGGACGGCGCCGAAGGGGCGGCAGCGTCGACAGGCGAAGGAGGGACGGCAGACGACGGTGACACGACTGCGGTTGCCATTGCTGAGCTCGTGCACGCTAAAAAGGCACCTAGCTGCATTAACAAATAATAATTGAGCCAGGTGAGACAAAAAATTTTGTGACGGCAAGGAAGGCCTGCGAGCAGAAAATTAGACGCAAAAGAACAACGACACCACCCAATAGAACGAGAGGGAGGCCCAGCGGCACGGGTCATGAGCCTGGGCAAGAGGGAGAGGACCAGACAGGGCCCTTTTGTCATAAGGAGGTTCAATGAAAGGTACAGGGATAAAAAAAACCCTGTTTCACACAAACCAACATAAAAAACGTAATTAAAGATAATAAAATATATGACACCACCAAGAAGTCACGCACGATAGAGAGAACAACAGAGTGAGCAGGGCCAGCGAGTCTTTGGCGCCCGCGTGGACAGCCAAAGGGAAAAAAAAGTTTGCAGTGGTTTTTTCTGGGTTATCGTATTAGGAGGTCCAAAAAAAGCCCACCCATGACACGGTCTGGGCCGACACGACATGCCCCTCTTCTTCCCTCTCTTTTTTCACCTGCTGTGGTGCTGGCCGTAGGAGGCAGGAAAGTGGAAGAGGCGGGAGGAAGAAAGTGGCCTGGTCACGACGGGCAACGAGTGCACTCTCGCCACTTGCCAAATTCGAACGACAGAAACCTACTCAATAGGGCAACTCGTCGGCTCATGAAACCTCCCTTCCACAAGCCCCTAACACAACAACATGCCACGTAGCACAGGGGAAACAAGAGAGAGAGAGAGAGAGAGACAAAGCCGAGGCGGCGAGAGGAGGAAGAACAGAGGGCGTGCCAAAACGTGGGCACAGGAGAAAAATAATAACCACCCGCTGGAAAAAAAACGAACAAGGGGCTGGAACGGAACTGGAACAAAAAAAAATCACTCGTGCACGCAAATTATTTTTCATTATTACGACAGCTGGACAACAGAAAATAAGGTCACCCGGGAGCCTGTCCTGCACCGGGCCCACGCCAGAAAAGCAGCCTCACGAGGGAGTTTAACAACGCTCACACGCCTAACCACGAAATACCTGCACGTGGCGGAAGAAATAGCTGCGAGCCAGAGGAATAACAAAAGAACGAGTGAGATCGGCATTAGACATTACCTTCCCAAAAAGGAAGTTCGGTGATTTGTGAGATGCTCGGTTTGGTGGCTCCCCCCCGAGTCTCGAACAATAATTGTAAATCAGCGTTGTCGACTATGCGGGGGGGGCGTGGCGGGGGGCGTGGCACCCGGGCACACACAAACGCACAGCTCACACCTCGGACTATTTATTTCAGAGAAAGAAAAACATCCACGCCTGTGTCGGAGAAAAACATTCGAGATTGGAAAAAAAAGATCGGTCACGGGGTCATGCCGATCACTGATCTGTCTGCTAATTCGAGATGTTTTGCAAAACTTCGGGAGGAGGCGGGGGCAGGAGGCCGAGGGACCCCATGTCCATCGGTGGCGGCGGCGGCAGGGAGGACAGCTGGACGAGGTCGGTGGTCATCATCGAGAAGGCGTCTGCGGTGTCGTCGTTGGCCATGCCCTGGCCAAAGTAGTTTTCGACCGGCGGCGGCGGTGGCGGCATCCTCTGGTAGACTCGCCGGCGTGCTGGGGCGTCTGCGGGCGCGGCGCAGATGCCGACAGACCCTGCTGGTGGCATCGCCGGGATGTAGTAGTTTTCAACAACCGGGTCGTCGTCAAACAGGACTTCTTGTACCTTGTCCTTTTGGACAAGCACCGGAGCCTCTGGAGAAGAAGAAAACGCGCTGTTGGTATCTCACGAAGACAAACAAAAAATAATAATAATAATAATAATAATATACCGACTTCCTCGGGCTTGAACGAGTTGATCACCTCGGCAAGCTCGTGGTTGTTAAACATGACGGCGACCTGGTATGGGGTGTTGCTCGCGGCGTTGACCGCATCCTTGTTTGCGCCCTTTTTGAGGAGGACGCGTGCACAGTCGATCGTGCCCTTGGAGGCGCACACATGCAGGGGCGAGTTGCCGAGCTCGTTGACAGCGGTCATCTCTGCACCAAACATGATCAAAAGCTCAACAAGCTCGGGGGTGTTGAAGTTGCACGCGTGGTGCAGCTCGCTGCGATTGCTGGCATCTTTGAATCCGAGCGGAGAATTGGCCTGAAGCAGCGCGTCCGCACACTTGACCTTTCCGTGGACACACGCGTCGTACAGCGCCGTCAGATTCTGTTTGTCCCGCACGTTGGCCGAGGCGCCATGCTTGAGCAAGGTCTTTTTCAAGAAAGGAAAACTTAAAGATTCTTCTTCTTCTTTTTTTTTTTTTTTTTTTTTTTAAAAGACACTACCTTGAGAGCCATGAACTTTCCTTTGGAGGCAGCCTTGTGGAGCGGCGTCTTACCGTCCGCAGACCGATAGTCCACGAATGCACCTCCATTCGAGTAGAACAAAACGATACCCTCGACGTCGTCGCTGATGCAAGCGAGCGTCATTGGTGTTTCTAAAGCAGAAACATGATTAATGCTCGCCGAAAAGTGGAGCGCATAAATCGTACCCCCGTTAAACCTGTAGATAAAGTTGGGGTCGAAGCCCTTGTCGAGCATGTCGCGCATCTTCTTGTACTGCCGTGCAGTCTGGTAGTCGTAAAACTGTTTTTGCGTCTTTTCGTTGTTCATCTTTTGCACTTGCTTTTCCGGCAGCTTTTGCTCGCGCGCTTTCCGCTTAAACTCAAAGTAGACCTAACGAAAAGGTATGGGTTCCAGTGCACGGTTGCTTTGTGGGAACGTACATTGTCTGAAAAGTAATAGGACGAAACAAGACGCTGCTCATCCAGGTACACACCAGCCTTGGGCAGGTATATGCCAAAGTTGTATGGGTCCTCCTCCTTGTCGACCTCGAGGGACATCTTTTCGATGAACTTGAGCTTGAGCTCCCACACGGCGTCGTTCTTTTTCGTGCGTGTTTGCGTATCGGGATTTGCCGCCGTCAGGAAAAAAGAAGAAGAAGAAAAAAACAATACCGGGTCAATGCGAATGGTCTTCTTCAGGTTGAGGTGTGGCACAAATACGCGGCACAGCAGCAGCGACTCGTCACCGACGCCAGGCCCACCGGGCATGGGTTGCTGTGCCATGATGGTTTCGGCACAAAACGAAAAAAAAAATAAACGCTGGCCATTTTATCGACTGTCGCCTCCGTTGCATGTCAACAAGTCGAGAGACGTTTGCTGCCCCGCTGGCACAAAGCCTGGCGCGCCTGAAGGAGCGGCAGCAGCAACAGCAGCAGCGACGGCACTCTGGCGAAGGTGGCGCCAAAGGAGGCAACAGCAAGGTTTGCCTTATCGGCGTGGTTTTCAGTTGTCATGCAGTTTTATGACATGCTTCGTTCAGATCGATCTGTGGAGGCAGACCCTCGTCGCCAGTGGCAGCAGCACCAGCCCAGACATAGACCTGTTGTCGTCGGAGGAGTGGGTGCAAACGGCACAGGTCAGGCGCCTGGTGTACGCGGGCGTGCCCGAGTCGCTGCGCGAGCGTGTGTGGACCGTTCTGAGCAAGCGCAGACCGGGGATAGCCAGTGGAGCCCCCACAGCCATTGACGGGAGCGTGAAGACTGTGCATGCCACGCTATCGGCGATGGCGACAGCTGCGTCTGCGCAGACCACGGATGCGGTGCGACAAGATCTTGCTGACGCCGGGATTCTGGTGACTGCATCCAGCGATACAGAGACAACTGCGCTCTTCTGCGTCCTCAAGGCGGTGGCAGCATACGATCCAAACGCATCCTACATCCAAGGAATCGCCGTCATCGCCCTTGCCCTGGTGAACGCCGTGGGCGAGGAGACGGCCACGGTCATTTTAACGAGGCTCGTGCGGGGTCCCCTCTCGACCCTCTATGGCTCGTCGGCCGCATCGCTAGCGGGTCTCAAGCTCTTGTTGTGGCAGATCAATCGGTATCCTTTGTTTTTTTTGTTTTCCTCTCAAAAATGTTTTAAAAATGTTTTTTTTTTTTGATTTGCTAAATGGAGACTGGCCTCTAAACTTGTGACGAGCGTGCTGGACAATTTCCTGCTGCAACGCTTACCACTCGACAGCCTCTTTGTGCCGCTCCTTTTAACCTTTTTTGGTCATGTGGTAGGCTAAATATATAAATAAATAAAAACAGGCAGTGACATTTTTTTCACTTTAGATGCCGCTGGCAAACGTGCAGCGCATCATTGACGTCGTCCTCCTGGACGGAGCCGATGCGCTGGTAAGAGTCTCCGTTGCGCTTCTCGTCCACTTTAAAGCGGACCTCCTCGTTGACGATCGCGACAAGGTTTTCATTGTGCTTTTTCGGTCGTCCTTTTGCTAAACCTTTTTTTTTTTAATTAATAATAATAAAAAGGTCTTTTCAACTGTGACCAAGTCGTTTTCTGCCGTCGACATTGATAAATTGATGGAGACTGCCCAGTCTTTGCAAATGTCAGAGTAC
>Ga0302230_10001330_pt1 | contig 16425 bp, 18 predicted proteins | sample II_Palsa_N2_1_FD_193523 | JGI IMG/M metagenome (GOLD analysis project Ga0302230, IMG submission 193523) | Peat permafrost microbial communities from Stordalen Mire near Abisko, Sweden - II_Palsa_N2_1 | ecosystem: Environmental > Terrestrial > Soil > Palsa > Peat permafrost | place: Sweden... | reverse complement strand
CGCCGCCCCCCCCCCCCCCCCCCCCCCCGCCCCGCCCCCCCCCCCCCCGGCCCCCCCCCCCCCCCCCCCCCCCCCCCCCCCCCCCCCCCCCCCCCCCCCCCCCCCCCCCCCACAGTGCGCAACACAGTACCACGTCGTCGTCGTCGTCGGAAGACTCGTCAGACGAGTCCTCTTCCTCCTTGGACAGCTCAGCCGTGGACAGCTGCTGCTCCTCTTCGTCGTCGTCATCCTCTTCGTCGTCGTCGTCGTCGTCGATGACTTCTTCGCCCTCGTCCTCGTCGTCAAAGTCGTTTAGATCGTCATAGTCCTCGTCCTCGTCCTCCTCCTCGCCGTCGTCCTCTTCGTCGTCGCCGTCGTCGTCCGCGAGCTGCAGCGCCCCAAACGCGTCGGGTCCCTCGTCGTCGCTCTCCCCCTCCTCCTCTGCTGCCGCCGCCTGCTTGGGCTTGCGCTTGAGCGTCGCAGGCGCCGCAGCCGCCGCCGCCGCCGCCGCCGTCTTGGCCGTCAAGGCCACATGGCCTTTCGGTGGTGCCATCTTTGTGCAAAGTTACGTGCCCTGAGTACTTTCAACGGCAACAAAGCCAAGCCCGCGCCGACAGGAAGTAACGTTTCGCTTCGCCTTGCACAGGGCCGGCCGGCTGGCTGGGGGGTGTGGGTGCGGGTCTCTTTCTTGTATCTCCCTCTATCTCCAGGAGCCTGCTAGCTTTGGCGTGGCGTATGTTTGGATTTGGTCGCTAACGTCCGATTGGGCGGGGAATGTACGTACACAGTGGGCAAGCACAACAGCAAGTTGTCACAGGACCAGCTGACGGACCTGACCAAGGCCACCAACTTTGACCGCAAGGAGCTGCAGCAGTGGTACAAGGGCTTCCTCAAAGGTAATCTGCGAACCAGGCTGGGTCTTCTTTTTCCAAGTCGTACCTCAACACCAACACAAACAGACTGCCCTGCCGGAACCCTCGACAAGAACGAGTTCCAGAAGATCTATAAGCAGTTTTTCCCCTTTGGTGACCCTACCAACTTTAGCGAGTTTGTCTTCAATGTGTTTGGTACGCCCTCCCGTTTGGGTGCCAGTTCTGACCGGGCTCGTTGTTCACAGACGCAAACAAGAACGGAACGATCGACTTTAAAGAGTTTATCTGCGCCTTGTCAGTAACGTCGCGTGGCAACCTCGAGGTAACGGACGTCGGCTTTTGTGTTTGTTTGTTTGTTTGTTTACAAGTTTCATTCTGCAGGACAAGCTCACGTGGGCCTTCCAGCTGTACGACCTCGACAACGACGGCTTCATTACCAGGACTGAGATGCTGCAGGTGCGTGTTCTTACCGTTGATGTCTTGCTTAAATATTTTTTTTTTTTTTTTGATTGAGCAGATTGTGGACGCAATCTACAAAATGGTCGGCACCATGGTCAAGCTGCCACAGGACGAGGACACACCAGAGAAGCGCGTCAACAAGATCTTCTCCATCATGGACAAGAACAACGACGGCAAGCTCACCCTCGACGAGTTCCGCGAGGGCTCCAAGAGTGATCCGTCCATCGTCCAGGCCCTCTCGCTCTACGACGGTCTTGTTTGATGGATTTTCTTTCTTGTTCTCTTCTTCTTCTCTTTTCATTTGACAATATTCCAATTTCCCTGTGGAGCAGTGCTTTCTATTTTTCCCCCCCTCGTCAGTTTTATTCGTAAAAATCGAGAATTATGCAACAACAAAACCAATTCTCTTTGTTCCTGTTGTCAGGGACATTCATGAGCTTTCGACACACCAGGCGAAACCATGGTCACTCCCTCCGCTGACAAAGCCAATGACCTTTTTGTTTTTGTTTTCCAAAAAAAAGTTTTTTGTTTGGTACAAGGGGCTGGTCCCGGCTCAGGGGAAGATTTCCCCACCCTCCGAAAAGCAACGTAATTTTGTTTTTTCTCGCAGTAAACAACAACAACAATGAGCAACGACACATCTGGCGCTCGCCTGTGGCCGGCGGCCGTCTTGCCGTTGCCAGATGGCGTCAACCTTATCACCTCCACCTCGCAGTGGCAGCCCGTTGAAGCGTAAGGGGGAGCCTTGGAAATTTGAGACTGTCTTTAAAGTTCCGACTGCTGTATACCTCTCTGCCTACCTTTGCCGCAACTCTTCTTTTGTACTGTTCCCTTTCCTTGCTGCTATAAATAATAGGTTCACCGTGGCCTTTGGCTGCGTCGTGTTCTTCTTCACGTTCCTCGCGGTCCTCGTGCTCAACCTCGCCCGACAGGTCCCCTATGTCAAGATTATCGGCGTCCAGTTTGTCAACGGCTACACGCTCCTCTTTGCCTTTTTCTGGTTCCTCGTCCTCGTCAACATCAAAGTCCTGCCCTCGGCCGGTGCGTTCTTGCAGTGCAACCTGTTCAACCTGTGGCTGTTCAACCTGGTGCTGCCCGCCCTGCCCACATGCCTCATCTTCCGCCTGTGGCGCCTCGACCTTATCCTCAACCAGCACAGGGCCGCGCGGGGATGGGTGTGGTACGTCCCGCCGATGCTCCTGTGGACGCCCACGCTGGTGTACAGCCTCGTCCTCCAGGTCACCTTTGACGGCGGGCCGTACTATTTCCCCCAGAACGGCTGGGTCATGTGCTTCTCGCCCAGCTGGGCCGCGTACTGCCTCGGCGTCCACTTTGTCGCCATCGTGTGCGTCTACATTACCCTCGTGTACCGCCTGCGGGCCGCACGATCGCGCATCTTCCACGAGTACCACAGCAGCATCGTCTCGTTCTGCCTCTACGTCTTTGCTGCCATCATCTACGTCGTACGTTGCATTCGTGTTGATAGTAACTAATTACGCATTGACATCTCTCCATACGTAGGTGCTAATTATCGGCTACGGAGAGTTTATCGTCGCGCAGCGTGTGGCCATCGCGCTCATTGCGCTCATTGCGGGCAACTTTGCTCTCTGGGCCTTTATCGCCAGGCCCTTTTACAACGTTGTTTTCCGTCACAAGGCCGCCTCGACCGAGTTTAAGAATGGTACGTGCAAGCAAACAATGATGTGACTCGCCAACCAACAAACAAAAAAAAACAAACAAAAAAAAAACAGCCATCCAGAACAAGAAGATCGTCGTCAACGACAGCGTGCCCAACTCGGGCAGCTACAACAAGGGATCCACGACGCACAGCTCCAAGCTGCCCGCCTTCCTCGCCTGGTTCCAGGTCAACAAGAGCTCCACAGGCGGGTCCGACCATGGCAATACCGGCGACGTCACCCACGGTGCCGGGAGCACGTACGAGATCCCTCGTGAGGCAGGGGACAAGAACACGACGGCCGTCGCCTGGCTCCAAATGACCATGTCCGAGGTCGAGAAGGACGGCGTTGAGGACCAGATCCAAGTGCCCCAAGCCGCGGCAACATCAGCAGACGTGATCGCCGCAACTGCGCCAACGTCATCCTCATTAACGTCGTCCTCCGACGCCATCGTCACGGTCGTGTCCATCTACCAGGAGACAGACCATCTTGAGCCTGAGCAGCTCGAGCCTGAGCAACAAGCATAATTAAAAATACCGATATAAAATGAACTCGCGCTTTAATCTTTACTTTTTGTACTGTTCCCTTGTAAACATATCGTCGGCAGGCCGAGGGAAAAAAAAAAACCAAAAGAAAAAAACCAACATCCAGGTTTTTATTTATTTTGCAATCTGATTAGCATAGACTAAAAAGCACTGAGCGACCAAACTGAACTATACTTTTAAACAACGTCCTCGGACGGATCGTGAAGGGAAGGTTGTTGGAGCGAAATGACGAGGTCATCCGCATTGGCGAGCCGCGACTCTGAGGGGGCCTGTGCCCGGTCGCTGCCCGAGCCCGATCCCGATCCCGAGCCCGAGCCGCCCAACGTGGCGCTCTTTGGCTTGTCGAAGGCGGGCGAGCGGTTCGACATGCTGAGGTTGCTGCCCGAGTGTGACGAGAACTTGAACGAGGTGACGCGCAGCGACACAAGGTTTGCGATGACCGTGAAGCCGATGAACACGAGCTCAAAGACCTCGATGATAAAGTACGCCTCCGGGGTGAGGTAGATGGAGTTGAGGATGGTCATGATGACGGTAAAGCAGAGCAGGTTGAGCACGGACGTGAGCATGAGCGCCGTCGTCTTGTAGTGCACGGTGATGTCGGCGTGGGCGCTTTGGAAGCGGTACAGCATCGACAGCAGCCACATGCCAAAGACGATGGCCGACACGCACAGCAGGAAGTTGAAGGCACCGCCGATGGCCAGCAGGTACGCCAGGGCGAGGAACGTGGTGCCGTACGCCTGCAGCAACGTGTACTTTGCGACGGCAATGTAGGTGAGCACGGTCACGAAGATCTGGCAGGCGATGGGGAAGACCTGCAAGGCGACGGCCCAGTGCGAGCGCACGCCGGCCACCGGCACATTGGACACGACGCGCGCCCAGGCCGAAATCAGCAGCGGCGTCATCCAGCAGGTCGTGACGAGGCCAATCCAGTGGAGGATCTGCCACTGGCCCAGCGTGAGCACGCCGTTGAACGCGCCAAAGTCGATCGTGATCTGGAGGGCCAAGAGCGTGGAGCCCGTGAAGCAGCACCAGTAGATGGCGTTGTTGTACTTTGCGAACGAGTAGCTGCGGCCTTCTGCCAGGATGCTCATGACGATGGACGCGCACGAGAACACGGCGATGCCCCAGTAGAACAGCCCGTAGATGACCTTGTACGGCAGCAGGTGGGCGGCCGCGAACGACACCCAGTTGCCCTGGTCGCCGTCCACCGCCACGCTCACGTTGCCGAACTGGCCCAGCGCCAGCAGCGCAAACCCGCTGCTCTCGTTGACCACGACCAGCTTGTATGGCGTGTTGGTGTAGGTCGAGACGTAGCCGATCGGGTCGAGGTAGCCCTCCTCCGACGTGATCGTCAGCGGGTTGGAGAAGACCGACACGGCCACACGCGCCGCCAGCGACTCGAACGCGGGGCTCGTGACGACGTCGGCAAAGGACACGCACCCGTTGAGGATGCCCACGTCAAAGTTGTAGAAGGCAACGAGCGGGCCGGCGATGGAGGACAGGTTGGCAGGGACGTCCAGCACGCAGCCGGGGCCGATGGGGATGGTCACGAGCGTGCCGTTGAGGAGGTCAAAGGGCGCCGAGGCATGGAAGAACGTGGCAGAGTGGAAGACGGGCTCGCCTGCCGTGCAACAACAACAACAACAACAACAACAAGAAAAAGGATGAGAAAGAAAGGACAACAGATTAAAAATAACAAAAGGGTCCCACGTTGTTACGCTTACCGTCGACGTAGACCCAGGCGTGTGCACGGCCCGCGGCCACCAGGGCCACGGCGAGCAGGGTGAGCGCCACGAGGGGGAACGGCTTGGCCATTTCAGTGCGTCTGCGAAGGAAGGGAGGAAAAAAGCCAAAAAATCCCGCCGATCAGTGGCTGTTTCAGATATCGTGTGTGACACAGAAATCTGGCGATATTTTACGCCTGACCCCTTTCTTTTTAACCGGGTGTCCTTGTGTCACACTCATCTCATCCATTGGTTGCCAATTTGGTACACGTAATCCGCTTGCGGACAAAAAGTGCCGCATTGGCGCCGTCGTCAAGGAGTTGTTGTGCTGGCCACTCAATTGCGTTGTATAATACTTTAAGTTTTTTATTTCTTACATTGGCATGAGTCAACCAAGGATATCGTCAAGCATGTCCTCCAGAGCAGACGCAGCAGGCTGACTCGGAGCAGCCTGCACCGGTGGAATCGGCCGTGGCTTTGCTTGCTCGGCAGGTCGGGCAACCGGAGCAGGAGATTGAGGCAAGGGCTTGGCGATGGACACGCCGCCTGCCGCCAAGGGTGCTGCCGTCTGCTCGATGTTGGCTTGAGCTGGAGGCAGGACCCACTGAGCCGTAGCAGTACCCAACCCCATCCGCTCAGCGAGCGGCATCGTTGCATAGATGGTCCCGAGGCGTGCAAGATCGAGGGCAAACGCTGCCTGGTAGATCTGCTCGTCATTGGCCGCAGCACGATCGTCCTCCGTCCACGCCCCTCCCATGTTTGCCTTGCTCACGGAGACCTTTGCCGCCAGCCACGCCCGCTCCCTCGCGCCCTCAGCCGCCGTGGCCGCGTCCCCCGCGTCCCCCGTGGCCGTCTCGAGCAGCTCCCTCAGCGCCTTTGCCTCTCGCTGCAGCATCTGCTCCACACTCGCGTTGAGCTCGGCATCACCGTCGTCGTCCACAGACTGGTAGCGGTACGCATTGCTCGTCATCTTGCGTCTGCTGTAGCTGGATGAAGCCGTTACTGCTGTGTCGTCGCCGTCGTCGTCGTTGGGCTTGTTCTCATCGTCGCTCTCGTCGTCGTCGTCTCCCTCCTCATCCCCCTCCTCGTTGTCGCTCACGTTTGTGCCATTGCTGGGTCGCGGCTGTTGCCTGTTTCCAGAGCCGCCGCCGCCGCCGCCGCCGCCGCCGCCTTGTTTTTTCTGGTACTGCCTCGACCTATTGTTGCATCGTATTTTACCGCATGTGAGAAGGCAAAACAGTACGTACTTGGCTTGCTTGTGTCGATCGGGCCGCATCAGTCGTCGCGACGTGTGAAAAATAAATCTGGGCCACAAACTGGACGAAATCATGGGCGCGCCATCCACGTGGCCCACTTCCCCGCCACATGGCCGACAAAGCGCCAAAGGTGCGTCGCTCTCCCCCCTCGTCTCCTTGCTTGCTTGCTAACCGATGCCTTCCTTGTAAACAGAAACACACCAAGGCGCACGCCGGTGTCAAGCACGATCGCCGTGTTGCTGCCACGGCCAAGAAGCAGGCCGACAAGGAGGCTGACCAGCAGGGCTTCCATGACGGCAAGGCCCGTTCAGCCAGCAAGCACGACAAGGCGCACAATGCCAAGGTAGGGCGATCCCCCCACCCCCACCTTTTGCTGACCCCCCCTTGACTAGGCCTTTGCACTCAACTCTGGCCGCAGCGCCCTGCGTGCCGTCGCCCGCAACGCCGACAAGGAGCAGAAGCGTCTGCACGTGCCGCTGGCCGACCGCTCGCAGGTGGAGCCGCCGCCGGTGCTGATCGCCGTTGTGGGCCCGCCAAAGGTCGGCAAGAGCACGCTCATCCGCTCGCTCGTCAAACGGTACACGTCGCAAAACCTGGGCGAGATCAAGGGACCCGTCACCGTCGTCAGCGGGAAGAAGCGCCGACTCACGTTCTTCGAGTGCGGAAACGACCTCAACTCGATGATCGACTGCGCAAAGAGCGCAGACCTCGTCCTGCTCCTCATCGACGCCTCCTTTGGCTTTGAGATGGTGACATACCGTATTCTTAATAAAATAAATAATTTCTTTTTGTAGGAACAATTCGAGTTTCTCAACATCTGCCAGGTCCACGGCTTTCCCAAGATCATGGGTGTGCTCACGCACCTCGACAAGTTTAAGAACGTGGCCAAGCTGCGCAAGCGCAAGAAGGTGCCCCCAAATAAATGTTAATTTTATTTTTTAATATTTTTATTTTTATTTTTTTTTTTTTGCAGCAACTCAAACAACGCTTCTGGACCGAGATCTACGACGGCGCCAAGCTGTTCTACCTGTCTGGCCTGATCAACAACCGCTACTCCAAGATGGAGGTACAGAACCTGGCGCGCTTCATCTCGGTCATGAAGTTCCGCCCGCTCATCTGGCGCAACACGCACCCGTACGTCTTTGCCGACCGCATGGAGGACCTCACGCCGGTCGAGCAGATCCGCGCCGACCCCAAGACGGACCGCAAGATCTCTCTGTACGGCTACGTCCGCGGCACCAACTTCAAGCAGGGCCTGAAGGTCCACATTGCCGGCATGGGTGACTTCTCCCTCGTCGACGCGTCCTTCCTGCCCGATCCGTGCCCGCTGCCCGACAAGGTCAAGGTCAAGACCCTCAACGCCAAGCAGCGCATGCTGTACGCCCCCATGGCCGACATCGGCGACATTGTCTATGACAAGGACGCGGTCTACATCGAGGTCCCCGGTGTCTACTCCAAGCAGGCTGCCAAAGCCGCTGCCCCCGATTCGGCCGATGGCGAAGACGAGGACGGACCCGAGCACGAACAGGACGAGGACGGCCAGCTGCCCGACATGAAGCGCTCCGAGGGCGATCGCATGGTCCTCGACCTGCAGGACAGCCAGTTCAACCTCACGGACCAGCTCAAGCAGAGCCAGGTGCGTCTCTTCAGCGGCTCGGCTCCGATCGGCTCGCAGGACGTCTTGTCCGACGGCCGTGTCCGTCGCCGCGTCCTTTTCGGCGATGGCGAGGACGACGACGAGAACGGCGACGATGACGACGACGAGGGAGATGAAGGTGACGAGGAGGTGGACGATGAGGAGGACGACGACATGGACCTCGGTGACGATGAGGGCGACGACGAGGACGAAATGGAGGAGGAGGACGAAGAGGACGCACCTCGCCCCAAGCGCAAGGCCGGCTCTGCACTGGTAATAAAAAAATAAATACAACCATAAGTAAATATTTGATTTTTTTTTTTTTTTCTTTCAGGACATTGACGACGACGACGACGACGAGGGCGCGGAAGACGTCGAGTTTGAGGAGAGCGACTCTGACCTTGGTGACAACGATGACGAGGAAGAGGAGGAGGAGGACGAAGAGGACGACGGTGAGCAGACGGTGCCCGAAGACGAGGAAGAGGACGAGGACGAGGAGGACGACGAAGCCGATCTCGACTCATCCCTGCGCTGGAAGGACAACATGACCGCCCTCGCCGACCGCGCCGTCAAGCTGGGCCGCCGCGTCAACCTGATGGCGCTCGTCTACGGCGTGGGCAACAACAAGAGCAAGGAGGAAACAGAGCAGCAGCAGCAGCAGCAGTCCAAGCAGCATGGCAACGGCGACGACATCTTCACCATCAAGAACAAGGGCGCTGCCTTCCACGACCCGATCCAGAACATTGACAGCCTCAAGGCCTTGCTGCGCTCGGACCACTACTTTGACGCGGCCGAGGACTGGAGCGACGACGAGGTCAGGGACTCGATCCGCCACCGGTTCATCACGGGCGGCCCTGCGCCCTCTGCTGCCACAGCCGCCGCGGCCGTCAAGGCGATCAACGAGGAGGAGGACGAGGACGACGGCGACTTTGAGGACCTGGAGACAGGCGTCAAACACGAGGCCGTGGCGTCCACCAAGGGCACGACCACGACCGCCGATGGCCATGTGATCCACCAGACCGACGCGGCCGACGAGGTCGACCCGGAGGAGCTGCTGCGCAAGAAGATCGCGCTCAAGCAAAAGTTCATGGAGCAGTTTGACGCCGAGTCGGGCAAGGAGTCGTCGAGCGGCGGCGGCAAGGACCAGTCGTACTACGACTCGATGAAGGAGGAGATCGACGTGCAGCTCAAGAAGAACCGCGCCGAGTTTGAGGGCGAGTCGGAGGAGACACGTGTGCTGTACGAGGGCTTCCGCCCGGGCACGTACGTACGTCTGGTGTTTGAAGGCGTGCCGTGTGAGTTTGTCGAGTCGTTTGACCCGCGCGTGCCCGTTCTGCTCGGCGGCCTCCTGCCCGGCGAAGACACGCTCGGCTTTGTGCAGGTGCGCATCAAGAAGCACCGCTGGTCCAAGAAGACGCTCAAGAACAACGATCCGCTCGTGTTCTCGGTGGGGTGGCGACGCTTCCAGGCCATGCCGCTGTTCTCGCTCAAGGACGACGGGCAGCGCAACCGCATGATCAAGTACACGCCCGATCACATGCACTGCTTTGCTACGTTCTACGGGCCCATCACCCCGCCCAACACGGGCTTTTGCGCATTCTCGTCCCTCGCGGCCAACATGCCACATTTCCGCGTCTCGGCCACGGGCGTCGTCCTCGAGCTGGACAAGTCGTTCACCCTCGTCAAGAAGCTCAAGCTGACCGGTGTCCCCATCCAGATCTACAAGAACACGGCCTTCATCAAAAACATGTTTACCAGTGGCCTCGAGGTCGCCAAGTTTGAGGGCGCCGCCATCCGAACCGTCTCGGGCATCCGCGGACAGGTCAAGAAGGCACTGCCCAAGCCCGAGGGCGCCTTCCGTGCCACCTTTGAAGACAAGATCCTCATGAGCGGTACCTTTTTTTTTTTTTTTTTTCCAAAGCAATAAGATATTAAATTATTAAATTTTGTTTCAACAGACATTGTGTTTTTGAGAGCTTGGGTCCCCGTCTCGCCCAAAAAGTTTTACTTCCCCGTGACATCGCTCCTGCTCAAGGACAAGGCCGCGCCCTGGGTCGGCATGCGCACCGTCGGCGAGATCCGTCGCGATCGCAAGGAGCGGGCGCCAGTCAAGAAGGACTCGAAATACGAGGTACTCGACACAAATCATTAAAGCACAAACAAATTACAAATTAAAATAAAAAAATAAAAATCCTAGAAAATCGAGCGCAAGGAACGCAAGTTCAACACGCTCCAGATCCCCAAGTCGCTCCAGGCCGCGCTGCCCTTTGCCTCCAAGCCCAAGATGATGAAGAAGCGCGCGTCCAACAAGCCCACTTACGAGACCAAGCGTGCTGTCGTGCTCGAGGGCACGGAGAAGAAGATCTACACGCTGATGCAGCAGATCAACACGCTCAAGAACGAGAAGGCGCTGACCAAGCGGCTCAAGGACGAGCAGCGCCGCACCGTGCACGAGAAGAAGAAGGCCAAGGAGGCCGAGGAGGAGGCACAGCGACGACGCGAGAGCAAGCGCAAGCACTTTGACGAGGTCGCACTCAAGCAGTCACGTGGCGGAGGCAGTGGGCGCAGCAACGGCGGCGGTGGCGAAGGCGGCGGTGGAGGAGGCAGGAAGAGGGCGCGCAAGAGCGACGACTAATGTAAATTTTAATTAAAAAAAAAAAAATTTTTTTTTTGTGTAACATAAATCGATTTTTCGAGTACATCATTGGGTAGAAAGTAGCTTTTTAGTGGGCCACCGGGGCCTTTGGAGTAACATTGTACTTTTGCATTGTGTTTGTGACCTCGAGCGTGTCTGCGTGTGCGGGCCCGTACAGCTTGAGGCGGATGCGGTACGCTCGTTGGAGGTAGTCGTTGGCCTGGATCACGTCCATGCGGGCCTCGCGCAGCTCAACGGCGGTCGTGAGGTATGCCTTGGACGTGGCCGCGTGGTCCTCGCCGTGAATCGTCTGGTTGGCCTGCAGCCATCGCCGGCTAAATAACACGGCGTGGTCGTGCTCGTGCAGGGCAACGTGGGCTCGGATCGTGCGCTCGAGCGACGTCAGCGTGCCGGCGTGGTAGGGGCCGTGCAGGTGCAGGCGGATCAGCATCGCGCGGTGGTGGTGCTCGAGCGTCTGCATCGGCTCGTGCTGTGCCGTCATGACGTTGCCCAGGTTGTCGTGCGAGGCAGCAAGGTCGTCGTGGACAAGGCCGAATATGTCGACGCGCATCGTCAGGGAGCGATGGTAGTGCTGCTGCGCACGGTGCAGGTCGCCCAGGATCTGGTGGATCGCGCCCAAGTTGTTGTACAGGGCGGCCGTGTCGGCGTGGTTGTCGCCCAAGAGCTGACGGCGGATCAACAGGGCCTCGGTATAGTTGGTCAGGGCCTCCTTGACCTGCCCGCTGCGCAAGTGGATCGCACCAAGGGCGTTAAGCGACATGGCACGAAGCAGCTGGGATCGGTCGTCGCGCAACGAGGCTGCCTCCAAAAGCTACGAGAAATTCAAAACAGTGTGATGGTCAAATAATTGGATACAAAAAATAATAATAAACTTACATGGAGCGCTTTCGACGGGTTGGAAACGCTGAGCGACCACGCGAGGATCTGGTGCCGCTCCTCCTCCGTGATGCCGAGTGCGTTGGCGGGCGGGTGGTCTGCCATCGCGACAAAAAGACCGACCTTGTCGACGATGGGCTCGAGGAAGGCGCGTGGCCATCGCAGCACGAGCAGCGCCCAGCCCGACCAGACGGCGTTGTAGAAGCCGCGGACGAGCTCGGGGGCCCACGCAGGCCACACCGCCACAGAGGAGATATAGTGGAAGAGACGGTCGATAATGGCGCGCTTGCCGTCGATCAGCTGCAGAGCGAGCACCACTTGGCCCTGTTGGAAGCACTGCACGGCCCTTGCGAGCACGTGGATGGCGACGTTGCAGTAGGCTCGTTGCGGCAAAAGGAGCTCGGGTGACTGGGGCGAGTGGGAGGCATGGGAGGCAGAGGAGGGTGATGTCACCATTGTCTCTGCTGAGGAAGACGAAGGTAGGGCTGTATTCGCAGGGCCATTGCCGATCAGCGTGGTCGTGTGGCGCAGCCAGTACGTCGGCCTGCTCGTGCTCACGTCCACGTCCAAGTAACCCAGGCTGACGAGTGCTCGCAGGATCGCACGGGCCGGCTCGTCGCAGATGCCCTCTTGGCCCTCAAAGGCCTGGATCATCCGCAGGGCCACGTCCTCGTCAAAGGGAACACTGCGGCCGATGCTCAGGGCGGGCGAGAGAGGCGACGATGGCTCGGTCGCGGCGGCAGAAGACGAGGAAGTACTGGTGGTGGTGGTGGTGGTGCCAGTAGGGCTGTTGTTGACACCACAGCTCAGCGCCGACAGCATGGTGATGGCCAGCTCCTCGGACACGTCGTCATGCAGGGCCGTGCGAATGTTCCCCTGCAGGGCCAGTCGATGCCCCACAAAGCGCGACCAGATCCGGCCAGGCTGCTGCAATGACGTGTCGCCCTTCTTTGCCGGTGGGACCGCGGGGCTGAGCTTGGGAAGACAGCCGTCCTGGACCTGCTGCGCGTCTGCCTCGGAGAGGGGCTTGAGCGGCAGCCCCACGGCCGACGGGATCACGCCCTGTGGGAGCGGCTGGCGGCTGGTCACGAGCACGGCCAAATGGGCACCAAGCGCGGCGGCGGCCACGAGGTCGCGCAACCACGCGAGCTGCTGCCTGGCCGGGTCCTCCAAGGGCGAGCCTAGCAACTGGCTGAGGTTGTTGGAAGAGCCGTAGCTGACGGTGCTCCCAATCGGCGGCGATCGTGTTCGTGCGATGGGATCAATGATCGGCACGGAAATGTCAAGATTGTCGATCACGAGGAGCGTCGGGTGGGTCAGTGTGGAGGCCCAGAGACGGAGGGTCTCGGCCAGGTTGGCTGTGGACGGATTGACGCGTGTGCGGAAGACCGATCGGGCCACCTTGTGCTGCAGAGCGTCGTCAGAGAGCCCCGCTGCCTCGACGCAGTAGACCATGTCCATCGCGCCGCCAAGGGCTGCTTTACGGGCAGCCGCTGCGGCAACGGTCGACTTGCCGCTGCCTGTCTCGCCGTGAAGCCACACGAGCGGGTACGTGGCCAGGTGCACGATGATGGCCGAGGCCGCATCTGTGCGCACCTGGGTCGCGTTGGACGAGGCCGAGAGCGTGTCGTGTGGGGTCAGAAGACGCTGGGGGAGGGACTGGGCGATCATGGCGCGGCGCACGACGTGGTAGTCCAGCGAGCCCTTGGACGACGACGACGACGACGACGAAGGAGTGCTGCCACCGTTGTTTGAGGGCACGAGGGTGGCCCACTGCTTGAGCATGTTGACGATCTCGTCGCCCACTCGCTCGTCGTCCTCGATGCCTGCAAAGGCGTCCAGCGACGTGCTCTTGCGGATGCCACTCGAGGCCGACGCGGACGACACGCGGCGGTCCTTGATGGCAGAGGCAAAGAGGGCGACGGTCGACACGTGCACAAAGGACTCGTCCAGCTTGACCGCGGGGGCTTTGCTGTTGGAAGTGCTTGAAGCAGACAGGTTGCCGCTACTCCGCTGGCTGGTCAGCGAGTGTGCCGCCGCCGCTGCTGTTGCTGCTGCGTTGGAGGGCAGATCGGTGGGCGAGAACGAGACAAAGATGCTGACGAGAACGTGCTGGAACTCGACCAGGAGTTTGTCCGTGAGGGCGCTCGATGTCTGCTCGCTAAAGCCCTGGAGCAGCTCAGACAGCTTGACCCACTCGCGGTTATGCAGCTGTGTCTTCCAGAACAGACGCCACTTGGTGGTATCAAACAGGCTGTGAGGACCCGTGCCCTTGCGCGCGGCCACGTTGACCAAGACGGTCTGAACGTTGTCGAGCGCGTTGGGGAGCTCCTCGATCAGCTCGGGGGCGGGGATGCCAATGACCTCGGCAAGACGGCGTAGCCGCAGCTTGTCGATCAACGTGTCCAGCGTGACCTCAAGGCCCATCTTGAAGCATTCCTCGCCCACGATTTGCTCCGTGTTGATGTAGGCGCGCACGTCAACCAGTCCCTTGTAATAAAAAATATTCTATCAAAATTATTTCCTTTTTTATTTGGCCCAACCTGTTGGAGGGACTCCGAAAGATCGGTGAGGAGGGTCTTGGTCGAGGGCGAGGTCGCCTTGGGCTTGCTGTCCTCGAGGATCCCGCTAAATTCGACCATGGCACGCACGATGCCGCGGTCCAGCTCGGCAAACCGCTTGCCGTCCGATGGGGACGAAAACATGCGCATGAGGAAGCCCGCGGTCGTGTACTCTTGTAGTAGCATCGACGCCTTTACTGTTGCTGCCTCCACGATCTATTTTTTGTTGTTGTTGTTCTTGTTGTAAAAATAAACATACATAAAATATTGTTTTTGTACGGGAAAGAAATCGTGCAGGGTCGTGCTCAGACCGAGTTCGATAATGGCACCGGGCTGCTGCACCAGGCCCTCGAGGGGCTGCAAGAGTTGGACGAGACGACCCCCGAGCAAGACGGCGTTCTCCCTGCACACTTTGACGCGCTCGAGGTCCGCAGCGAGGCCGTGTACATCCCTGGCGAGAACGGCAGCCATCTGGGAGGAAGGAAAAAAAAACACTGAGACATGAGAATACTTTTTTTTTCGCGTACACTGAGGGATTTCTCAAAGTTGGTGGCGTGTCCGTTGAGGATGCTGACGAGGGTGGAGCGAACGGTCGCGTTTTGGTTGAGGATCGGCGTGTAGGTGGCCTTGTCAAAGCGCAGGCTCAGCTCTTTGCGGGGATGTTTCTTGCTACTGCGCCGTTTCGACTCGGGGGTCATCGACATGGCCGGTGGCGGGGTCCCGTCGTCCTCTGCGACCAGCGCAATGAGCTTTTCCTTTAGAATGAAAATAATTAGTACTTTCCGGTGATGCGCATAATAATAATTTCTTTTGTACGGATCTCGAGTGGCCGATGGTGCGACTGCCGTTCTTGCTCGACTTGCTGGACATTGGTGTCGTCGGCGTGGCGGGCTCTAATGGCGTTGGTGGCGTCGTTGTCCTGATCGTCTCCACCTTTGGGGGCGGCGGTGCCACCACTTTGCTCAGCTCGGGCCGCTTGACTATGGACGCACTGGGCTTGAGCGCCTTAGCGAGCAGCGAGGTCGTGCCAACCGTGAGCGCCCTCGACCTCTTCGACGACTTGCTCCCATTGGAGGACGTGGACGAATCGCTGTCCTCCGACATGACCGACTCTGTCGACGCCCGTATTGGCGTCGCCTCGCTCGATGCCCTGGGGGTGATCGCAGCAGCGGCAGAGGAAGGCGACGGGTTCATCGGCTCAAGCAGCTTGTTCTCAGAGGCCCTCCGCGCAATGGACCTGCCCCGGGTCAATGCGGAGAAGGACAGCTGCGACGCGATCCTGCTGCTAAAGCTCATTGGCTCCTTGTCGCTTGCGGATCCCGTTGACAGCGGGACTGTTGTTGTCGTCGTGTTGCTGCTGCTGCTGCTGCTGCTGCTCGTGGGAAAGCCCATGAAGGAGGCCTGCCGACGCTTCTTGGCCTGGAAGCTGTTTGCCTGGGGTGACGTGGGGGTGCTCGCGGGACGCAGCTTGTCCAGCTCTGCACGAAGCAGGTGCCGCTCGTCCAGCGACAGCTTGAGCACGTCGCGGCCCAGCTCGGTCAGCTCAGCATCGCTCAGCTCCAGCAGCCTGGCAACGTCCACGTTCTAAGGACCAAAAGGCGGCATTTCGGTGAGGAGGTTATTTTTAGCTTCCGCGCGTTTCATCCCTTTCTGCACGTTTTTTAGCGTACCTTGCTCGTTAGGGTCGCGCAATGCTGAGACTTGGAGGCGCCGCCCAGTCCCGCGGAGGAAAGCAGCACGTCAAGCGACGGCAGCTTGGACGGCGTGCTCATTGCTTTGAAGTCGTTTCCAAATTGACCGCCATTTCGTGGGAGTGCATGCACTGTTGTTGACCCTAAAAAAGTCGCTCTATTTTTTTTTTCTCCTTCGCCTGTTTACCTTGTTTTATTTGTTTTGCCCAACGGCGGAGGCCTTAGGTCCTCTCCTCCCTCCCTCCCTCCCTTTCAGCTCGTCTCCGCCGTCTGCTGCTGTGGTTACATGTCTTTCTCAGCAGTTTTTGCTTTCTCTGTTTTCACACGACCTGTCTTTTCACATGCTGTTTTTTTCCCGCTTCCTCTCAACGTATCAGCGGTCGCTCTCTGTTCAGTGTGCTTGGCGCCGCCACAGCGCTGCCAGTTACAGCGTCAGCCGCGCATTTTTACAATTTCTCGCATTTTTGTGTCACGACTTGCATTCCTTTCATGAT
>Ga0302230_10001326_pt1 | contig 16454 bp, 21 predicted proteins | sample II_Palsa_N2_1_FD_193523 | JGI IMG/M metagenome (GOLD analysis project Ga0302230, IMG submission 193523) | Peat permafrost microbial communities from Stordalen Mire near Abisko, Sweden - II_Palsa_N2_1 | ecosystem: Environmental > Terrestrial > Soil > Palsa > Peat permafrost | place: Sweden... | reverse complement strand
TCGAGTGCACAATCGATGAATTCTCACCAATTTTGCACTCAGCGTTACACACTGAACACACACACGCTTTCCAAAGTAGGTCTCCACAGTACTAGCTTGGGCAGGAGGAATGTCATCGCCCGCCAGCACCGCCGCTGCCGCCGCACAGCGAATCGAGCGCATCGGCAGTCACGTAGGTCATGTGACCGTCAATCCCACGTCCGCCACCGCCGCTGGAACTGCAACAGCAACAGCGCCGTCGGCTGTGCCGGTGGACCTGGTGGCGCTGACCGACCTGGTGCTGGGCAGCAAGAGCCGTGCTGCGCGGCATAATGTGTTTCAAGTGATCGCGAGCGAGCCGGCACTGTTCAAGTACGACTACAACACGACCAAGGAGACGCAGCGCGAAGTCGCGTGGGCGCGTCTGAAGAAGCTGAACGAGCACGGGTTCATCCGCCCGTACGCCGCGGACGACTTTGAGACGGCGCATCTGCAGAACGAGGCGCTCAACATTGTCGACCACTCGGTCAACACGCTCATCGGCGCCCAGTTTGTGCTCTTTGCGGGCTCGATCCGCAAGCTCGGCTCAGAGACCCACCAGGAAAAGTACCTCAAGGACGCAGAGGCCATGAAGCTTCGTGGCTGCTTTGCCATGACCGAGCTCGGCCACGGATCCAACGTGCGCGGCCTCGAGACCACGGCCACGTACGATCGCAAGACGGACGAGCTCGTCATCCACACGCCCACGGAAACGGCCCAAAAGTACTGGATCGGTGGCGGCATGGACGCCCAGATGGCCACCGTCTTTGCCCAGCTCATCGTCAAAGGCGTCAACTATGGTGTTCATGCCGTTCTTGTCCCCCTTCGGTACTCTTTTTTTGAATTATTTTTTTTTTTCATCGCTTGCTGACGTCGTTCTCGGTAGCGACCCCAAGACAAACAAGCTCCTGCCCGGCGTCCGTGTCAAGGACTGTGGTCTTAAGCAGGGCATGTATGTTGTTAAGGAAGGAAGAAAGAAAACATAACTCACAGTACAATAAACTCAGCAACGGCGTGTCCAATGCTCGCTTCTGGTTCAACAATGTTCGTGTCCCCCGTGAAAACCTGCTCAACAAGTATGGCGACATCAACGCCGAGGGCGACTACGAGTCGCTCATTGCCGACAACGACATGCGCTTTGCGGCCACAATCGCCAACCTGCTCGTGGGCCGCATCGGCATCGTCAGCGGATCAACCGCGGTCAGCAAGATTGGCCTCGCCACGTACCCTTTTAAACCCTGGAGTCTCTCTCTCTCTCTCTCTCTCTTATATATGTTACTACTACAGGGCTATCAAGTACGCGCACACCCGACGACAGTTTGGTCCGTCAAACGCCCCCGAGACGCCCATCATCGAGTACACGACGACGCAGCTCCGTCTCCTGCCGTTCCTCGCCACAACGTACGCACACTCGTTCATCTCAAGGGTCGTCGCAAAGGAACTGCACGAGGCCCAGACCAACGGCGACTTCCAGGCGGTCAAGAAGCTCCACGTCATCCTCAGCGGTCTCAAGGCCATCTGCTCGTGGCACTGCGCCGAGTCGCTCTCGTTGGCGCGCGAGGCGTGCGGTGGCCAGGGCTTCAAGACCAGCAACCGCATCGGCTTCCTCATGGGCGAGACCGACGTGTTCAAGACCTACGAGGGTGACAACATGGTCCTTTTGCAAGGCGTACGTTGCTATTTTTTCAGTAATCAGGGGGGGAAATAATTTGTGTCGGGTGTCTGCAGCTCGGACGCGATCTCGCTCGTCAAAAGTGGGACAATGTTGCCGCGCTCCGTGGTGACCTCGAGCTCAAGAATGTCAAGGACGAGAAGACGCTGCTGAGCGCGGAGCACCAGCTGCTCCTGTTCAAGTTGCGCGAGGCCGATCTCGTGACCAAGTTTAGCGAGCTCATCGCGTCCAACAAGAGCGACAAAGGTGAGGCACTGCAGATGTACGCACTGCTCTCCGTCGATGCAGCGCGTGCACACACCGAGCGCGTCGTCCTCGAGCACTTTATCAAGGTCGAGTCTGAGCAAACAAACGTGGGTGTCAAGGCGCCGCTCTCCCTCCTGCGCTCGCTCTACGCAATCTATCGCCTCGATCGCGAGCCCAGCTTTTTGCGCGGCCAGTACGTCTCCCTGGCCAAGGCCGACGCCATCTCCAAGCTCAACATCAAGCTGTTCCAGGAGGTTAAAAAGGTAAAATGATACGCTCCTAAAAATAAAAATAATAAATACACATACATTTTTTCACGTTTCACGTTCTGCAGATTGCCATCCCCCTCGTCGACGCCTTTGACATTCCCAGCCAGTTCCTGGGCGAGATCGCCGGCGACTGGGTTGCAGCCAACGCGTACGATGCCGTGGATAACCAGTAGTGGACCATTGTTGCATATATTTTACATTTGCGAAAGTGGAATGATGCTGAGAAGGAAACCACCACCTCTGCTGCTCTTTGGCGTGTGCGTTGTCGCGGCATCGTTTGCCCTGGTTGCGTTGGTGGTGCTCGTGCGCGATGGCCTCTTTGTCCAATCGACAGCAGCAGCGGGGGCTGACCGACTGACAGTGTACTGGCTGCGCGAGGACTTTGAGTGGGGCCAGAACTGGGAGTTCCTGTGCTTTGACCTGCTGCGCGACCTGGGCATGCCCGTGCGCCTTGTCCTGCTCGAGACCAACGACGACTGGGCCAAGTGGCCGGCGCGGCCAGGGCGCGTGCTCATCGCGTCGATGCACGAGAACCTCGCGGTCAAGCTGGCGCGCATCTACGAGGCGGGCATCACCAGCAAGTACGGGCTCCTCATCCTCAACGACGAGTGGGGCGCCTTTGACCAGGACCGCCACGTGCCCGCCGAGGTCCCGCTGGTCATCCGCCCCTACTACTCGCCGCTCAAGTACCCGCCCGCGACGGCACAGCGCGAGGTCGTGTACGTGCCACCGGGCTACCTCCACGGGCGCATCGTCGCCTCCAAGACAGCGGCGCTGCTCATGCCCGCGTCGACGCGCGACCTCGGCTGCTGGTTCGCGGGATCGGAGCGTGCCGAGCGCGTGCCGATGCTGCTGGCGTTCAAGCGGGGCGAGGACATGGACCACCCGCTGTGCAGGCTGGACGAGACAGAGGGGTTTGGGCTGGGTCTGAGCGCCGCCGAGTACGCCCTGACGATGCTGCGGACAAAGCTCGCGCTGTGCCCCGGCGGCATGTCGGTCGAGACGATGCGCGTGTACGAGGCATGGGAGAGCGGCGCGCTGCCCGTCATGACCGAGGGCGACCTGGCCAAGGCCCACTGGAACGTCACGCACCCGGGTGCTCGTGTTCTCATAGTGCCCAGCTGGGACGACGCGCCCCAACTCATCCGCGCATGGCTCGACCCGGCCAATGCACAGCAGCTGGACGAACTGCAGGCCTACAGTTTGGCATGGTACGCACAGTTCAAGCAGTCGCTCCGATCGCGTCTCTCTCGTGCGATCCGCTCCCGTCTTTGACCCCCACCCCCCCCAACCCCCGTCTCCGCGGCGTGTCCAGCCACTCGTGTAATTAGTTTACGTACTACGTACAGCAGTCGACTCAAAAAATGCATCGCGTCCTGGGCCTGTCAGCAAAACGCACGGGTGCGCAGGCGATGCTGCTGCGTCGCGCCCAACGGCAGGTCGCCTTGTCCTCGCCGATGGGCGGCATATCAACGGCAGCAGCAGGGAAGGCAGCAGGGAAGGCAGCAGGGAAGGCAGCAGCGACAGCTGCAGCTGATCCCTCTGTTGTGCCTCCTTTGTCAACGTCAGAGAACACCACCACCAGCGCCAACACGTCCAAGAAGGAGCCGCAGTGGCTCGAGCGCACGATCACCATCGCCGACTCGAAGCAGCGCCTTGACCGTTACCTGCGCTCCGAGTTCAACCTGCCGCAGTCGCTTGTGGAGAAGCTGCTGCGCAAGCAGTACGTGCTGGTCAACGGACAGCGAGGCGTCGACAACGACTACAAGATCGGCAAGGGCGACCTGATCAAGCTGCCGCTGGGCATCAAGCTGCGGCCGATCGACAAGTCAGACAGGACGTCGTACATCGACGTGACGGAGGAGGACCGCGCGATGCTGCACAAGAGCGTGCTGTACACCGACAACGACCTGTTTGTGCTCAACAAGCCCTTTGGCGTCGCCACGCAGGGCGGCCGCAAGATCACCAGGCACATCGACGGCATGCTGCATGTCCTCAAGAGCGACAAGGACCCCGACGAGGAGCGGCCCAAGCTCGTCCACCGCCTCGACAAGGACACGACCGGCTGCCTCCTCATTGCTCGTTCGCGCGCCTCGGCCGCAAGGCTGCAAGAGTTCATCCGCGACCCAAAGCGGATGATCAAGACGTACTGGGCGTTCCTCCTCGGCGTGCCAAAGCACTCGCAGGGACGCATCAACCATCCCATCAAGCGAGCGGTCACACACGACTATGAGCGCATGATGCTCGCAAGCCTCGAGGAGGCCGCAAGTACGGTTTAATCGGTTGTGTGGGGTCCGACTGTCTAAAGTATGTCTACGTCGCAGTCTCCGAGGATGTCGTGCACATGTCCAAGCGCGATCGCCAAGAGCAACAGCTTTTCGATGGTGCCGTTGTTGTTGTTTTCCGAGCCAGCCAACTAACGCTCTCTCTCTCTCTCTCTCTTGTTCAGACTTTGAGAAAAAAGCCGCGGGCGTGGAGAAGGGCAAGGCTGGGGATGAGCTCTATGAGGACGACTCAGAGTTTGCAAGCCACCACAAGCACAAGGTGTACAAGTCCAATGTGTTTTCTGCCGTCACAGACTACAAGGTCATCCAAGCAGCAGGAAAAGCGGTAAACCCCAGGAAAGATACTTAAAATTAGCTTGTAGTGACCTCTAAAAAACCAGGGATCGTGGGTCCAACTTGAGCCTGTGACCGGAAGGAAGCATCAGCTGCGTGTGCACTGTGCCGAAGTCTTGAACGCCCCAATCCTGGGCGACATCAAGTATGGAACTCCAGCGGCCGCAAGCCCACCCCATTTCCAGTCGCTCTTGGGCACCGACCCGCTCCCGATCCATCTTCATCTCAAGTCAATCAAGCTTGTCGGCTGGTTCCCCTCTGGGGGCGACCTCTTTGTCGAGTCACCGCTTGCTCCCCACATGTTGGAGACGTGGAAGCTCACGGGCGGCTCGTCGTCCAAAAATATCTGATGTGATTGCAAATACGCTTGAAGTTTTGTCGATACAATTGAAATTTTATCAATGAGATGGAAAAAGAAAGGGACAAAGGAAAAGGAAAAGACTATTGTTTTATTTACGGCGTCGAGGTAGATCCTGCTTGATCGGTTTGCTGTTGATCATCGTCAAAGGTCATGTCGAGGGCTGTCGCGGCTGCCGCCTCGCTCTCTGCAGCAGTGAACTCATCGTCGTCGTCGCCACCTCCGGCGGATGCGGATGATTTATTCCTCTTTTCCCAACCTAGTTTGTCGCAGTAGCCCGAGAGGAACAACGAGGCCTTCTTCTTGACCTCCTTGGAAAAATCGGGGTGTGAGTGGCGCTTCGATTCCTTTTGGATGAGGATGGTCGTGAGCTTTTTCGCAATGTGCTTGAATTTCTCCTTCTCGACAGTGTCCGTCTTGTAGCGACTGAGACTGGCCACGACAAAGTGCGCGACGTCGCTGCGGAACTTGTGGTTGGATGGCCCGCCTGCCGTGTGCTTGTGATGCTTGCTCGAGGAGGAGGAGGACCGTCGGCTCGACTGATACACAAACTCGACACGACTCTGCTGTGACTCGGGCTCAACGGGTGCCTGGCCGCCAGTGTACGACAAGCGCAAGAGCTCCGCCTGCTCGTACGAAAGGGCAGGTATATCGGCCGACGAAGGGTAGTAGTAGCGAGTTGGGGTTGCTGTCGAGGAGGTGGCAGTGGTTGGTGCAGACTAGTTGCGGTTTGTGAGAACCGAAAAAAAAATGTGATTGGCGGTTTCGTCTCTTACAGGAGTCGCAGGCGGTGGCGGGACTGTGGGTTTCTCCCACTGGGTCACATTGAGCGTAGCGTGGTAATAGTAGGTGTTTCCTTGGCCGTCCTGTGCACTGTACCAGCCAGATGGTAGTTCGTCCGCTCTATTTTGATAATTTTTTATAAAAAAAATTTTATTAAATAAAAAAAAAGGCAGTATACTTTTTGACGGGGGTCGAGTCCTCATCGCGCCCTCGCTTGTTACTACTAGAGCTGGCGGCAGTCGAGTCGTTGTTCCGAGGCTCCCACCGTTTTGACTTTTCCTTGTCCTCCTTTTCCCTTTCCTCTCGGCTTTCACGTTCTTTTTCGCGACGCTGGCGTTCGAGCTCACGTTCGCGCTCACGTTCCCTGTCGCGCTCGTCATACCGCTTGCCTAATTTTTATGTAAACAGGGAATGAGACGGGCTGTTTCTGATGCCTGTCCTTACCGTTGTCACGAGAATCACGGCGCGAGAGGCGATCCCTGTCGCGATCCCTGTCGCGATCCCTATCTCTGTCACGGTCGCGGTCCCTATCACGGTCGCGATCCCTGTCCCTATTATCCCTATCGCGGGTCCTGTCGCGACTGCGACTGCGACTGCGACTCCGGCTTCTGCTGCGGCTGCGAGAACGACTTCTGCTTTTGCCGTCGTGCGACGACGTCGTGCCATTGGTGCTTGCGTGACCATTGGTGGCTGCGACAGCGTCCTTGTCGTCGGGCGAGGCGGTGTCATCGTTCGACAGCCTGTTTCGCTCAAAGCGTGGGAGCTTGGGTCCGTCAGCTGAGGGAGAGTTTGTGCTCTTGCTCAGCGACGAGGTGATAATGCGCTTGGGCAGAGGGATGATCGATAAAACTTTTTGAGCCGCCTTCTTGACCGCATCGAGCGAGTGATCTGAGAGCTTGTGCAGGCGCTGCTGCAACTTGGTCGTCTTTTGGGCTCGCATGTACTCTGACTCCATCGGCAGTTGTCCAATAAACGAGAGTGCCTGGTTTGAAAATATGTTACAAATAAAATAAAATAAACAAGACTGGACATACGCCAATCAAAACAGCTTCATAGTCGCGGAATTCGGTCAACCAGACCATGAGCATTTCGAGGCCGTCGTATTCTAGGAACTGCTCTTGCACGCGCCTGGACTTGGTGGCCTGTTTGTAAAAAAAATAAAAATAGAAAATAAAAAAAAAGTAAATTGAAAAAAAATCCATAACCGGCACGTACCAGCAGACGACGGATCCAATGTTGCGCCTTCTCGCTCTTCTTGGTGGAGCTCATCTTACGAATTGTCTTCATGTTGAGAGTTGCGTCGGTGTAGGGCTGCACTTGTTCGGAAGAGTCGTCCTCATCCAGAGGCTGCTGGTCCTCCTCGGCCTTTTCGTCGTCATCGTCATCGGCCTCCATGTCGTCGCCTTGAGGCGAGTGAGATTAATATTACTTGTAAACAATGGGAGTGGAACACACCTTTGTAAAAATCATTGTCGTCATTGTCCAGGTCCTTGGTGACGGGAGACTGACCGCCGATGAAGCCCTTGCAGTTTTTGGTGCCACAATAGCAGGGCTGGGCTTCAACTCTGGAACGATCGAGGTTGTAGTTGAACGTCAGCTCGTCGCCCTTTTTCAGAGGCTTGGTCGTGAAGATGCCTATTCTTGTTCGTCTGCAAATGACAATCCGAATGAACTTTTCTGTCAACCGTCAGTACTCGTTGATACCCAGCAATGTTCCATTTTTGGGTCTCGCAGTTGGGATCGCAGCTATGGTTGATGAAGCGAGAGAGCTTGCCTCGATCGTGGGCGTCGATAATCTACAGGAAATTTAATGTTATTCACATATTCTCGTGGATTACTGTGTCCGAATCGAGAGCCATAAAGTAGAAATGCTTGGAGCCTCGCTTCTTGTAGACCATGGTGCGCTTTTCAAACTCGGACTTGGTGACAACCTCGCCGCAGTACTCGCTCACAAAGGATTCGCTTAATAAAAAAAAATAAAAAAATAAATAAAAAAACATTTAAGCGGATGCAATAATTTTTCGTAGCGTACGCTGGAACATCCATCAGAGCACGGAGACCACATCCTTTTTTCGGAGCACGGAAAACCTCGACGGGCATATCCTGGAACTTTTGGAAGCTGTATGGCAGAATGTCTTTTTTTTTAGGTAAACAAACCTATTTCACAATTCCGTACCGTTGGTTCTTGCACTTGTTGCCACAGGCGCACTTTTTAGGGGCACACTCCTGCTTTGTAAGACGGTTAATGCAGTCTTCGCCGCACCAAGTTGACTCGTCATCTGGGCAGGTTTTCGTCGTCATTAAAAGGGAAGCACGCAAATACATCGTTCATACTGGGGTCAAAGGTGCACGTGCAGATGTCCGTTCCCTTGAACGCGGGCTCAGTGCCAAAGAGATAGACGTTGAACTGGATCAACGTGACAGCCTTGAGAGCGGCATCGATGACCTCCTGGTCAGTTCGCGTGTCCTCTTCAACAACGGCGACGGCAGCCTAGAAAGCAAGCAAGACAATAACTCCAATGTTTTCCCTGTATCCTCACCTGTTCAGTCTCGGGACTCTGGGTAGCCATGCGCTCGGGGCTCGTCCACGCTAGCGAGGAGTAGCGGAAAACGTGAGTAAAAAGAACGCGATAGAGAGGTCGTCGATTTAACGGCGTACATCCGCCGGGAAAAGAAAAGTTTAAACGCACAGAGCACCAGCACACGCCACTACAAACGGGGTGCAAAGCTCACGTACACAGCACGCGTTACAGCAAACAGCGCCGCCCGCGCGCGCAAACGCGTTCGAAGTGAAGAAGAGGAACGAGAAAAAAAAAAAACGTCCAACTTTTCGCCATCTCGGGTGCCGTTGAACGTCTTTCTATTTCTCGTTGGGCTTTATCCCCCGGACCACAGCAGCGCCCCCTCCTTCGCGCCATCCGCTTGAACTGCTTGAAGGCGGCTTGGGCAGCGTTATTTGTTCTTGACACGTATAGGACGTTCACTCGGGCGCCATTTTAATAATACAGAATAAAAAAAAAGAAGACTGAAACAAAACCTCGGATCGGGTCGGCCCGATAAAATCGTGATCGGTCCGAGTTTTGACGCCATACACATGCACACACGCACACACGCACACACGCACACGCACACGCACACACGCGCACACGCACGCACACACGCACACGCACACACGCACACACGCGCACACCTCCCCTTGTTGTCGTCGCCAAAATAAATATAAGATACGTAGGCGTCGTCCATGCGGCTTTTATTTCTGGTTGCACTCGCCTCCTGGCTATCAACCCAGATAGCGCACGGCCAAGACTCGCCTCCGTTTGCTGCGCAACGCGGATCCTTTGGCGACTCGGTCGTGACGGTGCAATGGACATTCTCGGACGCGTACGACTCGATCAGGTTCGTTACACTGGCTACCAAAAAAAAAAAAAAGGAACGCGATAAGATTCTATTTCATGATTTTATTTTCGTGTGTCAGTTTCGACTTGACTGTGCACGGCCATGCCTGGGTCGCCGTCGGCATCAGTGCGAGCGATGCGCTGCCCAGGATGGTTGGCTCTGACTTTCTCGTGTGCCTGACCAACTCGACCGGCTTCTTTGTGGTGGACGCGGCCGCAGACCCAAACAGCTCCAGTGGCCACGCAGCGCCCGTGGAGGACGTCAAGCTCCCTGGCGGCTCCAGCGACGTGTACGGCGTGTCGGCCGAGTCGGCCGATGGCGCGACAACATATCACTTCTCACGCAAGTGCTACACGGGCGATCCTTTTGATGTCCCATGCGTCCTCGCCAAGGGTTTCTTCTACTCGTACGGCAGCCTGAACGCCGACGGCACGTATATCGCCAGGCACGGCTCCCGCGCCTACCTGCAGCTGCTCGTACCCATGTTTAACTGGAGCAGGCACGTCTACATCAACAACAACACCGGTGATGCCAACACGACGTCGATCATGTGGGCCTTGAGTGAAGACCTTTCGACAATCACGTTTGTGGTACTGAACTCGGTTTTGCACAACCCTAACGCGACTTGAAAAAAAACACAGGCCAGGACGACGAGCAACTGGGTCGGTGCAGGCTTCTCGAAGGCGGGGAACATGAGCGGGAGCGATTTCATCGTCGCCTCGTTTGACCCCAGCGATTCGACCTTTGCGGTGACAGATCGTACCGCGGCGCCTGTGAACGAGTCCAACTGGCGAGGAGAGCCCATCGTGGACACCAGCCTCGGAGGAACCAATGACATTTTGGCCAGCGCGGTGTTCTGGCACAGTGGTCAGCTGATATTCCAGTTTTCACGCAAGGTCGTCACAGGCGATGTGGTACGTCTCACAGTGGATCCGTATCGCTGCTGACATTGTCCCCAACCCCCCTAGTTTGATCAAGCCATTGCTAACGCAACACTTGCCCTCTTGCTCGCTCATGGTCCAACGGATGGCAGCGGCGATCTCCTCATCCACACGGAGACGCTCTCACGGTCGCTCAATTTCTTTGTGCCGGGCGAGTTTGACTTTTTGCCACTGCCAACGACGCCGGTCATCCCCTTTGTTCCCGTCGCTAGGTCATACCTTATCGAAGTCCACGCCATCCTCATGGTAGTGGCATGGACCTTGATCGCGTTTCCCCTGGGCGCGATGGCTCGCTACTTCAAGGTAAGGAGTTGTATGCCTTGAAAATCCTTTTCAACATGTTTTCTTGAAGATCATCCTGCCGAGTTGGTTTTACATCCATCGCGCTGGAAACATTTTCGTGGCCTTGGCATCCATCGTCGCCTTGATTCTGGCTTTCGAAGGTGCACTATATCAAAAAAAATATATACAACTAACTCGTACAACCACATCTAAGAACTGGATTGGACTTTGTACCTCACCGCTCACGCTGGACTCGGCATTGCCACAATCTCGATTATGGCTCTTCAAGGTGTGTTTTACCCAAGAGAATTTTTGCATTTTAATGTGTTCTCCTTTCTAGTCCTCCTCGGTTTCACGTCGCACTGGATGTGGCATCCAGGGAAGCTGCCTGCGTTCTTCCCCGACAAGATCCACTGGTGGACCGGCCGCATCGTCGTTCTCATGGCAGTCACTACGATTTTCCTGGGTATCGACCTGTATCAAGAGTTGTACGGCGACGTCGAGGACATCGTGCCGATGGTCCTAATGGGCGTCTATGTGGCGGTCACCCTCGTTGTCGTTGTGTGGCTTGAAACCACAATAGGCCAAAAAGTAAGTGCCATCTTTATTTTTTTCACACAGACAATGTAAAGTATTAATAATTTTCAATAGGTAGAGATTGTGCCTGAAGGTTATAATGCATTGTTGGATGTCAACGGAGGCGACTCTGAGCCGTTTGTGAAGGAAAAGCACACGAACCCCTCGATTTGGTATGGAGTGACCTTTTACCTGATCGTCTCGGTCGGCCTCATCCTCTCCGTCCTCATCGACATGTTTATTGGCATCATGCAGGTGTAGTTAGTTGTCTTTGTGCATGTCTTTATTTTTTTAATTACATGACAGTTTTTGTAAGTGCCTACGATCTACTGTGCTCTTTTTTTTTCTCTCTCTCTTTTTTTGCGTCTCTACTGCAGTGAAGCTCAAACAAAGGCCTTGGGAGACGCTGGAGTGTTGTTGTCTGCAGGAGGGGTGGACGCCTGTTTTGCGGCTGCTTTTTGTGCCCTCGATTCCATGAGTTTGGCCATTTCAATGCGTGTCTTCACGTCCACGTAGATTGCCTCGAGCATATCCATGCGCTGACGCCAAGGGATGGAGTGATTTCTGAGTGAGAAAAAAAAAAAACACGTGAGAATTGGGTTGCTGTTTTTTTCTCCTAATCAAACATACCCGATAAGTGCACGCTCGGCATTCTTGTAGTCCTGATTTTGGAGGACTTCGTCATCTGGCTGGAGACCTAGGAGGTCATTGAAGGGTTCTGGAGGGTTTTCAATGAAATCGCGTCTGTTTGCAGGCTAATGGGAAAAAACATGTTTTTTTTTTAATAAGTTTACTTATCTTGACACAGGTTCTGGGTCGTACCTCTTTCTCGCTCAGACGGTCCTCAAACAGGCGCCAGTTGGTTCGCGTGGGGAGTCCGTGCATGTGCACACGCTCCTCCTCAGTCAAAACAGGTCGCTTGGACAGCGGGTCAAGGAGGGAGTCGGCCTCCTCATCAATGGCATGCGTGACGACCTTTGGCACCTTGCTGACAAACTTTTTGTCCAGCAGGAAGGCTAACAAAAAAAAATTTTTTTTTTCTTTCTGGTTAGTTTCAAATTGCAACGAGAGTACGAAACCTTTTGCGGCAATTCGAGCCTTCGCACTTGGCATCGAGTCGATCAACTCATGCTGCTCTTTGGAGAGGCGTGCGTCGTCAAACTTGGTGAACTCTGGGAAGGATGCGAGAGTCTTGGCGACGTGGGCCTGGGCAACGTTTCCTGGGTGCATGTGGACCATGTGAGTATCTTCTAATTTGTTTGCGGGGCTTGGGCCAAACATCTGAGAGAAGAATGAAAATTAAAAACTATAAAAAAAAAAAAATTTTTTTTTTTTTTGACCATACCGGGATATTAAAGCCATTGTCAATGATGGCCTTGATCTCCTCATTAGTCAGAGGCCTCTGCTTGGTTGAGCCGTCCATCATCAAAATAGACTCGTCTCGTGCAAACGTGATCATGTTGCCGACAGACGTTCTTTGATCGCCAGTCACGATTTCCTCCTCAGACCTTGTAGGAATCAACAGTCAGTGATAATTAGATCATCTAAATTAAACATACTCTTCGCCGTCTGCAAAATAGTCGTCGTCGAGACCACTGACGTTGCGACTGGCAATGTCACGGAAAATAATCTTGCGCGGGAACTTTGACAGGCGTGGCTTCATTTTGATCGAATAGCCCTTGTACTGCTGAGTTGAAAGGTAGGATTTCTTGTAGCCTTGCTGACCCTGCTTGTGCTGGCCTTGCTGGCCCTGTTTGTATTGGCCTTGGCGTTGCGGGCCTCGATTGTCCTGTCCTTGGCGCTGGCCTTGACCCTGCTGACCTTGGGACTTGCCATGACGTGGCTGTCCCTGTCCTTGTTGGTTTTGTTGTTGGCGCTGCTTGCCTTGACTTTGCTGAGCGCCCTGTTGCTGCTGGCCTTGAGCTTGCTTAGACTGTTGCTGCTTGCCTTGACCTTGCTGGGCGCTCTGTTCCAGCTGAGCGTGCTGCTGCTGGTCTTGAGCTTTCTTAGCCTGTTGCTGCTTGCTTTGACCTTGTTGTGCATCCTGCTGCTGAGCTTGAGATCCAACTTGCTGCTGCTGCGGCGGCGGCCGCTGTAGCGGCTGTCCTTGCTGAGCAGACTGTTGGTTTTGGCCCTGGTTGCGTCGCTGTCCCTGACCTTGCTGTTGGCCCTGACCTTGCTGTCGGCGCTGTCCCTGTCCTTGGTTGTGCTGTCCCTGACCTTGCAGTTGCTGCTGGCCCTGCTGCTGGCCCTGAACCTGACCCTGCTGCTGCTGGCGCTGCTGTCCTTGACCCTGTCCTTGAGCCTGTCCTTGAGCGGACAGTTGTCCTTGGTCGCGTGGATTCCAGCGACGCTGTTGTTGACCCTGTCCCTGTCCCTGCTGCTGGCCTTGTCTCTGTTGCTGCTGTTGGCCTTGTCCCTGTCCCTGCTGCTGGCCTTGTCTCTGTTGCTGCTGTTGGCCCTGGTTCTGGCCCTGGTTCTGGCCTTGGCTCTGTTGGCCCTGACGGCCTCGGTTCTGGCCTTGCTGCTGACCAGCATTCTGACGGCCCTGCTGGCTTAGGCCCTCGGCGCCGCCCGTTTGCGCCGTCGGTTGAACAGCCTTTGTAGGTGCAGTTGATGCTGGCAGCGACGCCTTTGCTTGCGCCGCGGCAGCAGCGGCAACATCGCTGAATTTAAGACACGTCTTTGTTCAGCACAGCACAAACACAAAGACAGTCATACCCACGTCGGAAGTACTGACGAACGGGTGCGACTGGTGCTGCACGGAGGAAAAAGAAAAAAAATTGAGGATGAGGTCAATATGCAAATTTTCTTTTGCTTGCCGCACAGATGCAAGCAACGGCAACATACCAGCCTTTAGAGCTTGCGGCACAATAATATCGCCGGTACTCTTGGACGCCTCGTCCTTTTTTTTTGGTTACGAGAGAAGAGAAAGACGATTAGAAGAAGGAAAAGAAGCCAGAGACGAGCCATTTACCAATAGCGCGCGCGTGGTCGTGAACAGCGCGCTCTGCGACAGCTGCAAGGGCCTCGTCTAACAAAGGCGTAGAGTTAGCGCAAGGGCCTCTCTTGGGGGCCTCCACGTACCTTCACGCGCAACACGAGGGCGGCCATGGCTGCGACCAAAATTCGAGAGTGTGTGTGTGTCCCATGATGTGGCTGTTCCAGGTTGTCACGTGTGGTTCGCACCCGAGCGAGCGAGCGAGGCTGGGCGTCTCGCTGCGGCATATCGGCATTGCTGGCCATGCCCATGCGACGGTTGGCATGCTCGTTTGGGGCCGGGAGTGGACGTTTGGGGCGACCGCTTGTGGCCTGCGTGCCGTGACCAGCTGACCAGATCAGCGTGAACAGTCAGACACGCCCGTTCTTGGGCGTGGGTGGGCGTGGTAGTGGACGTGAGCGTGCGCACCGTTGCGGTTATCGTTCTTTACGTTGCGTGTGGCTGGCAACGTCGTGCTTGATGAGAGGGTCTATTTTCGTGTTTTGAACTCAACGTTTGTTCTACAGACGCCCGACACTCGCGCACGCAGAATGAGCGGCTCGGCCATCAAGGTCGTGTGCCGCTTCCGACCGCAGAACAGGATCGAGAACGATAACAATGGCCACCCAATCGTCTCGTTCAGCGAGGACAACGTCACCGTGTCGCTCGAGGTACCTGTTTTTAGCAATGGCTTGCGTGCATTAACGCGTCATGCTGCAGCACTCAAAGGGGCGGCAGACGTTCAGCTTTGACCGCATCTTTGACTGGACCACAAAGCAGTCATCACTGTACGATTACACGGCCCGGCCCATCGTCGAAGGTACTGGCGAGAGTGGCTCTTTCAACTGTGCGATTAATTATTACGTATCATTCCTCGTCAGATGTGATGCGAGGATACAACGGCACTGTGTTTGCATACGGCCAGACGGGCAGTGGCAAGACGTTTACGATGCAAGGGCCCGACATTGACAACCCCGAGCTGCGAGGCATTCTGCCGCGTATCGTCGATCACATCTTTTCCGAGATCATGAAAGCTCCATCAACGATCGAGTTCACTGTCTCTGTTTCCTATCTCGAAATCTACATGGAGAAGATTCGCGATCTGCTTGAGCGTACGGAATGCTTGGTTGCTATCGTCTTTGCGTTCTCTCTAACTTGAAGGTGCTCAGCTCGCAATGACAATCTGCCGATCCACGAGGACAAGATTCGCGGTGTGTACGTCAAGGGCCTGTGTGCTGTTTATGTGACCACCCCGGAGGAGACCATGCAAGTTATGCGCACCGGCTCCTCGAACCGAAGCGTCACGGCCACAAGTACGTTGCCACGTGTTTTGTGGTTTTTCTCATTTCTCTTCGCTCCCAGACATGAACGAGGAGAGTTCTCGCAGCCACTCTCTCTTTATTATCCACATCCACCAGAAGAACACAGTCGACCAAGGCTCAAAGGGAGGCAAACTGTATCTTGTAGATCTGGCCGGCTCCGAAATGGTACAAATCAGCCAACACTATGTAAACTTGAAGCAAACACTGTTGCAGGTCAACAAAACGGGCGCCACTGGCCAAACCCTCGAGGAGGCCAAGAAGATCAACCGCTCCCTCACATCACTTGGCATGGTCATCAACGCCCTCACCGACGGCAAGTCCCATCATGTTCCCTACCGTGACAGGTAGATCTTCTTTTTTAATTTTTATTTTCAATTTATTTTTTAATTTATTTATGAAAATAGCAAACTCACCCGCATCCTCCAGGAGTCGCTTGGTGGCAACTCGCGCACGTCGCTTGTGATCAACTGCTCGCCCTCGTCGTACAACGAGATGGAGACGCTTTCGACACTGCGCTTTGGTCTTCGCGCCAAGAAGATCGAAAACAAAGCCAAGATCAACCAGGAGCTGAGCGCCGCTGAGCTCAAGCGCCGTCTTGAGAAGGCTATTCGTCTCGTCGTGCTCCTTCGTCAGATGGTCCTCAACATGAAGGCAGAGCTCCAGACGTGGCGATCGGGCGGCTCAGTTCCGCAAGACGTCTGGGCCGTGATCGACGAGTCCCTTCTGACAGAGGGGATTGCCGAGGCCGGCGATGCCGTTCAAGAAATTCTCGCGCGTGCTCAAGAAGCCATCGCTGCGACGGCGTCGGCTGCAGCAGCCGTCGTGGAGCTATCTCCCGAAAGCATCGTGCAAAATGGCAGCACGTCGCCCGTGTCTGAGGATTTGGATGTTATTCCCGTCGCGTCAAGCGACATATCCTTTGGTTCTCTCGAGGGATCCAGGTACGTTCTCTACTTGAAAAAAAAAAAACCATGTTGGACTTCTTAAACTTTT
>Ga0302230_10001319_pt1 | contig 16511 bp, 28 predicted proteins | sample II_Palsa_N2_1_FD_193523 | JGI IMG/M metagenome (GOLD analysis project Ga0302230, IMG submission 193523) | Peat permafrost microbial communities from Stordalen Mire near Abisko, Sweden - II_Palsa_N2_1 | ecosystem: Environmental > Terrestrial > Soil > Palsa > Peat permafrost | place: Sweden... | reverse complement strand
CACATGTGCCTCAGCGTCATCGACCAGCTCTGTGCCTTCCTCGACATCAACTGCCTCACGATCAAACGCAAAAAGCAATACTGAGGGGGGTTGTTTCTTGTTCAGTATTGCAGAAGGTAGAGAAACAGATCGTGAGCCGGAAAACCTTCGTCGGAACACCTGGGTCCCTACCTTTTTGAAATGGCAAATCACTCCAGCACCGCAGCCGGCTGAGCCGCTCGCCGTTCATTGTTCTGACCGCACTCTCGTGCTTTTTTTTGGAATAGCAACCGGTGTCGAATGGCGCGGTTCGACGAGACGTTTTGGACGTCGCTGGGCTCGCTCGTGCCGGGCGAGTTTGTGTCGACGTGGATTCGTCATCTGCACATGTCGCGTCGGATACCGCTGGCCACGGCGGTGCTGGTGCTGATCGCTCTGCTGCTGCGGTGCACCGTGTCGCTCAACTCGTACTCTGGTAGGACTGAGGGTGCCAACGCACTGGACGGGGTGATTTCTCATCGTGCATGCAGGTGAGGCAACGCCCCCGCTCTTTGGCGACTTTGAGGCGCAGCGGCACTGGATGGAGCTGACGCTGCACCTTCCCACGGACCAGTGGTACAAACAGTCGCCCGACAACGACCTGCAGTACTGGGGGCTGGACTACCCGCCGTTGACGGCCTATTTCAGCTATGTCTTTGGAGCCATGTAACGTTCTCTTTTTTTCTTTTTTCTTTTTTGCTTGGTGACCCGTTGCTGAACCAAACCTCCCCCACCGCTGTGCTGGCTGGACAAACTGGTAGCGCGCATGCCATCAACCCAGAGTGGGTCGCTTTGCATACGTCGCATGGATTCGAGTCGAAAGGGCTCAAGATGTACATGAGGGCGACGGTAATAGCCTGCGATCTCGCCGTGTTCTTCCCAGCGGCGTTCTACTTTGCCTCGGTGTTTTACAGGCGATACCGCTGGCAGGGCATGGTGCGTTTGCATCCTCTTTTTTTTTTTACTGTGTTTGACATTAAGTACTTTTTTTGTCAGATTACCGCGGCGTTTTTCCTCTTGCTCCAACCGCCGCTCGTGCTGATCGACCACGGCCACTTCCAATACAACTGCGTGATGCTCGGACTGTCGCTTCTGGCCGTGGCGCTCATCGTTGACAACCACAGGCTCATGGCCTCGTTCTTCTTTTGCTGCTCGCTGTGCTTCAAGCAAATGAGCCTGTACTATGCGCCCGCCTTCTTCTTTTTCCTCCTGGGCGACCTGCTCAAACTGTCGCCCCTGTGGAAGGCACGGTTTGTCGAGCTCTTCCAGATCGGCAGTTTTGTCATCCTCGGCCTCGTCGTCAACCTCTGGCCATTCCTCAGCGCCGATGGCCTCTTGAGCGTCCTCGTGCGCATCTTCCCCGTTGGTCGTGGTCTGTACGAAGACAAGGTGATTGATAGATTGCTACTCTGTTGCGGGGACGTTAAAACTGTCATGGCAGGTTGCAAACATCTGGTGCGCTTTGTCGCTGTTCATCAAGTTTAAGAGTATTTTCGACCAAGGCACGCTCGTTCAGCTGAGGTATCCCACCCCCTTTTTTGTTCATTTAAATGAGACGACGTCGCAGCACCATTTCAACACTCGCTGCGTTTGCACCGTCCGCGATCGACCTGCTGATGCACCCGACCAAGCGGCGGTTTGTGTACGCCCTCTTCAACATCTCCTTGGGCTTCTTCCTCTGCTCGTTTATGGTGCACGAAAAGTCAATCCTCCTTGTGACCATGCCCGCCACCATGCTCGTCCTCGAGCACTCGGTCGTGGCGTCGTGGTTTATCGGCATTGCCAACTTTAGGTACAAGTCTTCGTTTTTTAATATATTTTCAACTCACCTTTTTTTTTTTTTTGTCGATTTGTCAGTATGTTTCCGCTGCTGAAAAAGGACGGCCTCGTGATCCCGTACGTTGCGTCGATGCTCTACTGGACCGTGCTCTCGGCTGGCGTGTCGGACAAGTACGGCCGCGTGAGCCGCCGGATGAAGGGGATCATGCGCCTCTCGTACGCATGCATGGTCCTGATCCACCTGCTGGACGCGTTTGTGCCCGTGCCGGCGCGCTACCCGGACCTGTTCACCATGCTCAACGTCCTCCTGTCCACAAGCATGTTTGTGGTCACGTTCTTCTACTTCAACATTAGGCAGTTCCAGCTCCCCCACGTCGAGGAGATCTTTTTGCAAGGGCAGGCAGACAAGGTCCCCCTCACCGAGCTCACGCCCGAGGACGTCGACACCAAGTTGCCAGGATCGCCCATGCAGAGGCCGACCCTGTCGTGACGCTAATAATTTCTTTCTTCACTTTTGCACTTCCCTTTTCCTATTAAATTCTGTAAATCGTTGTGAAAAAGCTTCTTAGAGTGAATCAACGACAGCAGACTCCTTTTGGAGTGAGCGGAGGAATAGTTTGGCGGCGTCGTTGAGGTCACCCAGCTGCGCAGCCGTTTCCGCCGGGAGCGACGTGCTCGCCTCGATCGCAAACAGGCGGCCAGTGATGCTGTGCAGAACCCGCTGCAGCCGTGTGTCGTCCTTGACGTCGTACACCTTGGGCACGCTCTCGGGTGCGAGCTGCCGTTGCAGTGCTGCCTCCTCCTTGTCGAAATCAGTGTCGTCGTCGTTGTCGCTGTGGTTGCCCACGTAGCCACTGCCGTTGGTGCTGCTGTGCGGCCGCAAGAGAGGATGCAAACGACGGTGGAGAGCGTTGTTGCGAACATCCGAGGCGTGCTTGGCTTTCCTGAACGCATCCAGGTCTTCCTCGTCTTTCACTAGCTCCTGCTCCTCCAGTTCCAGTCGCTTTTCCAGCGCCGTCTGCTGAGCCAGCTCGACCATCAGCCTCTCTTCCAATTGTTTCTAATCGACTGTAGTTCAAAAAAAATATTTTTGTGTGTGTGTTTGACGGCTTTACGTTGGCCGCCGCAAGATGGGCCGCATCAGATATCTTGCTGGCCGCGGACACGGGCACCTGGACGTCGGTGAGTGCGGCGCCGATTCTAGATCCAAGTAAATACAAAAAGAAGGGGAAAAGAAAAAAGCCCACACCTTGCAACGACATTTCGCAGATGCTCTTGCACGATCCGTTTCCTGTCTTCTCGTCTGACCGGATCGATCACCAGCCTATTTGGAGTTTCATCCTTGAAGGCAAGAGCACAGTGCCACGACAAACGTACGGAAACAAACCGGTCAGCGTCCCGATGACCTGTCTCCTCCCCGTCTCGCCGATCGGCTTCCATCGCTGCTGTGCCTTGGACGACACTGACCGCACCTTCTTCTGCGGGATGGCCCTCTTCTTGATCCTCTTCTGCGGCTGTTTGTCTTTGCTTGCAACGGTTTTTTCTGCAAACAAACAACCTAAGCAAATTTCCCAGGTGCTTTCGGTACTCTTCTTCGATGCCGATGCCGACGACCCAGACGCAGACGCAGACGCCGGCGATGCCACCGTCTTGGCCTTGATGCGCCCAACCGGCGGTTGCTTTCTGGGCGACGACGGAGCAGGCGTGGGCGCCATCTGGGTAGCTCACTTCAAAATATGGCCAAGACGCAAAGTGCCCCTCAAGTGATTGTCGTGTTGGCTTTGGTCGTCGTCGTGTCGCTGTGTGCGTCGCCCGTTGCGGCGGCCAAGACCGACCCCGAGTTTGAAAAGGTGACGTGCGGGAGTGCCATCAAGCTGACGAACGCCAAGACGGGCTACAAGGTAGGGACCCGCGAAGGCAAAATCCCGCTCACGTTTTTTCACGTAGCTGCACTCGCACGAGATCCCCTATGGCAGCGGGTCGGGCCAGCAGTCCGTCACGGGCTTCCCCGAGAACAACGACCCCAACAGCCTGTTCCTGATCCGCGGGCCACACGGCGAGGAGTGCCAGCGTGGCGAGCCCGTCAAGTGCGGCGCCGTGATCAGGCTGCAGGTACGCACGGTCGGATGGGCAGTGGCTGGGTTCTAACCCGGTCTTGGCAGCATGTCGGGACGGGCAAGCTACTGCACTCGCACCTCGTTGCGTCGCCCATTTCAAACAACCAGGAGGTGAGCTGCTACGGCCACGCAGGCTCGGGCGACACGGGCGACAACTGGGTCGTCCAGTGCGTGACGGAGACGATCGACAAGACGTGGTACCGTGACGCCGAGGTATGTGTTTGCTTTTCGTTACGTCGGGGGATGGTGGTCTGACGTAGTTCATCGGCTGGCTTTCAGGTGCGCCTGTACCACAAGGACACGAAAAAGTACCTCACAACGATGCAGCAGCACCAGTTTGGTCACCCGATCCCTGGCCAGCTCGAGATCTTCTGCCTCGAGGCCAAGAACGTTTTCAACATGTGGACCGCACAAGAGGGCGTGTACATTGGTAATAAGAGCACATGGGATCTTTTTTTTTTTTTAAACTTTCTTACCGATTTATTATTTTCTTTCCAGGCGACCGCAATTATATTTACTGAACAGCAGGCAAAAAGCACTCGATTCCTTAGATTTTTCGTTTGTTTACTTTTTTGTTTGCAACGAGAAAGCGTTGCGACAAAAAACACAACTGATCACTTGGCCTTGCTCTTTTTGTCGTTGCTGCTTCCTCCGCCTTGCACGAGCTCGAGCAGCAGCAGGACAGCGATCGATGCGTGGAAGGCCGCGCCCACAGCGGCGCCGTACTGGTTCGTGTGCGCGCCCAGGCCAAAGGGGCCCGTCTTGTGGTTGTACGATGGGAACGGCGCGTCGTACAGGCCGCCGTAGGCACACATCGCCGCGTTCAGGAGCTGGAACAGCACTAGGACGAGAGCGCCCGCGGTGCGTTGTGACGACCCCTTTGGAACTGCATGTAAACAAACGGGTCAGGTGCGTTGCTGTTGTTTACGCCTGTGATTACGGGTCGATAGGATGAGGCTCAGCGCGCCCAGGGCTGCGATGGCAACGCCCCACGTGCGCGTGGCAGCAAGGGCATAGGCCTGTGTGCTGGCAAAGAAGAACGTGGGCACACCTTGGACAATCAGTCCGACGCCCAGTTCGGCGACACCTGTCAGCACAAATCCGTCCAGCAAGAAAGACATTTTTTCTCGCTTTTTTTTAAAAAAAACAAGAAGAACTGAGAAAGAATGTGGCTAGCTGTTGTTTAGATGGCACCAGCAGACTTGAGCTTGGCGAGGAGGTCGTCCACGTCGGCGACCTTGACACCGGCCTTGCGCACTGGGGGCTCCTCGACCTTGATGGTCTGGAGGTGGGACTTGATGTCGACGCCAAGGGCCTCGGGCTTGATCTCCTCGAGCGGCTTCTTCTTTGCTTTCTGTTCACAATAGAAAAAGTATGTTTTTTTTTTAAAAAGGGGAAGGAAAACGGCACGGCGCGGTACCATGATGGCCTGGAGCTGGGCATAACGGGGGGTGTTGAGTCTAACGAGCGGTCCAAAATCAGCATTAGAAGCGTAAACAACTGGCTGCCCATACCGGAGGTCAGCGGTGACAACTGCGGGGAGGTTGACCTGGATGGTCTCGAGACCTCCATCGATCTCACGGGTGACCTTGACCTTCTTGGCAGCGACGTCCAGCTAACGAAAAGGCAGCAAAAATGGTTAAAAAGGAAGCAGCACTCGCAGTGGGGGCAAGCCATACATCGACCTTGGAGGCAAAGGTGCCCTGGGGCCAGTCTAGGAGCGAGGCGAGGATCTGGCCGGTCTGGTTGGCATCATCGTCAATGGCCTAGTGCGCCGCAAGGCATCAGTTAGCCATTGTTTTTCAGTCGGCTCGGCTGGGCCCAAAGAAGAAACACACCTGCTTTCCGAGGATGACGAGGTCAGTCTTCTCCTTGGCAATGAGGGCCTTGAAGATCTTGGCAACGGCGAGCGGCTGGAGCTCCTCGTCGGTCTATTACACGTTTACCCCCTGTTAGAGCACTGCCAGGATGGTCCCACCAACGTACCTTGACGTGGATGGCACGATCGGCACCAAGGGCAAGGGCCTGGCGGAGGACCTCGTTGTTCTTGTCGGGTCCGCAGCTGACGGCGATGACCTGGGTTGAATTGAACAGGTTGTGCGGTTTTCAGCGTCTCGTAGCATGAGCGCGGTACCTCAGCGGCCTTGGCTCCCTCCTTCAGGCGCACAGCCTCCTCGATCGCGATCTCGTCGAACGGGTTGATGCTGTGCTTGACGTTGGCCGTGTCGACCGCGGTCTTGGCGGCGTTGACGCGAATCTGCCCCGAAAGCACCGTAAGCAAAAAAACCAACGCTCTCCCCCCGTTACCTTGACGGCAAAGTCGACAACGCGCTTGACGCCCACAAGGACCTTGAGGTTGCTCATTCTCCGCCTGCTCCAAGAGGGGGGGAAAAAGGGTGATTTCAATGGTGGTGCAAAGGCAACCTTAAAAAAAAACAAAGGAAAAAAGGCACCCGCTAGCAGCACTGCTCGAGCCCTGTGCGTGCCATGCAGCAGGACGCCAGCACGAGACAATACGCCACTGCCGGCAGAAGCACGACGTGACAAACGACATGTGCACGGTAGCCATAAACACATGTACTGCTCCCAGGGATTTCGAAATGACGTCATCCAGCCGACGTGGATTGCCAGCCTGGCCCGTGGCCGTGTGGCTCGCCGCCCTGTGCTGCTACTTGGCATCGGGGGCGCTGGCGACGCCGGACGACTGCGGCTACTCGCTAAGGTGCAGAGTGCAGAGGCTGGTGGGGGAGACCAAGGAAGCACGAGGGCGGCTTGTCGACCGCATGAGCGTCCGCTTGAGGGCCTGGAGGGGTGCGATTGAGGACGTCGAGTGGGAGGACGAGTGGGAGCACGCGGTCCAGCGGAGCAAGACTGCGCTCAAGGGCGTCCGAGGGAGCGTCAAGGGAGCGATCAATGCGTTGGATCAGTGGCTCAACGTCGATCACAGCGAACACGACGATCAGCACGCGGAAACGACAGGCGATGTTCCTGCCGACAGTGCAGATGGATCTCAAGCCGGCGGTGCCCATGCCAAAGACAAAGACGAGGAGCAAGGCAGAAATCCGCTCGTCCCAGAGTGGAGCGACGAGGCCGTGATCGAAGGACTGAGCTCGCCAGACATCTGCAACATTGCACGGGTGTTGGGACGTGTGTCGCAGGAGCAGTTTACCCTGCGGCTGGCCCATCAGCCTGTCATCCTCGAGGCACTCACGGACAACAAGGCATTTGTCGAACTCTCGCGCAAATCAAACCTGCTCGAAAAGGTTTTACATAATTTATTCGCTAAACTCACTATTTTTTTCGGTAGTACGGCGACTCTGAGGTGATCCTGAGCACGGCAAACACGTTCTCGTACGAAAAGTTCAAGCGGCCCCTGCGCACCTACATCAACGACCACATGAGCCCGCACGAGGAGACGATCGAGGCCGAGTCTGTGCTGTACCACTTTGGCGACAACCGCTACGACGAGTGGCCCGGTTTCTACGACGAGTACGTCCGCCCGCCGCTGCAGCACGCCCGGCTGAACGGCAGCCTCAGCTTTGGTCTCGCAGGCACGGGATCGGGCGTGCCGTTCCACACACACGGCGCCGTCTTTGCAGAGGTCCTGCACGGCCAGAAGCGATGGTTCCTGTATCCGCCCGGTCCCCCGCCGACCTTTGACCCCAGCCGTACCACGCTCTACTGGCTCAAGCATGTGTACCCCGGCCTGCCAGAGGACAAGAAGCCCGTCGAGTGTGTCCTCAGGCCGGGCGAGATCATCTACCTGCCCAGCCACTGGTGGCACGCGACGCTCAACATTGGCGACACCGTGTTTATGTCTACGTTTGTCTGACTTGGTTCTTCTTCCAGCTTATAATAGTCGTAGCAGTAGCGGTGCAAATAGGGGATCAATAATCTAAATTGTCGAAACAGCTGTCGTCAATCTCGTCCATGCCGTCCAGCAGATTGGCAATGTCCTCTTCCATCATCGGCTGCAGTTCTGGCACCTGCGGCTGCACAGGATCCATGGGTTGCGCATGCGCTTGCGGTTCCGGAGGAGGTCGGCGACGTGCTGGCTTTTCGGGCGATATCCCCTTGTCCGACTCGCTGGACGACGTGATGACCACCTGAGAGGCCCGCGGCGTCTCGGGTTCGTTCGGGAAGACGCGTGCGACGTTGTCCTTGGTCACGGTCAGACTCAGTGTCTTGGGGGACGGATGGAACACAGATACCTACGAATAAATAAATAAACATCACCAAAGAACTATTTTTTTTCGGTTTTACGCTCTGCAACTGAAGAACCGAACCAACGACGATCAGCTTTGCAAACTCGTCCATCACCTTTTTGTGGATCGTGCCCGAAATCTCGCCGGTGGGATCGACAAATTTGACCGACGCGTCGCCTGCAGAGTTTGAGCGCACCTCCTTTACGAGGACAACCAGCGAAGGGACCTTGACGGCCGTGTTCTGCTTTAGGACATGCCCGATGTTGAACTCGTCCAAGATCGACCTCCTCTTCACAGCATCCTTGACCGACTCTGCACGCACAAAAAGACATATTAACAGTCACCCACCCAAAGAAATAATACCAGATTGGGCTAGCACATTAAGGACGTGCAGCATCGTTAGCCAGGCTCCTCGACTAAACAGCCGCATGTCGGGCAACGTGTGTGACTCGATGGTGGCGGACGACGCCCGTTTCATCCGTTTTAGAGGCGACTCGCCACCGCCGTCGCCCTCCCCCAGCTCTTTCAGTGACAGCTTCCTTGACGCTTCCGCCGATCGCAGCACCTTTTTCCTCTCGTCGTCCGACTTGAAAGAACGGTTGTTATTTCATTTCTATTTTTCTCTTTTTACCAGCGGGGGAAGCGCACCGGCCGGCCCAGGGAACCGTCGAGGCGTCATAGGTTTACTGGACACGGCCGTCTCACCCAGGGCGCCACCGATGACCGCGAGCACGGGGCTCTGCGATGCAGACATTGCGGGCGACATTATGGGCGTGTACGAGGACGACGACGCAGCTGACGCCGATCGCTTCATGGCATTCGGGGTCTTTGGCTTTGGTGCCTCAAATGCAGACGACAGGGTGAGCTTCGTCGCTGTTGGCGGCGGTGTTGACATGGACGCTGGTGCGGACCTGCTCGCGTTCGGCCTATTTCATACTTTAGTAATTGCCGAAAAAGGGCAGGTGCAATACATTTGCGCACTGGTTATTTGCTGCTGCTGTGGTGGTGGTGGTGGGGGCTGAGCGACAGATGTTGGAACGACAGACGTAGGAGCGACAGTCTTCCGGATGAAATCAAGTGCTGCTGCCACTCGTGCCGTTGCCGTCGCCGTCGCCGTTACTGTTGGTTTGTCCTCTGGTGGTGGTGCTGCTGCTGTTGGGGGCTGCGGTGGTGGCCTAGCTAGCCTCTCTGTCTCCTCGGCGGCGGGCGCGACGTCGTCCAGTGCTGCCAAAATGAGGTCGTCGTCGTCGTCGTCGTCGTCAGCATCCTTGGCTCTTGCGTCCTCCTTGTCGTCGTCAAACGCAAACTGGCGCACGTCGTCGTCGTCCATCAGCTTCATCAGGTCGTCCATCTCGTCCTCGTCGGCAGTCCGACCGGGCGGCGGCGGTGCCTCGTTCTCCGCCACTTTGGGGAACGTTTGGGATTGAGCACAGGGTCGGCAAAACGTACTGGGGTAGGAGTCTGGTGGGGACGGCATTGCGTGCGGCTGCTTGCCAGTGACTGGCGCTGGTGGTGTGTTGTTTGCACTCAACGTCTTTTGAGGGAGGGAGAGTGAGACTGGGCTCGGTTTTTTTAAACATACATGGCGGGCTGGGGCGCTCATTTTCGAGAGCGCTCTGGAATAAAAAAAAATGCTGCGAAGCACGTTCAGTCGCGGCTTTTCCTCTGCGGCGTCTCCTCAGTCGTATGGCGACGTGAGGTAACGGCTGGAATGACAGATCGACGCTGATGGACGGTGCACCAGGGAGGCAGTGCGATCGCTGTGCAAGCAGTACCCGGGCGAGTACTGGCGCGCCAAGGACCGAGAACGAGCGTACCCGAGCGAGTTTGTGGACGACCTGACCAAGCAGGGGTACCTCTCGGCGCTGATCCCAACCGAGTATGGCGGCCAGGGGCTGCCGATCGCCGCGGCCTGTGCGATCCTGGAGGAGATACAGCGCAGCGGCAGCAATGGGAGCGGCTGCCATGCCCAGATGTACACAATGGGGACACTGCTGCGCTTTGGCAACGAGGAGCAGAAGCGGGCGTTCCTGCCGAAGATCGCCACAGGAGAACTGCGGCTGCAGGCCTTTGGCGTCACCGAGCCCACGAGCGGATCCAGTAATAAAACACATGTTTATTTGTTTATTTGTTTATTGCTTGAATTCGTTAGATACGCTCAATCTGCGCACGTTTGCCCAGCGGAGCGAGGACGGATCCAAGTACACCGTGAACGGACAGAAGGTGTGGACGTCCAGGGCGCAGTACTCGGACCTGATGCTCCTGCTCGCTCGGACGACGCCGGTCGATCAGGTCAAGAAGCGGACCGACGGCCTTTCGGTCTTCCTGGTCGACATGAAGCACGCGCTGGGCCACGGCATGTCCATCCGGCCCATCCGCACCATGATCAACCACTCCACCACCGAGGTGTTTTTCGAGGACGTCCCCGTGCCGGCGAGCGGCCTCATCGGAAAGGTGCCTTTTTCATTATCTTGCTGTGTTGTTTAATTTCAAAAAACAAGGAAGGGGAGGGATTCAAATATATTCTGCAGGGGATGAATGCCGAGCGCATCTTGATAGCCTCTGAATGCATCGGCGACGCGCGCTTCTTCCTGGACAAGGCGATCGCGTACGCCAACGACCGAACCGTGTTCAACCGAAAGATCGGCGCTAATCAGGGCGTTCAATTCCCTCTTGCTAAAGGTATTTTTTGCGACTGTGCCCTCTCCCTAATCCTTTCCTTTATCAGCCTATGCGCAAACACAGGCGGCAGCTCTCATGGTAGATCGGGCGGCCCAGCTCTACGACGGCAAGCAGGACTGCGCCGAGGAGGCCAACACGGCCAAGTACCTCGCCGCCGAGGCGTCCTGGGCGGCGGGCGAGGCGTGCATGCAAACCTTTGGTGGATTCGCGTTTGCGGAGGAGTACGACATTGAGCGCAAGTGGCGAGAGACTCGTCTCTACCAGGTAACAAGCACCCATATAAAACCCAAAAATAAAAAAACATGCGGGTTTTGTGCAGATCGCGCCCATCTCCACCAATCTCGTCCTGTCGTATCTGAGCGAGCACGTCCTTGGTCTACCACGTTCATATTGAGCATCGCAACTGGTGGAGGAAAAAATCTAGACACGTAACAAAAAAAGAAAAAAAAGAATCCAGTAATCATATCCGTCGCATGAGAAGGTAGAGGGTCTTTCCCAGCTCGATCGACTTGAGGTAGACCTCCTCGCCCTTGAGCTGCATGAGCAGGCCGCCGAACGAGACATAGACCGACCTGCAACCCGGCACGCTTAGTAAAACGCACACAGAACACGCACGCCCCATACACTTTCTTGGCAGCCTTGTCCTCGTCGTACTTGTACACCCTCCCGTGCATGACATAGTCGTACGCGTCCGCTAGTGACTTTTTGTTGCTCTGGTCGAAGCCCTCGGTCGGCACGCCCGTGAGCTGGATGTTGACAATTAAGCACGAGCGCAAATGGGGGTTTTGGGGGGGATACACTGTAGGCAAGCACGAGCGCAAACTTTTGGTTGACCTCGAGCTGGAACAGCTCGCTGTGGATGTCCAGCGCGAGCTCAATGTCTGAGATCTCTGTTCGGGCCTTGATGCGCGACACTGTTGCAAAGGAAAAAAAAAATACACCGTTACACAACAAGAACAGCACGGCAGGCGCACCCTTGTCGAACGGCTTGCCGTCCAGGTCGACGCCGCGCACCTCAAAGGCCTCCTCGAGAATGGTCTTGACCTCCATTTCAGGGCTCGAACGGAAAACGGAAACGTGAGGGACCATGCGCTCCGGCCATTTTACCCGAATGACATCATCAGTAGCGTCCACAGGAGGACGGGGAGCGTTGTCCTCGTTGCGCGTCCTCGATCTCTCGCGCGTGCTGGCTGGTCAGTGAAGGAGCGAGGCCAGGGTAGCTGACATTGTGTGTGTGTGGGGGGTGTGGATTAGGGCCATGGTGCACGCAGATCCTGGCAGACATGGGCGCTGAAGTGATCAAGGTGGAGCAGCCCGATGCGGGCGACGACACAAGGTGACGATATGTAAATTATTCGTTTATAATGACAACGCACGGGACGAAAAAGGCACTGGGGCCCACCGTACTTGAAGGACGCCGTGACCAAGCAGGACATCAAGCTCGAATCGGCGTACTACCACGCGGCCAACCGCAACAAAAAGTCCGTCACGGTCGACATGGGCAAACCCGAGGGGCAGGACCTGCTGCACCGGATCGCGCGCGAGTCGGACGTGGTCGTGGAGAACTTCCAGGTGGGCAAGCTGGACAAGTACCGCCTGAGCTACCAGCACCTGAGCAAGATCAACCCGCGGCTGGTCTACGCGTCCATAACCGGCTTTGGCCAGACCGGCCCGCGCAAGATGGAGGCGGGCTACGACTTTGCGCTGCAGGGCATGGGAGGGCTCATGTCCATCACGGGCGAGCCAGACAGCAAGCCCACAAAGGTCGGCGTGGCCATCGTGGACATGCTCACGGGAATGTACACCACGACCGCGATCCTGGCTGCGCTCGAGTCGCGGCGCGAGACTGGTGGTATGTAATTCGTTCTCTTACGTTTTTTTTTTTGAGGGCGGCATAAAAAGAGGGGCAGTACATTGATATTGCACTGCTGGACGTGATGACGGCATGTCTGGCCAACCAGGGCATGAATTACCTTGTGGGCGGAAAGATCCCGCAGCGGCTGGGCAACTCGCACCCCAACGTGGCCCCCTACGATGTGCTCGAGTGTGCTGATGGCGTACGGCTAAAATATTTATTTAGTATTTGTTCCATTTATTTTTTAACTTTTATTACGTCGCTAGCACTTTATCCTCGCTGTGGGCAACGACCGCCAGTTCCAGAAGACGTGCGTCGTGCTCGACATTGAAGAGCTCCTGATCGACGACCGCTACAAGACGAACGAGGCACGTGTCCGCAACCGCCCCGCCCTGATTGCTATCCTGTCCAACGTCGTCAAGACCAACACAAAGGAGCACTGGATGGAGCGGCTGCGCAACGAGGGTGTTCCGTGCGCCCCCATCAACAACATTGCCGAGGTCTTCCAGGACCCGCAGGTGATCGAGCGCAAGATGAGCCAGGAGCTCGAGCACCCCCTCGCCGGCTCGGTCAAGACCATCAGCAACCCCATTAAATTCTCCAAGACGCCCGTCAACCAGTTTAGGCATTCGCCCATGCTCGGGCAGCACACTGACGAGATACTCAAACGATTTCCAAGCAAAGCGGAAATGTAATTTACAGGCAGAAAGTGAGGTGTACAACATAACATGCACGGTCGAAAAAAAAAAGAAATGCACAGTTTACGTCGACGACATGATGTCCATCACCTTTTTGTACGCGGTGGCGACCTCGGGGTCCTTGAGGTGCTCCTTGAGGGATGCCGGGTTTGCCTGGGCAGCTGTGATCGCACTCACAATCTTGGGGTTCTGCATGTACTGCAGCACGTCGGCGTCGCTCATGAGCTTTTCGAGGAGCTTGGGGGGCAGGTTTGGAAGGCCTTCTTCGGGGAGGCCCTCTGCAGTGGCAGTTCAATGGACAGTCAAGTTTGATCGTTTGCACGTACGAGAAAAGTTGGGCATGCCAGCCTTGGGCGTTTGTCCTGACGCCGCCGAGGACGCCGACGAGGACGCCGACGAAGACGAGGACGAGGATGACGAGGTCGTCTTCTCCTTCTTCTTGTCGGCAGCGGCGGCGGCATCCTTTGCCTTCTTCTCCTCCTTGGCCTTGTCATTTTCCTGCTTGGCCTTGAGCTTTTTCTCGTAGAGCTTGAGGCTCTCGTAGGTGGTGTCGTCATAGTCGAGCTGGTTGGCTTGCTTCAGATCTCTATTGGCATTCCGTCGTCAGATCAACGACAAGGGGTGGACTAACGCTCGTACTTGATGGCCTCGTCCCAGCTGCCCAGCAGCCCGTGTGCACGCCCACGGATCTTGTACGCCTTGGCCGAGTTGGCGTTGATCTTGACAGCGGCGTTGCAGTCGAGGATGGCTGCGTTGGGCCTCTTCTCCCCCAGGAACACGTTGCCGCGCGTGGCGTACAGGATGCCGCTGGGGTTGAGCTGGAGGGCCTTGGTGAGGAACGCAATGGCATCCTTGTTCTTGCCCTGGTCGACCGCGTCCTGGGCCTTGGACTTGAGCGCCTGCGCCTGCTCCATGTCGGCGTCGCTCACCTCCTTGTTGCTGTCGCCAAACGTGTGCTCGGCCTCGTTGACCACGTCGGGCTCGACAATGTCGGGGTCCCTGTCGTCGTCTGCGGGCTTGGCCACTGGCTTGGCGGCTGCCGGTGCTGCAGCAGGAGCCGGGGCACTGGCGGGCCTCTTCTCGTCCTGGAGCTTGTTCAGCGCGGCCTTGACGCTGTCGACGGTCAATCCTGGCGCGGCCATGATTGTGAAAGTGGGGCCCCCGTAGCCTCTTGTTTCGCAACACGAACTTGTTAAATCTCCCACCAGCAAGAAAAGTCACAATGGGTACCGTAACAGCAACAGATCCCTGTCCCTTGTGGTCTCTAACGGGAGGATCTATCCAGCAGAAGACGAGAAGGCCCCTCTGATTTCGCCCTCGCAGCCGCAGTACCAGCAGCCTCTGCAGCAGCCCGTCTACCAGGCGCAGCAGCCCGTCTACCAGGCGCAGCAGCCCGTCTACCAGCAGCAGCCGCCGCAGCAGTACCAGCAGCCCGTTTACCAGCAGCAGCCCTACTCGCCGCAGCCCCAGCAGCAGCAGCAGCCTTACTACCCGCCTGCTCCCCAGCAGTACCAGCAACAGGTCCCGCCGGCGTACCCTGGATCTGCCGGTGCTTACCCGCCCCAGCAGCCGCCGCAGCAGCAGCAGCAGTATGCCCCCCAGCCGGGCCAGGGCGAGATCGGAGGCGGTAGCAGCCAGCAGGCCCCGCCGCCGCCGTCCTTTGCCGACGCCGTTTCGGGTGTATCGTTTTTTTTATTTTCGTTTGTGACAGGCAGACCTGTTTCTTATTTTCCCTTTTTCAACAGGCCCAGATGGTCGATGCCAATGGCGCGCCCCCGGACTACTTTGACTTTGCCCTGATCCCCGCTGGCAACGTCGTCACCCCCCAGACCGGTATTTTTTTTCTCAACAACGAAACCCTTTTTATTTATTTGTTTTAATATTCGCAGCGCCCCCGATCGACGGCCTGTCCAACGTCAAGAAGGACCTTGAGAGCGACGGCTCGGTCAGCTCGTGCGACGAACGTCTCGACACCAACGCCAACGAGGTCTGGCGTTTCTTCGCGTCCAACTTGCAGTCGCCCGGTCTCGTTGTCCGCATCCACGGTAAGCACAGAGGGGGGGGAATATGCGCTACTAAAATGTTGCCGCACGGCAGGATACCACACCGAGACCCGCACGCGCTCCCGCACCGTTCAACGGGACGGTCACAGCCACGTCGAGTACGAAAACTACACCGAGACCGTCACCGATTTCGACATCCAGCTGGATGCCTCGCACTACGTCCAGAACCAGTGGACGCGCATCGTCGACGTCGGCGGCACCTCTCTCCGTAACGCCGCCTTGCATTTGGAAAGAAAAAAAAAGTTCCTTGAAAATAAATTCTTTTTTTTTTTAGGCGAGACCATGGACGAGTACGCCAACAGCACCAACTACTTTAAGGAGATCACCATGCAGAAGCAGGTCCAGTGGGATCTCAACGCCATCACCAAGGCCATCGTCTTCACCGTGCGCTCTGCAGGCTTCCGTATGCGTGGCTGCTTTTGGAAAAGCAGTAAACTAAAACGTGTTGCTGCTTTCAGGTCGCAGCGTCGATGTTTCGTACAATCTTCCTGGCAAGACCGTCCGGGTGTACTCGAGCAACATGATGAACAAGATGGCCCACAAGTAACCTGTGTTTTTTAAAAAAAATATTAGTTAAATTTTTCTTTCCTTTTTTTCGTTTACAGCACGTGCGTCAAGGTTCTGTGCGTCGTCACGTGCCTGTGCATCGTCTTTGCCCCGATCTACTACCTCTCGCGCAAGAAGATCTCGCGCATCATCGTCGAGTACCCGATGAAGACCAACGAGAACCAGTTCTTCATCAACAACCACGCCAACATCTTTGTCAACGTCGTTCTGCGCACCAAGGTGGGCACGATCACGGCCAACTAGTCGTGCCACAAAGGCCCTATATAACCAACATAATCTGAGTGATAATTTCTTTGCTTCTTGGTCATCAGTTCAGTCCACTGAATTAATTTCGCAAAATGGACCCCGAGAGCTTGCGCCCGCGCATTGCAGGTAACTCATAATGAGCGACATGCCGAGCAGAACGGGAGGAGAGGGGGTGAGGGAGGGGAGTTAGCAAGGAGGCGAGCCGTCGTCTTGTGCATGCTGACTCCCTCCAAATCCCCATCCCGCTCACGCCAAAAAAAAAAAAAAAATAGACATCCTCG
>Ga0302230_10001317_pt1 | contig 16517 bp, 20 predicted proteins | sample II_Palsa_N2_1_FD_193523 | JGI IMG/M metagenome (GOLD analysis project Ga0302230, IMG submission 193523) | Peat permafrost microbial communities from Stordalen Mire near Abisko, Sweden - II_Palsa_N2_1 | ecosystem: Environmental > Terrestrial > Soil > Palsa > Peat permafrost | place: Sweden... | reverse complement strand
TTTTGCAACTTCATTTTTGAATATCAATACAGCAAGGGCTGCAACTATCGGTAAAAAAATTAATATACTAACCGTCATTTTTATATTGTAAACGCTATGGTTTATATTTTAACAAAACTATATACTAACACGGCAATAATACCGGCCACCATCATAAATATGTAGAAGCCTACGTTACCTGTTTGCAGTAAACGTAAACCTTTGCTGGCTTCAACAGGCGACTCGCCAATGCCATTCACCAGCCCATCAATACCCATCTTATCAATCACATTGTACAGGAAGTCTGAAAGGGCGTCCAATGGCTTGCGAATGATAGCATCGTAGATCTCATCAACATAAAACTTATTGTATGATAAGTTTACCAGGAAATTGCGGTTTTCTCCATCAGGCGAAGGCACTTCGCCATTTTTACTGTATTTGATAAATGCATAAAGAAATGCCAGTACCGCTGATCCGACAGAAACGCACATCAAAGTAATTTCAGTGCTTCCTTTCATTTCAATAACGGGCATAATAGCTGCTGATTTTGCAAATATTGGTGCAAGATAATTTGCCAACCAGTGACTGCCACCTAATGATTCCGGTACGTTTAAAAATCCGCCGATTACTGATAATACAGCTAATACGATTAGCGGTATAGTCATGCTTGGGGGTGATTCATGTAAATGATGCTCCTGATCTGATGTACCGCGGAATTTCCCATAAAATGTAAGGAAAAGCAAACGGAACATATAGAACGAAGTAAACATTGCTGCGATAACACCTAACACATACATGATAGGGCTTTGCGCAAATGTATGAGCTAAAATTTCATCTTTAGAGAAGAAACCCGCGAACGGAGGTATACCAGATATAGCAAGCGTACCGATCAGCATAGTGATAAACGTAATAGGTAATTTGCCTCTTAAGCCGCCCATTTTACGCATATCCTGCTCATTGCTCATACCGTGGATTACAGAACCTGCACCAAGGAATAATAATGCTTTGAAGAACGCGTGCGTCATTACGTGGAAGAAAGCGCCTGTATAAGCACCAACGCCCAATCCTAAAAACATATAACCCAGTTGTGATACGGTTGAATAAGCCAGTACCTTTTTTATATCGGTTTGTGTTAAAGCGATCAACGCGGCGAATATGGCTGTAGCCAAACCGATGATGGCGATAACGTGCATGGTATCCGGAGCCAGTGTAAACAAGATGTTTGAGCGGGCAATCATATAGATACCTGCGGTAACCATGGTTGCAGCGTGTATCAATGCAGATACCGGAGTTGGGCCGGCCATCGCGTCGGGTAACCAGGTAAACAATGGTATTTGCGCCGATTTACCGGTTGCACCTACAAATAATAATATAGTGATCAATACAAATGGTACTGAACCTGCATGTGCAGCGGCAGCTCTTGGGAATACATCTGCGAATGCAAAACTTCCGAAATATTGATAAATCAGGTAGATCCCTAATAAAAAGCCTAAATCACCAATACGGTTCATGATGAATGCTTTCTTAGCAGCATCAGCATAACTTGGATTTGTAAACCAGTAACCGATAAGCAGGTAAGAGCATAAACCCACGCCTTCCCAACCGATGAACATTACTACATAGTTTGAACCTAAAACCAGTAATAGCATAAAGAATACAAACAGATTAAGGTAGGCAAAGAATTTACCGTAGCCTTCATCCAAATGCATATAGCCAATAGAATATAAATGGATAAGGAAACCTACACCAGTAATGATCAGCAACATTAATGAGCTTAACTGATCAACCACAAACGCAAACGGTACGTGGAACGCGCCAACATTAATCCAGTCGAACAATTGAACATTGATTGCTTGGCCTGAAGATTTTACCTGTAAAAAAGCGGCAACACTTAATCCGAATGAAACCAATACCAGGAAGCTACCGATAAAACCTATCGCTTTTTCGGATAAGCTTTTACGGCCAACGCCATTAATAATAAAACCGGCTAAGGGTAGTACAGGAATAAGCCAGATGTATTTATCCATTTTTTATATTTTATACTTCTTTTCTGTCATGCTGAGGAACGAAGCATCTGTACAGTGTAAACTACTTTACAGATTATTCACTATCCTTCAGAATGACAATTCTATTTATAATCTATTATTTACCACTTCAATCTGTTTAATACGTTAGTATCAACAGAATTTGTGTTACGATATATCATTACTATAATAGCCAAACCTACCGCAACTTCGGCAGCAGCAAGGGCCATAACAAAGAATACGAATACTTGTCCGCTGGCATCGCCATGATAAACTGAAAACGCGGTAAGCAACAGGTTAACTGAATTCAGCATCAATTCTATCGACATAAATATGATGATAGCGTTGCGGCGCAATAACACACCCATTACCCCTATTGAAAATATAATAGAGCACAGCAGGATGTAATGATTAAGCGGTACTAATTTTATGGTATTGGTTAAACTTTCCATTACACTGTTTTTTGTTTTGGATCTTTAGTAGCTAATAAAACGGCCCCAACCATTGCTGATAATAGTAACAGCGAGGATATTTCAAACGGTAATAAAAACTCATTAAATAATACTTTACCTAAATTTTGTACAAGCCCTAATCCGGGATCTTTAAGTAAAACAGGATCGGCAACGCCTACTTGTTTAAGGCAACCCACTAATACCACCAGTAAACAACCTCCGCCTAAAACAGCGGCAATTTTTACCATGTTTGATTTTACAGGCTCGGAATCCTTATTCAGGTTGATCAACATCAGTGTGTACAGGAACAACACCAATATGGCTCCCATGTACACGATAAAATTTACTACCGCTAAAAACTGGGCGTTAAGTAAAATGTAATGTACCGTGAAGGTGAAAAATGTAAGTACAAGATAAAGTATGCTATGCACCGGATTTTTGGCAGTTATAACCAATATCGAAAAGAATATGGATAAAAACGCGATGAAGTAAAATGTATTCATGTTTATATTTACAAAATACCTTATGCCCATAAAAGGATGGGCAAAGGTATAAAACTTCTTTATTGATTTAGGGGTGCCTCTACTAATTTGTCCTTACCGTATATAAAATCTTTACGCAGATAATCTGCCGGTACAATATCACCATCTAAATAGATCGCCTCTTTAGGGCAAGCCTCTTCGCACAATCCGCAGAAGATACAACGCAGCATGTTTATTTCGTAAACAGCGGCATATTTCTCTTCACGATATAAATGCTCTTCACCTTTCTGGCGCTCAGCGGCCGTCATGGTAATGGCTTCTGCCGGGCACGATAAAGCGCATAAACCGCAGGCGGTGCAACGTTCTTTACCGTTCTCATCGCGTTTAAGCGAGTGCATGCCACGGAAATTTTCTGAAAACTCACGTTTTTCTTCAGGATAGCTGATAGTTACCGGTTTCCTGAAAAAGTGTTTCATGGTAATTGATAAGCCGCTAATGATTGCAGGCAAATAAGCGCGCTCCCAAAAATTGAGTGGCTTTGATTCAATTAACTTTCTTTTATTACTTAATGATTCCATTATCCCTCTATCTATAAATAATTGCTAATAAGACCGGTTAATACAATGTTGGCAATTGCCAAAGGTATTAATACCTTCCAGCCAAGGTCCATCAGCTGATCGTAGCGGAAACGCGGGATTGTCCAGCGTACCCACATAAAAAAGAATATGAATAAAAATATCTTAGCAAATAACACAGCTACACCAATCAACGGGCCGATTGTAGGGCCGGTGTGAACCAATACCCAATCCATACCCGGGTAGTTGTAACCACCCCAATATAAGGTAGCCATTACTGCCGATGAGATAAACATGTTGATATACTCCGCGAACAGGTAAAAACCTAACTTCATGGATGAATATTCTGTGTGATAGCCACCTACCAGCTCGGTTTCGCACTCAGGCAAATCGAATGGTGTACGGTTGGTTTCCGCGAATGCGCAAACGATGAACAGTAAGAAGCCTAATGGCTGGCGCAACACATTCCAGTGCCAGTCATGTTGTTGTGCAGCCAATTCGCGCAAGCTTAAAGTACCGGTTAACATCAACAGGGCGATGATAGAAAGGCCCATTGAAATTTCGTAACTGATATTTTGCGATGCAGCACGTATAGCGCCTAGTAATGAGTATTTGTTGTTTGATGCCCAGCCTCCTATCATTACGCCATAAACGCCTAATGATACTACACCGAATATGTATAATACACCTACGTTAATGTCAGCAACCTGCAGTTCAACAACTCGTGAACCGATCTGTATATTTTGTCCCCAAGGAATAACCGCCGAACCTAAACAAGCTGTTAGAATAGCCAATGAAGGACCTGCAATAAACAGGAACGCGCTGGCATTAGTTGGGATGATCTCTTCTTTCAGGAACATTTTGGCACCATCGCATAAGGGCTGTAATATACCCCATGGACCTGCACGGTTAGGGCCTATCCTATCCTGAAAAAATGCCGCTATTTTACGCTCGGCATAGGTAGAATACATGGCTACAACCAAGCTGATAGCGAAAATGATCACTACCAATATAAATTTTATTATAATATCTCCTAATTCCATTATAAGCGTGTTTCCCGTTCAAATTGTTCCTGGTTTGCCTCTATTAATACCGGATTACTTTTAACAACCGGAAGTGGCTTCATTGTATCGTAGTGGTTTGAGCTGATAACCGAGTGGTTTGATACCTTGCGCGGGCCTTCAATAACCCAATCAGCTGTTTTCTTTTTATCGAAACGGCATTCGTTGCAAATAAAATCTTCCACTTCGCCATAAACATCTTTACGTGCGGTAACACGTAAAACCTCTTCGCCTTTATACCAAAGTGTTACTTTGCCTTTGCAGTTTTCGTGGCTGCAATCGCGGTGAGCTTCAACCGGTTTGGTAAACCATACACGATTTTTAAAGCGGAAAGTTTTATCTGTTAAAGCGCCTACCGGGCAAACATCAATCACGTTACCCGAGAAATCATTATCAACCGCTTTTTGTATATAAGTTGATATTTCTGAGTGATCACCACGGTTAAGGATACCATGTTCGCGGTGATTAGTGATCTGATCAGCAGTGAAAACACAACGGTAGCACAGGATGCAGCGCGTCATGTGTAGTTGTATCTTATCGCCGATGTCTATTTTCTCGAATGTACGGCGGTCAAACTCATAACGGGTTTTAACAGCGCCATGTTCGTAACCTAAGTTTTGCAGATCGCACTCACCAGCCTGATCGCAAATTGGGCAATCCAGCGGGTGGTTGATCAATAACATCTCCACAATACCTTTACGCGCCTCAATTACCTCGGGCGAAGTAATGTTTTGCACTTCCATCCCATCCATTACCGTGGTACGGCAAGATGCTACTAGTTTAGGCATAGGGCGAGGATCTTTTTCAGAACCTTTGCTTACTTTAACCAAACAGGTACGGCACTTACCACCACTGCCTTCTAATTTAGAATAATAGCACATTGCAGGCGGTACAATATCACCCCCAATAATCCTCGCGGCATTTAGGATGGATGTTCCTGCTTCTACTTCAACGGATATTCCGTCTATTGTTACTTTCATTATTTTAATTAATTGGCCCCCTCTAAATCTCCCCCGGAAGGGGAGACTTTGGGAGCATTTTGCTCATACTTTTAAGTCCCCCCTTCCGGGGAGGGTTGGATGGGGCCTATACCGCTTCTGGTTTTGGTAGTGGATCAGCGTAATGCGCTATTCCGTAATTCCTTTTAACCGCTTCAGCGCCGTTTGTTACGTGCCACTCAAACTCATCCCTAAAGTGACGGATAGCGCTGGCTACAGGCCATGCTGCCGCGTCACCCAGCGGACAAATTGTGTTTCCTTCAATTTTTTTAGATACATCAACCAACAGATCCATGTCGCTCATTTTACCGTGGCCATATTCCAGGCGATGTAAAACTTTTTCCATCCATCCAGTACCTTCACGGCATGGCGAACATTGTCCGCAGCTTTCATGGTGATAGAAACGGGCGAAGTTCCAGGTATTGCGCACAATGCATTGGTCTTCATCAAAAGCGATAAAACCACCTGAACCCATCATGGTACCACTCACAAAACCACCTTCGGCTAATGATTCGTAGCTCATCAGGCGTGGTTCGCCAGTTATAGTTTTCATGAACAGGTTAGCAGGTAAAATTGGCACTGATGATCCACCCGCAACAACCGCTTTTAAACGTTTGCCATTGGCAATACCACCGCAATATTCTTCAGAATATAAAAATTCTTCAACCGGTAAGCCTAAGTCAATTTCGTAAACACCGGGATTTTTAACGTTACCACCGGCAGAGATCAGTTTGGTACCTGTGCTACGACCGATACCAACTTTAGCATACTCTTCGCCGCCTTCGTTGATGATTGGTACTACTGCCGCAATCGACTCTACATTGTTTACCACTGTTGGGCAACCATACAAACCAGCAATAGCCGGGAATGGCGGTTTAATGCGCGGGTTACCACGTTTACCTTCCAATGATTCTAACAAAGCGGTTTCTTCTCCGCAGATGTAAGCACCACCACCGGGTTGTACATATAGCTCCAGATCGTAACCTGAACCTAAAATATTTTTACCTAAAAATCCTTTGTTTTTTGCTTCCGCGATGGCACGTTCAAGTATGCGGATCTGCGGCATCATCTCACCACGAACGTAGATGTATGATGTTTTAGCTCCTAAAGCATAGCTGGCAACAATCATTCCCTCAATTAATAAGTGAGGGAGATAAGTCATCAAATAACGATCTTTAAAAGTTCCGGGCTCTGATTCATCGGCATTACAAACCAGGTAACGGGCAACACCTTCGGGCTTAGCCAAAAAACTCCATTTCATGCCTGTAGGGAAACCCGCGCCACCACGGCCACGCAAGCCTGATTTCTTTACCTCTTCCACCACATCGTCAGACGACATGGTTTTCAGTGCCTTTTCAACAGCAGCATAACCTCCCTTTGAGCGATAAACATCAAAAGTGTTAATGCCGGGTACGTTTATATGTTCTAAAAGTAATTTACGTGCCATTGCTATTTAATATAATTTCTTTGTGTGCTTGTAATGACTAATGTGCCTTACAATACAGCTTGCACATGCTATTGCTATTAACGGTATTAAAATCGCACCGTGTTTTTTTAATTCATCAGTTGCCAATATCAACGCTACAACTAAAACTAATACAATATCTGTTATAATTAAAGTTGAGTTATTCATATCAGTTACTGGCTTTTGCCTTTAAATCGCTGATCAATTGATCAACAGATTCGTTGGTTAGTTTTTCGTAAAAAGTATACTCAGGGCTTATTTGCAGTACTGGGCCATAACCACAGGCTGCTAAACATTCCACTCCGCGCCAGCTGAATAATCCGTCGGGCGTTACATCACCTTCCTTAACACCCAACTTTTGCTCAATATGATCCATTATTTTTTCGGCACCTACTAAACAGCATGGGCCTGTACGGCAAACTTCAAGCATATATTTGCCTTGCGGGCGCATAAAGTACATGCTGTAAAAAGTAGCTACTTCGTAAACTTCAATATCTTGTATATGCAGATAGTCGGCAACCTTATCCATTGCAGGGGCACTTACCCAGCCAAATTCGGCTTGTACCAGGTGCAGGATCGGCAATAATGCTGACTTCTGTTTTCCTTCGGGATAACGGCTAACTATATCATCAAACTTGGCTACAAGCTCCGGTGAAAACTCTACCGGGATCGCTTCTGAATTGTCAACTCTAAGCATCTAATTCTCCGGCTATAACGTTTAAACTACTCATGTTAATAATCGCGTCAGACAGTAACATACCACGGCTCATTGGTGCATACATCTGGTAATTGATAAAACTTGGCCTGCGGAAATGCAAGCGGTATGGTGATCTGCCACCATCATTAACCAGATAAAAACCTAATTCGCCATTGGCACCCTCAACCGAGTGGTATACTTCGGATGTTGGGGTATCTATTTCGCCCATCACTATTTTAAAGTGATAAATAAGGGCTTCCATGTTATTGTAAACTTCTTCTTTTGGAGGCAGGTAGAACTCAGGCACATCCGCATGGAATATATCTGTTGGTTCTTTTTCCAGTTTCATCAAAGCCTGCTCAATAAGGCGCATGCTCTGCCACATTTCTTCGTTACGAACCAGGAAACGTGCATAAACGTCGCCATTCTCGCCAACAGGTACTTCAAAATCAAAATCTTCGTATGAAGAATAAGGATTCATCGCCCTAACATCATAATCAACACCTGCCGCACGTAGTAACGGGCCACTCCAGCTGTATGCCAATGCATCCTCAGCGGTTACTGCTGCAACGCCTTTGGTACGATCAACAAATATGCGGTTACGGTTAAATAATGCCTGGAATTCTCTTAACACCGGCGGGAAATCCTTTAAGAATTTACGCAGTTTGTTAAAAGCTATGGCGTTAAAGTTACGCTCAAAACCACCTATACGGCCAATGTTGGTAGTAAGGCGCGAGCCGCAAACTTCTTCGTAAATTTCATAAATAGCTTCACGGTATTCCATCATGTAAAGGAAACCTGTGAAAGCGCCGGTATCAACACCCAATACACCGTTACATACGATATGGTCTGATATACGGGCCAGTTCCATTACTATTACACGCAGGTAATCAACACGTTTTGGTGTTTCGATACCTAACAGTTTTTCAACCGTCATGTGCCAGCCCATGTTATTGATGGGTGATGAGCAATAGTTTAAACGATCAGTTAATGGAGTTATCTGGTAAAAAGGGCGGTGTTCGGCAATTTTTTCAAAAGCACGGTGTATATAACCAATGGTTGATACGCCGCTTATGATCCGTTCACCATCCAACTGCAGCACGTTTTGAAAAACACCATGCGTAGCCGGGTGCGTTGGCCCTAAGTTAAGGGTTGAGGGCGCGGTTTGCGGATCGTTATCTGTATATACCGGGTGGTTCTGCATCTTCTATCTTCCGAAAAAATAATCTTTTTTATCAACACGGTTAGGGTCTTCCAGCGGATATTCTCTGCGCATCGGAAAAACCGTCATGTCATCAACATTTAATATCCTGCGTAAATCCGGGTGACCATCGAATATCACTCCGAAAAAGTCATAAGTTTCACGCTCCATCCAGTTAGCACCATGCCATACTGTTGTTGCAGTAGGTATGTGATAATCTTCGGCAGGTAAAAAAACTTTAATACGGATACGCACATTATTTACCAGGCTATGCACATGATAAATTATACCAATAGGGTTTGCCGTTTCGGGATAATGCACAGCTGTAATATCTGTTAAGAAAATGAACTGGAGTACAGTATCATTTTTTAGAAATTCTAATAGCTCTATTATTTGCTCGCGACCGGTTTCAATGGTTAATAAACCATATGGTTCGCCAACAACGGTTATTTGCTGGTCAAACTTTTCGTTGATCTTTTTTAAAAGCTCTTCGTTAGTGATCTTACCCATTACTGAATTCCGTATGAAGCTAATAATTTCTGATACTCCGGCGTGTTACGACGGCGTAGCGATTCTGTTTGTACTAATTTCTGGATGCCTATAAAGCCATCAATAATAGCTTCGGGGCGTGGCGGGCAGCCGGGTACGTAAACGTCAACCGGAATAATCTCATCAATACCTTGCAATACAGAATAGGTATCAAATATACCACCGCTTGATGCGCAGGCACCAACAGCCATTACCCAACGTGGCTCAGCCATTTGCAGGTAAACCTGACGAAGCACAGGACCCATCTTTTTGGATATGGTACCCATAACCATCAACAAGTCGGCCTGGCGGGGAGAAAAACTCAAACGCTCGGCACCAAACCTCGACAAATCATAATGAGAAGCCATAGTGGCCATAAACTCGATACCACAGCAAGAGGTGGCAAATGGCAGTGGCCATAACGAGTTTGAACGTGCTAAACCTATTGCTTTATCAAGCGAAGTAGCAAAAAACCCAGCACCTTCTACACCAGGAGGAGCTTCAACTAACTGAATATCACTCATGAACTATATAATACAAAAACCTATCCAAATGCGGAAAGGATAAGCAAATTTACAATTATTTATACTGTATTTGATACACTATGTTATTGATAGAATATATTTAGAATGAATCTAAACTAATCATCCCCTTCTAAATCTCCCCCGATAGGGGAGACTTTAAAAAAAGTCCTTTTATTTCAATCAGTTATAACAAAATAATCCTTCCGCTAACCAGTGGAGAGGATTTAGGAGGGGTTTATTAATCCCAGTCTAACGCACCTTTTTTGATGATGTAGATAAAGCCCAATAACAGCGTAGCCATAAAAATGAACATTTCTATCATCCCGCTGCCACCTAGTGCTTTAAAGTTTACAGCCCATGGGTACATGAAAATAACCTCCACATCAAACAAAACAAATAGTATAGCTACCAGGAAATATTTGATTGATATTGGAGTACGGGCATTACCAACAACTTCGATACCCGATTCAAATGGGGTTAACTTATCTTTTGTGGCGCGTTTAGGGCCTATTTTGTGTGTTACGAACATTGTGCCAACCACAAAACCAACTGCTACGATCATTTGAAAAATAATCGGCAAAAAATTTACCGGCATACTTTGTACTTCCATGCTGCAAATATACTAATGGATCAATAATAAAAAAGGCCTCATTTAATTGAGGCCCTTTTTATTAGTATTTTTTATTTTTTACCCTTCTTTTTCATGAAGTCTGTTGCTTCAGAATCGGTTGGATCATTGAGCAAGGCCTTTGAATAATTATCAGTTGCCTGTGCATCATCTTTTACCTTATACTCGTAGTATCTGCCCAGGTAATCATAAGCAGCAGCCAAGCCTTTTTTATCAGCTGGGGTAAGTGCTGGTTTTGATGTTACAATTTTAATGTAATCCTGATAGTAAGGAATTGCCAAACCTTTTATGTTATTACGATCCGCATCTTTAGTATCATTAACATAAGCCCTGTAAAGTGCAGCAATAGCAACCGGCTGGGTAGCCAGGTGTTGAATCCTTGCAAAGGCAGAATCGGCTTTAGTTAATAAGGTAGTATCCGGTTTTTTAGCGTCAAAAGCATAGTAATAAGCACTACCCTCACGGAAAAGATCATTTAATGATTCTTTTTTAGATTTATCAATGTACAACGCGTACTCGTCACCAGCTTGTTTGTATTTCTTCGCAGTATAAAGCGATTTCGCAATTTCAGCTAATACATCAGTTTGAGTGCTATCCAGTTCATAAGCTTTTTGCAGGTTCAACATACCAATTGAATCCTGACCTGACGCGATTTGCAAGTGACCTAAGTATAGGTAATCCGCAGGAATAATACGTTTAGGATCGGCTTTAGTCATCCAGGTATTCATAGCAGATAAACCAGCAGCATAATCTTTATTCTCATAAGCGGCAAAGCCCAAATAGCGATAAATACGAAGATTTGTACCCGCTGATTTTGACAGATCAGTAGCTACTGTTTCCAATATCTTATAATCGGCCGGATCATGTGCTGAGATCAAGAAATCCGCATAGCGCATTTGTGATTCAACAGACATATCAGTTAAGCTTAAATATTTTTGATAGTGCTCAACCGCTTCCTGCCTTTTAGCTGCTTGTGATGCATCGCTGTTTGACCAACGCAAATCTGTTTCAGCCCATTCACGATAAGCCGGGCCAAAGTTAGGGTCGATAGCTAATGCTGCCTGAAATTTAGCTTCAGCATCAGTATAGTTATTTGCAAATTTTAATATTACACCTTCGGCAACATCAGCAGATGCCAGTTTTGGATCAATCTCCAATGCTGCATCAAAATCGTTGGATGCCTGTGTATTTTGCAATTGCGATAAGTACGCGTTACCTCTGGCCAATAATAAATCAGTATTTTTAGGATTAATAGTTAAGCCTTTAGTCAATACGTCAATAGCCGATTTAGCATCAGCCGGTGTTATAGATGCACTTGCTGATGGCACTAATAAGTATGATTTACCTACATATACGTAAGGTTCAACATCTTTTTTTGTTGCTAAAGCCAAAGCCTGGTTAAAATTTGTTGTGGCTGTAGCCCTATCTTTATCAAGAAACGCTACGGCACCTAAACCTGCATAGTTTAAGGCAGATTTAGGATTAACAGCCAAACCTTTATTAAAGATTAGTTTTGCTGAATCAGCTTCGTCCTGTTGCAGGTAAACCCAGCCCAGGTAAAAATAGCCATCATCTTTAGTTGGCTGTGTAACCGTTAGGTTTTTAAGTATCGATTTGGCTTTTGAATATTGCTCGGCATTAATCGCTTTCTTAGCATCATCAAGGCTTTGTGCATTAACCACAGAACCGATGCATACCAATCCTAATGCTGCCACAGCTACTTTACTGGTAATTTTCATTTGGAATTATTTATATTAGAATTATATTAGTTTATTTCTTTTTTATCACAATCTCTCTTTCAGGCATCACATTTGGTAATAAACCTGAACTCAAAACTATTCGCTGACCGCGATCACTGTTTAAAAACAATTCGAATCCGGTACCTAAGCCCTGCCTACCCGTGCAATTTATAATATACAAGTCTCTTTTTAACGGATATTGCCCTAATGACAATGTTTGTTGCGAAGGCTTGTAATATTGCGTTCCGTATTTTTTATTATCCTCGTCTTTAACACTTACAATTTTTATATTGTTTACCGCGTCTGCATAATCCTTATCAGGATCATCCAGCCAATTAAAGCCTGTAAAACCGATAGCGTCCGGATGTGTACTAACGTACTTTATTACCTCTTTATTTGATTTGAGTGCGAAAATATTTTTTAGTTTAAAGTCGTTAACTCCCGATAATGTTTTCAAATATCGCACCAAACTAGAGTTTGGGTTATCAAAAACAATATTCATAGCTGATTTTGCCTGTCCGTTAAGCATTTTCTTAATATCGGCAACCGTTATTGTAGTATCATTTGACGCTTTATTTACAATTATAGCTACCGCATCAATTGCAAAACGACTAACCGAGGGTGTCAGTTGCCTGGTTTTTAAAACTTTTAATTCGCCACTATCTAATTGCCTGGATATAATGACCACCCGAACGCTGTCCTGTAGTAAAAGATTCACTACCTCATTTTCGGGTTTGTAAATAATTTGTGGTTGGGCTTTTGGATCAAGTGCCTTAAAAATATAGTTTTCCTCTTCTACAATCGGCTCAAATGATTCATCGGCAGCAAATTTCGCGTTGCCTTCAGAAATGGTATCATTATAAGCAACAGGCTTTTGTTTACAAGCCTGCAATGCTAATATTAAAACAAAGCCAAGGGCGGCAATTTTCAATTTATTCATCATCGGGTTGCTTTTTAAAAATACGAAATGACCTATAAATACCATAAGCCACAAGTAATCCTCCAACAGTCATTCGCTGCGTATTGCCCATATTAAGCTCAAGTTTATCTGTAAACATAATTATCAGCCCAAGTATGGTAACGCACACTAATGTGGCTACACCTAAAATGAGCAAAAACCGCCTTGTGAGCGATTTTTGCTTATCATGTAAATTTGATGACATTGTTCTATTGATCAGCGTCTGCCAGTGAGAAGGCAAATGAAATGGTAAACTGTACCCTTACACTTTGACCATTTTGTTTACCTGGCCTCCAAGCTGGTGATGATTTAACTGCTGAAGCTGCTGCATCGCCCATAGTAGGAGATGGCGCGCGTAGTACTTTAACATCAGTTAAACTTCCGTCCTTTTCAACAACGAAGGTGATTATAACTTTACCAGAGGTACCGTTTTCCCTATCAACAGCAGGGAATTTCACAGCTTTACCTAAGTATGCGTTAAATCCTGCTGCTCCACCGTTCTTAAACTCAGGCTCCTGCTCAACTGCAGCAAATACCTGGTTTGGATCGGCCTCAGTAACCTTAGCGTCTGAATTACCAACCGGTTGGTCAATATTTATATCAGCATTCGGGTTACCTTTTTGGTTGTTCTGACCAGGGTCAGCAGTTTTCAACTCAGCAACTGTTGGCGGCGGAGTTTTAACCTCGTTATCCGGTTTTACTACCGGAGGAGGAAACTTAACCTGGTCAACCTTCGGTTTTGGTGGTTCCGGAGGTGGCGGAGGTGGTTTCTTGGCCGGGTCAACGGGTGGTGGTGGTAATAACTTAACATCCGTAAGCTTCACTATAGGCGGAGCTTTAGGGATGAACCCTTCAATGGCGTTTACAATTGTATTTATAGATATAACAAATACAAAAAATACTGAGCCAAATAAAAGGGCCAGATTGGTGCTTTTAGCGTTTTGTTGTCTTAGTTCGTAGGCGCCATATTCTTTATTGCGCCCCTTAAAGATAACATCGGTCCAATCCTTCTTGAAAATATCTAATTTAGATCCTAACATCTTTCAGGCTTTAATAATTTACTAATAATCCTATTATTTATATAGTCCGTCTCTTTTCAACAAACCAATTTCAACAGGTGTAATATCAACTATGGCGCGGCTATCAATACCTGTTATATTCAGTTCGTCCATTACGGCTACAACATTTTCATAGGTACTTTGCGCGCTTGGTTTTACAACAACAATCATTCCCTGGCCATTATGCGTTAATTTGATCGCCTTGTCCTGATCAATCAAAACCTTACGTAAATCTTCTTTACCATAACCAATAACGGTAGGCTGGCTTTTTCCGGGTTCGCCAACAAACCATTCCAGTTTGTTGTTATTACCCAATAAAAGGGTCATTGTTCTTGTTGCTGGCACAGGCAGCTGTTGTTTAGTCAGATCGTCCTTATCAGGCATGATCAATTCCATTGCTTTCGGCTTACTTAGGGTAGTTGTAAGGATGAAGAAGGTGATCAAAAGGAAAGCCAAATCCACCATGGCTGTTAAATCCACGCGTGTTGCTTTCTTTTTGGTTCTTACCTTGCCACCTTTGTGCTTACCCCCGCCGGAGGTATCTAATTCTGCCATTTCTTATTTCGATTTTAAGGCTGTTATTAAATTAAATCTGTCAACTTTCTGTTTCTGCAAGGAAGATATTACCTTCTGTACAGTAGGATATTCTTCTTTGCTATCACCTTTGATTCCTATTTTCAGCTCCTTATCGTGCAGGTATTTATCGGCTAAACGTGCAGAGTGTACCCAATCATACAGCTCATTAGTATTAGTTGTATCAACAAATATACCTGGCTGCGGGAATGTTGCGCGTTGTTTAGGATCCATATCCAAAAACCCTTTAAGTTGAGCAATCGGTAAACCGAATGATTCAACTCCTGCAAACGCGTTCTTCTCGTCTGGAGTGAAAGCAATCTTGTACTTATCGCCCATTATTTCTAATGTTTTTTTGCGTACATCATCGCCCTCAACATTAAAGAACACTTTTCCCTGGCCTATAAGGATTGTTGAAAAATCAACTTCGGGTATAGGGCCAATTATCGTGGCTGCAGGTATCCCTATTTTAGTTGGATCCTGAGTTTTAGGTTTTGCTGATAATATAAAAAAGGTTAGCAAAAGGAAAGCTACGTCGCACATTGCCGTCATGTCAATTGCCGTGCTCTTCCTTGCGACTTTTACTCTGGGCATAATCTATTTTATTAAAATGAGTAAGTGTAATTAATTTATATACACCGGCCGCCATTAGCTGCCGGTGTAAAACAAATTGTACCTTTTTTATTAGTTTTTGTGTGATGCAGCAAATGTTTGCACAATGCTGAATCCTGTTTCGTCGATAGCGTAAGTCAGGTTATCAATTTTTGATGTAAATACATTGTACATTACAATTGATATTGCTGAAGTACTGATACCGAATGCTGTGTTTACCAACGCTTCAGAGATAGCTGCTGATAATGCACCTGTGTTAGTACCGCCACCGTTACCTGCCAATGTATGGAAGGCCTCGATCATACCGATTACTGTACCTAACAAACCTGTTAATGTACCAACTGATACCAAAGTAGCGATGATAGTTAAGTTTTGCTCCAACATTGGCATTTCTAAAGCTGTTGCTTCTTCGATGTCTTTTTGGATAGCTAATGATTTTTGATCAACAGTAAGTCCTGGCTCATGTTCTAATTCGCGGTATCTTTTCAAACCGGCTTTAATTACGTTAGCAACAGAACCTTTTTGTTTGTCGCACTCAGATGAAGCAGCATCAATGTTACCTGCTGATAAATGAGTTTGGATTTTTCTAACGAAGGTATCAATGCTGCTTGTTCCTGTAGCTTTACCGATAACGATAAAACGCTCGATAGAGAATACAATAACCATTAATACGTACCCCATTACCAAAGGTACTAAGTAACCACCCCTGTGTACGATACCAAATATATCGGAAGGTTCGCCACCTGTTACATCACCACCTTTATAGTGACTTGGATCGGCTAGAACTAAGAAGAAGATCAAACATGATACTACTAAACAAATTGGAATTGCCAAACTGGCAAAAATGCTCGATGAGCTTGAGCTTTCTTTTTTTACTGGAGCGGTTGGTTTTGACGGTACATTTGCCATTACTTTAAAATTTTAGTTTTTAGTCAGTGTTTATATAAATATGTTAATTAAATG
>Ga0302230_10001315_pt1 | contig 16525 bp, 22 predicted proteins | sample II_Palsa_N2_1_FD_193523 | JGI IMG/M metagenome (GOLD analysis project Ga0302230, IMG submission 193523) | Peat permafrost microbial communities from Stordalen Mire near Abisko, Sweden - II_Palsa_N2_1 | ecosystem: Environmental > Terrestrial > Soil > Palsa > Peat permafrost | place: Sweden... | reverse complement strand
GGTAGGAGCAACGGAAATGTGAGGCAAGGGACCCGCGCCCCCCCTTTGTTTGAGCTTGCAGTACCTCAGGTCGATCAGGCCCTCCATTGCTTATTCTTGCCTATTGCTTTTAGTGCGCGGGAGTGTGTCTGTCGTCTGTTGCCCGCCGGCTGTGCTGGCTGTGGCTGGCTGGACTATTTTTAGGTCACGAAACCAACGCAAAACAAATTTAATCGCTTGGCAACCAGAGGTCAGGCTAGCAACCGATCGGTACCCGGGTCTCTTTCAACACAACCAAAATGGTACTGTCGTGCATCCGGGCCGAGAGAGAGCGAGGGCGGCGCAGCCAGCCACCAACCCAGGCGCCCAGAGGAGGGGATGAGGGCGAGGAGCGTCATGTGCGGGAGTGAGGAGCAGAGCTAGAGCGGGATGGATTGAGAGAGGATTGGAGGGTCGGATTGAAGGGGAGGTTCGTGTCGCAAATTACTAAATTTGCTGCCAAACGTATGAAGGCCGCCACCGAGCCCAAGGACAAGACCAAGAACCCGATGCGCGAGCTCCGCATTGAGAAGCTCAGCCTCAACATTTGCGTCGGCGAGAGCGGTGATCGACTGACCCGTGCCGCCAAGGTGCTCGAGCAGCTCACTGGCCAGACCCCCGTGTACTCGAAGGGTAAGACCTGGAACCGGCAGAAAGAAGAGGGGAGGGGAGGGGAGGGGAGGGGTCCCCGCGCGGTACAGCGCACAAAAAACGGAACGCTAACGGTGAATGTTTGCTTTTAAAACAGCCCGCTACACCGTCCGCTCGTTCTCGATCCGTCGTAACGAGAAGATCGCCGTCTGGGTCACCGTCCGCGGCGAGAAGGCCGAGGAGATCCTCGAACGTGGCCTCAAGGTCAAGGAATACGAGCTCAAGAAGAGCAACTGGTCCGCTACTGGCAACTTCGGCTTTGGCATCCAGGAGGTGCGTTTGCATTCTTTTTTGTTTTTTTGCAGAACGCACGCCGAGGCTAACGCCGCTCTTTAAATTGTATCCAGCACATCGATCTTGGCATCAAGTACGACCCCAGCATCGGTATCTACGGTCTTGACTTCTACGTCGTCATGGGCCGACGAGGAAAGCGTGTCTCCGAGGTTTGTTGTTTTGGGAAGTAGGCGCTCCATGATGTCTCAACACTATTTTTTTTGTTTGGCAAACGAAACTTGCAGAAGAAGCACGCCAACGGCAACATTGGTGTCTCGCACCTCGTCACCAAGGAGGAGTCGATCAAGTGGTACCAGCAGAAGTACGATGGCATCGTCCTCAACAAGTAAACGCGTCCACTGTCCCACCCCCCCAAAAGAAACTCTCTGCTAGCACGGAAATAAATAATATTTCTAGTTCTCTTTCCTGTCCTTCAAGAGAATTAAAATGAACAACAACAAAAAATATTCAAAAGTGGGAGGAGTACAAACGCGAAGAAAACAAAGGCTTTTCTTTTATTAAAGTAGAAAAGAAAAAAAAAAAGAGAGCAAAACAACAAAAATAAGAAGCGCATAGCAGTCTAGTTGTTGATGGGGTGGTAGTAACCGGCCTGGGAGTGCTTCTTGTCCTGGATAAGGCGGGCAGTGTGGATGACTACAAAGAGAGCACCGATGGTCATGAGAGAGATCCAGAGGCCCTATCACAATATATGGATGTTTAAAGAGTCGAAACCAAAATCTCCGCCTTCTTACAGTGATAATCTTGGAGGCAACGATCGAGATGTTGACAATGCCGGCAAGCTCGGGCGTGACCTTGCTGATCTGCTGGACGTAGAAGGTGGCGTACATAACATCGAGAGTCACATTCGAGAAGCGGGAGTAGAAGGTGATCTGCAGACCGACCTCGGGGGCGCTAGAGGGGATAACGTCAGTGGGAACCGCAGACGGGTCGGGCAGGAAAGGGTAGAGGATGTCCAACAGGTCAATCGTGCCAGAAGGGAAGAAGGGAACGCCCGTGGAGCCCTTAAGGTAGAAGTTGGCCTGCAGCTGGAGCAGACCCTCAAGACCGAGGCCAGTCATGGGCTCGAGGTTAAAGTAGGTGCTGTCGAGGGTTTCGTTAGGAGCGCGGATGCCCGTGAGGTTGTTGATCCAGGGCGCTGGTACCCAGAGGAAGTGGGGCTGGCACATCATGAGCGGGGCCATGTCCTTGTACGTCGAGTTGACAAATCCGGTGAAACGGTCGTCGTACAGATCCTTGTTTTTATCGACGTCGTACGTGTCTATGGCCTACGCAGGAGGTGTTAAAGCGTGTGTGTGTGTGGTGGAAACAATCATTAAAATGTTTGTACCAGGTCGAAGCGGTGCGAGGGAATGCGAGGGATATCGTCGGGGTTGATCGACTTGTTAAACTTTGCCGCGTACTCCAGGATGTACTCGGTCGTAGGCTTGTTCTCGATGATACCAGTGTCCCAGAAGCGCACGGAGCCAACGTGGTCTGGTGACCAGGCCCAGATGTCGGGGAGCTGCGAGGGGATCTTGCCCGAGCTGCTGACCGGGGTGAGGGGGAAGGTGCCCAGGGCAGAGTTGCCACGGACCGGGACCTTGACACCCGACTCGAACCAGTCCATCTCGGTGAAGCCCTTGTAGTTGTGCATCTCAAAGGTGTCGGCAATGTCCTTGGTGCCAGTGCCCTGAGCAAAGAAGTCGGCATAGATGCTGTTGGGGCTGGGCTCGCCGGGGTACAACGGATCCGATGCGTTGCGGTCGGTCGCGTTGCCGATGAAGAGGACCCAGGGCGAGGCGGGGAAGAGGTACTCGAGGAGAGGGTCCGACGCGGTGAACAGCCACTCCTTGGCAGTCTTGGTGGCGTAGAGACCGCTGCCGGTGTCAAGGCACTCATTGAAGAGCTGGCTGACGTAAGTAGCGCGGATGCCAGAGTTGGAGCCAGTGCGGGAGGCGGTGTAGCTGAAGAAGGCGCTGTATTTATCAAGAGTATTGGAACAGGATTTATATTTTAAAAAAAAAAAATTTGGGGGGAAAATGTACTCGGCTTGCTGCCAGGTCACGCCCCAATTTGTCTGGAGGGATTCAACGTCGCGCGACAGAGCAGCAACGGCAAAGTCGACGAGGGCGATCGGATCGTACTTGAGTCCGTGAGGAACATTGAAGAGGAGGGACTTGAACGCGGTCGGGAAGATCGCGCCGGTGTACGCGGCAATGCCCTCGGTGGAGTTTATGGTGGTGAGGTTGACCGAGGCGTAGCCAAACGAGCCAAATTCGGCCTGCCAAGGGAAGTACTGCTGAAGCTCAGGGATGTCTGCTACCTGGTCACCATCGAGGCCGTACTCCAGGTCCGGGATGGGGTTGAACGGTCCAAAACTGTACTCGTAGTAGCCCCATTGCACGATGGCGGCATCCTCCAGGGTCTGGCAAGAGTCGCCAGCGGGCACGGCGAGAGCATTGCACCTGTGAGGATTTTCGTACTTTTTAAAAAAACCCCAAATAGATCCAAGAGCCGGTGGCACGTACATCTGCAGGACTTCTTGCTCTGTGTAACCTTCCTGGTCAATGAGGTAGCCGTTGATGTAGTACGTCAGGATGTCCTGAACCAGGTTATACGTGACGGGGCCGATAAGGGCCATCTCGACGAGTGCCTCGTTCATGCCGAGGAAGAGCGCGCCGAGGTAGCCAGGGTTGACGACTGTGATGAGCGCGTCCTCGGACAGGAACTCGCCAGTCACGGCGTCAATAGACATGTCGGGCTGGAAGTAGTATGTCTTTGAGTTGGTAAAGTTGATGGCCGTGCTGTCGTCGTTGAAGAGCTGTTCAATGATAGTCAAAGAACACCGACGTGAAATTATTGCGGCGTACAATGTTGAAGCGGATCGAGTTGGTGCGGTAGATCCAGGGGCCAACCTCAGTGACGCTGGGGAGGGCGCCATTGAGCACTTCGTCGACCTAAGAAGCCGCAACGTGGAGAACATGAAACGAAAATTGCAAACAGGCACCCGTACATTTGTAATGTTGAAGAAGAAAAAGGCCTCGTAGTAGGGCACCGGAGGAAGCGCTGGGTCATCCTCGCCGTCGCAGGCCGGGGTGGAACAGGAGAGCCAGGTCTGCTCAAACGACTCGTACATGAGAGAGTCCTGCAAGAGTCAAGGAAAGGATAAGATATATGACGGGACGAGTGGGGAAAAGACGAAACGCACCGGCGAAGAGACGAGGACGAGCTGCTTGATAACGTTGACCATGATGGGCGAGAGCATGACCCAGAGGAGGCCACCCAGCAGGAGCGTGATTGCCGAGCAAATGAGGTTGCAGTAGATCCTAAGCGGGTGGGTGGGTATTTAGTTTAGCCTTGGCCCCAAAGACAAAAGGGAAACAAGCCCCCCAATCCTCCCAGAGGCCCCCAGAGTAGACAAACTTACCAGTTGGTCTTGGTCATGCACGCGCAGGCCTTGCCGGGCTTGCCGCAGCAGTTCACCTTGGTGTCCTGGCTGACGACAAGCACATCATTCTTTGCTTCGGGCCAAGCCGAGCCGTAGACCGGGTGGTCAGAGGCCTGCTTGCCAAAGTACTCGTCGTCCTTGGAAGACATGGCAGGCTACGCTGTTTGTTTATGATGTTTGTTATTGACGGATAAATGAAAGAAAAGACAAAGTTGGGGTAAAAAAAGTGGAGAAAGAAGATAGGGGAAGTGGGGCAGGAAGGGAAAGGTCGGCGAGAGGTCGACCGCTAGAGGACCGGTAGCAAAGGCGAGGTCGCCGTCAACCCGTCAAAGCCTGACGGCAGACCACCAAGAGAAAGAAGGGGAGGGGGGGAAGTGAGGCAAACCCCAAACCAGAGCTCGACTGTAACAACCGCTAAGAAAAGAGAGTAGCCGTTTCGCTGAATGAAATAAAGCTGCATGTGCGCTCAGGGAAGGCGTTGAACACGGGACGCCACAAATAGCGCCGACAACTTGACGGCACCCGGCTCCCCCCAAAAAAATAAAGGGAAAGGGGAAAGAGACAGATCTTCTGAAAGAAAAAAGGACTGTCAAAGGCGTTGGTCACATGGTCGTGTCTGGTCTATCTGTGACCATTGACCAGTGGTCTATCTGTGACCACTGACCAGTGGTCAGTACTCAGCGCGGTGGCGAAGAGAGAGATCGCAGAAGGGGAAAACAGGGCAGGAAGGCTCGACGTAAACAAATACTTGGACCACCCAGGCGAAATAAAGAGATCAGTCAAAGACAGGACGCAAAGCAGCAAAAACCGGGGTTCCACGGGACTGCCTGCGCCGACGACACCCCGGCCTCGCCCTGAAACGAATGCCTCCTGGCGAAAAAGAAAAACGACGGCACCAAGCGAGAGGCGACCTGTGAATGCGACGGCCAAAAAAGGGTGGGGTAAAAAAAAAAGTGTGGGGCGCAACGGGAGGCAAAGTCCACATGACAACACAAAACACCCACGGAAGCGGGGAAGCGGCAAAGCGCGAACGGAGGGAGGGAGTAGGGCGGGCAGGCACAGCCAGGGTCTATAATGTAACTTCGTCTTCTTCTTCGAAAGCTCGGGTGGTAAAGGAAAAAAGTTCTGAAGAAAGATTTTGTTTTCACATGTCATCTTGCATTTTTGCATGTGCTGTAGCTCATTGGCACTTTGGCAGGCTCATTCATTGGGGGGCGAAAATATCGTGCACGGGGACCTTGCCCATCGCGTCTTGTTTGCGGCGAATCGTGTCCGCACCATCGTGATCGGTGATAAGGCCAGAGGCTGCGGTGATTCCATTGACGCCAAAAATGGACATTCGCATGGGCCTGATCGTTGGTGCCTGCACACAACCGCGTGTTAATAAAATGAGGGAGGAGAAACAAAAAGCATATACCGATGAGAGGCTTTCGAGTACAGGCACGTCGTCTTGGTGGTCATCGTCATCGGCCGCACCTTGATCAGATGCATCAGCAGCGGCCACAGCGTCAGGCTGCGCAGCGCCTTCTGCCTCTTTGTCGGCAGACTCGAGGAGTTGTTGGACCTGACTTGCTAATGCACCGCCAAAGATCGAGTTACTAAAGAGAGATAAATTTTATTTTAATGAATAAAAAAAGGAAAAAAAAAGAATTTACCGCATCCCGCGCCTGGCCGTGTCGCGGATCGGTGCGTCGACGATGGTAGTGGCTTCGTCCTCTCCATCGTTGAGCGCCACAGCTGCACCGCTCATCATCAAGCGCATGCTGTCCTCGAGACGGAGTGGGGAGCCACCGCCGTTGTGGTTGAACATTTTAAGTACGAAATCTCTCGGCTGCGTGGCCGTGCCTTGCTGTTGTAGCGGGAGCGTACCGAGACTGCTGTAGACGACCTCTGACCCGTCCTCCTTGCGCTCGTAGAGCTGGTACAGCGCTGGATCCGCTCCGCTGATCTGGAACTTTGCTAGCGCGAGGCAGATGATCTCATCGACAGCGGAGGTCGAGTCGATCAAGAGGTTTCGGGTGGCACCGGCAACACCCAGGGTCTCGGCGTGAATTCGCACAGGGATCTTGCTGGCGCGTTGCTGTTGGAGGAACCCGCTGTGCCATATCGATCGGGAATCCTCCGCGTCAAAGGCAAGCGCGACATACGGCTGCACGTCTTCTTGCACCTCGAAGAGTAGACCGAAAGGATGCTACAAGGCGAAGAAAAAATCTTTTTTTAAGAATAGGCAGAAGGGAAAGGGACGTACGTCGGCGTGGATGCTGGGTTGGAGGGCGCATTGTGTGTCATCAAAGAGGAATCGCCAACCGATTGGCTCGTGTTGGGACTTCCAAAGATAGAGCGAGCTGTCGCTGATTGCGGCCCAGACATGATGCCAGGGTTCTGACGTGCGATCGGCCGGCGCAGGATACAGTTTTGCCCAGACGAGGCCGCTTACGATCACGCTTGTTTGCAAAGAGGCAAACGTCGTCGACACTTGCGAAATAATTGGGAACCAGTCGTCGGCAGCCCTCGGTAGATTGGCAAGAGGCTGTAAGTCATGCGCGTGTTTACTTTTAGTCCCAGTGGACTTCTTGGCCCACGAGATGATGGAAGCACGGGATGATTGGGGCGAGTACTGTGTTGTTGGAGCAGATGCGGATGTCGCCGGATTAGAGGGAGAGCTCTTGTCTGCATGCAGGTGGGCAAACGGTCAAAAAAGCCATGCCACGTGCGGGAACAAATGTTTGGTGTACCTCTGGGTGACACGAGGTCTTTGAGCCTCCGAGCATACGACGATGACCCGCCAGACGGCTGGCCCCCTGTCTGTGCCGTTATTGTGTTTGCCGACGACGGCGTCGCGTGCTGGAGGAAAACAGATGGAGGTGACGTGGGTGGCGCGGTCGTCACATGTCCGTCCAGGCCTTGCGCGAGGCTAGACAGCGATGTGTGCGACGCCGATTGCGGCAGCGAGCCTTCTCTGTATACAAGGCTAGTTAGCGTCTGTTGTTTCTTTTAAGGGCCTTGGCGTACAGCGGGCTCCAATGCTGCAGAGAACGTCAGTTGGTAACAAACAAAACAGGGCACGAAATTATACCTCGCTAACTGGTTGTGGGCTTTGAGCAGGAAGACTGCTGTCGTCGCCGGATCCCGTCAGCGTCCTGAGGCCGTTGATCACGCGCGGTGTCTCCTGCTGCTGCTGCTGCTGCTGCTGTTGCTGGGCAGCCTGGTACTGTGCAGTCAATCCGTCGAGCTCGGCGAGGTATGCAGCTAATTATAGAGTGGTTCAGCCTCCTGTTCATGCGCCGTATGGGGCCGTACCTATGTCCTCCTTTGTCAGACGCGTCCTCGGACGCTCCTGCAGGCTTGGGAGCGCTACACCAGCGGGCATGGTGCAGTGGCGTGGGTTGGCAGGGTGGTTTGGAACGACGCGCTTCCTGAGACGGAAATGACGAATTTTTTTCTTTGCATTTGCAAGTTTATTTAACCAACAAGAAATCAGCGATTGTGGCCGCGGCATGGTACAGTAGTACTGCATGTTAGTGCTGCGACGGCTTGCGCAAAAAGATGCGCGCGACGTTCTCCTTGCGCATGGGATCATAGCCAAACTGGTCGAGGACGTCGCAGTACTCTTGGCGGAAACCTGTCCCAGAGTAGCTGGCGGGCGTGGTGAGGCGAATGTCGGCATCGCCGGCCGCGTTGAACAGCGGCCAGTTGGGCTGTCCGGCAATGTTGGGGTTGCCTGTGCGGGCAAACGTGCCCCAGTACTCGACCATGGTCTGCGCGAGCGTCTTCTCCTCCTCGGGGATGCTAAAGTAGATCTGCGCCGTGTTGAAGGCAAATGGCAGCTCGGACCCGTGGCAGACGTAGCCAACGCAGCTACACCATGGAAATAATTAAAGTAAAAAAAAATTCACGAGGTTTACTAATCGTAGTGGTCGCCCCAGGCCGGGAAGGAAAAGGCGTGGTCAAAGACGTAACGGTACGTGTTGGTGTGTGCGGCGAGGTTGCGGGCGACATAGCGATTGGGGCAGGTGAAGACGTAGTCGGTGCCGAGGGCAAACATGTTGGGGCGCTGGTCGGCATCGGGGCCCTCGATCGGCGGGTACAGGTCGAGGATCTCGGTCGCGTTATCCCTGAAGACCAGTTTGACCACGGCCATGTACTCGGCGCGCAGGACGGGGTTGGGCCAGCCCATGTTGATGTACAGCACGGCCTCCTCCGAGACTGTGCCGATGATGATGGGCACCTGCGCAAAGTCGCCCTTGGAAAACAGGTTGAAGGGCTGCTCGGTGATGTCGTCGCCGTCGACCGAGGGCAGGATCTGCATGAACGCAGAGATGGGCTCGTCGATCGGGATGTACTTTACTGCAGCCTCCTGTCCGGCAATGATCTCGTCGGTGGTCTGTCGACTCATCATTAGCATATACACACGCGCACACACACACACAAAAAAAAAAAATGAAGGCGCATACCAAAAGGTAGAGGCAGTCGGTGTCAGACATGTCGCAGTTGACGGCTTCACCGAACCGGTCGGCGAGCTCGAGGGCATCCTAAGCGCGGTTGTATTTAAAAATAGAAATAAAAAGAGTCTTTATGATAGGAATCAACCTGCTTGTCAGAGGCGACGATCGTTAAGGGATCCGAATGGATGATGGCACGGTGGAAGAGCCCGCGCGAGTATTTGGAGACGAGGTGCGTCGACACCGATCGGCCGCCGGCAGACTGTCCAAAGATCGTGACCAGGTTGGGGTTGCCTCCAAAGTTGACGATGTTGGACTGGACCCACTGAAGGGCAAAGCGCTGGTCCTTGATGCCGAGGTTTTGGACGTCTCCGCCACTGTTTACAGAAAGAGGCGGATTAGTTTATAACACAACACGGATCGGGTGCGGTACTTGAGGCCGGGCGCGACGAGGAAGCCAAGGGCGCCCAGACGGTACGCGACGGTGACCACGACGACACCGGTTTGGTTGGCCAGGTAGAGGCCTTCGTAGAGGATCTAATCCATTGAAAACGAGTTGGCTCCCAACACAAGCGGAAGACGAATCCATACGTTGGGCATGCCCTTGTCAAAGTTGCCGCCGTGGAAGAAGACCATGACGGGTAGGTTGCTGGTGTCATCGACATTGTGCGGCGTGTACACGTTTAGGTAGAGGCAGTCCTCTGAAATCTAGTGGTTGAGGCTCGTTAAAAAAAGACGGGCAAGGGCTCATTGCCCAGATGGGGACAACCTTCTGAGGGCAGTTGTGGGGCGGCAGCTCGATCCCGTCGGTGCAGCGCTGGATGCAACCAGGCGCGTAGTCGCGCGTCATGAGCGGGTCGTTCGACCCCCAGGCGCGGGGCTCGGTGGGCGGCTGCCAGCGGCCCTGTCTGCCCACGGGGGGCGCAGCGTACGGCACGCCACGGAACGCGCGGCCGAGGTCCCACTTGTCGCCCCAGACGCTGTTTCGTTGGTTACTTACCCCACACGCAAATGAGAAACGTACCTTCCGTAGGCGGTGGGCACGATAAGCTCCTGGTCCAGCTGCACGGGCTGTGCGCTGGTGCTCGCGACGAGCAGGGCTGCGGCTGCGGCTGCGGCTGCGGCCACGAGGGTCACAAGGCCAGCGCTTCTCATTTGGGTCCCGCACAAAACAATTCAGCCGACACGTATCACGTACATCTGCTGTGCGTATTACGACACGGCGTATGGACGCGGACGCGGACGACGACGACGACGTGGGCCCTTTTTTGGAGGCCAACAGCGGGTGGATGCCGCGCGCGTTCCTGCCGGCGGTGGCGTGGTTCGACCAGCGGATCGAGGGTGCGCGGTCGTCGCGGGCGGCCGCCGCCGCAGCAGCGCGACGGAGGCGGCGTGTTGCTGGCGTTGAAATCGAGATCACAAAGGGTCGACGTGACGCCAAGCGATGTACACGCCAAGCAGCTCTTTGCTTTCTGTTCTCTAATGGCTCTCTGACTCTCTTCCTCTCTCACGTAGTCGACTCGGCGAGCCTGGCTGCGATCGTGGCGACCCTGTGCGCGATGAGCATCAAGGTGCTGCTCATGGTCATCAACGCCAACATCGTCTCCGACGTCAACGGGCTCCAGGGCAGCATCGCCAACATCGTGCTCATGTTCCTGTTTTGCACGTCGCTGCTCACCTTCCTGCTCGGCATCTTCGCCACCAGCGTGCGCTCCATAGGGCTCGTGTACGTGTTCATGTGGGCCGGGCTCGTGACCATGCTGCTCGAGCTCGCCCTCGAGGCCATCGACCTCGCCGTGTTGACGCCCGAGCAGACGCAGGTCGGCGCCATTGGCGGCAACGCGCTCAAGCAGCAGTTTATCTTTTTCATCTTTCTGGGCCAGGTTCTGCAGGGCGTCATGGTCGCTGCTGGTATTTGCTTTTTTGGTTGGTCGGTCGTTGGTTGGTTGGTAAAACACGCGTCTTGTCCCCAGCGTATCACATGTACCGCACCCTCAAGAGCAGCAGGCAAGAGGAGACCGTCATAAGGGTCCATCGGCTGGGCGCAAGCACGCCCCGCGAGCGGATAGCGTCAATGTCGCGGGGCAACGTGACAGCGCAGGACGGTTTTGTGAGCGCTCTTGCCCCTGGTTCGTCCGCGGCGTCCGCGTACGCGCTGGACACGTCGTCTGGCTCGGGGACCGGCACCGTCGGCGTCAGCATCGGCGGCGACCTGCGCGACGACGACGACAACAACAACAACAACATGGAGCTGAGCGATTCGTCCGACGAGGACGAGGACTTTGCCGGTCTGGGCGGGCGGAGCAGCGGCGTCCGCTTTGAGGAGGGGAGCGAGATGATCGAACTGGACGAGCTGGACGACGAAGGCCGCGAGCAGCGGATCCCGCTCACGTCAGGAAGCTAGCAATAGGCCCTTTTATTTATGACCCAGTTGCTAGAGAATGACGTGTGCGACACAGATACGCAGATGGATACAAAAGAGAATTATTGTTGTTGTGCATCGGCGGCGTGTGCAGACAGTTTACGGAAGAGCTCGTCGTGAAAGAGACGCTTGAACTCGGGGGACACGGACATGAGCAGCGCAGTCAGGGTCTCGTAGGCCTGTATGTCCAGCGGGGTCTCTGGGGGATCGATTGTGCGGACCTGCGTGAGTTTTGTTTTTGAAAAGGCGGAAACAAGCATGCAAGCGGGTACCTCAAAGCCAGCACCCGTCACAACGGCGGTCAGCTTGACGCCCTCCAGGGTCTCGGCGTGCACTGCGGGGCCGTCGGCAGCCACGGATCGGAGGCCAAACGCACTCTCGGCTGCCGCTGCTTGTGCTTCTGCGACGTCGGTGAAGACGACATTTATTTCCTCGCCATCCTCCATTATAAGACTGAGATCGCTTGAGTTTGTTCAACTCGTTTAACGAAACAAGAGAGAGCTTTGAGGTCCGTGAGATACAGTTGACAAAAAAAAAAAAAAAGAGAAAAGAGAGAGGAAAAAAAAAGAGAGAAAAGAAAAAGAAAAGAGTCTATTTTCTTATTTTTTGGAGTCCTTCAGACGTTGGAGACGGCCTCCTCGGCACGGCGGAGTGCCTCGATCATCTTGCGGCACTCGGCACGGCGCTGCGTGACCTGTTCGCTTTCCTTCATCACCTCCTCGAACGAGCGGGACTTGTAGAGCTCGCTAAGCAGCTCGCGTTGGATGTTGTCGCGTGCATGGCTGACCAGGTGCAACATGACCGACTTGGGGATGAGATCGGCAACGGTTCGCTTGACAATGTTGAAGTACGAGTCGAGCAGGAGCTCTGTATGCCATAGAGTAAACAACAGCAGGAACGGGAAAAAAAAAAAAAAGGCATTACTGATCACTTCGGTCTCGAGCTTTTCTCGGTCTGAAAGCGAACCAGAGGCCTTGAGCGTAGCCGGGACCTGGTCGAGCTTCATCAGGCCGCCCGCGCCCTTCATGTTTTTCGTTTGGCCCTTGTTGAAGAAGCTGCCAAACAAGCCAGTGTTTTCTCCCTGCGGCTGGACAAGGAACTGCTGTGGCTGGGGGATGGGGATGGGCTGCTGGCCGGGCTGGCCGGGGATGGCTGCCACAGGCGCAGCTGGGGCGGCCCCGCCATAGTTGAGCTTGGCGCTGATGGCCGCGAGCGCCTTGTGGCCGTTGAGGAAGTCGGGATGGGCCGTGTTGATGTAGTTTTCCTCGGCCTTGATGATGTCGGAGACGAGTTTGCTAGTGGGCTCAAGTGCCTTGTATTTGGAATTATTTAGCTGATTGTTGAAAACAAAGGCTGCTTACCTTGCGGAAAAAGTTTACGACGACGTCGTGGAACTTGTCCTTTAGCTGAGGGAAACGCTTAAACACCTGCACGCGACGACTTGTTCAGTGCACATCGACATAAGAACGGGTAGCTTACCCGGCGTTGCTCAAGCTGTGTGAGGATGCGGATGAGCTCCTCGTAAATCATCTGGACGCACTGCTCCGAGGGGTCGTGGAGTCTTTTGATTTGCTGTTTGACAAGGACCTCGAACGACTGGGTGCTAACAAAGAGGGATGGCGACGAACCCGAGGCGTTGTGAAGGACCGTGCGGATGTCCGAGTCACTCAACGTGTCAAAGGGGTCAATGTCGCGGATGCCGCCGGCAAAGATCTGGTGGAACACAAAGCTGATACGCGCACCACCCGAGAGCTCTGCACTGGACAGGTTGTCGTTGTAGCCGTCGAGCGTCGTGCGGAAATCGTTTGTAAAATCGGTGATGATGCTCAGGAGGAGGTTGCTCTGCAGAAAGTTGACTTTTGCGTTTGGAAAAAACCGCGATACAATAAAAAAAGTAGAGTTTCGTTACGAGGATCTCGCTGCCGTCATTGTCGAGAGCGTCGCCCAGTTCGGCAAGTTCGGTGCGGAACTTGACGAGCTGCTGGGCAATCTTGAGCTTGAGATCGGGCAGGGTCTCGCGGATGTGGAACATGAGGATCTAAATAGAAAGAGAAAGTTATTTTCCCTCCCCCCGGTAAAGAATGCAAAACGGACTAGACTGAGACGGTGCGACAGGAAAGGGGTGCCGCAAAACTTGGCCTTCTTGGCGTACGCTGGGTGGTTCTCGAAAAAGTTGCGCTCGTACTCGAGGGCGACCTTGATGTCCTTCTTGGACTCGATGTCCTTCTGACCGCGGTTGACGATGGGGACGTAGCCGAGGCGGAGCGGGATAACGCGACCCGAGAGGATGTCGATCACGTCTGTTCCCTCGTCCATGATGTCGATCTTCGTGAGGACACCGATGGTGCGTTGGCCTGTAAATAATTTGACTGTTTAGAAGCGCGGCCAAGACGCAATGCATACCATCAGGGTCCACCTGGCGCGCCAGGTTGAGACCGTCCGAGTTTGCCAAGTCGGTGTTTGCGGCCGTGACGGCGAGGATGATTGCGTTCTTCTTCTCGATGTAGGTCATGCACATGTTGCGGATCTGCTGCTCAATGTCCTTGGGCTGGTTGCCGACGGGCACCTTGGTCATGCCGGGCAAGTCGACCAGGGTCAGGTTGAGCACGTTGGGCGAGAAGATCTTGAGGCTGATGGCCTTGTTGGACACGCCCTTGTCGCTGCCGGTAATCTTGTCCGTGTCGTTGACAATCTCCTCGCGCACCTGGCTAAAGTCGAAGAACTTCTTGCCGGGCAGGTGCAGGAACTCGGCCCATTCGTCGGGCTCCTTGGTGCTCTTCTTGTCGGCCTCGGAGCGCTTGGGCTGGTTGAAGAGTTGCAGGACCTGTCGTGTGCGCCGCGAAAACAGAATCAGCACCGAGCAAAACAAGCCAGCAATACCAGGGGGCGGCGAGTCACAATGCCCGAGCCGCGGGGAAGGAAGTCGCGGCCGACAATGTTCTCGAGCACGGAACTCTTGCCGCTGCTCTGCCTGTAAACAGTGGGAAAGACCCACGGAAGGCGAGAGGCGTGCGTCCGTCAGTACGCAAACAAACACAGCGGTCCAAACGTACGCGCCAATGACGACGATCTGCGGCAGGTCGATCGAGTTGGGCTGGCCAAGCACCGTGAAGGCGTCCTGCAGCTTGTTGATAACGGCAATGACGTTCTCCATGTCTGCAGGCTTCACAAAGAAAAAAACGATGTCGCGTTTTTTTTTTTAATTTAATTTCAGGCTCATGTGACTCGCCATCGAAAGCATCCTTCTTCGATTGCTTGGTTTGTAAGAACTTTCCAAGGTTACAAGTGAAAAGATAAAAACAGGATCACAGAGGTTTTCAAAAAAGGTATTAAAAAAAAACAAAGGAAAAGAGTACCTTTCATCTCAAGCGACGAGAGGAAAAGTTTAGAACACGATGGGAGAAATAGACTACTGAATAGAAAAAAAAAAAGACAAAAACAGAAAAACAAAATTGTTAACTCTTACTTGCAAGGCAAGCCACCACTCCCTTTTTTTTTTTAAGAAAGTTTTTGTACGATTTGTCGGGATGTTCTTGTTTGCTTGTTGGCCTACGGATGATAATACTACAATCACGCCCAAATCTGCAAAGAAGCACGAATGTCAGTTGGGAGGGAAATTCACAAGTACTCGGGGGGAAAATACCTTAAGCAGCGAGTCCCAGCTGCCGGTGCAGAGAGCCATACCGTCGGATGAGACGCCGAGGCAGGAGACGCGGTTGTCGTGGTTTTGGAGAACACCGACACGCTCGCCCTTGAGGGTGTCCCAGACGTTGCAGTTGAAGTCGTCGTAGCCGGCGAAGAGAAGGCGTCCCGAGATTGAGAAGGCGACCGAGGTGATGCCGCAAAGGATGTTGTCGTGGGTGTATTGGCTCAACTCGCGATCCGCCCGCAGATCAAACAGGCGGCACGATGCGTCATCCGAACCGGTCGCGAAAGCCTCGCCGTTGGGGAAGAACCTGTTGTAATGAAAGAAAAATGTTTTGAGTAAAGTAAAAAACAAAAACAACAAAGAGTGGACGGTACTGGACGGCGTTGATGTCCGAGTCGTGGCCACCAAAGGTCTGGACGCACTTGCCAGTTCGGATGTCCCAAACCTTGGCGGTAGCGTCGCAGGCACCAGAGACGAAGATGTTCTTGTCGGCGTAAAGCGACAAGCTAACCAAACAGACCCCCCCCAAAAAAGGTATTTTTTAAAAAAAAAAATCGCACAGACAATGGGCGGCATACCTCATGACATCGCCAGTGTGGTCAGTGAACTCGGTGGTCTTCATGCCAGCCTCGATATCCCAGAGCAAGCAAGTCATGTCACCGGACGAGGTGAGGATCTGACGGTCGCTAAGGAAGCGGCAGCACGAGAGGTAGCCAGTGTGTGCAGAGAGCTCGCGTGCTACTCGCACGGCACCTTTAACATTGAGCGAAAAAACGATCTCAGACATTCTTCCGTTTTTTCAGTCGCGTCGTACCTTCTTTTGTCTTGAGGTTGTAGATGGAGCAAATGTTATCAAGACCACCGCAGGCGACAAAGTTCCCAGACGGAGCATACTGCACGGTTGGGGAATTTGTAAGACCACGGAAGCACAAAAAAAAAAAAAAACGTACAGCGCAAGTCATAACCCACGACGAGCGCAGGGGAATTGCGTGGACCTTGTTTGTCGAGTATCCGTCCCAGACAATGAGCTTTCCGTCCTGCGAGGCACTGTAGTGGGTGTGACAGAGTTAGTGGAAGTTTTCGACGAGTAAAAAAGAAAGAAAAAAGAGGAAAACACTCCCGCATGAAAACTGTCTCGTCCCCACCCACCCCAAAATCCAGGCACGTCTGGCGTCCGAGTATTCCAGTACCTCACGAGGTGGCGCTTGTCGGCGGCCCAGTGAAGGGCGTAGACCTTGGCCAAGTGGCCCTTGAGCGTCCTTCGCACCTTCATGTTGATGCGAGGCAGGGCATCAATTTCCGCGGCGACCGCACGCACTGTTGAAAAAAATAATAATAAACCCACGTTAGGCCCATTTCCGCTCCCCCTCGCCGGGGGCATTCGTACGTGTGGTGTCGGCGAGGGTGTCCTTCTTCTGCTTGATTTTCTCCTTGAGCTTCTCAGCCTCGTTCTTGGCCGCGTTGACCTTTTCTTGGATGTCCGACATTCTGTGCCGAGATTTTCTTCTTTTTTTTTCAATTGAAAAAAGAGAGTGTAGGGCACGAGCTGCAGGCGAGCTTGGCTGCTTTACGGAGTCATTGGCTTGGGGTTAGAAAGGCAGGTAGGGCCCAAGGGTGAAAAA
>Ga0302230_10001314_pt1 | contig 16532 bp, 25 predicted proteins | sample II_Palsa_N2_1_FD_193523 | JGI IMG/M metagenome (GOLD analysis project Ga0302230, IMG submission 193523) | Peat permafrost microbial communities from Stordalen Mire near Abisko, Sweden - II_Palsa_N2_1 | ecosystem: Environmental > Terrestrial > Soil > Palsa > Peat permafrost | place: Sweden... | reverse complement strand
GGGCCACTAATTAGCACGACGCCAGCAACGCAGGGGAAAAAAAAAATAACGTACACTTGTCCTGGATTTCGTCCATCTTCTTCTCGGCCTGCTCGCTCACAATCACCCACTTTGGCGCCACCTCTGTGTAGTCGTCCATCGAAATCCCCTGCGGGCTGTCCACCAGACGGTCCTTGTCGCCGTAGCCGCCGTAGCCGCCTCGTGCACCATGATGGCGGCCGCCGCTCCCCGTGCTAAACTCTTGGCGGTACTGCAGGAACAGCTGTGTCCGCGAGCGGATCACAAGCTTGACCACGTCCACGGCCGACCCAGGACGGCGGTGTGGGTCCATTTTTGTTACGTTTGCTCTAGGTGGTGCTGTGCGGTGGAGGGTGAGCAAACAGACGTCACAAGCGAACCAAGCAGCTCGGAAAAAAAACTGGCTTTGCGGGTAGGGGACGTACGTTCTAAAATGGCGTATTTTTGCCACCCATTTCGTTCTATACAAGTTTTTTATTTTGCTCATCATTTACACATTGATCCATGCTGTTTTGCTAGACTATCGAGAGGGTCCGAGGCTGGCAAAGGTGGGTCTGGCTGTAGAGACCGTCCATCGGGGACGGGACGGTGGACCTGATGGTGACCGAGGGTACGAGCTGCTGCTGCTGATCGCTGTCGTCGGTGCCGTGGAATAGTGGGCAAAAGACGAAAGCGTACGACGGCTGGGCGTACGTGGGGTCAGACTCGGCAAGAAGCTCCACGACGATGGGCACGTTGTGGCGAACGCTCTCGTATGCTGCGAGGTAGGCCTTGTACAGTGTCGGCGGCATCTCTTTTTCGGGTTGCCTGAGCCAGCGGGTGGGGATAACGTAGAGTGGCTTGGACCATGGTTTGTTGAGCGTGACCTTGTAGCGGAAGTCCCAGTCGTACTCGACGCCGACCTCCAAGGGGCCCAGCCGGTCCACGCGCCCCTTGTACGTCCGCCTCTCAAAGTACGTCTCTCGTGCAATCAGCCAGTAGACCTGGTTTTGCTTGGCAAAGGGGAACGCGCGCTGGATGTAACGCCGCCCGGGCATCTGCAGGTCGCACCCGTGCGTCAAAGTACCCATCTCACGCTCAAAGAACGATCGTTGCATCCCTGACAGGGGGGGTGGAAAAAAAAAAAGCAGAGCCGTTATAGAAACGAGAGACAGCACGGAACAACGTACGAGAGATGACATCGCCGATCCTTTCCATTCGCCGATTATTTGCGACACCACTGACCCAGTAGAGGAGCTGTGTTACGAGGCGGGTGTTGATGTGGTCGTCAAAAGCCCATGATTTCGACATTGCCAGCAAAGCAAAGCGCAAGTCGGCGTCGTAATACACGTAATTTTGGATCGCTTGCGAGACTGCACAAAAAAAAAATCAAACAAGTAAGAAGTAGGGAAAACACACACACACACACTCGACAATACCGTGAAGCTGAGCAGTGGCGATATGAAAGACGACATGGTTGTGCATGCGTTGCAACTGTGCCCTGTCCAGCTTGCCCTCACTGAATAACCTCTGCAACACCGCCCGTGACTGCATCTTCCTGCTGTTCGCGTCCTCTTTGCCGTTCACACCAAACTCGACCCAGCTCACGCCTGCCCTCTCACACGTCAGCTGTAAGCTCTCCTTTCGTTGCCAATACGAAAAGAATAAGATCGCGAAATGTATGGAGGGACCGGCATTGGTACCTTTTCGTGCAAAACTAGCGGCCGTACTATCCGTGTCCGATCCGAGACCTGCGTCGCCCCAGTGGTCGGGCACAGTCCCTCCAGCGTACTCGAGTTGCCCAGCCTCAACATCAGCGTCTCGACCTGCCCCTCCAGGTTGTGCCCCGTGAGAATAACACCGCTCCCAAACTCCTTGCTGTGCCGGTCCAGGCGCCCTAACCACTCGTCCCGTGCGAGTCGCAGCGGACCCTTGAGATCTGTCTGCGCCGCTGGCTCATCTATCACGATCGAGTCTATCCCTGTTTCCCTCGCAGCTTTAGAAGGCCGCATCAGCAGAAGGGTTGTCACGTACCGATGGCTTCGAGCTGCTTGCGCACGCTGCTTGCGGCGATCGAGCCAGATTGGGCCGCTACGACCACGGCCCGCAGCATCCCCTTGTGGAAGTACCGTCTGCTGAGCACTGCCAGAGCCATGCTGTCCCTCTCGCCCGACACCGAGAGCACGACGGGCACATCCCGCGGCACCTCCAGGCCCTCCATGGTGTTGGCAAAGTCGGCGTCCGTGACCTCTGTGGGCCGCCGCCTCCTCTTCTGCGGCGGGATTGGCCTTGACGACCGCGCGCTCACCGACAGAGCCGTCAATGGGGCTGTCGTCGATTGCCATCGCGACACGAAGGACGCAGCAGCAGCCGGCGGCCTCAACCGTCGTAACAGCATCTATGGACTTTTTTTAATTAAAAACAAAAATAAGCCAAAATAAATATTTAAGCGTAACGAGCACAGAGGGGAGAGAGGTGACGAGAAAAGGGCGTTGGGAAGGACCGACCGTCGACGGCATCAGAGAAAGAAAAAAAAAGGCCTCAAAAATTCGCTTCCAGAAAAATCGTGATCCTTCTCTTTCAAAGGTACGCGACGGCTCGCGCAGTGGGGACGGCTGCTTGCACCGCAGCAGGGGGGTGGTGGTGGCGGGGCGGGCGGGGAGGCGGGAGCATGCACGTGCGGGAGAGAGGACGGCTTGCGCACGAGGATGGATTGGGGGCCTTGGAGGGATTGGCGATGAACGGATTGAGGATTGGGAACTGGGGGGGGTTGGGACTGAGCGCTAAATTTCCTCTTTGCAGGACTTTGCACCAAACATGTCGAAGCTTCCCGCTGCTCTTCAGCCCACTGAGGAGGATATCCAGACCCTCCTGGCCGCTCAGGTCCACCTCGGCAGCAAGGTAAAGGGCGCATTAAAAGCTGAATGTCGAAAGCAGAACCAACCAAAAACCGTGTCTCTTTTTCACGCTATAGAACGCCGTCAAGGCCATGGAGCCCTACGTGTACAAGCGCCGTCCTGATGGTAAATTGGAAAGAGAGCCGGGCCCCCTATTTTAGAAAGGCGGTGGTGGGATTTGGAGGGTGATTTATGTCGGGATTCGTGCAAATGTGGACGGGGGAACGAGAACGCTGACCCCCCCATGCCCCCTTCTTTCTTTTCTCGGCACGCAGGCATCCACATCCTCAACATCTTCAAGACCTGGGAGAAGATCGTCTTCGCCGCCCGCGTCATTGTGGCTATTGAGAACCCTGAGGACATTGTCATCATCTCGTCCCGCAACTATGGCCAGCGCGCTGCCCTCAAGTTCGCCTCGTACACTGGTGCCAAGGCCATCGCCGGTCGCTTCACCCCCGGTACCTTCACCAACTACATCACCCGTGGTTTCAAGGAGCCCCGCCTGGTCATCGTCACCGATCCCCGAACTGACTCGCAGGTAACGAGGGGGAAAAAAACACCTCTTTTCTGGTTCTCACGCCTTCTTCTGTCTTGCGCCACAGGCCATCATTGAGGCGTCGTACGTCAACATCCCCACGATCGCCCTCGCCGACTCGGACTCGCCCCTCAAGCTCATTGACATTGCCATCCCCGGCAACAACAAGGGCAAGCACTCGCTCGGTGTTATCTACTGGATGCTCGCCCGCGAGGTCCTCCGCCTCCGCGGCACCATCCCCCGCAACCAGCCCTGGGGCGTCATGACCGACATGTTCTTCTTCCGCGATGCTGACGAACAGGCCGAGAAGAACAAGGACGACGATTTCGAGGAGACTGTCAACCAGTCCAACGATGCCGCCTGGGACGCTGCCGGTACGAAATCAAACTAATTCTGCCATGGCTGATTTTCTTTGCTTTTCCTCGCAGGTGGCAACGCCGCAAACTCGTGGGATCAGCCCACCACCATCGTTGCCGGCACCGAGGACTGGTCCGGCGCTGCACCCGTCGGCGAGTGGGGTGCCGAGCCCGTCCCTGCCGTCCCCGCTGCGTCGGCCTGGTAAAAAAAAGAAAGCTCACTCCTTTGTTTTTTTTTTTCTACAGCCTCGTGTAACTTGACACTTATAAAATAAGGAAACAAAGACCTGATGAAGAAGACACAATTTTTGTGTGTTTGTGCGGGGATAATTTTAGACGGCGGGGTGAAACACGACGTTTCACCTTCCGAGCCGTGCTCTCTTGGGCGGGCCGGGAAAGCAGCTGGGCTCGGTCGGAGGCCGCAATAGATCCTCCTCTCGTTGAGAGTTGACAGTGGTCCATGGGCGTGCGCGGCTGGTCAGTTTTTGTCCTGTGTTTGTGTCTCTTCTTGCACTTGCTTGGTCGAGTAGATGTTGCTCAATGCGCGTGCACGCCTGTGTCGCCCCTGGTCTCGCCCTACTGCGCCGACTCTCTCCTTGCTGTCCTGTCGTTCTCCTCAACCAAGAGAACCTGCTGCAGAATCTTCGGTTGTTTCTCATCTCGTTTGTCGTTTTTTGTCAATGCAGACTCGCGCGGAGAATGGCAGACAGTGCTGCAGACGACGCCGGCGGCCAGAACGAGGCCATCGAGCTCAAGGAGACCGACCTCCAGAAGAAGCTCAAGTCGGCCAAGAAGGGTATACGCTCTCGCCGCCTCTACGCTGGCTGTATTTGAACCTATACCTTTGAACAAACAGCAAGCGAGGAGGACCATGCCAAGGCCCGCGCCCAGGCCGATGCCAAGCGAGCCCAGGCCGTGTCCAAATCCAAGCAGATCGCAGACAAGTTTGAGCGACTCTTGCAGGTAGAAGAAAAAAAGAACGCACAGGACTGAGCGTGCTTGACTGACAATCTCCATTCAACTCTCAAGGAACGTCTCACGACCTTTTTCCGCATCGAGGTCGCCTCGATCGTCCTATCCATCATCATCATCATCATCCAGTCGATCTGCACAACCTGTACCGCGCCGTTTTCTTTCTCATTTCTTTGTACTTATCTGTTTGTTGTAGGGTCGCCCGCACTGACCTTCAACAGCTACCCCCTCGCGGCCTGCTCTGCCATCATCGTCGTCGCCGGCTTTGGTGCCTCGCTCCTCTTCTTCAAGAACTCGTTTGACAAGACGCAGTACATCATCACAGGTACGAAAGAGACATCTTCTATTTATGCCACAACATTTTTGTAATTTCAAAAGGTTGGTTCGTGTTTTACGTCGTCGTGTTCCTCTTTGCCATCGTCGGCCAGGTCTTTGTCGCCTTTGAGGCTGTCGTGTCGTCGATCACATGCTCGCCGCAGGCCATCGCTGCCAACGGACCCCCGCTCTGCCTCAACCCGAGTCTCACAGGCCTGGTCGCGTTCAACTGCATGCTCTTCTTTGTGGTAATGATGATCTCTGTCTGTTTGCATAATACTAATAAAATGTTTGCAGCTCCTCTCGCTCCGCGGCATCACCCTCTGGATGGGCTACATTCTCTACCAGGTATTTATCTAATTCTCTCTTGCAGACTTCAATTATTCAATCGTTTTTTCCCCCTACCAGCTCCTCACCAAGACCAAGAACGCCGTCGTCCGCGCCACCGCCAAGGTCGACATGCGCCGATCGCTCAGCACACGCCGCCGCGCGTCGTTCCACTCGGTCGATGGCTCTGAGCGCATCAACGACCCCACGCCTCGCAAGGCCATCCCGGCCTTTGCCCCGGCGGAGCCTGCCAATTCTGACATGGCACCGTTGGATCCTACCCTCAGCCAGCAGAACCTTCTCGGTGGCGAAAAATCAGAGCCGATCGAGCAAAACGAGCAGACCGACGAGCGAAAGTAGGGTAAAAAAACAAATTGGATACTTTGTGTTTTTTTTTTTTTTTGTTTTTGTTTTTTTAGCATTCCTGTCTTCTTTCCTTCCTTCTTGATAAAAAGAGAATTTTCTATGTGCTAATCCGATCGCTTGTTGTAACTGTGTTTTTGTTTTTGTCGCGCAAAAAGGGAGACTGAGAAAGGGAAAGTGCCATGACATCATCAGTTTCAGTGCCACATGGCCTTCCACGTGGCTCTACACACCTCTGCTCGTGCCGTCGCTCTCGCCGCTGCTCTGCCCCGCTCCTCTGTTCTCGCTCTCCGCCCTCTCATTCAAGTGCCCCTCCTCCTCCAAACAGGCGGATTCTATCACTCCTCCTCTCGCTATTCGAACGACGACTCGCGTGAGACCCATCGCTACTCGTCCAACGACCGTGCCCCGTACGAACGCCGTAACAACAGAATGGTCGTGTGCTACAAGTGCGGCGAAGGTAAAACACCCGAACACACACACGCACACACAAAGCAAGCAAGAACAAAGCCACAGGAAAGCAGTCTTTTTTTCCCTCGTTAATTTTTGCCCTTAATCCCCACCAACTCACTCATCCCCGTCTCGTTTGCTGAAAAAAAAAACCTTGCCTTGACAGGAGGCCACGTCTCCAAGGACTGCACCAAGAAGGAGCCCGTGTGCTACAACTGCAACCAGCCCGGCCACCTGAGCAAAGACTGCCAGAACCCCCAGGCTGAGCGTGTCTGCTACCTCTGCAACCAGCCTGGTCACCTTGTACGCCCTGGTCTTTATTGCATGCCGATAGCTGGTGACTAAGTCACAATGACCAATACTACAGGCCCGCGACTGCGAGAGCAGCCCGGCCTCCTCGCAGAGCCAGGGACAAGAGTGCTACAAGTGCGGTCAGCGTGGCCACATCTCGCGCAACTGCCCCTCAGCTGGCGTCGAGAGCAGCCACAGCGCCTTTGGCTCGGTACTTGAATAACCCTCTCTTCTATTTTTTTTTTTTTTTCATTAAAAAAATTGCTAAATATAAATAAATAAAAAAAGAACAAGCCCTTCCGCAGCCAGCACGGTGGACCCCGCGATGGCTCGTTTGGCAACAGCGACAACAAGAAGTGCTTCACATGCGGCAACTTTGGCCATCTGAGCCGGGAGTGCCCCAACCCGCCAAAGTGCTACCGATGCGGCGGTGTCGGCCACATCTCCAAGGACTGCTCGCAGCCCCAGAAGGCCCCCACCTGCCACAACTGCAAGCAGGAGGGACACATTGCCCGCGAGTGCCCCAACAATGCCCTGTAAAACAACAAGACACCTCCACCGCCCCCCCCAAAAAAAATGCAGACAACCGTCAAAAGCTGAATGTGTAGAAAAAAATATGATCGTTTCCTTTCAGACTTCTTTATTTGTTTTCCTACCCCTCTTTATGTCCTTCACCACAACAACCAAGGGAAAAAAAAAAAGAACCGCAAGCCTACTACTGTGTTCTTCGTTTATCGCATGGCATTGTACTCTTTTTTTTTTTAACTTGATCGTCCAAACGTCCAAAATGAACTGAGTTTTTTTTTCATAACCAAAAAAAATTATCATTCGTAGTTATTCCTATGCATCCTCCTGCGATGCCGACGTCACGACAGGCTCCTGTGGACTCAGCAGTGCTGGATGCGCCGTCTCCTGTGGGCTCAAGGCAATCGTGTCGAGCAGCGTCACGACCTCTTTGGCCCGAGCAAGCTTGCGATTCTTGGAGGACACGACGAGGTCGGGCAGCTTGTCCTTGGGAATTTTACTGGCTAGTAGTTGGACGAGGTCGCTGTGTTGATTCGCGACGGCGATCTCAAACGCCGAAAAGTCCTGAAATAAAAATAAAAATAAAAATAAATATTAAGGCTCCTTCCTTTACCTGGCCATCCTTTTTAAGCAGATCGATGCTGGGGTGCTCGAGGAGGAGCGCGACGACGTCGACGCGGCCCTGAGTAACGGCACTGTGGAGCGGGGTAAACAGCTGCGGTGCCGCGGAGACGGCGTTGATGTCTGCGCCGCTTGCGAGGAGCAGCTGGGCGGCCTTGGAGTGCCCGGCAAACGTGGCATAGTGGAGGGGGGTACGCCCAAACGTGCACGGACTGTTGATGCGCTCGTGCTGTATTCTGTCGATGAGCCACTTGACGAGGTCGTGGTTGCCGTGGCGCGAGGCCTGGTGGAGGATCGTCACCTTGTCGTTGTTGACGTCGAGGAGGACGCTGGGGTTCTTTTGCTCGAGCAGGTGCACGATGGCCTCGCACCCCTTGAGCGCCGCAATGAGGGCCGGCGTGTTGCCGTCACGGTCGCGCTGCGTCAGGATCTTGTCGATCTGTGCCTTACGTTCCTGACCCGCACTGCTGAGACCGGCAGTGCTCTCGAGGCCCTCGATGAGGGTGCGCGCGCGCTCAATGTCGCCAATCTCGCAGATGAGCAGCAGGTTGCTCGAGAGCACGCGCTGCTTCTGCTCCTCGACGTGCTTGATGCGCTCGCGCAGCTCCTCGTTCAGGTCTCCCTCGATCTGCATCGTCAGCTCGTTCTTCTCCTCAAACAGCGTCTCGGACCTGAGTGCCAGCTCGCCGCGTCGCTTATCCACCTGCTCCTGGTACTGCTTGCTGCGTGCCATCTGCCGCGAGCGGTTCTCGACCTCTGCGAGCACGCGGTCAATGGTCTCGCCCTGCTGGCGCGACAGCTCGTCGCGCTTGGCCGGCGTGAGCTTGACCATCTGCCCGTTCTCGACCACGGCCTCGCGCTGGTTCAGCAGGTCCTTGTAGCCCGTGAGGAACTCGGTCTTGATCTCCCGCTTGCCCTGGCTGAACCGCTCCTGCCGCTCCTGCTCGTCCTCGATCAGGGATGTCGCAACGAGCAGGTCCAGCAGACGCATCTCCAGCTCCACCTCGTGCAGCGAGTCCAGCAGCTTCATGAGACGCTCCTGAAGCGGCATCTGTTGCCCGCGGATGCTCTCCTCGTGGAACGCCTTGAACACTGCAAAGGGGATTGGGAAGGGGGGGGATTAGACGTCAAGAAAGAATCAGAACAAAAAAAGAGCACGTGCGCACCAGAGATCTCGGCAATGACCTCGTCCAGGCTCTTGCCACCGTCGTCAATGCTCCCGATCACGTCTGGTTGTGGGCTGGGCGTGGCGGCGGGCTGGCCACCGGCGCGTTGGAAAAAGTTGGTAACATGCACCGACACACGCCTAAACACCGACATTTTTTCTCTCTTTTGGCCTATAAAGGAGAAAAAAAACTCAGCGTCAGTGTACAAGGCAAACGGGGGGCACAGACGCAGAGCGCCCACGACGCGAGGCGTGTTATCGCCGGCGCAGCACCAAAAAAAAAACAAAAACCACCGCGTCGACATGGGCACAGTACCTGTCGTAAATGGCGCCCATTGTAAACATGTCGGACGATGAGCTGCCCGTACCGGACGTGCAAGTATTAAGCGGGGACGACTTGCTGGCGCGCGAGGCGGCGCTGAGGGAGGCGCTGCTTGTCAAGGTGTGGACGATGGCTTCATCGGCGTCGTCTGCTGGTTCGTCATCATCCGCCATCGAGGCACCACCAGGTATTGAATAAGTGATAACAGAGGAAATAAAATGAGTGCGAGCAGCGCCAATTGTGAAGAGCAAGTGGAACGATGACGAGGAGGAGGATCAGGCGGCGGTGGCTGCGGCAGCTGCAGCTGCGGCGGCAAAGAAAGCGGCTCTGGCGGCTAAAAGGGCGGCGAGGAAACGTGAAAGGGACAGCGATGGGCCTGTTGCTGACACGCCTTCGCCGTCGTCGTCTGCTGGCGCGCCACGGACGGGGACACCCGACGTCCTCGCTCCGTCCTCGTCCTCTTCTGCTCTTGCTGCGACCGAATCACCCGACAGTACACCGTTGCCGCTGCCATTCCGCCCTGCCAAGGCGCCCATTGCCAGCGCCGCCAAGGCCATCCCGCTGATCACGGGCTGCCGATCCGTCGACCACTACGAAAAGCTCAACAAGATTGACGAGGGAGCGTACGGTGTCGTGTACAGGGCGCGCGACACGGCCACGGGCGACATTGTGGCGCTCAAAAGGCTCAAGATTGAAAAGGAAAAGGAGGGTTTCCCGATCACGTCGCTGCGGGAGATCAACACTCTGCTCTTGGCCAAACACAGGTTCATCGTCAACGTGCGCGAGATTGTCATTGGCGAAAGCATCGACCAGGTAATATTTTTTATTAAATTTAATTTTCAATTTTCGTTCTCAACCCATTAAAGATTTACATTGCGATGGACTTTGTCGAGCACGACATCAAGTACCTGATGGAGACGATGAGCGCGCCCTTCAGGCCGTCCGAGGTCAAGACGATCCTGCGGCAGCTGCTCCTCGCGGTGGGCCATTTGCACGAGAACTGGATCATCCACCGCGACCTCAAGACGTCCAACATGCTCTTCACCAACCACGGCGAGCTCAAACTGGGCGACTTTGGTCTCGCGCGGCTCTTTGGCGACCCCATGGGCAAGATGACGCAGCTGGTCGTGACCCTGTGGTACCGCGCCCCCGAGCTGCTCCTGGGCTCGCCCACGTACACGACCGCGATCGACATGTGGGCGATCGGGTGCATCTTTGCAGAGCTGATCCAGAAGAAGCCGCTGTTCCCGGGGCAGGGCGAGCTGGACCAGCTGCAAAAGATCTTTGCCCTCCTTGGCCGCCCCAGCGAGGCCATCTGGCCGGGCTTTGACAACCTGCCCTACTGCAAAAAGGCATTTCTTTTTTCGTGCGTCGTTTATCCAGCTAACTTCCGTGGACAGATGAACTTTCAGGCCCAGCCTTACAACTTTCTGGCGCAGCATTTCAACAACGACGCGACCACGAGGGACCTGGTCACGCCAAACACCATCGACCTGCTGGACAAACTCCTCACCTACGATCCCTCGCAACGCATCACCGCGGATCAGGCACTGAAACACCCCTACTTTACGGAACGCCCCCTGCCGAAGGATCCGTCCATGTTCCCCAGCTGGCCCAGCCGTGCCGAGCTCAAGACCAAGCAGGCCAGGATCCACGACAGCCCGTCCGCGCCCAACAAGGCATCGGCCGCCGAGGACGACGAGTTGGAGGACATCCGCGACGCCAAGGAGCGTGCCGGCTTTGTTCCCTCTGCGCCAGAGTTCCGCCTCTCCTTCCAATAGAATCCAGTGTAGAAAAAAAAAACCTGAATAAATAGAGCGCTATAAAACCACGTCCTCGCTGGAACGCTTTTGCAACCGCCTCTTCTTCGGTTTTAGAGACGATGACGAGGAGGACCCCGACCCCTCGGCTTCGTCCTTGTCGAAATCGTCCTGTAGTCGCCGCCGATCGGAGAACGACCCCTTTGACACTGCCTTGCCCTGCAACTGCCGCTGTGTCCGCCCGACCTGCAGCTCGCGGATAAGGTTGCCCCAGATCATTGGCTCCTGGCATTGTGGGCACTCCCCCGTGCAGGGCTGCAGCTTTATCCGTCCCTGAAATAAATACAATTTAACACAAAACGGGAGAAAAACAAGCAAACGCACGTTTGGATCGGCATCCAAAAAGACAGTGGAGAGGCAGACGATGTGGCTGGTCATGTTGCAGTGCTTGGCGGTGCAGGCGAGCATATAGTCAAAGTCCTATAGCATAAAAGTTAATATGCACTTTTTAATTAGAAATACAGTACGCTACCTCGGCAAAATAGTGTTTGTTGCACACGCTGCATCGGCTGCCGACGCCGACCGACCGCGTCTTGACAGAGACGGGCGAGTTTAGGATGGCATCGATCACCTGCTGGTTGCTCGTCGCAATGTTGAACCCCTGCGATGCCGTTTCAATGTCGATTGCCTCGCTGTCGTCCCTCTCGTTCTCACGCTCGTCCTCGGGCTCGTCGTCGTCGTCGTTGTCGTCGTCCTCGTCCTCGTCCGCCGTCGAGAAAAAGTACGGCATGTCTGCCAGAGGCTGCACCATAAAGGGCATGTGTCGCGGTATCGCGGCCGCCTTTTCAAACAGATCGCGATACAGCTGCAGGTAGCGCTGCGAGAGCACGGTCACGCGCAGCCCCAGCCTGCTCCAGCACGGCATCTTGATCATCTCGAGCATGACTTGGATTTTGGCGGGCAAAAAGTAGTGCGACTTGGACCGGCGCGCAAACTGGCTGCCGGCCGTCTTGAAGTGGCGCGACAGGTGCGGGTTCTGCCAAGCCCATTCAAACTGCAGAGACACTAGCTTGTTGGGGAATCCATGCACGAGCAGCACCATCTCCCTATGGTCTCGCGGCTTGAATGCGTTTTTTTTTTGTTTTTTGTTTTGTTCCTTCGCTATTCAGTTACCAGGGTCGATTTCGCTTGGTCCGATGGGCTCCGCCCTTGATCTCCCCGTTGTGCTGACGGATCCGACGCGGTGGGTTGACCGTGAACCCAATGTACGTGTAGTTGGCGGCCCCGGTGGCCTGCGAGGTCAGCAGGTAGCACCCAAAGAAGAAGGGCTCCTTGGTGGTCGTTAGGGTCGACATCACATGAAATATGGCTGGGGCGGCGTTTTTTTTTATTTAAACCACCTTTGGAAAATTTCGCGGAGCGGCGTAGCCGTCAAACCCATTGGAGACTCGTCTTATTCTGTGTCTTGTGCTTGTTGCTGGCTTTCTAGTGTTGTTGTTTTTTTCTGGTGGGGCCAGTTCCTCCAAATCCATCCCCACTTCATTTGAAGATCTGAAAAAGGGGGGGCCATGTGGACCCTGCCCGTTTACAAGTCTGCGACGCTGCTAACCCTTGTTGCCCCCTGCGCAGGAAGAGAAAGGGACCGAGCCAGGCCAACACGCGCGCGCGCCACACAAGAGAGATGGACAACAACGTCAAGCTGTTTTCGGGCAACTCGCATCCCGGTCTGGCCGAGCTGGTGGCCAAGCGTCTGGGCATCCAGCTGTCCAAGGCACTCATTACCAAGTTCTCCAACCAGGTAAACCACGCCCCTTCCCGTTGTGCTTTGTTTTGTGCGTGTGCTAAGTCAATCCCTCCACTGAAAAAAGGAAACGTCTGTGACCATTGCCGAGTCTGTCCGTGACGAGGACGTGTTTATCCTCCAGTCTGGCTGCGGCGAGGTAAGCAAACCCACGGGCCAGAGAGACAGAGAGACAGAGAGAGAGAGCGGCCCATTAACACCTTTCCGCCGTCCGTTAGATCAACGACAACCTGATGGAGCTGCTCATTATGATCAACGCCTGCAAGACCGCATCGGCCCGCCGCATCACGGCCGTCGTGCCCTGCTTCCCCTACGCCCGCCAGGACAAGAAGGACAAGAGCCGCGCGCCCATCTCGGCCAAGCTCGTGGCCAACATGCTCACCGTCGCCGGTGCCGACCACGTCATCACCATGGACCTGCACGCGTCCCAGATCCAGGGCTTTTTCGACATCCCCGTCGACAACCTGTACGCCGAGCCCTCCATGCTCGCCTACATCCGCAGCCTTGACGAGGAGAAGGACAGCATCGTCATTGTCTCGCCCGATGCCGGTGGTGCCAAGCGGTAAGCCACGAGGAAGGACAACAAGGGGCACGATTAGTAAGACTCTATTATTCAGTGCAACTGGTATCGCCGACAAGCTCGACTGCGATTTTGCCCTCATCCACAAGGAGCGCAAGAAGGCCAACGAGGTCTCGCGCATGGTCCTCGTCGGTGCTGTCGAGGGCAAGACTGCCATCCTGGTCGACGACATGGCTGGTACGCCCCCCCCGCGCTTTGTTTCTTCTTTCTTTTAAACGAAAAAGACACATAGATACCTGCGGCACCCTCGGCCTTGCCGCCGAGACCCTGCTGACCAACGGCGCCAAGCGCGTCCTCGCGATCGTCACCCACGGCATTTTCTCGGGCAGCGCTGTCGACAAGATCAACAACTCAAAGCTCGAGCAGGTTGTTGCCTCCAACACGATCCCACACAAGGACAAGCAGGCAAAGTGCGCCAAGATCAAGACCATCGACATTTCGGGTGTCCTCGCAGAGGCAATCCGCCGAACACACAACGGCGAGTCGGTCTCGTACCTCTTTGAGCACGAGGCATAGTGTAATGTTTCTTGTTGTCGTTGTCTTCTTGTTTCTTTCTCCTATTTTGATAACTGTATGTCTTTCCACACCAACCTCTCGTTTGCATAGCTTGTACATAGGATAGTTCTTTTTACGTGGTACACAAAAAAAGTTAAAACAAAATTCATTTGGCAAGCTCCTTTTCCAAGTAAGCTCGCAGCTTGGTCTTTAGATGAGTCGTATCGGTGGTTAGATCGGCAACCTCTTGTCTGAGCTGCTTTATTTCCTCCTTTTGCGTGCTGCTTTCTTTTTTGTACTTTGCGATTTCGCTCTAAAGGACGATTTTCAGAAAAGAAAAGAGCAAACAATTGCTTTACCTGGGAAGTCTCCAGCTTTTGCTCGAGCTCGACGACTTGCGAGTGCAACTCGGCCTTTCGCTGCGTGATCTTGACAATCTGTTCGTTCAACTCGACCACCTCGCCCGCTTTCCCGCTCTGGATGTCGCCAATCTTCCCCTCGAGCGCGTTCTTCTCTTTGTCCGCCTTGGACAGGAACGCAAGCTGGCTGCTGCACTTTTCCGATAGCTCTGCATTATGCTGCTTGAGCTGCGAGAGCTCTCGTCGTGCTGCGGCCAGTGCATTTTCGCTTGCGGCCAACTAAACAAGTCGTATTCAGTGAGATGCAGTCTTTTCTCTTCCTCTTCGTCAAACGTACGTCGCCCTCCAGCTCCTTGATCGCCTGCTCGTAGCCTTCCTTGATCATCCTCAAGTCGTGCGCGTGCGCTTCGGACGTCTGCTTTTGCTTGAGCTGATAGTCTTCGTCGTTGCGGACAATCATTTCAGACGCGTTGCCCACTTGTTCTGGTTGCTCGTGCGTGTTAACTAGTTGCTAACGAACGGCTGTGCTACCTTTGAGCAACGCCATCTCCTCGCCCTGTTGCGACACCTTTTTCTGCAGCTCAACGTCCCGCTTGGCCACGTCGTTTCGCTCGTGGCTCAAATGGATGCACAGCTTGTCGGTCGCATCCAACGTGTCCTGCAGTTCCTTGACAAAGGCCTTGAGCAGGCTGACGTCCTGCAGGCGTGTAAGTGGCCCTTCCATTCAGGCCGTCGTACCTCTAGGGCCAGGGCATCCTCAAAGGTCATGGTCAAAACAGCACTGGGCAGCGTCGGCAACGGCAGCGGCGATGATGTCGACAGCTTGGGAGCAGGCGAAGGCTGCGATGGCGGCGTGTCCGGCCCGCTCGTGGTCGCCCGCCGGAAAGGCGAGAAGAGCGACATCTGGACGAAAAAAAAAAAATGAGCGTTTTTGTAAGCCGGGATGGATAGCCATGACATCGAATGCCGCCGTCGACAGCCAGAGACTCGACTGCCGCCGTTGTAAATATTTGTTACGTTCTCTTTGTAACCAGACTTCAGTTTGGATCCTATCAGCCTATTGTTTGCACGTTTGGTCACGGGGAGTTAGCCCTGCTCGGGCACCGATTTTAGAAAAATCTCCTCGGACCCTACGTATTACAACTAGTCATCGTCGGCAGCGGATACGGCGACGCGGTTGGGCAGGTCGATGACGATGGCCGGTTGGACGGGACGGTAGGACGATGTGCACGTGGATGCGTTGACATAGGTCGTCACGCCGTCAGACGACACGCCGTAGCCCTCGTGGATGTGGCCAAAGACATGCAGGGCCGGCTTGACGCGTTGCTGGACATGTCGCAGCTAAGTCCCTTTGTGTTATGGAAGGAAACGAAATAATAAACTAAAAAAAAAAAAGTACCAGGTCAAAGCACCCCGCTCGCTCCTCAGACGTTGTGAGATCTCCACGGCCGAGTGGTGGCCCGTGCGTAATAAGAATATCCACACCACTGGGGATCTTTGCCCATGTGTCGTCCAAGTCTTTCCCGCGAAACAAGTTGAAACCCCATTCGCAAAACTCTGGTTGCCTGCAAAAAAATATATTTATAAATTGCTTCTTTCTTTTAAAATAAAAAAAAAGAAAACAGTACCAGGGCGATCCGTAGATGCGATATCCAAGGACTGTTGTCTCGCTGTCCTCAAGGTAGATGCAGTTGGTCAACATTTGCTGTTTTTGTTTGTTTATCGCTCTTGTATAGGTCCTACTACTATTACTACCTTGATCGCCTTGCAATCGTACATCTCGTCGTGACGGAACCGTTTCCACAGCTCTGCGTACCCGTTCTCGTCAAAGCTGATGTCGTGGTTGCCCGCAATGACTGGTGGCCGAAAGGGCCTGTTAGCACGAAACAACGCAAAAAGGGAGCGACGCACGTACCGACTTTGTGCTTGTGGGGTAGTGAGCCCAGAAAGAGGTTAAACAGCTCCACGTCGCGCGGTAGCCCGACGTTGCTAAAGTCGCCTGCGTGTATGAGCACGTCGCCGTCGGGCACGACCAGTTTGTCCGTGAGAGTGTGTGTGTCAGAGATGCAAACAAACCTTTTCATCGCAAATTAAGGTCTGCATTTACACCCCCGGGGGGGCTTACCGTGTGTGGTTGGCTGGCTTGGGCGTGCTGGGATTCACCATGGGCACGTCGAGGAACGTCTGTCCGGCCTGTGTTTTTGTTTTCTTCGTCAGTGGTTGCCATCGAGGCGAAGCCGGGCGTACCTTGATCGAGGCCCAGGTCCAGTCAGGCTGGGCCGACAGCTCGTAGTTGGGCTCGCTCATAGAGGAAGCCGCCGTGCTGCTGGAGCTGAACGCCCTCTTGCCCATGCCGCTGAACGTCTTGTACAGCCAGGCCATCGATCACAGTCACAGTTTG
>Ga0302230_10001311_pt1 | contig 16565 bp, 23 predicted proteins | sample II_Palsa_N2_1_FD_193523 | JGI IMG/M metagenome (GOLD analysis project Ga0302230, IMG submission 193523) | Peat permafrost microbial communities from Stordalen Mire near Abisko, Sweden - II_Palsa_N2_1 | ecosystem: Environmental > Terrestrial > Soil > Palsa > Peat permafrost | place: Sweden... | reverse complement strand
CCGTCCCCAGGTTGTTCCTGAGATCACCTCGAACCTGGCCTTTATCGGTCAGTTTGCCGAGGTACCGGAAGATGTCGTGTTTACAGTTGAATATTCGGTCAGGACAGCACAAACGGCTGTTTATAAACTACTGAATATGGATAAAGAGCCGACGCCAATGTACCACGGTGATCATCATCCCGGTGTTTTATTCGACGCGATGAAAACGATGTTACGGTAACCATGCAGTCGCCTTATAAGAAATATATTCCACTGTTGCTGATCATTGCCGGTTGTTCTTTGAACAGCTGCGGTCAGGAAATAAAGCACCAGGTTAAAACGGATACGCTATCGAAAGAATGGAACCAGACCATACCCGGTAACTTTAGCGGGCAGACTAAATCTGTAATGGACAGTACGCGGCTGGATGCTTTTTTTAAAAGTTATCCTGCGCTTCAGAATTACGCGGGAAGGGTTCGGGATTTTTACAGGAAAAGAAACTACGCCTTTGCCTGGTTCGATGATGGGAGGTTAATTGAGCAGGCCGGTAATCTTTCCAACCGGGTGATGAACCTGCAAACCGATGGCATTTATAAGACGGTTCCCTATCAAAACATCCTTGATTCCTTGATTCACGACATAGATTTTAAGACAACTAAAAACCGCCCGGACACCCGCCTGGAACTAATGCTTACTACCCAATATTTTGTCTTTGCCAAGCTGGCCTGGGGAGGTATGAATGCTTTAGTCAGTGATTCCGCCAAATGGTATGTGCCCAGAAAAAAGGTGAATTACAATGATTATTTAGACAGCCTTTCCAAATCTCCTACCAAGCGATTGTCCGCAGGTGAGCCAGTTTACCGTCAATATGAATTATTAAGAGGGTTCCTGAAAAAATACCTGGCCCTGGATGCAAGCGGCCAATGGTCGACTGTAGATTATAGCGCTTTACTTAAACCCGGCGATACCGCTGCATCGGTAGTCAAAATAAAAATAAGGTTATTCAAACTGGAAGATTTCCATGGGGATACCCTGAACAACACCTACAATAATGAATTGGTGACCGCGGTCAGGCAATTTCAAGACAGGAACGGCCAGCAGCCAAATGGGCTGCTGGACAAAGCGACCATCACCGCTCTGAATGTTCCACTCAAAACCCGGATCAAACAGATCCTGGTCAACATGGAACGCAGCCGCTGGCTGCCGGTGAGGCTGAACGGGGATTATCTTGCCGTAAATATTCCTGAGTTTCAATTGCATGTTTATCATGCTGATAGTTTGCTTTGGAGTTGCAAAGTTGTTGTAGGACAGTCGGTCCATCAAACTACCGTTTTTTATGGGGAGGTCAAATACGTGGTCTTCAGCCCTTACTGGAATGTTCCGCAAAGCATCGTGCTCAAGGAAATCATTCCGGGAATCAGAAAAGACATAAATTACATCCAAAAGCATGACATGGAAATAATTGGCTATCATGGTAAAATACCGGTTGTGCGGCAGAAACCCGGGCCTGAGAATTCATTGGGGCTCGTCAAATTCCTGTTCCCGAACACTTATGATATTTATTTGCACGATACGCCTATGAAGTCTTTGTTCGGCGAAAACTCAAGGGCATTCAGCCACGGCTGTATCCGGGTGGTGGAACCGGTCAAACTAGCCAGTTTCCTGCTTAAAAACAACCCTGAATGGAACGCGGCAAATATGGACGAGGCCATGCATTCCGGTAAAGAACGCTATGTCACGCTAAAGCAAAAGATGCCGGTTTTTATCGCCTATTTCACAGCATTCACCGATCGAAACGGGCTGCTCAATTTCAGGAAAGACATTTATAACCTTGATGACCACCTGGCTGCTATGATCGTTTCAGGAAGCGGTGAATATTAATCAAATAATTATATCATGAGAGAAACAGATGCTATTGTAGCGGAGGTCAGGAAGGCCCTTGCTGTAAAACAGGAAGAAATAAACAAGGCCGGCACTTCGGCGATAGCCTTTGTAAAAGAGGCTTTTAAAAAACGTCAAAAGGAGTTCAGCCACTTTGAGCAAACCGCTTTTGGGTTAACCTGTACCGCTTCGCAAAAACCGGATATTATTGAAAGTTATAAAAAAGATGCGAAGGTATTATTAGGCGAGATCAGCCGCATCCTGGTATAGGAAATTATATATTGTTCACTATAGATAGTGGCTTGCCAGGTGATGGCTCTCATTTCCTTAAATGACGGCCGTCATTTAATCTGAAGCTTTTTGCCAGCACCTTTGTCTGCACATCAGTCATTTTTTACTATGAAAAATAATCAGGAATTAGCTGCTGACGTTGCAGCAGCCATCAAATGGGAACCATTGATGAGCGGCACGGATATTAAGGTTACGGCCATTGACGGCCTGGTAACCCTTACCGGGTTTGTTGATGGTAACCTTAAAAAATATAAAGCGGAAGATGTCGCTAAAAGTATCATTGGCGTAAAAGCAGTTATCGAGCATATCGAGCTCAAGTTTACAAACGACGATGAAAAAAGCGATGACGCCATAGCACTTGAGATCATCCATGCCCTTAAAGCTGATGTACAGGTGCCGCACGACAGGATCACCGTCAGGGTGGAGAATGGCTGGGTGACATTAGAGGGCGACTTGCCCTGGAACTTCCAGAAACAGGCTGCTGCCGCTGCGATCCGGCCTGTTGAAGGTATCAAAGTATTCACTAACGCGATCCGGATACAACCCGATAGCTCCGATGAAATTGAACAACAGGCTATTCAGCGTGCAATCAGGCGCAGTTCATCTATGGACGACCAGGATATCCATGTTTATGTGAAAGAAAACCATGTAACGCTCGACGGTGTGGTGAATTCCTATTTCCAGAAGGAGGAGGCAGAACGGATTGCCTGGAGCGCTCCCGGAATAGCCACTTTAAAAAACGAATTATCGATTGAATTAAGGGACTAACAACATGACCATCACCCTGCAAATTCTTTGGCTGGTTTTACTGGCGATTCCGATCGCTTGTGTGGCCTGGACCGTTACCCATGAAGAAGTATTCCGTGAACCGAGGGAATATTGTATCAAACGCAGTAAGGAGGGTAACACATTGGCTGAGCGCAAATTCTTTTACCTGTTTACCTGTGAATATTGCTTCAGCCATTATGTAACCATTATTTTTTTATGCTTAACCGGTTATAAACTGCTCATGGATAACTGGATCGGATACGTTATCGCCGGGTTTGCCCTGGTTTACGTAGCGAACGCCTATATGAGCCTGTTCGGGTTGATACGGCAGGATATCGTGAAAGAAAAAACAGAGATAAAAATTATGGAGATCACCACCCAGAAACCAACGACACCCGCTCCATGAAAAAAATCAAAAATAATGAACTGACCGCGGCGCCATCCACGATGCGCGCTATGGTTATGGAAGTTCCGGGGCAGCCCTTAAAAGAAAAAAAACTTCCTATACCTGCTCCAACCGGCAAACAGGTGCTGGTGAAGATCATTGCCTGCGGCGTTTGCCGCACAGACCTGCATATCATGGACAGTGAACTCAACCAACCTAAGCTGCCCTTGATCCCTGGTCATGAGATCGTAGGAACGGTAGTGCAGCTGGGAAGCAATGTCGAAAAGTTGAAAGTAGGCGACCTGGTGGGTATTCCATGGCTCGGCTTCGCCTGCGGGTATTGCAAATATTGCAGAAGAGAACAGGAGAACCTGTGTGAAAACGCGCTGTTTACGGGTTATACCATGGACGGTGGTTATGCAGAATATACGGTTGCTTTTGAAGATTTTTGTTTTATACTGCCTTCCATATATGGCAACCCCTCGGGCGCACCTTTGTTGTGCGCGGGCCTTATCGGCTACCGCTCTTATACGATGGCCGGCCCTAACGCAGAAAAGATAGGTCTTTATGGTTTTGGAGCAGCGGCGCATATCTTAATACAGGTCGCACTGCATCAGGGCAAGGAAATATATGCCTTTACAAGAGATGGGGACATAGCTTCACAAAAATTTGCCAAAAAATTAGGTGCTACCTGGGCAGGCGATTCTACGATAACTCCTTCGGCTCCGTTAGATGCTGCTATTATCTTCGCACCAGTGGGTTCGCTCGTTCCTAAAGCGCTCAAAGACCTGGACAAAGGCGGGAGTGTGGTCTGCGGGGGTATCCATATGAGCGATATTCCGTCATTTCCTTATCAGCTGTTGTGGGAAGAGCGAATGGTCCGATCGGTTGCCAATCTTACCCGGAAAGACGGTTTGGAGTTTATTGCGCTGGCAGCGCAGGTGCCGGTAAAAACGGAAATTACTTTATTCCCACTTGAAAAAGCGAACGAGGCATTAGCGGCTGTCAGAGATGGCCAGGTGCAGGGTGCCGTAGTTTTAGTGATGTAGGCAAATTATATATCACAGCTTGTTCATTGATCTCAATCATTTTATTGCCTGATGACGGTCATTTCTCTTCCGGCCTAATACTTGCAAGTTTGTTCCAATCAAAATGGTCTAAATCAATAACCATTTAAAGAAACAAAAGCTATGAAAACGAATGAAGTTTTACAGAAGGATGTTCAGGACGCTATCAAATGGGAGCCGTTATTGAACGCAGCAGAAATTGGTGTTATTGCTAAAGACGGTATCGTAACCCTGACCGGAACGGTTGACAGCTACGCCAAGAAAACGGAAGCGGAGAAAGCCGCTAAAAGTGTGAACGGTGTAAAAGCTGTGGTAGAAGAGATAGAGATCAGATTTGGCAGCTATGGCAAGAAATCCGATGCCGAGATTGCAGAAGACATCTTGAATGCATTTGCAGCGAACTGGGAAGTTCCTGATGATAAGATCAAAGTTAAAGTAGAGAATGGCTGGGTTACCCTGGAAGGCGAATTGAAGTGGAATTTCCAAAAGGACGCTGCCAAAAAATCGGTCAACAACCTTGTCGGCGTTATCGGTGTGGTCAATAACATTACGATCCAGCCTGAAAGTCATGATGAAGTGGAAAGAAAAGGTATCGAGCGTGCGCTGGAACGCAACTGGTCTATCGGTGACCAGGACATCCAGGTTAAAGTTTCCGGTAGTAAAGTGACCTTAAACGGCACTGTTCATTCCTTTTATGAAAGAGATGAGGCTGACCGCATCGCCTGGAACGCTCCGGGTGTTTGTATCGTAGATAACGAACTGGTTATCGAGTACGCAGATTAATCAGGATGAACGGGGAGGGTAAAACTTACGCTCCCTGTTCATTTATAAATTAGGGCTCAAGAATTAAGCAAGTGATGATGATACAATTTGAAGATAAAAATCCCGAAACCATTGATACCGCGATTGACTTACTGAAAGACAAGATCGATGCATGGCGCAACAAAAGCTGCAGCGAGCGTGTCGCGTCGCTGCATATCATAGCGGATCAGGTACGCTTCAAATCGGATGAACTATCAAAACTGATCACGCTTGAAGTAGATAAGCTGCTGGCTCAAAGCCACGCAGAACTCGCCTTACGGTAAAAGCCAAAGATTTAAACAAAAAAAATTTAATTATAAAAGAAGATATCATGATGTATTATAATAATTATTGGGGTATGGATTCCATCTGGTGGTGTGCGTGGATCATTATGCTGCTGTGGATATTCGCGGTTCCTTACAATATACCCGGTCAGCGCAACAAGAAAGACTCACCGCTGGATGTATTGCTCAAACGATTTGCAGCCGGCGAAATCGGCAAAGAAGAATACGCTGAGCGAAAAAAGCTTATTGAGATCGAAATGATCAGAGAAAGTTGAGCCAAGACAAATCACCATTTTAAAATATCCTGACCATGCCTGATCCACAATTCCATCCTGAAAAGAAAACAGTCATCAAAAACGGCTTTAAGGGATGTAAGACCAAGCTGCTTTTCGACCAAAAGACGGGGGTGTTAAAAAACCGGATACTATTATTGGAAAAGGAAAATTCCCAATATATCTACCTCCTCGAAAACGAAAAGCAGCTTAACCTTAAAAAAAGCCGATGTCTTTCTACGGCCTCTCACGACTGCCGATCTCCATTAACCAGCATCCAATTGTCAGCCTCTTTGATCGAGCGTTATTACGACCGGCTGGACAGAGATAAATTATTTGCTCACCTGCATAAGATCAAGCTTGCGGTGGCAGAAATGACAGATAAACTGGACGGTTTGGTCGCCGTTTAAATGGTACCGAGTGACTCCGGATCATATTTGGATGTGACCACCATCATTTCCTGACCGGGTTTTATCAGGCAAATTTGTACCGGTAATAAAAGCGTAGGAAAAACGCGTTTTGTAAATCAATTATCTAAATTAAAATGAGCATACAGACCATTAATCCATTTAACAATAAGGTTGTTAAATCATTCGAAGAAATGACCCCAGCTGCCGTAAATGCTGCGATCGCGCAAGCGGAAAATACTTTTGAAACCTGGTGGACCCGGCCTTACTCGCGTAAGGCAGAGCTATTGCACCGTGTGGCACAGATCATGCGTGAACGGTCAGCCCAGCTTTCTGCCCTGATCACTTTAGAGATGGGGAAATTATACGCGCAGAGCCAAGGCGAAATCGCTTTGAGCGCTGATATCATCGATTATTACGCAACCAATGGCGAGAGATTCCTGGCGGATGAAAAGTTAAATCCCGAATTCGGGGAAGCTTACATTAAGAAAAGCCCGATAGGCGTATTGCTTGGCGTGGAGCCGTGGAACTTCCCGTTCTACCAGGTTGCCCGTTTTGCGGCACCTAATATCATGATAGGCAACGTGGTTTTAGTTAAACATGCTTCCAATGTCCCACAATGTGCACAAGCTATTGAAGATATATTTTTAGAAGCTGGCGCACCAAAAGGCCTTTATACCAATCTGTTCATTTCCGGTGGTAATGTTGCCGCCTATGTAGCCGACGAACGTATCAAAGGTGTTTCCCTGACTGGCAGCGAATTGGCTGGCGCAAGCCTTGCTGCAGCGGCAGGAAAAGCATTAAAGAAATCGGTACTGGAACTGGGCGGCAGCGATGCTTTCATCGTTTTGGAAGACGCCGATATTGACCAGGCCGTGGCCTGGGCTGTAATAGGCCGTATGAATAATACCGGCCAGTGCTGCGTTGCAGCCAAGCGGTTCATTGTCGTAGAAAAAGTTGCGGACGAGTTCTTAACTAAATTCACAGCAAAACTCACCGGTTTAAAAGTAGGCGATCCGATGGATGCCGATACCCAATTGGGCCCATTAAGCAGCGAAGGCGCGGCGGTACAACTGGCTGATCAGGTGCAGCGTTCTGTTGATGCCGGCGCGAGGGTGATTCTTGGCGGCAAACGGATCGACCGTCCCGGCGCATTTATTGAAGCTACTATACTAACGGATATTGAACCCGGCATGGCGGCTTATCATGAAGAGCTGTTTGGCCCGGTAGCTTCTTTTTATCGCGTTAAAGGTGAAGCGGAAGCGATAAAACTCGCCAATGATTCACCATTTGGCTTGGGTGGTTCCGTCTTCACTTCCGATAAAAAAAGAGGCGAGAACGTAGCAGCCTTGATCAATACTGGCATGGTATTCATCAACCATCCGACCTGGACACAGCCCGACCTGCCATTTGGCGGAACCAAGCGTTCCGGTTATGGAAGGGAGCTATCTGCCCTTGGCGTGGAAGAATTCGTTAATAAAAAACTGATCAGGTTCAGCGAATACGCGGACCCTTTTTAGTATTACGAACTACAACATGAAAACACCTGCGAAACAGGTGTTTTCTGTTTATCAAAATCATCCCAAACCGCTGTTGCCATGTATAAATCAAACGCAAATGATATCGCAGCGCAATATGTTTTGCAGAAAGTACAGCCGGCCTTGCTCGGTCTGATGGATGGTTCGGTATCGACGCTGGCGCCTTTATTTGCGGCTGTTGGTTTGACCCACCAGACCCATAAGGCTTTTTTTGTCGGGCTGGCAGCGGCTTTAGGAGCTGGTATCAGCATGGGGCTGGCCGAAGCTTTGTCCGTGTACTTCGCAGGCATTTGGACAACCTGGATAGATCGCGAGAACGGCAATATTCCAGTGAATAGTTTTGCTATACCTACGTGCGAACCTGATACTAATTACAATAAAATTCACACGCGTATGCCCGTTGCTTTCAATGAAGAGCAAAGGCGCTTATGGATGCACCAAGAGGCAAGTTACCAGCAGTTAATGGGATTGCTTCAAACCTATAATTCTACGTTCTTAAAATTTAAAGAAGTCGGCAGGAAGCGGTTACCGAAGAAAAAAGATGATTATAATTCACTTTTTTAATTATTGCCGGTATTCATTTTAGACGATTGATAGTTAATAAAAGTTCTTGTTAATTAATATCTGAACGTTCTAAGAAATTTAATGTTTGTTATTAGTGCGTTATTGACATCAATGCGTTGTAAGGTGCCAAACATTTCTTTATTGCCAACGTAATTATTAAAAAGGCAATCAAATGAAACCCATATATTTTTCTATAGGTAAAAACTTTCCGATAATGGTAATTCCGGATAGCCAGGCTCATCTGGACGGGCACACTGTTTTGACCTATACTTATAGCATTTTCAAAAACGCGACAGGAAGTGAAAATGAATTTCTGCAAAAAGAAAACACACTGCATACCGAAAAAAAGCATGATCCGGATTATATGGGCTTCATCACTTTTGAACAACCAGGAAAACTTTTTACTTATACCGCCGACGGAGGTGAGGATTTAGCAAGTGATGAGGTTGAAGAAATTATCGAAGTTATCAGCCATTATCGTGACACGCCGAAATTGTGGTCGATATGAACCAGCCGATAAAATATGATTTCTGGGTCGTCGCTATAGGTTCATCTGCCGGTGGACTTCAACCGTTAATAAAAATGATATATAGCCTACCTGAAAATGCAAATGCAACTTTTGTCATCATCCCGCATTTATTGCGCGCTGGTAAAAGCCAATTGGATTTTTTATTATCTAAACATTCCAAAATGCCTACTATCAGAGCTGCGCACCGTATGCCGATAGAACCACAAAAAATATATATCCTTCCCGAAGGTAAGCTAATGACCCTGAAAAACGGTCGTCTTATCTTACGTGAGCGCCAGCCAGAGGAAATTATCAATTACGCGATTGACACATTTTTTATGTCGCTGGCTTCAGATGCTAAAGAAAAAGCAGTTGGAGTGATATTGTCAGGAAACGGCAGCGATGGTTTAGAAGGGTCAAAGGAAATTGAAAAGAATAACGGTATCGTTATTGTTCAAGATCCACAAACCGCTGAATCGCCGGGTATGCCCAACGCGATTATTCAAAGCGATACTCCAAACGCGATTTTAGCACCCGAGGAAATAAGCTACAAGATTATTCAACACACAGGTTTGGTCAAATAGTTATTCGCTTAACGAATTGTTTAAATCTAATGAGCATCAGGTATTGTAAAACAAAAGGATGATTCCTCACCAACAATACTATCCACGCCAATTTCACCACCGTGTTTAACTTTAAATTACCATTATATACAAATATGAGGTCGAGCATTTAAGAAGATATTGTCAAATTAAACACTAACTTTATCAATTATTCCGGAGCATTTCCGATCACTTTTTGCAATCTTACTACTTTTCATGAAACCCTTAGAAACCAATCAGTTGCTGGACCCTGTTCTACTTCGTTCAGTGTTTCTTAAACAACTTAGCATCCTATATAATGCCAAGATTAATTTGACCGACAGGTTGCCTCAATTGGTCGGTCAGGCGACCTTTAATAATTTGAAACTGGCGTTGGCCGAGGACCTTGAGGATACCAAACGACAGATGATATCGCTAAAGACAATATTTAATTTAATGCACGAATCGTGGCTTACTGATAATTGTTTAGGTATGAACGCAGTGATTAATGAAGCTCATAATCAGGTTACTTCGCAACAGGGAAAAAACTTTGAAAGTGATATGTCCATCCTGTTTTATATGGGGGTTATAGAAAACCTCCAGGTTGGAGCCAGCCAAATGCTTAATTTGTTGGCTTTGAAACTGGCCTATCAGCCCTATGCTCAATTGGTAGTGGAGTGTCTGGACATGGTAAAGGAAAATTCCAGCCTTTTCCATTATGTTGCTGAAGAATATTTACAATAGTTAGAAAGAATATCAAGTTTTATGCGGATCGCCCAAGGGATTTTCAGCTTGTTTATACAAAGCAGCTTCGCCATCGGCTAATTTCGGCGGTACACCCGGAATTGGTACTGGAGTGTTTGTGCCATCATTCAGTGGCGCAACTTTAACAGTGATTCTTTTTCGTTTAGGCTTCGGCTCTTTCATATCTTCTACAAGCATTAAAAAGGTGTTATTGTTTCAATCTTCAAGAACCTGTTTCAACTGCTCATTTATAATTAGCATATATTCAGTAGTCAAATCGGAGTTTATTAATCGCCCGAATGTGCCGGATTTTTCCTTTTTGATATACCCTTTAAACAATCCATCAATAGATACCATGTAGCATGGCCCGCTTTCGCCTGGCATTTTTTTAATGTCAAACTGTAACTCTACCGCCTTATTTGCGATTTCTTAGTTGATTTTGAATCTTTCCATAAATATATCAGTCTATAAGGGGATTACCTAAAATGGGGAGTTTAGCAAATTTTAAAACTTCTATACTGGCGTAACCATATTCCTCGACAACCTTGCCGTAAATAAGATAACAGCCAGCGCCGTTAAAAGGATATTCCTTTGTCGTGTTTGGAAAATGTACCGTATCAAAAAACCACCCTCAACATCCAAAAACGAACCAAACCACATTAGTTTGCCTGTTTTAGTCCTTACCGTTTTCACATACCTAACGGCATAATACAAAATCCCATCGCGATATTTCATTTCAATCGACTGTGTTTATCAGCACTTCAACAATAGTATATAATTCTATTTTCGTTTTTCTGCTTTATTTGCTATATTTATACCAACGATTTAGAATCATTTATCCGTTGCGTGATTCGTAAAGTAGTTGATTTTTTGAAGATATAAATATGTGATATATAGACAGTTATGAACGATGTTCATGACCCGTCCATTCCGCTAAAGCAATGTAAAAATTGTCAGAGTCTGTAAATCGATGATTTACAGACTTTTTTGCTTTATAGGCATCACACCATTTCGAAACACCGGATTTTTCTACTATTTGCAAGTCCCCAGTTCACTTAACCCATCCCGTACTTTTCAAAAATTCCACCAGGCTTTGGTTATCGGCCGAAAGAGGCGGTATCCATTCGCCAAGCGGTTCGCGTTCCCACCAGTGGCCCTGCGCATTGCCGGGTTTTGCAAATCGGTAGCTGTATATTTCGGCGCGGATAAACCGTGGCGGTTTGCCGGGGAAAGGATTGCCATTGAACAGACTTATGGCATCCGGATCATTATGCAGCAGTTTCCAAACCAGGTTATATGTCCATGAGTACTGGCTGGCCGTGGACATGGAGGCGAACCACATTTGCCAGTCTAACCGTAGCTGGTAAGGCGCTATTTGCGGTGGTTGTTTATCTAATAGCACCGGCAAACCTTTATACAAGTAAGACTGCCACCGGGCTTTGCCGCCGGTAGTATCATCCATCGTCCCTTCAAATATCACGTTATAGCGTTCTTCTCCCACGCTGCCAAACGCGCCATAGGTATTTACCAGGTCGAGCGGGTCAAACGAAGTATTCATTATCTGCTGTGATGAAAGCATATTGCCTATCGGCTGTATACTCAGCAAAGCAATGATAGCCGTTATGCTCCATGAGGTTATTACCATTGGTCTGCTTTCTTCCGCATTATCCTCTGCTGCTTTCGCTTTAAGGACGAGTGCACGCGGCAATATCCTCGCCCAAAAACCATCGTCGAAACATGCCAGTGCAGGTACAATAGTGAGCCAGTTTAAGAAAGACAGGTTTCCGCCTGATATGATGAACAACTGGAACAATATAATCACCACCCCGGCGATATGCCGTCCAATCCTCGGCCAAAAAACAAACAATGGTGCTGCCAGTTCAGCCAGCCAATTGAACCATACGCCTATTCGTAACCAAAAATGAGGTAAAAAATGGAACCATCGCGTTAGCGGACCAGGGATGGGCTGCGTTTCAAAAAAATGGTATAATACAGTACCATTTCGCCAGGCGGCATCGCCTCGTACTTTGATCAGCCCTGCGCCAAACATTACCCTGAAAACCAGCCAGCGAAATAATACGATAATGGGCAAAGGCGGCGGCCTGCGCGGGAAGGGCCGCATATCCAGCAGCGGGCAAAGGAATATGGCCAGGAAGCCGGTTTCGGTGAGCTGTATCTCCCAGCCATAGCCGTACCAATCCTGCCCGGCATGAACGATAGACATATACAGGAACCACAATATGCCCAGTATGGGTGCATTGCAAAAGCCTGCCGCAACGATCAGCGAAAGTACAAAACCTATCCATGAAATAGTCAGCAGTGCCGTATCCGAATGCCAGAACCAGAATACCGACGGCAGCCTTACAAAACCCGCTCCTGTCGAGCCGAGGGCATTGCCTGCATTCTTAAGAAAAACATCTAATGGAATAAGGCCATTGGAACCGATCAATGGCACAAGTTGATTGATAGCCACCAGGAATGCCACGGCATAAACCAACCCCAGCAACCGCAGGATCATGAAGCGGGTGAGCCAATAAGTTGGCCTGGTTGTTTCACCGGCAAGTTGTTCACTATTCATTGGGTGGCTTATAATTTACTACCTAAAAAATACCACTATGTTTTTGAATTATTTTACTCTAAATTTATAGCATCATAACTGAAAATGACCTGTTATTTTCAATCATCTGTTTAATTATAAACCACTAAATAAATTTAACAATGAAAAAGGTATTAATTTTTACGGCTATTTTATTATCTATAAATATTTGCTTTGCATTTACCACCGGGAGTGATGTGCATCTTTCAGGCTATATTGATGATTCGATGTGTGCCGGCACGGGCAAGCCAATGCATGGCAGCGACCGCGTAACATGTGCCCAAAAATGCATGAAGATGGGCGCTAAGGCTGTTTTTGTTTCGGGCGATAAGGTTTATAAAATCACTAACCAAAAGGCGGTTTTAAAGTATGCAGGCCAAAATGTAACTATTGATGGTAAGTTAACCGACGATGCCATTGAAGTTGCCAAAATAACCGAAGATAAAAAATGACCGTAAACGGAAATTTTTTAGAATGCCTCGTTTAAGTTAAGAAAGAAGCCCTGGTTGCCAAAACGGCCAAAGGCATAATCGAGGCATAGATTGGTGCGGGTTACCTTATTGAATAATATACGCAGACCGGCACCATAGCCCGGCTGAAATACCTGGAAAATTTGGGTACCCTGTTCATCATTGGCGGTTTGCAGGTTACCGAATACCACGCCACTTACAAACTTATTAGCCAATATCGGAAAACGAAACTCAGCCTCAGTATCGTTATATTCGGTGCCTTTAAAATATTGCGAGGTGTAACCCCTGCCGCTCCTGAACGACATATCTTTAGCGGTACCCGGCAGATCGAGATACGGCAAGGTACCGTTAACCAGGTACGATCCCCAATTCCACAACGCCAATACCGTTTCGGGGCTTGAACTCGACAGGCTGATGTATTTCCGAAGATCGGTAGTTATCTGCGTGGCATTTTTGGTGCTTCCTATCCATGTTTGGTTCTCACGTATGCCTGCGTCGAAATAAATTCCGGAGTAAGCGCGGTTTGGGTTATCGCGGGTATTATATTGTACATTAAAAAGAAACCCGTCTGATGCGGAATGCGTTTGCGGCAGCCCATGCTGGGTGTTATAAACGCCTGATGGTGTAGAAGTGCCCGTGGAATCTTTATTTTGGATGCGTTCTCTTACATCAAATGATAAACCAGCCCCTAAAAACAAGTGGTCTGCTACTTTCTTGTACGCTTTTTCCCTGAAATTGAAATAGATAGAATGTATAGCAAATATTTTATGTGTCGGGTCGGCCAATGTCTGTTCGTCTTTATCGCCTATAGCGCGTCCTTCGCCTATTCCAAAACCCTCATCCGGGACGGCTGTTTTAGAGATAACAAAATTACCCTGGAAATTCCACGTGTTGCCGGGGGTGAAAATGTTATGGTTCACATAAAAATAAATGATCCCTTTTGTAGTAATCGATGCCGATGTGGCGCCGGTTGAGAGTATGGTGCTGGGGTCATCACCTAATTTTTTGCCTACAACGGCTTTTATGCCCCCCTGGAAACCGATAGTAGGGTTGGCAGAAATATTCGGCACCACAATTACGCTCGAACGTACATGCGTAGTATCGGGTTTCCTATGTGGATGAAGAAGACTACGCGTCAAGTCGCCAAAATCATATTGCTTATTAATATTGTACGACCGTGTTTGCACACTTTTTACGTGTTCGGTTTTAACCGTATCTTTTTTGATCGAATCAGTACGTAAATGTTCTTGCCCGTAAACGCTAACCTGCATACTTACAGCCAGTAACAGCAATAAAAATTTAATCAAGTAAAACCTATTAAGGTTGGGTATAAATCGCACGTTAGTTTTAATATTGTATTAATGTATCAGTAATATTACTAAACCCGAAGATTAAGTTTATGTTTCATATCACTGTCATGAACAAGTTAAAAAATTTATTTCCTGACTATTTTCGTCAATTTGTAAACAGAACAAGAATAACATTCATAATTTCCGGTGCTAAAGTATGGAAACTTAGCATATAAAATTAAGAAGCGTAACCAATATCATTTTATGAGTTTTATCATATTGATTTTTAGATAAAATATTTTATTTTCACCTGTAAAAAAATATCTATGTTTTACTTATTAGTTGCAGTTGCTATTATTTTTTTCATTGCACATGTTGCCTTGCTGCTGGCTTCGTTCCCAAGCTCGGGGTTTGCCACATCCCGCTATTTCTTTTCGCACCTTACGCTATGGATAACCGGTATAGTAGTTTTTGTTTTGGCGCTGCTCTATAGCGGCAGTAACCAATCCGGTTTTCTCGATTATTTCGACACGCCCCTGAAAAAAGGGATGATATTGGTGGTAACACTGGCGCTATCACTCGTTGCGCATTGTATTGTACGTTATTTAGTGTTGCCAATGCTCAAAAAGGCAAAGAACTAAAATCTGCCGTATATTAGATGGCAGTGAACAGCAAAGCGCCTATCGATCAGCTCCTGGAAGACTTTAACCGTTATTTTTTGCTCGACGAAGCAGAAAAAGCCGGTCTTGCTGCACGGTTTACCGAACGGAAGATAAAACGCAGGCAATTTATTTTGCAGGAAGGCGATGTTTGCAAACATTACACTTACGTAGCGCAAGGCTGTTTCAGGAAATTTGTGGCCGAGAACGATTGGGTGCTTGAGATAGACAGTTTTTACAACGAGGTGCCAAGCCGCGTTTATGTTGAGGCGATAGAGCCCTCCGTAGTTTTGCAAATTAAAAGGCCCGATCTCATTTTCCTCTATCAAAACACCAGCAAATCTGATAAATACTTCCGGGTGATGACCGAAAACAGGTTTGCGCAGCAGGAAAACCGCATATTGGAGGCGATCAGTTCAACCGCCGAAGAACGCTACCTGTCCTTCATCAAACAATACCCTAATTTACTGTCCCGCCTGCCCAGCACACAGATTGCATCGTACCTTGGCATAACGCCCGAGTTCCTGAGCAAGATCAGGAAAGATATCTCCAAAAAATAACGCCGATTACGCCAATGGGCGACATGCCTGTGGTGGTGGTTTAACGCGACTCCTGTTCTTCAAGCTCCATCTCCGCCGATTTTATTTGCTCCGGGTCAACCAGTTTGGCTACATAAGTTGTTAAGGCGCCAACGGTTCTAAGCCTGTCGAATATATCTTCAGGGATGGTGATGTCGTATGCTTTTTCAACTTCAGTTACCAGTTCAAAAAAATCCAGTGAATCCACTTCCAGGTCATCGCGGAATGTGGCCTCATTGGTTATTTGTTTTTCATCCTTACCCAGCTTATCTTTAATAAGCTGGCGTACCTTTATTTCTATCTCGTTCATTTCATTTGCAAAATTACAATATAGCACATGCTAAATGCATGCCGTTTTGATCTGCGAATTGTAATAATTTGATTATGAATAAGATATTCCGGCCAACCTTTAGCCCCCGCTTAGCAATATGCTCATAATGAGAGACCGGTTCTTGTTTTGGGGTATCTTTGGATTAAAAAAACCATTTATATGCGGAGCTAAATATTAGCCTGGTTATAGCTAAATTTGAGATAATAAGATGGCAAATCCGCTAAAACATCAATTCAAGGCGACCATTTATAAAACCGGTATAAACTTTTGCGTTGACGTGCCCGCAGAAATTACCGCCGCGCTAACGGCAATAAAGGGATACATCCGGATAAAGGGGACTATAAATGGTTTTGCGTTCACTAAATTTCTTGTGCCGGTGAAAGGCGGCCCATACCGCCTGTTTGTAAATATGGCCACCCTGAAAGGCGCAAAAACAAAGGTTGGCGAAACGGCTGATTTTATCATTGAGCAGGAAGCAGAAGACCTGGAAAAAGAATACCCGATGCCCGATAGGTTAGCCGTATTGCTGCGCGAAAAGAACCTGCAGGATGCATTCAATACCCTTACTTATC